>Ga0079037_100000064_pt1 | contig 32795 bp, 32 predicted proteins | sample Mud3Dept4metaG_FD_71479 | JGI IMG/M metagenome (GOLD analysis project Ga0079037, IMG submission 71479) | Freshwater wetland microbial communities from Ohio, USA, analyzing the effect of biotic and abiotic controls - Mud 3 Core 4 Depth 4 metaG | ecosystem: Environmental > Aquatic > Freshwater >... | reverse complement strand
AGTAATATCCTCCTGCCTCTCTAATATCCACCTATCACCAAAACTGTATATGAAACCACCAAATGATTTGAGGGCTTTATTCATTGCGTCATATACATTATCATATGAATAAGAGTCATTATAGAATACACAATTCTGAACATAGGTTTGAGGAAGAAAAGTATCCGACGTACCTTTATTCATAGTATCTTCAAATAGAGTCGAATTAACAAGTAAAGGAAACTCTAAATTGGTTACTTCAAGTAAATTATTAATCAATGAATAGAGATCAGTTGTTCCACCTATATCACTGAGTATCTTAGGATACTCCCCTTCTACCCTATGAAGATAATCTGTAAATTGAACTATAATTGCAGCATATGGTAATAATTGACGTTCATTTATATCACAAATAGTAAATCCTCTAAATACCACCGTACCATCATATAAAATAATGCACATGAATTCCCTTTCAGTAGAAAGAAGTAAATCCTCCAGATATACCATATTCGTTTCATCCGCTGCAATTACCACTTTTGCTCCTCTACCTATGATTGGAGTCTCATCATCGGCATAATTACTTTCAATAGATACTTCAGTAGTACGAATATCTATTATACCACCTACATAATCTTTCTTATAAATCGCCACATTAACATTCTTGTGGAAATGATTATAAAAGACTGATCGATATTTTATTTCGTAAGCCATGTGATTAATATATTGATAATTTCTTACCTTGTTTCTTTAATATACCAACTAACCTATCCCCTTCTATTTCAAAACGTACAACACCTTCAAATTCAGGTTCTTTTGTTTTTATCTTATCCAATGGAAGTATATTGTTAAATGAATTTTCTAATAGAGCACTCATTCCTCCTTTTGGAATAACTGTTTCTCCAGATGTAAGCCAAGCCGGGAAAGTATCATTAGGATAACCAGGAGGAATTTCTCCACCTTTTGCCATCTTAGAAGCCGCCATTATTGCAGCAATAGAACCAAGAACAAGGGCAACACTGGCCGCAATGGCAAGCATGTTTAATGGGAAAGGTATCTTGGCAGCACCCTTCATCATAGATGCCCCTGCCTCCGTAAAGGAAGCTGTTGCCGAAGCCTCTTTAACAGGAATAGAGGCAGCATCTACTGCCGTCACAGCCTTAGTTGCCATTGTACTTGCTGCCTGTGCTGTACCTAACATTTTAGTGGCTTTTGCAACTCCTTCCATTAATGCAGGAGTTCCTCCTATAATTCCATTATATGTATCTGTTGCATTGGTTAATCCCTCTAAAGCCTTGGTAGTGTTTTCAATTTCCTTAGGCTTAAAAAGATTGGCAATACCTGTGATTCCACTTAGACTGGATATATTTGCTTTTTCACCAATTCCACCAATGTTCTGTGTTGGTGCTATAAGTCCCGGTATTGGAATTGTATTCTTCTTATTGAATCCTTCCATTAACATTTTAATTCCTCCCTCTATGCTTTCCATTAAGGAGGCACCAACATCCATATTTGTTCCTTTTATCCGAGACATGGCTGCTTGTAGAATAAGAGCCTTGGCTGCTGCTTTTATCATCTCAGCAACAATATCTTTTAATGTTTGTAATATAAACTTATCCAGCTTTTCTCCAAGTGTTTGGGTTTCATCTCCTCCTTCTATAATGATATCAACAAACCCATCAAAGGTATCCGTCAACATCCCTATACCTTTATCGAGCCACTGCATACTTCTTAACTCCTCAGCAAGAATTTTGAATTGCATTGTAGCACCCTTACCTGTATCTGAAAGGTACCTCAATTTACTATCCAATACAGACATATATCCAGAAAGCAAATCAGAAGCGGAACTGGCGGTACCCATTACATCATTCATGTTCTGCAGATGTGTCATCTCAGACTTTGCTTCCAAATCAATCATAGCCGTTTGTAACTTCTGAATATTACGAATAGCATTCTGTATTTCTTCCTCAGAGACAAGACCTTTGTTTTTCTTAAGAAATAAAGCCCGCAAATCACGTTCGGCTGCTTGTAGTTTGTAACGTACAACCTCTATCTTACCTGCCAGATTACCAAAAGCATTAGCCTCTGCATTAAGGATGTCTAATGTCTCCTTATCTACAGCATCTTGTACTACCTTACTGTACTTATTCATTCCCCCAATTAACTCATCGAGTTTCTTTAATTGGTCTGGTGTAGGCGTTAATATTAACCCAGAGGAATCTATAGGTGTTGTTAATATATTAATATACTGATCTACTGCTTTCGTATAGACATCCAACTTGGCTGTATTCCTATCAAAATCTGGACCAAGTATTAATTTCTTCATGTCTATTGCAGCAAGATCAGCATTGAGCTCATTCATAAATTTGGAAGAAGCCTGTCCTACTTCAGTAAAATCAATACCTAATTCTTTCAACCAAACAATCAGTGATTTAATCATAGGATGCTCTATGGTTAATTTCCACTTCTCACCTACAAGTGTTTCCAAGGTACTTGTAAGTTTTTTAGCTTGCTCATCTGCTAAATCAAATGGTTTTCCCAGATCTTTATTGATTGTTGCCATTGTTTGTAATCCAGCCATGGCATCCATCATATCATTCCAAATAGCCTGTAACTCATTATTATATGTAACCACTTCCTCTGCATCCTCTTCCGCCTGTAGGGCTATTGCAGCTTTTCTTGCCTCCTCCATTCTCTTCTTATATGCAGTAATAGCAGTACCAATATCTTCATACGCCTTTTTGGCAAAATTTAGATTTTCAAGTTGTTCCTTAGCAAGTTTGTTATTTACTCTATCACTTTGATTAGCCATCTTTTTATTCTCCTGGAACTGGTTATACATCCTGTAGGCCTGTTCCCATACCTTCCTTGCCTTCTCTTGATTTTGTGTCATCTCATCCAATGTCATCATTCCAATATCCTCAGAGGTGATTTCATTGAACTTTTTCATTGTATCATTAACCTTGATCATCGTTGTATTAAAGATGTCACTTTCTTGGTAAGCCCTTTTAGCTTCTTTATGGAATTTAATAATCTTAATAGTTCCAAATGCTATTCCAGCAGCAAGAGCCCCTATTCCTGAACCTAATGCTACTCTACCAAAGTTTGCCAATGTTTTGGTAGCACCAAGCATTACACCCTTCCATCCACCAACGGCTAATTTATATGCAGCGAATGCTTTAATAGAATTAGTAATCCAAGGAGCTGTTTTCGCTGCGGTCTCCATTGCAACAAGATCTCCTGTTAATCCTTTTACAGCAAGTCTGGATGCCCTGATCCATTTAATGAAAGTCATAAAGAATCCACCATATGCATATTTTAAAACACTACCTAATAAAGCTAATGGACCTATTGCAGCTACAAGGGCACCTGCATAGACAATGGACTTCTTTAAACCGTCACTAAGATTATCAAACCAGGTAACAATGGATTTTAATATCTTTACAAGAAATTCTAATACAGGTAACATAATCTGACCAAAGGATTCTCCAAATGTATTTCGAATTGTCTCCATTGTAGATTTCATGGATTTTATTCTCTTATCCATTCCTTGAGCAACAGCACTAAATGACCTTCCATAATCACCATTTGCAGCAGCTACACTCTTCATAACCTTGTCATTATATTCTAAGTTCTGTCCAACCAATGACAAAGCTCCTGTCATACCTCTAATGTCCCTAAAAATACTCTTCAAGAACATATTACCTGTCGTCCTATTTGAAAGGTCTTGTAACTGAACCAGTACCTTTAATAAACCTCCTTCTTGTTTTAATGTAGCATACAAATCTTCTGCTGTTACTCCAAACTCTTTTAATGCTTTTGCTGCTCCACTTCCTGGTTTGATTTTTAATAAAGAGTTAAGCATACCTTTTAAATATGTAGCAGCATTTGCTGCAGAAGCTCCTTGTAATGACATAGCAGCCATAGAACCTGCCACCTGCTCAATACCAAGTCCCATGGCTGAAGCAATAGGCAATACTGATTGCATAGCAGTAGAAAATCCATCTGCTTCAATAGCACCCTCCCTAACCGCTGCCGTAAACACATCTGCTGCTCTTGTAGAAGTTAATCCTTCTTTCTTGTAGGCATTCATAGAAAATACCAACAGTTTTGCAATATCCGCTGCTTCTCCCATTCCAGCAGTGGACATCTTTGCTGCAGTCCCTAATATTTTCATTGCCTCTGTTCCTTCTTTAAACCCGGCAGATGTGATATAGTAAAATGCTTCCGCTAATGCTTGAATGGATTGTCCTACCTCTGGACCCATTTTTATTATTTCCTGTTTGAACTTCTCCATTTCCTCACGAGGCATTCCAACTAATCCTACAACCTTATTCATAGCATATTCAAAATCGGAAGCTGTTTTTAATGCTGCCTTACCTGCCATTACCATTGGAGCAGTCAATACAATGGATGCTAAATATCCAAAGGTTCTCCACCTTTGAGCTGAAGCAAATATTGATGCGGAAAGCTGATCTATTGATTTTGTAACAGGAGCAATTGCAGCAGGCATACCCCTGAAAGTATTCTTTGTTTTATCTCCTGTAGATTTTGCTTGAGTTTCCAAAGCCTGTAATCTGGATCTCGTCCTATCCGCTTCTCTCTGTACAGAACGAAGCATATTCTGCATAGTCTTCTGAGCCTCTGCAATTCCCTTTAATCGTATGCCCAAGGTAGCATACATCGAACCCATGTCAGCCATTTCTCTTTGTTTTATTAGGTGTTACCTTTTTGGATTGAATACCTATTCTTTTATTTTGTTTCTTTGCAAAACCTAAAAGGAATTCTTTCATTTCTTCTACACTCTGCATCTTTTTCACTTTACCTTCACCTGACCAATCTGGCATAAAATCTGATATCTCTTTATGTTTTGAACCTTTCTTTCCATGTATATCAATAGCCAAATTTGTTACTATGGTATCTAAAGCCGCAATCCTAAAATCGTCCCTCCATGTACCTATTGGATCTAACCTGTCGTATGCTTCCCATTCAATCAATTGGTTTAATGTTAATCCTTTTCTGATTCTCACCATAAAAGGAACACCAAAGATCCTGTAAACATCAACCGTTCCATCCAATAGGTAATCTGGATGGATAATACCTAACTCTCTACAGAGTCTAAACTGGAATTGCCGTCCGGGACGGCATCTGAGTTTTTTACTATTGCCTCCTTATCTTCCTCTGATATTGCATTTATTTTCTGGGCAACATTTATAATTTTTTCCAGTTTCCTTGCACTCATACTTTGACTCAATACTGAGAAATCTCCCGGTCTCAGTAATAGGTTACCTTCTTCATCACATATGGTAACCACAGCCAATTTAGCACGGAAGTCCTCAGTAGATTGTTCATAACCTATGATTGTTCCCTTTCCATCCCTATTCTTCTTTAACAAGGACTGTTCAAACACATCACGTTCACGTCCCGTCATTTGACGTACGAAAACAAATTCATCCGGGCCTAAGTCTACCCGGGTTACTTCCAATACTTCTCTCTTTAGAAGAAGTTCTCTGTTTAATAAAGCCATTTTGATTAACCTCCAATTATTTGTTATTAAAAAAATCCTTGATTAGGACCAGTTTGATTATGCACCCGTTCCTGTTCCAGAGTTCACCGTTACCTGCCCATTGACTTTAATAGTCACATCAGCTGTAACTTTGTCATCTACTGGAATAGTGAGTGGTAATTCTGTTACCAATCCCATAAATTCCAGAGAAGTTACATCAGCATCCGGTAGAACAATTTCATAAAGAACATCGTCATCACTCTCGAAATCGGCCTTCATAATATCGTATGTTGCACGAGTGAAGTTCATTGCGAGAGTCACAGTACCCCCATCACGAAACCCAGCGATGAATTCACGATATCCACCAGTGGAGTCCAATGACGTTACATCAATAAAGTCTCTGGTCATTCCAGGTCCTGTTATTGAGTTTACCTCAGCGATGGATGCCCACCCCGTAGATGTATCCCATCTGCGAAATAGTGTTCCAACACCAGCAATAGCATTACTTGCCATTTTTACCTCCTTTGTAAATTTAAGTTAATAATAAATCTGCATCTGCCATTATCATCCCAATCCAATAAAGTTGGAACGTTGGTACAAATAATGGACTCATATAATGTATCATTCCATGTCTCGTGTGCCCGGCCATGTAATGATAAATATATTTCATTTAATAGATTAAAAGTTACTCTTGAATCATTCCCACGAGCACGAATCTGTATGGATGGGTATTCATATCCTGTATTTGTTAATCCAATATATGGAGGAGAACCATAAGAATCAAATATGGTTACCACATTATCAGGAGTTGCAGGCTCTCTGTTAATAAAAAGATCCTCAGCAAAGGTTAAGCCTAACTCAGTATCTGCTAATAGCATATCTTTTACATCTTCACTTGGTGCATTCATACCTTATAGTTTTTAATACGACCTCCTCCAGCAACAACCTTAATCAAATTATTCTTATGTTTCTTTAAAGCTGCTTCAAACCATTTAGGACCTGATTTTTCTGCTTTCCACTTTATTCCTGGATCAAGCATTTCATGTACCCACAATGCATAATTAGCACTATACCCCATAATCAAAAAAGGACCTTTATATACCTTGGATAATGCTTCTGCTTTTGCCTTCATTTCCGTTAATATTGCGGCATGACCTGCACCTAACATTCCTGCTGCAGGTCCTTTAAATGATCCTCCTGCACCCTCTGGTGTGTGTGTTTTACCTCCTCCAGCCTGTAATTTTCCTTTGGAAGTTGTTACAAACCAACTCGCCTTTAAATTACCATAATCAACTGGTACTCTAACATCTCCTTTTACCGTCTCATAATGAATTAGTGCAGCAGCTTTAATCAATCCTCTAAGATTCATATCATGGAGATGAGAGAATTCTTTATTAATATTAGATATAACTCTATCAACCCCTTCTATACTTGATCTCGGGATCCCTATTTGATCAAAATAAACCCAGCCTGCCATATTATCTATATTGCCATTGTGTTAAAAATGCTTTGCGTACAAATTCCGTAGTAGATCTTAATACCGGGATTTTTTCAAATTGTTTTATTATGTATACTCCATCTTGTGTCAAAGGTTTAGTTACCGCCTCAGGGGTTAAATCTGCCAATGTACCCAATAACAAACAACCATCTTGATCTAAGTCTTGAATGACATATACTATCCCAATGTATTCAATAGTATTACCTTTCATATCAAAACCCTTAACAAGTTGGATTTTACCTTCCCAACGACAAGCAATCTCAACAGGAGCATCATATGTACTACCTCCATATCCATCCTGTACTGGATTTCCCCAATACACGCATGTCTGCGTACAAGCACTTGCTACTAAATCAGTTACACCACTCATTCTTCAAATTGTTTTACTGCATAAATACTTGCTGCCTTCTTACCAGCCAAAGCCAATAGACCTGTTGGATCAAGCTGTTTTACCATCTGCCCATATACTGTACCATCTAATCCTGTTCCAGCCTTTGGTACAGCATATTCTATTTCTGCCTCACCCACTTTTTCTCGCTTGACAGTACCACCAGCTCCTCCACTTCCATTACTACCATAGATGGAAGCAATCAAATGAGCGGTAAGCCATTTCTCAAGTTCTGCCTTCTGTGCTGCTGTTACCGTGGTATTTTCTGCCAACACTCTTGCTATAAAAGCATGGGCTGATAAAATAAACGGATCTATCTGTTCACTTGTAGTCAACGGACATCCATTCATTATTGCTAAAACCTCTTCTGATGTTACGCATGCCATTGTTCTTTCCTCCTACTTTTAATTAACATGGGATCTATTATTTCAACTATCTTACTGCTCCATTTCAATCCTAACCATTCCAATGTTTCATACACCTGTTGATAATCACCTCTTACCATTCTCTCAGGCCAAATTATCTTGCAATCCAATCCAGCCTCTATCATGCCAACAAATGCCTTTTCATATTGATGTACCCACCATTTCCATCCCTCCTCCTCACTTCCTACGCCTATCGCCTGTAGATTTGCCTCATCTTTAAAGATACGCATATACCCTGTCTTAATACAGGACTGTATTATATCACCTGTTCTCCGCCTGACAATCAGCCATCTGGCATTAGGGTATGCATAGTTCCATACTGGCCAAGTCTGTGCTAACTGAGCTCCTTTTAAAAACCATAAACCATTCTTATATCCTTCTTGACCTAAAATATCATCAATTTTCTTCCTCCAATCTACAGGTATATTCAATTGTTGAATATTTGGTATAAATTCTCCATTATTAATATTCTGTGCAATGTAGGAAGCAAGTTTGGTTCTTACCTCAATATTTTCATACATCGTTGAAGTATTACCTTTAAATACTCCACAGATATCTAATATTTTGGCAATTAAAGAACTACCTGATCTTTCTACCCCTGTTATGAATACTGGTTGGTTCATACATATCTTTATAAAAAACATAATCCTCTCCTATCAACTTCTTTAATTCTGTCATCGACAAATCAGCCTCCATTCTCATTCCTAACCTATGTCCTTGCCCTATTCCTGGACGTCCCCCAAGCCCTTTTATTCCTATCGCAAAATGCTGGTTACTATCATATAGTTTTATCATATACATAGAAGCCATCTTGAAAAGTATAATATCAACAAAACGTTGTTTAACCTTACAGACCGTTTTAAATAGAGAAATCACCGTCGGTCTAAATGCAACCTGAAACAAACTTGCATGTCTATCATTTCTATTATACCTATACCTCCTCATAACTGGATTATAATATACAGTATTCTGTTCCCCAATTAAATCATAACCTCCTGCCCCTTCTATCATTTTACGCAGATACTGTGGAGAATAATAATCATCGTCCTCAACTATAAAAATCAGTTCTACCTCATAATTTTCGACTTCCTCAATTCCTAACAAAAGATTGCGAGCCTGTGTGTTTCCACCGGGTTTCCATTTCTCCTCTGGAAATATCTTTATTATTTTCCAACCTTCTCTGAAATCATTAGTAATACAATCAGTTGTCTTCTGAATACCATCATCAATAATTACCCAGAGAACTTCTCCTTTATAGTCTTGACGTACCATAAATCCAGCACAGAGTTGTATCTGCTCAGGTCTTCCTCCAGTTGGTGTAATAAGTGCTATCATTTCATTAGCTTAAAAAATTCTGTTGTTCTTATATCTATTAATTCTTCCTTACTCCAAATCCACTGTCTCCGTTGTGCTGGAGCATAATGAACACCATGTCCTCTATACTCCCCAAGCAACCAAGCTCTTTTTCGCCGAGCAAACGTGATTTCTCGCTCGATACGGGGTTTACACATTCCATAATTAACAAACATACCATCACTCACATAAACCTTCTTATTTGGCATGTAAAGAGCATCAGCTACGAATTTAAATGTTGGTACAAATTTTCCTATCATCTGTAACCTTCTATGGTTTGCCCCGTAAAAATAATTTCTTGTGAATGGTAACTGAAATTTCTCTCCTGTATTATACATTGAAAAATGATTGACTTCAATCATATTATATCCAAGACTTTCTGCTTTCTCAATCTCCTCCCTAATTGTTCCTTTAAAGCAATAATAACTATCAATCCCACAATAGACAACCCAATCAGGTTTTATCTTTCTCAGCCCTGCTAACAATGTTGCCTGTAATTTAACAAGTAAAAAAGAATCTCTGGTATCTACCCGAGCCGTGGTAACACCATGTTCTATTAACCATTCATAGGTACCATCTGTTGAATAATTATCCAGTATGAAAAGATCACAGCCTTGCTCACGGTAATATTCTACCATGAATGGAATGTATGGTCTTTCATTATAAGCAAATGCTGCGGTAACTATCTTCATACTATTAATTTTAACCAACTTGAATCCTTATATATTTTATCAGGTACACCTACCATTTCATTGACAGCTTGAATAACACCCACATTACCTCTATTCACGTAATCATGTCCTGCAAGTATTCCTCCTTTTCTAAGAATCCTTAGGGAATTTGTTATATCCTTTTTTACCCATTCATACGTATGATCTCCATCAATATAAACAAAATTCACCTTTGGCAGAAAGGGTATAGCCTCTGACATAGTCATTCTTAATTTCTTAATCTTTCCTCTTTCTTTACTATCCTTAAACCTTTTATCAAACAAGACTTCCGCCTGTCTAAATCTCCCAGATCTCCACGTGTCCACAGCATACAGTCTCAGAACCTTTCCAGAGTTTAAAAACAATTCAGTACTCTCTCCTTTAAAACACCCAATTTCTACCATAATCAAATGAGAAGGCAATTCCATTATTAAATCCAATAATCCTATCTTTAACACACCTACTCTCATTTCTTCCATCTTGTTATTCATGCTATCATTAATTGATCTAAATCATAACATTCCAATTTCTCTGTACACAGAACTGAATCATATACAGCCCACGCCAATTCTTTATTAATCTTTCCTATGTTACAAGACTCAGCATTTATAACCTCTTCTATATCACAGGTACAACTCCAAGGTATTGTATGTGGAAGTTTTAAAACATTGGTAACCACTCTTATTCCACGCAATCCCATTTCAACAATGCCAAACCCTCCACCTGTATAATTACATAATTGTAAACCAAGGAAGGCTTTAGAATATATCAAATCTTTTGGAAAGCTGCTCGTTGGGTAGGTATAATCTGCAATCAATATTTCATAATCTGTCTTTATTGTTTTTAAGACTTCACTACCATAATACACAGGATTGTTCTTATTCACATAACTATATACCTTATCTCCCAGAACCTGTGAATGAATGGTTTCATTAATAGCCCACTTTATAAAATGACATTTTACGTCTATCCGTTCAAAAAAGGACACAATATGAGGATGAGGACTGACATTTATTATATTCCTTGCTTTAATAAATGGAGAATGTCCACATCTTTTTGAATCAAGACCTGCCCATTGAATAATGACAGTCGATTTATGATTTTTAATTATATCAATATCTTCGTTAGAATAACAACCAAATACCACGAGTGGCTCCTGCCGATCATCATACTTCCTGAGCTTGTGCATTTTTGCGTATTCAAATGCACTTAATGATTTTGATTGATATCCCTGTGTTATTTTCATCTTAACTGTTATCAAATAATAATTCTTTTACTGTAAACTTTGGAAATTGTGTAATTGCACTATCTGGACTTGCATTTAATATCTCAATTCCCATCTTTCTTGCATCTTCCGCTATCTGTGGAAACCCTCTCAGATGCCTTGAAAAGTCAAACGGTGGATTTGTAGCTCTCCTTCTTCCTTTGATAATAGGAGGTTCAGAACTGACTCCTTTATATAAATGATGCCAATGTCTTTCTCCTTCATTATTAAAACGCATATCAAATCCTAACAATATTATTCTCTTCGCTCCCGTATGTGCTGCAACACTTATTGCAGCAGAACCACTATTTACATTCCAAGAAACAGTGGACGGATCTTTACTAATTCCACGTGAGTGTGCAGCATCCTGTAACAAATATTTTACCCAAGGTACCTTCTCAAGACCTTTAAAACAAGTAACCTTTAATCCCGGCCATTTTGCTAACCTCTCCTTGTGGGGAGTAAAGAACTTCCCATCTCCAAAGAAGCACATATCAATCCACTCTCCTATCAAATATGCCACGTTTATTCCTATCACGTGTTTATTATGTAATGCACTCATATATGGAGAGTAGGCGCTTGGTGGTGATATTCCCTTTACCACGTTTTGTATAACATCGTCAGGGATCCCGAACTGCTTGGGTACAGACGAACCCCCACCAAGTATCCATACATCTCCTCCTTCCCAAATAGGAGGTACACTCCATCTCATCTTTGTAGAGATTGAAGGTACTCTTCTGCCTGTGGCTCACGCAAGGCTTTTTCATTGATAACCTTTCCTTGAGCATCCACAATATCCCACCAATTACTCCCTTCCCGTTTTACCTTAGTATATTCTGGTTTGTTAACCAGAATTAACTCAACGGGATTCTCTTCTACTGACCTCAATTCTTCCTTATCTAAAGGAATTACTGTATCACGAAAAGCCTTTGGGATATCAGCAGGACGAGCAAAAAACACATCGCCAGGTTTAATTATCCTGTTGGGTAGATGAAGGAATCCTCCTCCCATCTTTCTCCATTGGATTTCACCTTCTTTTGTTGTTCTTTTTGTACGTTCCATAATAATGTTTTTTTAAAAAATATCACTTGATTAGTGAAATTAATGTTATGCAATATGCAATACTCCACTTCGACCTGCAGGATCTGAACGGATCTGCGGTACCTGGATGGTGAGAACTTTGTATTTGGTAACAAAATTACCTTCTTCTCCCCACTGAACATTCTGTAATCCAAGTCCCTGAACCAAACGTACAACATCCGATGTCATTTGAACCATCAGAATATTATCAGCAGCCAGGATATCTATAACTTTGATACCAAGGATGCCAGAAATCTGCATTATCCTTTGACGGATGGTTGTGTTTGGAGCAGTGTCAGGTGTGGTCCCTACATAATCCTCATCCAGTATGGTTTCATATGCTGTTGGGATATAGATCTGCCATGGACCATAGTGTCTGGCTTCAATGCTGTGCTGCTTCCAGGAAATGATCTGATCAACAATAGCCTTACCAGTAATGCTGGAATCGTCCCAAGCAGTTCCCAGAGAAATCTGGTGTCTGTCAGGATGATTTACATAACTGTAAATTGTGTTCCGACTATGGCTGTCTTTCTCACCATAACTGTAAGTAAGGCTGGTAAATAACATTTTGTCCAATCTTTCCAATACAGCACGAGCTGCACGTTCAGCCATTGTAGTATCCAGAGGATTACCCATGTTCCGGCTGGTAGCCAATTCTCTTGCATTGATTTCATAATCAACGTGAACGATGGGTATTGGAATATAATTGTAATTCCAATCAGGACGATTGTTGAGTGCCCTTGTTATTCCATCCATTGATATATCAGCCTCCAGATCACCTGCAACGTCATGCCATTCGAGAACAGTTGTTCCCATAGCATTTCCTAATGTATAAGTAAGTCCTCTGGCTTTTAGATCATCAATACCACCAAGCCTGTAATCAGCTGCTCTTACAACAGCATCATCTAATGCTTTCCACTCATCCCTGCGGAGAGTAGCATTAACATTTAAGGCAGGAATAACAGTCCAGTTTTCCTGAATTGTGGGATCCCCACCTTTGTACACCGAGAAATACGGTTTGTTATCAGCACCAAGGAAAGGTCGCATCTTGTTAGGATCCATTCTTCCATTGGCTGCAATGTAGTTTGCCAAAGCTCCTTGAGCTTTACCGTCAACAATTAAATCAACGTTTACCATTTTATTTTCCTCCTTTTCATTATAATATTCTAACCTTGATTCTCTTGTTGAAGCCAAATGGAGCTTCTGATGTTTCTTCTCCAGAGGAGCCAGAAAGATCAAGTGCTTCCATTGCCTGAGCAACAGCACCATTACCAGACGAGAATGCCTGTAAATAACCAGCACCATTAGACTCAAGGTAAGCTCCAACTGCTACATTAGCGCCATCCTCAAGAATAGCATAAACATAATCCCCACGATAAGGAATCCAAACTTTGACTGGATCTCCCGATACATAAGGATCATCAATAGATCTGCCCTGAAGGGCATCTTCCACAGCAAACATGACCATCGTGCCAGCTGCTGGGGCATCATCATTATGTGCAACGACCGTATCAGCCGCAGACATAATAAGAAGCATACCCGGATATATTGTCCCACCCGCAAGGTGTTCCTCAAATACATTCGAGTAGTTCTTCAGAATTACTGTGTTATGTGCAATATTCATTGCTTCTTCCTCCTACTATTTATTAGTTTTAAACTTGATACCTGTAGGTGGGAGTGGCTCCTCCTTACATTCATTTTCCTGAAGATTTGATCCTCCCCCATTTAGGGAATAATCAACCACTTTCTTCTTGTTTACCAGACCAACAACTTTTTCAAGTACGTCGTCCTTCATCGTAGCAAGTACATCATCAGTCCAGGTTTCTTTTCCCAGATTAGTCTGAATTGTCTGTACCATTAGAGTTCTTTTCTCTGCTTTCTGACGTTTGTAATCTGCGATAATTTGCTTATCTTCATCAGAAAGGACATTTACTTCCACTGTCTTTTCTACTTCAATCACAGTCGGGACAAGTTTGTCTAACTGCGGTTCTGATAGAGTTTCCAGCCATGGCCTGTCATCCTCAGTAAACTTCCCTTGCTTGTTAGCAAGTAAGGCATCTACTTTTGTTTTGATGCAAGGCGGACATACGACATTCTCTGCCATTTTGATAACCTCCTTTGGATTAATATTAATATTTACTTTAGTTCTCTTAAAGCCAGAACCTTCGGCTGCATTATTGCTATTAGCACGAATACCACAACCATCTTTCATCGAACAGGCACCAACTCCGCCGGGCAGAAGAGCTAAATGATCTGGTCTATGATTTCTGGCGATGGCTTCGTACGGTTCGCCATTCCAATCCCCTGTTAAGGGTTCATCCTCTGTAAACATTCCCAAACTGACTTCTAAAGGTATTCCCTTCTGTAAATTCTCCAATACCTCTACGGATAGTAACCTCAGCTTTTCAGTTTCTATCCACAATTCTGCTGCCAACCTAGAACCATCTACATGAGTATTATAAACTCGTCCAATCGACTGTTCTATGATATCAGGGGAATTGGCCGATACATTCATGCCATCCACTTCGGGATGATTGATTACGATTGGTATGCCATTCCACATTTCTGGGAAGCGTCCCAATTCGTCAATTAGATGAAGCATCGGCCCATGGCTCCCATGATGAACGCCCTCCACCATCATCACTACAGGAACCACCATATGATTCTTTCCCTGATGTATCTTTTCCTGTACAGCATAGTTTGGATCTTGTTTATTCTTGTGGATGGAATAGTGTTCATATTCACTATGTCCTACCACACCATTAGCCTGACGAATGGCAGAAGCGGCACATTCTTCATCACTTCCACCTTTACTCATACAACTTTTGAGAGCGGAATTAGCTATCGCTACCCACCTCGATTTCTGCTCGTCACTGAGTCCTTTCTTGTGTTCATCTACATCTCCTACACTCCATGGCATAATTTTGTCCTCCTATTTTAAATATTGTTGCACTTCTTTAATATATGGTAATGCCATACATCTACATTGTGGATGAAGCGGAATCATTGGTTCTATTTCATCTAATGTAAATATTTTGCCTTGTAATTTTGCACACCTTTCACAAACTCTATTATCTCCAGCTGTACTCCATTCTGCCTTTACATAAACTCCTTCCACTTTCCAATTTCTGTACTCTTGTATAGCTGCTAAATGAAAAGCTCTTATAAGTTCTGTACGTGCTATCATCATCGCTCTTCGTTGAGCTGGAATAAATCTACCCAGTTTATCTGTTATTCCTAATGTAGCAGTACCTGTTCCATCTATTGCAGCCATAAGTTTGCGAGTTATTAAAGCAGGTCCATCTCCATCAATCATTCCCTGAGAGAGTATCTGGCTAATAAGAGAATCCATAGATTCTGTAACACCTCTCAATTCAGAGAATACTCGTGTAAATAACAAACCTACTCTGTCCATATGGAAAGGTGTTCCCATAACAGCATCAATCCCTCCTACATCATCCAATCCAGGAACCTTATATCCTGCCTTTTGTAATTCATATCTTGCTCGTATTACTCCACGCTTGTAAGAATCCAATACATATCTGTTCGTCCAAGCTCCTTCAACTGCTGTACCAATCTGTTGAAATTCCCCAATCGTAAGCAATCCTCTGTCAACCTGATGTTGTAACCAACGCATAAAAACTTCTACCTTGGCTGGATTCCGTAGAAAATTAAAAGCACCAACACCAGGAGGAACCATTTGGAAGAGGGATACCTTTGAACTTGTTAATCCAAAACAATCCTGATCTACTATCGCCACCTTGATTACTTTCTTCAATTCGATGAAACGTCTCTTCATCTCGTTGGCAAAAGCATTTCTTAATGCTGTAGTATGTGTAGGATCCACCTTACTATAAACAGAAAACCTATATGCTATTACTTCATTCATTTAACTGGCTTTTGTTTTACAGTTGATCTTACCCCCGGTCCTTGTAGGACTGGGGTAGGTTCAGTTTCTTTGTCTATTGTATCTTTTACAATATCCATAACTTCCTCTCCAAGTTGTTCATCCCTCATCTTACGTATCATTGTAATCTCATCTGCAGTGAAACCTAAGAATTTTTCTAAGAAGGCATCAGGTGGTATAATAGCTTCTGCTATCGGGTTGTAGGTATATTCGCGTAATGCATTAGCACGTCCTTTACCTATCTCAACTCTTGTTTTCTCACTAACGGAAAATAGATCCTTCCAATTTACAGTATAATCCTCTTTTGGCTTAGGCAGAATCGTTAGTTCTACCAGCCTATCTACAAAAGGACGTACTATACGTGGCTCCGCATGGTCCTCTCTACGAGCCTGTACGTATGCAAGCCATTCTCCAGTATCCTGTGTACTCGCTAACTCCCCACGTTCACTTCCTGTTAAAATTCTCTTAGGAATACCTGTTACAGCAGAAATCATTTGTATTTGGACATCCACATGGTTAGCAGGATCAGCTATTGCCTGTGTTAATGCTTCCACGTCAACTCCTTCATTAATAAGAAATCTGCGAAGGTCATGTTCATATTCATCCAGTTGGTTAAGTAAATCATCCTTTGTTTCTTGTGTCATTGTATATTCTGGATCCACCTTACCATGAAAGCCTGGACGAGCACCTCTCCAAAACATCTCAGCATCACCTCCTACCAACTTCTCTAAATCCATTAACCGATTAAACACAGCTTCTAATCGAGGTGTTCCAAGCACCTCAGATTCCAAGTTATCATCTGTTATATGAATAATTCGAGAATAATGTACTTTTACTATCTGATCACTTTTAGAAGCTATATCTTGAACACCAATAGCATATATAAGAGGTTTACCATAACGATCACTCTTAGGATTCTCTTCATAAGAATCTATCTTGGCTGTCTTTTGCCCAAATGGTTTAACGTACATCAGACTATGTTCTCCTTCTTCAGAAACAGGCTTCATAAATCCTTCCTGATTTTTTACATCGTCCAATCCCAAGAGTAATATACCATATTCTCCAATACCTGTCAAACGATCTACTCTGGAAAGTAATGTTTTTAATCCTAATTTACGATCTAACTCCTTCCAAGCCTTTTCAAATTCAGTATCTTCAGGTTCATTAGATTCTATTAATTCAAGAGGACCTTGCCATGTAGCTTTTACAGGACGATCAATAATAGCTTTGGCAATATCTTGTCTTGTATATCGAGAAAGATAATCTTCAAAGGTGAGTTTTTCTTTATAGCCAAGAGCATCATATAGATTTCGGTTACCACCAAATTGAATACCCATTTTGGTGGCTAACATTGCTCGGCCAACCAATTCACTAAATGTTTTTATCTGTTGACCCTTACTTATAGGTTTCTTTGTTCTTTCCATCTCTTGACTATTAAATTGTTAAAAATATCCTGGGCATATTTCAGCCCAGGAAATATTTATACTATCGGTGGTACAGGTGGTTTCGGTTCAAACCATTCACTAACTTTATCAAGTATGCTTTTAACAAATGGTACATCAAATACTCCATTCGCTACAAGACCTACTGCAAAGCCGTATATGACTGCAAGTAAAAGTGGAAAATCTTTCGCAAATCCGAAGTTAAGTAAATCAGTGACAACCATTAGGATTATTGAAATAAGCCATGCCATCATCTGTTTGTAAATACCTTTCTCAATTTTCAACAGTCCATTAAAGAACGCTGCAAGAAAAGCTGCCAAAAGAGATACACCTGTAAGTGTACCAAACCACTGAGGGAAATTGAAGATAATATCACTCCAATCCTCAGGAGGTGCAGGAACATCCTGTGCAAAGATTACCAATGGAATAGCCATCAGTAATACAAAAAACATAATCAACTTTTTCATCTTTTTAATTTTTAGTTATACAATAAAGCTTCAAATAACATAAAGTTTAAATTTATCTGGCATGATAGATAGAAGAATATTCATAGCATTTTGACTATCAAGAATATCTACATATCCATCACGATTAATATCATCATATGTAAAACCAACAAGTGTACATCCTTCACTATCCGTCTTAACTATTGAAGCATAATTTCCTGGATGAAAAAGTATTCCTGTTCTACCAGGTACATTCTTAACCAGAAATGCCCACCTGCCATTTGGTCTTTTATACTTTTCAACATCGTAGACTCCTGCTGGATAACAACTGATGTTTGGTGCATTATTAAGCCACGGCAATTCAAGAGTACGACAATTAAAAAATGAATGATCCCCATTAAACACATAAAGGCATCCCATTGTCTGAACCTCTCCTAACCGTCTACTTAATACCCAATTCATTTTTAATTATTTATGTGTTATTATACTTATGGCTATTGAGGCAATTCCAAATATCAAACTTGCAACTGCAACAATATAAACCCAAACATCTTTTCCTCCTGCTTTCATAGAGTCTAACTTGTCAACTTTCTTACCAACTTCATTAATTTTTGAATCAATAGAACTCATTGTAGCCTCATATTCCTTTCTTGGTAGAAATGTTCGTTGCTGATCTGACAGAGTATTCCTGAATTCATTAACTCCCTCAAATCTCCTTTCTGTTGCTGCTTCAGCTTTTGTAACTGCTTCCTTTACTGAAGCAAAACGCTGTTCAATCTTCTCGTCAAGTTTGTCAATCACTACATCAAAATATTCTTTAAGTGAATAGACATTCCAGCGATTCATGTTATTACTATCCCTTTCTGACATTGTCATTTTTACATTCTTCAAGGTTAATAATATTTAATTCTCTATCTTTTTATCAATCCGCTCGATTGTTTTATTTGTTTCTTTATTAAGCATCTTATTATGAATTGTCTCAAAAGTTCCAATAGCACTTAAAATTATTCCAACAACAAATATTGCAATTAATATTATTGTCAACTTGGGATATTTTTTTATAAACTTATATTCTATCATATCCTCTTTTATTTTTACAACTTCAGGTCTGAGGTCACACTCTAAAGGATGTTTAGTTAATGCATCTTCAAGATCATTAACCCTATTGTTTGTTTTGGTAGTCTGTCCAACAATAGCATCCAGTTTATCATGAATATTAATATCTCTTGCATGGATATCAGAATGTATTCCTTTAAACTTTTCTTCGAGATATAACCTGTAATCCGGACTGTCTGTCATGGCTTTATATTTTTAACATTCATCATCTTTATCATACACCTCTTTGGTATAAGTTTCTCCTCTGGCAGTACGCCCATCACTAAACTCTACGTAGGTCCAGAATTTCCACTTTCCCACTTCGTCTAGGAAATCTGTCCCTCCGCTACTATCAGCCACCAGATCATAAAACATTACTCCGGTAGCCTGATTAGAAACGGTAGCTTCAACAGAATCAATTGTTCCGCTGACGGGTTTCTTATAAAAGATCTGAGTAGATAAAGCACCAGCCACGTTTACACCTGCTGTAAGCTGTATCCTCAAATGTGTCTGTTCTGCAAATACTCTTCCCATTGGCTTATATTATTATACTATTATCCGCAATTAATTCTGTTATGGTACTATTTTCATCAACCAACTCAAGAATTGAACTATTCCCCTCGATCAATGAAGTGATTAAACTATTCCCCGTAATTAGTTCTCCAAGTATGTAACTCCACATCTCTCCTGATACTGAAGCTACTCCATTGATAGAACCCTGAGCATAAATGAAACTTCGTATTGTTCCTGATACTGCAGCCACTCCAACTATACTTCCTCTCAGCATTCCTGGAACAGCTATAAAACCTGAAACATTTGCAATACCGTCCGTCCGTCCTGCCAGATCACCTGTTGCGGTTAATGTAGCGGATAAGGTAGCGTAAGACAGTATCTCCCCTGATAAATCGCCCTTACCACCTAATACACCACCCAGCAAGGCAACTCCGCCCGTAGATCCATATAATGTACCCTTTGCCTTTATAGTGCCGGAAACCGAAGCAAAACCGCTTATTTCACCAAGTAACTCTCCTTTGCCTTTTAATGAACCTCCAACCGTGGTGATACCACTTATGGAACCTGCTCCGTGTATCTTACTCTTAATTGTTCCACTAACCGTAGCAACGCCACCTGTAGCCCCTGATAACTTACCATGTCCATGTATCGCCCCGCCAACGGTTGCTGTACCATCGGTACGTCCCATTATCTGACCCAAAGCCAGAGAACCCCACAAAGAAGCCACTCCAGTAATAGAACCCTGCAACTTGCCTGTACCTTCAAGAGTTCCCCCAACTACGGCTATTCCATCAGTTGCTCCATAGATATGCGGATTCTGAGTAAGTAATCCATCTACAAAGGCATCACCATCGGTAGCACCATATAACTTACCTTTGGCTTGAACTACTCCGGAAACATCTGCAATGCCTGTTGCAGAGCCATATAGTTTGCCTGCTCCTTTTAACGTCCCACTTACCACTGCTACTCCATCGGTTGCTCCTGTAGCATATCCTTCACTTGCAATGATACCAGAAACCGTAGCTACACCATCCGTACTTCCCTGCAATTCACCTTTGCCTTTCAATATACCACCAAGCAAAGCCACTCCACCAATCGTTCCGGCTAACTCTCCTTTAGCTTTTAAAGTACCTGATAGTAAAGCAACACCACTAATAATTCCTGAAATAGGTTGTCTTGAACGAAGTATACCTAAAACAGAAGCCACACCTGTTGCAGAACCTTCTCCCTGTATATTACTCTTTATTGTACCACTTACAGTAGCTATACCATCAGAACTTCCATAAAGCAGATTACCACCCTGAACACGAAGGAATGCTGAAACGTCAGCTATACCAGCAGTAGCACCATATAACCTACCTGCACCCTTGAGTGTACCCAAAACATCAGCAATACCGTCAGTCTGCCCCACCAATTCTCCTACTGATGCAGCAGGGGTAAGATCACCTGATACTATAGCAAATCCGTCTGATACTCCTGTTAATTCACTTTTCCCCTTCAAAACACCTTCAACCGTAGCTACTCCCGAACTTGAACCTGCAAGAGAACCTTTGGCTTTGAGAGTACCTACAATAGTTGTAACAAATGCTCCTGCTTTAAAATCATCTCCCGTTGGATCTCCTGTAATTGAATAACAATACCAATTTAATCCAGGAAAACCGCTCGCATAATCCGAATCAGTATATTGACCGTTTGTAGCAACTGTTGTATCAAGTACTCCATTTATATAACACGACAGAACATTACCCCTTACTTCAAGCCTGATTATATCTCCTATCTGTACCGAATACGTGCTTGTATTACCTAATTGAGCCCAACCACCATCTGTAATTTTATATAACCGTCCAGTAGTAATATTTACATTATAAGTCAATACATAGCCATCCCATGTTGCTCCAGTACCAGTTTCCCTTACTGCCACTCCTATGTATCCATTCCCAATAGAATCACATTTTACTTCTGCAAACTGATCAGCATTAAATGGAATATTTTTATAAGCATTCTCGCCCTCTATGTGATCAGAATAAATTCTCTTATCTCCTGAATAATCTCCAATTTGGAGAGTCGCTCTTGCATCCACCCAATCATGCTGTCCTGCTAATGCACCAACATTGTATTCTTGGAAATTCTCAAATATTATAAGTGATACAGCGCCTTTCAATGCACCTTTGGCGGTAAGTGTTCCTGAGACGGTTGCAACGCCAACTGTTATAACTTCTTTTACGGATACATTATCAATAGAAACATCAGTAATACCTGATCTTTTAAATGCCATCCATGAATCATGGTCGGAAGTAAACCACTCAATCTTAATTCCTGTTTCAGATACATCAACCCAATGTTCATTCCCATTTTGTCCTAATGTAATCCAATCACTAATAGTAGCAATTACATCAAAAACAACTTTATATAAATGACCAGAAACTAAACCAATTTCTTCATATAAATAGGATGGTGAACCATCAGAACTGTATATTCTTCCAACTCCTGTATTGACTGTTGATTCCCCAAATGTCGTCCATCCCGAACCACCATTATCAAATCCACCATTGACAATTAATTCAGCACCAAGCGAACTTAATGCACCTTTGCCCGTCAATGTCCCGCTGACAGTTTCCGCACCACCGCCTGAACTCGAACCTGAGATCGCACTCTTGGTTGTTATCGTCCAACCGTCTGCAATCAAGGCATTGTAAGCAGTATCAGATGCAGAGGTGCGACCTGAGTTATATCCCACTAAATAAATTGAACCATTAACAGCAGTCGAGTAAGTATTTACATCAATTATAAGATTGTCCACTTCTGTCGGAGAAAGTCCGGCAGCATCGGTTGTGGCATTAAACGATACATTATTAGTTGTTGCAGGCCAAACGTGACCCTGAGTGTAATCCTTAATCGTGCTGACTGTGGCGATATTAAACCATCTTACTCCCGCAGGCAAATCCGCTAAATCACCTGAAATAGTTGAAGAACCATATAAATCCAAAATAAGAAGTCCTGAAGGGAGGTCTGATATGTCACCTGTTATATTACCACCACTACTTGCAAAATAGAAATATATGAGACCGCTTGGTAAATCCGTCAGTACCCCTGTAACAGTTCCCATTCCATACACACCAAAAGAAGTCATTCCCCTTGGCAGGTCTGCTAATGCTCCATATATTTGAGTATCTTGACCTTGTAGAACCTTTAGATTAGGTGGTAAATCGACAAAATCGCCTGAAAACGTATTACTCCCACTCATATTAAGAGTGTCAAGACAACGAGCAAGACCACTTGTAGTTATACTTGTCGTAGGATAATTCGTTCCACTATGCAACCAATAAAATGAATATAGATTATTATAGTGCCTGATTGTTACATTGCACGAACCACTTGTAACCTTTAACCAAAATTGTCGCTGTGCGCCAAAGGTTATCGTTCTTGATGTGCCGGGATTCTCTGTACCTCCTTCATTGTCATAGAACATACCATTCCCATCAACAGTCATATAACAATCCTGAACAGTACATTCTAATTGTAAATCTGCACATAACGAACCGTCACCTGTTGCACTAACAGGAACAATCATTGTAGTTGAAAGGGTACCACCAACAGTAGCTATACCATCAGAAGCACCTGAAATACCGTTCTTTCCTGTTAAAGTACCACTGACTTTATTGCTTGGGAAAGGATAGAAGAAACCATCACCACTTGCATATAACGTACTAACTTCATCGGCTGTCAGGGCACGGTCATAGAACATTAACTCATCAATAATAGCATTAGCCCAATCTGGACCACCCTGCCACTGATTACCAACATATATAGAAGAGTGAGGATAGTAACCATGACCACGAAGTTGCGATGAATAATCAATATCAGTATTTACATAAAGGGCTACTGTCTGTCCTACTTCCCTGACTACAAGAGTCACGTGATACCAAGTATCTATTACCCATGCTGTATCATTATTCCCGTTTTGATACCCTGATGTATTTCGTACTGTAAAATGAAGTTTATCATCAACATTATAAACATACAATATCATATTATCCCAAGGAGTGGAAGGAGTTGTCAATCTCACCAAAGTAAACTCTCTCTCTTCTACTGATGGTAAAGTTTTTAATTTTGTCCAAAATGAAATAGAATATTCATTACCTGTTGGTGCAAAATAAATTGTACTATTGTCTAATACACAATTTGTACCATTACCAAAACTCATTCCATATCCACTCTTACCTGTTTCATGATAAGTTGGTGGAGTTGAACCGTCGTAAAGAGGATAGGAAGCATTTACTTCATTAACGGCATCACCACTTGCTTCCTCAAGTTTAAAATAACCTTTCAGTCGTGTATGTAAATTGGCACAGGTATGCCCTATTAACCTATGGTACATTGTCAGATTAGCAGAAACCGTATTTGCACCCCCACCTGCCGAAGAACCATACAGTTTTCCTTTAGCTGTTAATGTTCCTGATACAGCTGGAGTACTTATACCGGCACTTGCTCCATACAGTTTACCCCGTCCTTTTAAAGTACCTGAAACTGTATTTGCTCCACCTCCTGCCGTACTACCTGCAATAGGGCTTGCAGCCATTGCCTCCTTGAACGACATTATATTCTGACAACCAGGATCACCGCCAACGGTTGTCTCTCTGCCTACCGGACTTCCTGACGCACCACCTGACGGCATTAAGCGATATGCCATTAATACTCCACTATCACTACCTGCTGTATTATTGACAGTTGCCCCTGTTGGTTGTGTCCATGATGTTCCTGACTGATATGCCCAAGTATTGTCATCAGAAGATGCCCAAGAAGCAATGGCTACAGAAGCAGAAGCGCAGGTTATACCTGTAATCGTAACATCATAAGGAGAACCGGGTGCAGAGAAAAGAGCCGGAGCTTCCGTAACATCAACAGACCATGTATATCCTGACGTTGGTCGGAAGACCATCATCATACAGGTATTGTTCGTACCGCCATGTGAGAACGAAGGGTTAGCGTCCCACGTTCCGTCATATACACAATAAAACCAAGTCGCTGTTGTAAATGCTCCTGTAGTGGTCTGAGTGGTTAATTTCGTCCATGACTGACCACCATTATTATAGACAGCGTGAGTATCACTTTTTAATCTGTTAAAGCATACCACTACCACTAAATCCCCACTTGACATACTCCCTGGCGGAGTAATGACAGTAGGAGAAGTAGAGTTCGAACCTGCATCAACAGGTGTCGAAGCTAAACCGTGATATGTAATAGCCACCTGAGTGAAGTATTAGATAAGGGTTTTGAGTAAACCCTGATTATTAGTCTTCACTTACATCAAGATCACCGATTGCAAACTCCGGTGTGATACCTGAAGAGATTGCCAGTGGTGAAGTGAGTTCTCCCCAATAGATAGCATCATCAACACCTGACGTACCCGCCTTACATATAGCAAAGGCACCAGCGGTATTACTACCACCTGTACAGGGATCAAACGTAATAGCTGCCTCATTAGATGTAGCACCTGATGCTGTTACCCAAGAACCTGCTGCACGGGCTACTGCCTTGCGGGCATAACCTGTGTAATCACATTCTGTTCCCTGAGCTGAATCTGATGGTTCGGAACCATCTTTGAAAAGGGCAATATAGAAATTGCCTGCTGTAACTGAACCTCTCAGTCCACCTGCATCTCCAATAAGTGTAATATCCGCATTCTCGAATATTAACTGGAGTAACGCTGTTTCAAACGAATCTTTTTTACTTCCTGCCATTGTCTTAAAATTTAATTGTTTGTACTAGAAATTCCTTCTTTTTATATATATAATTGAATCTGCATCCTGAACAAATGTAAAATATCTTGCTCCATAACCCGTTACGGCATGACCTTTAGCAGTCCATGTAATCATCATGTCTTTCAGATAACTGCTATCACGGTAAACGTTCCGTAAATTAGGAAAACTATCAGGTGGAAAAGCACTTGTTGCTGAAGTATCCCTTACTATTGCATCCATTCTTTTTGACTCCCAGTAGATCATCCTATCAGCTGCATCGTATACATCGTCAGCATTTTGTAGGTTCTGAGCCGTTAATGTGGGATCAATATGGAACGTAGGTCGGACTGTATCAACCAGGGAAACGGTAAATTGAGTTTCTTTCCAATTTCCAGCATTATCTGTCGCTCGTATCTTAACGGTAGCCACTTTATTTGTTGCAGTGAGTAAATACCCTGCTGCCGGAAGCTGAGTAAGAGAAGATAAAGCACAATTATCCGTTGCTGTAACCTTAGTCAGATAATTAGGAAGAGGAGCTTCACAGGTATTTGGTCCAGCGTAAATGACTTGCGGTGGTATCTGTGAGAGTGTGCAAACACAGCTACTTAAAAAAGCAGCTACAAACGATAAAAGAATTAGTTTTTTCATATTTCTACATTATAAATTCCTTGTTCAAGAGTATAAGTAACTTCACCACTTTGCATGGTCATATTATTAACAGTTTCACCAGCAGATCCATAAATTATGGAAGGTTGATGCCACCATGGATAATAAGGCCACCACGGATAGGTGGGAACGGGATCAGTCCAAACAATGGTTGTGTTGGACTCGATTGAGAATTTCTTCCAAAGCCCGTTGGGAAGCAATTTCTCAAGGGCTTTAATCAACTCATTAAGATTTACTGTACCTTCAACCTTAATGGTTTTTGCTGTTGTGTCAAGTTGTAATTTCATTGATTAAAAATACTTTTTGTACTAAAAACAATTATGAGCACTATGATTAATAAAATAATATGCCACCAGTCTTTTATAAATTCCCAGAGTTTTTTCATGCTTTGTTTATTATAATTTATCAAACCACTTTTCCCTGATATGATAATTTTTAAGAAATAACACTCGGTTTTATTAATAGACAATTTCCTAATGTATAATTATTTGCATTTTCTCCTGTTTCAAGAATCATAAATACATAATATCCATTAGACATTCTTCCTATATATGAAATACCTCCAAGAGCAGCATTTAATGGAACTTGATTAAATATTCTACTAAAAAATCTTCTCTTATCATTTGAAAAAGTTATCCATCCTTTCGGGTTAGCATCACGTCCTGAAAAGAATATAGAAAAGTAATTATCAATATTTACCCCATAACACCAATCGTCTTCTTTATATATTAATTCTAAATTAGTCTCAATATTGGCTACGTCTGATCTTAATATTCTTGAAACTCCCCTCCTTGCAGAGTTTACTTCAATTACATAATAAATATAATCATCGTCAAAATGAATACCAGAGGACTGCCACATTCCATTAACGTCATTTGACGTTTTAATCAAGGTTAACGTCCAAGCATCAGTTGTAGTATTGTATGTAACTGAATGAAAATTTATATAATTATTTACTCCATCCCCATCTCCGGACATTAAATACCATACTCCACCAATGGCATCATATCTTATGTACTGAACGTGCCTTGCTAATAAATTAGGCGCACCATATAGGTAAAAACTCTTAATAGTAACCCCACCATCAATAGTATACCACACGTTGACATTATTAAACTCAGCAGTACCTCCCGTAACGTATGTTCCCCAAGTTCTTATATGAACCCCATTAACAATAGCCTCATTTTCATCACGTGTCCATGCCCTAAAATTATTTAATGTTCCCGGAACAAAAGGATTACCGTCAGCACCCAATACCGTACTCTCCTGATATGTTGCCAAATCATCATCGCTATAATAACATTTAGTGTGATCTGAAAATCCTATATTTCCATTATCATAAAAGAAAGCATCTACAATTTCATTGCAAGTAGTTACAAGACTTATTGGATAAGTAACTCCATTATCATTACTTAAATAAAGTGTGTGAACATCATCAAACTTTAAAACTTTTGCACCTTTAACAGCGCAAATATGATCACCTACAATAACATCAAATTTCAATATAGATTCTGCTGTCCATTTTATTATTGTTTCATAATCTGTTCCGGTCTTATTTGTGGCATATCTTAATATGTCCGTAACCTTTCCACCCGACTCTTTTACAAAATTTAAACCCCGATAATTATCGTTAAAATAATTGGATATGTCTTTGTTATTTAATTCGACTCCATGTAACAAACTAACTCCTGCTGCCAAATAATAATTCTGTAATATGGTTTGCCTTGCCAGAAAACTACACTCAGTTGTATCTGACCTGTCAATACCTGTTATAGTAACATAACTTTGAGCCTTATTAAATTCAATTGGAGAACCCGGAACATCTGAATCTTTAGTATATCCTGCGAATACGTGTGACGTAGGAGTGTTTGTGTCTTCATAGGCTACTTGAAATTCTTTATTAGGAAAATCAATATGTCTTGTATATCCAACATCTAAAAGTTGACGAGAGCCATAAGCGTCATAATTATAATTTGCATTTGTAAATGTTAAATGTTTTCCATTTAATCCGCTATCCGGAGTCGTTGTACCGATATAAGTTGCTAATGGGTAATTAAATACAGGCTTTGAAATATGACCTTTATTGTATAATGTAGTCTGTTCTGTCGGAGTAAGAATTTTATTAAATATTCTTATATCGCTATAATGATTTGCCTGTCCTCCAAGTGTAGGCGCACCATCAGCATCGGCTCCGCATACATTTATATAAAATCTATATTTATTATCAAGAGCCGATAATGTCCCTGTAAAATCAACGTCTGCACCTATTTGAACATTATTTACAAACAAACGCATTTTTTTCGTAGTATAATTAACGTCCATCAATAAAAATGCCCACGTTAGCGTTGTATAGTCTATTGTTGAAACACGGTTAACATACCCACCAGATGATTGTAAATAAGCAAGAATATATCCATCTGTTATATTCGCTAAAATCCCATACCTACCTACCCGGCTACCTGCTATCGGTTTTCCAAACAAATACTTATACCCCGCCTTTGCTGCTGTGATATTATTTGCCCACCCACAAAGAGTAAAACCCTGATCTCCATTACCCAGAGGATTAGTGCCAAGATTATTGATAATATCCATTGCTCCATTATCATTCACATAGGCATATCCATTAGTTTCAAATCCCAAATGTGGTAATGTAATAGTTTCATCTCCCACACCCGGATTTACAGAATCAGGTAATGTTAATCCACTTCTTGTACCTTCCCGATACCAAAAATTTGGAGTTTCTCCATCTAATTCCTGTTCAGGAGTCCATTCAATACCACTACAATTCCCACCTATAATTGTCCTACCAGAAACACTTCCTTTAGCATAATACGTGGCTGGACCAAAAATAGGGAAAGAACCATGTATATAACCTTCCCTCTTTGCCTTATAAAGTGTAACATTGGTAGCTACACCATTTACAAGGGTAAACGAAACAGTATCATGCACCTTTACATTCCACTTTGCAGGTACCGTACCAAAAGCAACCTCATCTGGACGAGTAAACGAATATTCTATTCCCGTCTGAAAATCTATGAGGATCCCTTTGTTAGGAGTTTTCCACATTCCTTTATGCATTACCTTTACTATTCCGTAGGACATTAACTTATCCTCCTTGCTATTTTTTTACCTATTAATTTATTGAAAGCTCCAGCAGCAGCATCAACCTGGTCCTTATATGTACTAAATGGAAAGAACCGATGTTCTTCAATAAAGTCCCGGTTCCACATTCCATTTAATATTAAAAAGGCACCATTGTTTACCTGTACAGAATAAGGATCAGCGCGGAACACCTTATCCCCCGTAGGGCGTTCCGCACGGACGACATAACCTGCGAGATTACGAATTGTTCCTTCGGCTGATTCCTTACCCCCACTACCTGGTTCTTGCTCTATCCAAATTTCCACACTCTTACCATCTACTTCTGCTGTCTGTCTTATAATTTTTTCACGTTCGTGACTGCTCCACCTACCCCGTTTTACATCTTCAATAATCCAACGGTTGCCTGTTAAACGACTCATTCGTACACCTACTGTAAATGCACCATCGCCTTCAGTACCTGCCTTGTCCCAATATCTTATCGTATTTATTATATCTATTGGTTTAGCAGGAGAGGTAGCCATTGCAAAATGATCCACCTTAAACATACCTCCTCCAGGAGGTGTGGGATCTTGACCAATCTGTCCTGCGTAGCCATACTGTCCTAAATCAGCCTCCATGTCTGTTAGTACAGACCAAGGCATTCTGTTAGGATCTAATAAGTCGTCTTTATAGTTAGCAATTAACTCTGGCGGATTCACTTGGTTTTTGTAGTTTCTACACTCTCCAGGGAGACAAATGTGCCTTACATTACCCTTATTTTTAGCCAACGTGTGACCGCTCGGATCGTCCTGATGCAGTCTCTGCATAATCAATACAGTTGGTGTAATGGACTTGCTTGTCTTACGTGTGGATAAGGTTTGCTCTACCCAGTAGTTTGCATTCTTAAGTTCTATCTCACTTGCTGCTTGAACCGGGTTTAACGGGTCGTCTACTATTAATATATCCCCGTGAAATCCCATCAATGTTCCTCCAACTGACGTGCTGTAACGACTACCACCTACAAGCATTTGTGGTTGGCGTCCTGGAGACGATATTACTTGCTTTACGATCTTATAATTTGATTTAACGTCCTTGTCCTCTTTAATCATTAACTCCGGGTACAGTTGCTGAAATTCTGGACTCCTGATTAAATCACGACAATACTCTGCAGACTCTAAGGAAAGTGTAGCAGAGTACGAACTGGTGATAAACCGCATCCAGTACCATTTTGTCCAACACCACGCCGGGAACATAATACTGCACGTGATAGTCTTCGTACTTCCTGGAGGTACGTTAATAATCAAGTCATATTCCCTCGGCAATCTTGCTGCGACGCGCTCCGCCACTTTTTCAAGCTCCCTACATAAAAGCTCGATGTGCCAGTTTGGCTGAAACGTGTGTGGGCTGACAATGTGAAAGAAATGCTGTAAAAAGTGATAGAGACTGCGGTTATTGAGTTCGCGGATGACGGCTGTAGGATTGTACAATGCCGCCATTGCTATCTTGGATTTAGGTTCCTTTGTCCTGATCAGTTCAGTTGATCTTTTGGGCCTAGGTTTCCTTGTCCTGGTTAATTCAGTTACTTGAGACATTCTTTGCCAGTATATCTTGTGGTAATTGATTCCTCAACCCTACCTTTTTCAACGCCATCAGTTCTTCCGTGGTTATCCCTGAAAAATCCATCTTGAGGATATTGAGGTTGGTGTGGGTGGATTCTGTCTTGGTGATCTCCATCCACTTGCTCCGCTGACGGATACTCAGCCATTTGACCGCGGCCCAGCTGTCAGGCGGATAATGCTTAATAATATCTGTGAGTACGACCTCCCCTCCCACGACCGAGACTTTCGTTTCCACGTGTGAATACCCAATCGCCTTCCTGTACAATGCTACGGCCACCTTTGCGTCGGCAGTTGCCTTTCCTTTATTCAGCATTCTGGCGAAACCTGGCTTTGTCCTTTTCCAATACGTGAGAGTATGTTCACTGACCTCCATAAAGTCTGCTATCTCTCGATCCGTGCATCCAAGCAATGCTAATTTGAATGCTTGCTTAGGACGATTCCGATTCCATTGAATCTTTTCCATGACTAATCTGACTTTGACTTTGACTAATTTTACGTCAAAATTACAACAAAATCTAATAGGGTCCAAATAAAAAAACAATTATTTTTTAAAAAGGTTACCTGAGCCGCAATCTGACGCTTTCTGCACAACCACTTTTTTTACGTGTGTACGTACAAAAGCTATCTGTTTTTTATTGTACTTCGGGTGGAGGGTGGTTTAGAACCATTTCAAAAATTTGAAATTTTGATAAGGTCGGTTTCACACCAATTCAATTTGTGCGTATGAAGGAACCGCATTGAAAGACCTGAGCAAAACCAGGCATTCAACGCCGGGGGGGTGCCACGCAGGACCTCACACGATGCGGCAATGCACTGCCATACTACTTTCTTGTATGCCTATTACGCACTACCGCACTCTGGCAGTGCCATCGTGCCAACGTGTGGTGTGGTACGGTATACAAACATATATGGTAATATGCCTTTACCGCACATCGTCTGCGGTGATGCGGCATCCTTACTTTCTTGCGGTAATGCCGTATCTCTCTGAGCCATAGTGCCTCTCAATGCCGCATCAATACACAACCAAAACGCCATGCCTCAGGCAGGCAGACCGTGGCGATTCTTGCCACCACTTCAACCTTAAACATATTACACTATTATATCTACCACAACACCACTCATCACTGCGACTGTGGCTGATACGGCTATTCTTTTACCTATTACTTACTTTACATTAATAACTAATATCGGGTAAACTTATTTTTTTATGGTCACTTACTCATTACCTTTAATGTGACCAAGTTATACCTGGTTATACCTATAGTTACCAGGTCATGCCTATAGTTACCACACTATACCAAGCAGTACCACATCATACCAATAATTACCTGCCAGTACCACTATATTGCCTAATATGCCTTTTTACTGTGGTAAATTAATGATGCCATATTATTATTTTTTACAGTACACTACATTGCCTACAGTTTATTAGTTGTAACATCGTCCACGTGTCAGCCTATACCACTACATTTGTAGGTGTACATTATATGCCTATAGTTATTTTTATGGCAGATATATGTTAATTTATTGATACTCAGTACTGATCAATTTATGGTTACTCTATACCGCATTCTTACAAGTGATTGGACCAACGTATGGCAGGCAATACAAACGTATTGACCACATATTACAAGGCAGATCAGGCGTTTTCTGGCAGTTTCTGAGCCATGTTTTGGCACTACCGCAATCTGTATTGACTTCGCGGTAGCCAACGTATTTTTGCGGTTGTGAGTATATTGTGATTACAATGTACTGATTACCACTATGTTCAGGCTAAATTATACTAAATTACTGTTCTTAACGTGTTTTTTTATGCCTGTAATGTTTTGATTAACAGCCTTTTGTAACCTTTTTTAAAAATACCTTTAAAAAAATTTGTTTATTACAAATATAGTTCCTAAATTTGTATTGTCGGTTTTGATAAAACCACAAGCGTTCGTTGAAATGTTGAGAATCAGGCGGTTAAGGACAAGACGGCATGATAAGGCACTGAGATACAGTGGTTTCAGACCTTACAAGACAGATACAGCGTATCCCTCACCCTTAAACACTTGCGAATCACCGTGTTCACAGCCATGTGAGCCG
>Ga0079037_100000063_pt1 | contig 32803 bp, 25 predicted proteins | sample Mud3Dept4metaG_FD_71479 | JGI IMG/M metagenome (GOLD analysis project Ga0079037, IMG submission 71479) | Freshwater wetland microbial communities from Ohio, USA, analyzing the effect of biotic and abiotic controls - Mud 3 Core 4 Depth 4 metaG | ecosystem: Environmental > Aquatic > Freshwater >... | reverse complement strand
CGCGCACCACGAACCCAGAACCAGGAACGGACCAAGAACCAACGACCGGAGAGAGGGATCGGGCCGCGCTGGACCGTGGAGAAACGGACGGTACGCGGGTGCTGCCAGCGCCTGCCGATGTGACCACGCACCGTTGGCCAACGCGACCCGCCAGGTCAGTCATCAAAACGCGTGCCCGACCTGCGCCGCCGGAAAGGCACCATTTCGCCCTCGCGGACGTCCGTGGTGAACCTCGTGCCCGCGTGGCGGCGTCCTCTGAAGGCGACGGCAGCGACGGCTCGTGTCGCATCGGAGCGACAGCCCAGCCGCCGGTTGACGAACAGGAGAACCCCGAACATGTCTCCGGGACCGACGGCGGACGTGCCGGACGTTCGTGTGCGGCTGCTCAACACGCGGCCACCACGCGAGACCGGTGAGTACGTTCTCTATTGGATGATTGCCGCGCGCCGGCCGCGATGGAACTTCGCGCTGCAGCGCGCCATCGAGTGGGGGCGCCAGGCCGGCCGTCCCGTTCTTGTGTTCGAGCCGCTCCGCGCGGGGTACCGGTGGGCGAGCGACCGCCTCCACGCCTTCGTGCTGCAGGGGATGGCCGACACGGCCACGGCGCTCGCGGGTGGCCCCCTTGGCTACTACCCGTACGTGGAGCCGGAACCGGGAGCTGGGCGCGGGTTGCTCGCCGCCCTCGCGGCGCGCGCGACGGTGGTGGTCACCGACGACTTCCCAGCCTTCTTCCTGCCGCGCATGACGGCGGCGGCCGCCGATAGCCTGCCGGTGCGCGTCGAGGGTGTCGACGGGAACGGCCTGCTCCCGCTCGCCGCGGCGACCCGCGCGTTTCCCACCGCCCATGCATTCCGGCGGTTCCTGCAGGCCACCCTCCCCGGCCACCTCGCGGCGTTCCCGGCTGAGGACCCCGTTGCCGGCTCTGGGCTCCCGTCCTTCGGCGGGCTGCCCGCCGCGGTCGCACGCGATTGGCCGGCTGCCGGGACACTCATGCTCGCCGCCGGCATCGGCTCACTGTCGTCCTTGCCCATCGACCACACCGTGACACCGGTCGACACGTGTGGCGGGCACACCGCGGCGGCCGGCGCCCTCGAGGGGTTCCTGCGCGATCGTCTTCCGCGCTACGCCACGGAACGGAATCAGCCCGAGAGCGATGCGGCAAGCGGCCTCTCGCCGTGGCTCCACTTCGGCCACCTGTCGGTTCACCAGATTTTCGCGGAGCTGATGACCCGCGAGGGCTGGACCCGCCGCCGCCTCCCGGCATCGGGGACCGGGCAGCGCGAAGGCTGGTGGGGCGTGTCACCCTCGGCCGAAGCGTTCCTCGACGAGCTCGTCACGTGGCGCGAGCTGGGCTACGCCAACTGCCACCGCGATCCGCACTACGCCGACTACGCGTCGCTGCCGGCCTGGGCCCGCGCCACGCTCGACCGCCACGCGGCCGACGAGCGAGAGCACGTCTACACGCTGGCGGAGTTCGAGGAAGCCGCGACGCACGACGCCCTGTGGAACGCCGCCCAGCGGCAGCTGCGCAGGGAGGGCCGGATGCACAACTACCTGCGGATGCTGTGGGGGAAGAAGATCCTCGAGTGGACCCGATCGCCCGAGGACGCCCTGGCGGTGATGATCGAGTTGAACAACAAGTACGCGCTCGACGGACGCGATCCCAACTCCTACACCGGCATCTCCTGGGTGCTCGGCCGCTACGACCGTCCCTGGGCCCCGGAACGCCCGGTGTTCGGCATGGTGCGGTACATGAGCTCGGAGAACACCGCGCGCAAGCTCCGCGTGCGCGGCTACCTGGCGCGCTACGGGCCGCTCGCCTGACGCGCGCGAACACCGAAAACCGATTACGCTGCGTCGTCCACTGCCGGCGTGTCGGCGGCGGCGACCGCCCGCCGCGCACCCGTCACATCGAACGGCAGTGTGAAGAAGAACGTGGTGCCCTCGCCCGGCGAGCTCGTCACGCCCACGCGCCCGTCGTGCTGTTCCACGAGCACCTTCGTGATGGCGAGGCCCAGGCCCGTACCCGGGATGCGAGCCGGGCCCTGACCCTCGAGCTGCTGGAACTTCTGGAACAGCTTCGGCACCTGGTCGGGCGGGATGCCGCGCCCGCGATCGTGCACCCAGAATCGGATCGTGCCACGCAGCGGGGAGGGTTCGGCGCCGATCGTCACCGTCGTCTCGCGTGGCGCGAACTTGAGGGCGTTCGAGAGGAGGTTGACGAGCGCCTGGACGAGACGGTCGGGGTCGGCCTGCAGGCCGCCGAGCACGGGGGCCACCGCCACGCTGACCTCCACCGCGGCACTGCGGGCGAGCGGCTGCACGGTGAGCACGGCCTGCTGCACCAGCTCCAGCGGGGAACACGGGCGTTTCCGCAGCTCGAGCCTTCCGGCCTCGATCTTCGCCACGTCGAGCATGTCGTTGACGATGCGAACGAGGCGCTCGGTGCTGTTGAGGGCGACGGTCAGGAGGTCGCGCGTCTCGGCGGGCTCCATGTGATCGCCGTCGGCGACGAGCAGCTGCATCGACGCCCGCATCGAGGTGAGCGGCGTGCGCAGCTCGTGACTGACGATCGACACGAACTCGTCCTTCATGCGGGCCACCTCGCGCCGCTCGGAGATGTCGACGAGGTGGCCGGCGAACAGGCGGCCGCTGGGGCTTTCGAACTCGAACATCGACAGCTCGAAGGGGAAGGCCGAGCCGTCCTTGCGCCGCCCCTCCCATTCCGTGATGCGGCCGAGCGCCTGGCCGGCCGCGATGCGCAGGAACGTGTCCGGATCATCGGTGGCGCGCAGCGAGGCGAGCAGCGAGACCGACTCGCCGACGAGCTCGCCGGGTTCGTACCCGAACAAGCGATCGGCCGACGGGTTGGCCAGCACGATGCGGCCCTTGTCGTTGACGACCAGCAGGCCGCCGAGCATGTTCTGGATGAGGGAGCGGTAGCGGGATTCGCTCGCCTGGAGCGCCTCGAGCGCCCGCTCGCGCGCGCGCCCCGACCGGCGCACCTCGAGGAGCGACCGCTCGAGCTCCTCGGTGCGGTTCGCCACCTGCGTGCGCAGCTGGCGGTTGTACAGCAGGAACGCGCCGAGGACGGCGAGCACGAGCGCGGTGGCGAGGCCGATCGGCACGATCTGGTCGCGCCACGACGTCTGCCGCACCGGATGGCTGAGGTGCAGCTCCACGAGCCGGTCGATCTCGCCGGTCTCGGTGAGGCGACGCAGGGCCGCGGTGACCGCCACGGCGTCCACGGCCGACCCTGGACGCGTGGCGAGGTGATACGACACCGATTTCACCGGCACCACGACGAGGTTGTCGAGGCCCAGGGCCGCCGCCGCGTGGCGCAGCGTGAGGTCGTTGCCCGCGACGGCGGTGACACCGTGCCGCCCGAGCCGCGTGATCGCCTCGACCTGCGAGGGGACGCCGACGATGGCCGGGCGCTCTCGCTCGGGCAGGGCACGGATCAACTCGGCCATGAGCGAGCGATCCTCGACGGCCACCACTTCGCGTGCGAGGCCGCCGAGCCCCGAGGGGTAGCTGGCGCGCCCGGGGCGGAAGACGAGCGACTGGTGCAGCGTCCAGGTCTGCCAGAGCAGGACGTACCTGGCCGCGCGGCGATCGGTGTAGGCAAGCGACACGAGGTCGGCCTCGCCCGCGTCGAGCCGCGCGACGACATCCTTCCATGCGGAGAGATGGATCTCGACGGGAACGCGCAACTCGCGAGCGAGCGCGCGCACCAACTCCACGTTGAACCCTTGGGGGCGGCCCTGCGCGTCGAGGTACTCGTATGGAGGGAAGTCGCGATCGCCAGAGTAGACCAGCGAGCGGACGGCCCTGGCCCGCGCCGGCGCGGTGTGGGGTGCCGGCTGCGCCTCGGCTGCCCGTCCCGTCACCAGGGACGCGATGATCGCGGCGAGCAGGACGACAGGGAGGCCCTGCCTCATGCCGCGAGCAGCTCCTGCACCTGGCGCCCGAGGGCAAGGGCGTCGAACGGCTTGGTGATGTAGCCGTGCGCGCCGAGGGCCACACCGCGGGCGATCTCGCTCTCCTGCGACTTGGCGGTGAGGAAGATGACGGGAATGCCGGCCGTGAGCGGGTTGGCCTTGAGCTTGGCGCAGGCCTCGAAGCCGTCCATCTCCGGCATCATCCAGTCGAGGAGCACCACGTCGGGTTGAGAGCGGGCCACCTCGGCCAGCACCGCCGCCCCGTTCCCGACCACACGCACCGTGAACCCGGCCTTGCGCAGCGACAGCCGCGCCACGAGCTGGATGTCCGGGTCGTCTTCCGCCAGCAACACCTCGAGTCCCATCGTTCAACTCCCGACGGCCTGGCGGCGCGATGTCGCCGCGCAGGGCGGCCCTCCGGTACGGGGAGGCGCCTCATTGGAGATATCGGCAAACGCGGGAGCGGGGCCAATCCGGGATTCCGGCGGGCCACGCGCTGGCGTCGGGCGTTGCTGCAGGGTGTCGACTGACGCGCTGTGCCACAGGGGCCGTCGCCGGGGCTTGCGGGCCTGAATCGAACGCAGGCGGGCCACGCGCCGTCGCGGCCGCCTACCGCGGCTCACTCAGTCGACACGCGCGAGCGCCGGGGATCGGTGATGCCCGTCGCCCGCTGCAAGCCACCCGTCAGTAGATCTTGAGATAGCGCTCGTGCTCCCAAGGGCTGACGTGGCGGATGTAGTCGGCCCACTCCTCCCGCTTGGCCTCGAGGAAGTGCGTGGTGATGTGGTCGCCAAGCGTCGCGCCGACGAGGTCGTCCTTCTCCATCGCGTCGAGCGCCTCGCTCAGGTTGCCCGGCAACTCGTCGATCCGGAGGTGCCGCCGCTCGCGGTGGCTCATCTTGAAGATGTTCTTGTTGATGGGGGGGCCGGGGTCGAGGCGCTGGGCGATGCCGTCGAGTCCGGCCGCGAGCATCACGGCGAACGCCAGGTAGGGGTTGCACGAGGGATCGGGCATGCGCAGCTCGACGCGCGTGGAACGACCGCGCCCGGCCGGCACCCGGACGAGCGGGCTGCGGTTGCGCTCGGACCACGCGATGTTGGTGGGCGCCTCGTATCCCGGCACCAACCGCTTGTAGGAGTTGACGAGGGGGTTGGTGATCGCGCACATGCCGCGGGCGTGGCGGAGCAGGCCGCCGATGTAGTGCAGGCAGGTGTCGCTCAGCCCCCAGCGTCCGCCGGCGTCGTGGAACACGTTGGTCTCGCCCGCGAAGAGCGACTGGTGCGTGTGCATCCCGGAGCCGTTGATTCCGAACACCGGCTTGGGCATGAAGGTGGCGTGCAGCCCGTGGCGCGTGGCCACGTTCTTCACGACGAACCGGAACGTGCTCACGTTGTCGGCCGTTGCCAGCACGTCGTCGTAGCGGAAGTCGATCTCGTGCTGGCCGGCGGCGACCTCGTGATGGGCCGCCTCCACCTCGAAGCCCATCGCCTCGAGGGCGAGCACGATCTGGCGCCGCACTTCCTCGCCGAGGTCGATCGGCGTGAGATCGAAGTACCCGCCGGCATCGTGGGTCTCGGGGATCGGCTCGCCATCGCGTGTTTGGAAGAGGAAGAACTCGGCCTCGGGGCCGGCCATCATCGTCAGGCTCTGTGCGCGGGCCTGCTCGATGACGCGTTTGAGCACCGTCCGCGGGCAGCCGGTGAAGGCCGTGCCGTCGGGGTGCTGGATGTCGCAGATGACACGCGCCACGCGCTCGCCCGGCGTCTGCGTCCAGGGGAAGACGCGGAACGTGCTGAGGTCCGGCACGAGATACATGTCGGATTCCTCGATCCGCACGAAGCCCTCGATCGAGGACCCGTCGAACATGACCCGGCCGTCGAGGGCCGCCTCGAACTGCCGGTCGGGCACCTCGACGTTCTTGATCACCCCCAGGATGTCGGTGAACTGGAGGCGGAGGAACTTCACCCCAAGGCGGTCGGCCATCTCGAGGATGCGGGCGCGCTTCTCGCGGGCGCTCGCGTCGGAGAGCGGGGGCGGGGCAGCCGGGTCGGGCATCGTCACGGGCCGATCTCCTCGGCGGCCGGCCGCGGCCGCACTCGGAGCATTGATTACCGGAAGCCGGCCGCGGATGCAACCCGGCCAGGCTGCGGGGTCCGTCGTCTGATCGGAGGAAGCCCCGGGAGGGCCGTGCCAGTCCTGGGTCCCCGAGACGCGACAAGGAGGACGTACATGGGCAAGTTCCGGTTCGTGTGGGTGACGCTCGGCCTGGTGGTGACGATTGCCGCTGGGCTGGCCCTGCTCGCCCCGGCCACGCGCGGGCAGGAGGTGCGGGTGTTCGAGCGCGGCGACACTGATGAGCCCGCCATCATGGCGCTGCAGGCCCTCAGCGGGGGCAGCCGCATCGGCGCGACGGTGCGGGATGCCGATCGGGCCGACGCGCAGCGCGAACGCACCGGCGGCGAGAGCGGCGCGGTGATCGACGAGGTGAAGAGCGGATCGCCCGCCGAGAAGGCCGGGTTCAAGAGTGGCGACGTGGTGGTCGCCTTCGACGGGGAACGCGTGCGGAGCGCCCGCCAGTTCGCGCGCCTGGTCGAGGAGACACCAGCTGGGCGATCGGTGAAGGCCTCCGTGCTTCGCGGCGGCCGCACGGTCGAGCTGGACGTGGCACCGGCGTCCGGTCGCGACGCCGCCTGGGCGGTGGGGCCGCGCGCGCTCGTGGACCACGATCAGTTCATGAAGCAGCTCGACGTCGGGCGCCTGGAGCGTGATGCGGAGCAGGCAGCGCGTGATGCCACACGAGGGCTGGAGCGCATGCCCCGCGAGCCGCAGGAGCTCCCCGAGACCTTCCACTTCCAGTGGATGATGCGTCCCGGGCGGCTCGGCGTGGGGGTGCTCGACCTCAGCCCCGAGCTGGCCCGGCACCTCGGCGCCGAGGGCGGCGTGCTCGTGAACACCGTGGCGAAGGCGTCCGCGGCAGACAAGGCGGGGATCCAGGTGGGTGACGTCATCACCGCCCTCGATGGGGAGGGGGTGGAAGACAGCGGCGACCTTCGTCGCCGGCTGTGGAAGACCGAGGACGCCACGCAGGTGACGGTCGGGATCGTGCGGAAGGGTCAGAGCCTCACGGTGACCGTGCAGCTCGACGCCGGCACGAGCACGCAGCACCGCGAGGTCGTGAAGATGCGCCGTTCCATCTGAGGCGCAGGTCCGCTGGCGGGGACCCGCCGTGCCGGGGTCCTCCTCCCTCCGGCCGGGGGTCTCCGCCGCGGTGCGGGGAAGCCTCGACCTCGCCGCCCGAGCGCGTTTGGGCGTCGGTTCGCGCGTTCCCAGTCGCCAGCCTAACCCGTGGCTTGGTTGGCCTCGGGCTCCGCCGCCGGCGCCTGGGCCGGGGCGAGTCCGACGAGCGTCGCGAACTGGGCCGCGACGATCCGGGCCAGCGCCCGGGCCGACTCGGAGGCCTCACGCCCGTGGCGGACCTCCGCGGCCATCACCCCGATGCAACCCGCGCTCGTCATCAGCGGTACCGCCAGCGCACCCGGCGACATGCCGTTGGTCTTCACCACCTCTAGTTCGGCGTTGCGGTAGGCGGCCGCGGTGGCGTTGTCGGCGTCAGCGGGGATCGTCGGCAGCCGGGAGAGCGCCTGCTGGCTGTAGCCGTGCGCGAGCAGCGGCGTGAGCGCGCCCGTGCTCGGCGCGGCCACCCAAACGATGATCCCCGCCGCGTCGAGCAGTCTCGCCGTGCGCTCGAGCAGGGCAGGGAGTTCCTGCTCGCCGCCCAGGCGGGCGAAGTCGGTGCAGAGGTCGGCCGCGGCGCGCAACTCTGGGGCCTTTCGGCGGTCTCGCGAGGCGGACCACTCCGCCGTGGCTGTCTCGGCAACAGGGACGGCCGGCTGTGCCGGGGCATCGACTGGGGCGGGGGCGGCAACGACAGCCGTCGTGGCTTCGAGCGGCTGCACCGATGCCTCCGGCGCGCTCACGGCACGGGTGCGGCCGGTCAGGGCCAGGGCCAGCGAGGCCACCAGCGCGAGCAGGCTCGTACCGAGCGCGACGGCGGCCTCCTGAACGCGCTGCTCACTCCGGCGACGTTCACCCGCGCTCCGCTCGGCCGAGAGCGCCGATTCCAGCCGCCGCTCCGCGCTGTCGGCGGCCTTGAGGCCGTCGCCGAAGATCAGCGTGGCGGCCCGGCTCGTCTCGCCGAACCCGATCGCCCGACGGGCTTGTCCGTCGATGGCGGCGAGTTGCTCGATCGCCGCGGCCGCCGCGTCGAGATCGTTGAGCCCCGCGGGATCGGCGGCGAGCTGGCGCAGGTCCTCGACCTCACCGTGCAGCGCGTCGAGCGTCTCGCCGACACGCGCGCGCCACCAGGTCTCGCTCTGGCCGGGAGCGACGTAGGCGTGCTGTCCCGTGCGCACGGTGGCGAGCCCGTGACGCATCCTCGCGGCGAGATCCTCGACCGCACGCACGTGCGCGCGGGCGGCTTCGGCGCGGTGATGCTGGTCGAACAGGAAATAGGCTGCAACACCGACGACGGCTGCGAGCAACAGCCAGATCGCCAGGCGCGTGGCACGTCGCGTCATGGAGGGCGCTCCCGGACTCCGCGCGCCGCGTGACGGATCGGTCGCGGAAATTCGCGGTACTATAGCACGCCGATCCGGCCGATCCTCACGCGTGTCGACGCGCGATTTCGACGCGGAGCGTGCGTGCCATGCGCGCCATCGTCATCATCAACCCGATGTCGGGCCCGCGGCCCAGCGCTGCGTCGTCGGTCGCGCGCGCTCGCCTCGCCGAGTGTGTGCTCCGCGCGCGAGGCGTCGAACCCGACGTGCACGTCACCGAGTACGCCGGGCACGCCTGCGTGATCGCCGCGCGTGCGGCGGACGCGGGCCCCGACGTCGTCATCGCGTGGGGCGGCGACGGGACGGTGCGCGAGGTCGCCGAGGGGCTCGTCGGGCGCAACGTCGCGTTTGCCATCGTGCCGGCCGGCTCGGGCAATGGACTCGCCCGCGAGATCGGTGTGCCCCGCGACCCGGAGCGCGCGCTCGTGCGGGCCGTGGAGGCACCGTCGCGCGTCATCGACGCGGGCCGGATCGGGGGGCGCGTGTTCGTCAACGTCGCGGGACTCGGTGTGGACGCCCGCGTCGCCGCACGTTTCAACGCGCAGCGGGCCAGGGGGCGTGGGTTGATCACCTACGCCCTGGCGACGCTCGCCGAGCTTCGCCGCAACGACCCGGTGCGCGGCACGTTGCGCGCCGACGGGGCCGAGCCGCTTGCGCTCGACGCGGCGGTCGTCGCCATTGCGAACTCCGGGCAGTACGGCAACGGTGCGCGCATCGCGCCGGGCGCCGCCCTCGACGACGGGCGTCTCGACGTGGTGGTGGTGGGCGCGGCGGGCCTCGCAAGCACGCTCTGGCGCGCACGCCGTCTCTACACCGGGTCCGTGCTGCGCGACCCGACAGTCGTGCACCGCCGCATCGCGCGCGCCACGATCGCCTGCGCCGGGCCGATCCTCTTCCACGTGGACGGGGATGCGGTGCAGGGAGGTTCCGTGCTCGAGGTGGAGGTCCTCGCGGGGGCCCTGCGCATCAAGGCCTGACGGCCTCAGCAGTCGGCCGTCAGCTGCCAGCAGGCGGAAGCCACGGGCCAACGCCGAACGCCGACGGCTGGCCGGCCGAGGCTGACAGCGGCTTGCGACAGGCGGTGGGCGGTGAGCTGAACGCCGAACACCCGAGAGCTCCAGAGAGGCAGAGAGCCATGTGTCCTGAATACGACGAGTTCGCAGAGTTCTACGACCACGTCGTGCCCTACCAGAACCGGCAGGACGTCGCGTTCTACGTGCGCCTCGCCCGCGAGGCCCCCACCCCGGTGCTCGAGCTGGCGTGCGGCACGGGCCGCGTGCTGCTGCCGTCAGCGCGCGCGGGGGCGAGGATGGTGGGAATCGACCTCTCCGGGGGCATGCTCGACGTGTGCCGCGCGGCGCTCGCGCACGAACCGCCGGCGGTGCAGGAACGCGTCACCCTGCACCAGGGCGACATGCGCAACTTCGATCTCGGGCGCACCTTCGCGCTGATCACGATCCCGTTCCGCGGGTTCCAGCACCTGCTCACCGTGGCCGACCAGCAGGAAGCGCTGGCGCGCGTGCGCCGGCACCTCGCGCCGGGTGGGCGTCTCGTGTTCGATCTCTTCAACCCATCGTTGCCGTTCCTCGCCGACGAGCGCTGGCTGCGCGAGCCGTTGACCGAGCCGGCCGTACAGCTGCCCGACGGCCGCACGCTCGTCCGCAGCTACCGCGTGGCCTCGCGCGACTACCACGCGCAGACGCAGGACGTGGAACTCGTGCACGTGACCACGTGGCCCGATGGGCGCGTGGAGCAGCAGCCCGGGCGCTTCATCGTCCGGTACCTCTTCCGGTACGAGGCCGAGCATCTGCTCGTCCGCGAGGGATTCACCATCGACGCGCTGTACAGCGACTTCGATCGCAACCCCTACGGCGCGAGCTACCCTGGCGAGCTGATCTTCGTGGCGCGGTGCGCCTGACGTCGGTCAGTCGAACAGTCTCCCAGTCGGTGAACGGATCGCGGAGTCGCTCGGTCGCTCGTTCTGTCAGAGAGGCCACGGCGTCGATCAGCCGGGCGGTCGCAGCGCACAGCGCTCCAGAGACCAGCCGGCAGACCGAAACAACGAAGAGCCTGACGGCCTCCAGATCAGAACGTCGGGAGATACGGCGTGAGCCACTGCGCGATCAGCGTGAACCGGTCGGTGAAGATCAGCGCGCCGATGATCACGAGCAGGGCGCCCGACACAATCTCGATCGCGCGGTAGTACCGCTTGATCGCCTTGGCGGCGCCGAAGAAACGGTCCACGGCGAGCGCGGTGAGCAGGAAGGGGACGCCGAGGCCGAGCGAGTAGACCGACAGCAGCAGCACGCCCTGGCCGACCGTGTCCTGCGTGCCCGCGATGGCGAGGATGGCCGCGAGGATGGGGCCGATGCACGGTGTCCAGCCGAAGGCGAACGCGATGCCGACGAGCAGCGCGCCGAGCGGGCCCGCCGGCGTGTGCTGCGCCTGGACGCGCGTGTCGCGGTAGAGCCACTTGATCCTCAGCAACCCCATCGTGTGCAGGCCGAACACGATGATCAGCGCGCCGGCCACCTTGCCGAGCAGTCGCAGGTTGCTGCCCACGACCTGTCCGAGCGCACTGGCCGAGGCGCCGAGCGTGATGAAGACGAGCGAGAACCCGAGCACGAAGGCGAGCGAGGAGATGAACACCCGGCGGCGGTTGCCGACCGGGGCGCGCCGCTCGCCCTTGGCCGCGGCGCCACCGGTCATCTGGTCGAGTGAGAGGCCGGAGACGAAGGACAGGTAGCCAGGCACGAGCGGCAGGACGCACGGGGAGATGAACGACAGCACGCCGCCGACGAACGCCGCCACGAGCGAGACGTTGTCCACCTAGCGACGGTCCTTCCTGGGCTCTGCCATCCGCCCCCCCGCCGGGGCCCCTTCGTCGTGCACCGAATCCCCGGCTGCGAGCGCGACGCGGGCCGAGGAACCGGCTCCGGTGCGCGTCGTGTCGGCGGGACGCGGGCCAGCCTCGTGTAGGTCGAGGAACTTGAACGGCGGGACGTCGAGGAACAGCGTGTTCCACTTCTGCCGTTCCATGGGGTTGGATGCCTGCAGCCAATGCCCCGTCGCGGCCGGTCGGCCGAAGGTGGCCTGCGCGATGCCGGCAACGACGGGCTCCTCAGGCAGCACCTGCGCGATGGCCGCGCGCAGGTCGGCCGAGCTGGAGACACCCAGCGGTGCGCCGAGGGCGTCGGCCACGGCCGCCAGCACCTGCCAGTCCTCCCGGGCTTCACCCGGCGGGAGGATGCCCTTCGAGACCGCCTGCAGCCGACCCTGCATATTGGTGTAGGTGGCGTCCTTCTCCACCCACGCCGACCCGGGCAGCACGATGTCGGCGGCGCGGGTCAGGTCGGAGTCGAGCACTCCCTCGACGATGAGGAGCCCGAACTGCCCGGCACGGCGCGCCTCGGCGATCCAGGCGGTGTCGCCGAGCGACCCGGCGGGACCGGGGTCGAGCACGTAGAGCGCGGACACCTGCCCGGCAGCAACGGCGCGCTGCAGCGCGCCAAGGTCCGGCCCCGTTGCGTCTGCAGGTACGAGCCCGAGGGCCTTGGCGCCGGCGAGGTTCGGGGCATCCACGTCCGGCACGCGGAACTTCGTCTGTGCGGGCTGCGGCTTCACGCTATGGGTCCAGCCCACCGTGATGCTCGCCTGCGCGGCATCGCCGAGCACGCCCTGCGCGAGGCGCGCCGTGGCGAACATCTCCTCGTGCGACGCGTGCGCCGAGATGAGGAAGCGCAGCCCCTGCCGGCCGGCGGCGTCGACCCGCCGCGCCACTTCGGCCACCGCGTCGGTCCACGGAACCGCACGCTCTGCGACTCCCCCGGGAGGCGCCGCGCCGCCGGCGCCGCGGCCCTCCTTCACCGTGGGGTGCGTGAGCCTCGCCTCGCTCTCGACCCAGTGGTACTGGAACCGCCCGATGTCGCACATCCAGTAGCTGTTGACGTCGGGGTTGAAGCGCGGCGTGATGCGGACGAGCTGCGAGCCCATCGCCCACTCGGGCTTCGCCTTGATCCAGACCGTCGTGTTGCAGCCCCGCTCGCAGAGCGTGCAGACCGTGTCGATGACGTTCGGGTTGTCCCAGGGACGCGACTTGAACCGGTAGTCGCGTGTCGTGATCGCCCCGACTGGACAGACGTCCATCAGGTTGCCCGAGACGAGCGAGTGCACGCCCTCCTCGCGGAAGGTCGCGATCTCGCTCCCGTAGCCGCGGTCCACGATTCCGATCTGGGCGTCGCCGTCGACCTCGCGCATGAAGCGCACGCACCGCGTGCACAGGATGCAGCGGTTGCGGTTCAGCATCAGGGTCGGCCCGAAGTCCACGTCGGCGCGCACACCCTCGCCGTCGAAGGTGCGCCGCGAGAACTCCATCCGGCTCTCTTTCGGGCCGAAGCTGTACGAGAAGTCCTGCAGCGGGCACTCGCCGCCCTTGTCGCACACCGGACAGTCGAGAGGGTGATTGATGAGCAGGAACTCGAAGACGCCCGCGCGGGCCTCGATCACCTCGGGCGTGTCGGTCTGCACCACCATCCCCTCGGTGGCGACGACCGAGCACGACACCTGGAGCTTTGGCATCTTCTCGATCTTCACGAGGCAGACGCGGCAGGAGCCGTCCACCCCGAGGCCCGGGTGGTAGCAGTAGTACGGCACCTTGATCCCGTTTGCGATGGCCGCCTGCAGGACGGTCGTGCCCTTGTCCACCGTGATCTGACGCCCGTCGATCGTGAAGGTCACCCGTTCCATAGGTGTCAGATCATACGGCACCCGCCGTCGCGCCGCTACGGCGAGACCGGTGAACGGCACGGCGCTTCGGTGGCGGCGGGGCCGGCGACGCTGCCGGGTGCGCGCGGGCCGGCGACCCGTGCGGCTACGGGCCCTCGACGATGGCGAGCGTGGCCCGGTCATCGTTGACGCGCACGGCGCGGAGGGGTTCGCGCAGTGGCAGGCGGTGCTCCGACACGGCCCCAGCGCTGCGGACCACCCGGTCCTCCCGGGTCCCTGAGCGGTAGATGAGCGTGACGGTCAGCGGCAATTCCACGGGCGTCTCCGGCTGCTCCAGGGTGAGACGCAGGATTCCGGCGGGTCCCGCCTCGGCCGCCCCCGGCGGGTCGACGGCGTAGCGGTAGGCGACGCGCGGGATCCCGGCTGCGTAGATCCAGTAATCGAAGTAGGCAGCGAGCGACCGGCCCGACACCCGCTCGAAGGCCGCCTGGACGTCCTCGGTGCCGGCCTTCCGGAACCGGAACTCGTGGTAGAGGGCGCGCAGCCCGGCGAAGAACTGGTCGTCGCCGAGCAGCCGACGGAGCATGTGCAGCACGAGGGCGCCCTTGTTGTAGACGAGCGCACGAAACACGCGGCTATCCTCCTCGATGTGCCCGAGCCGGTAGCCGAGGAACACCGGCCCGCGCGGCGAGTACGCCACCGCAGACCGTTGCATGGCGCCGAGCAGGTTCCGGAACGCCCCCGGGCTCGAGGTTCGCTCCGCGAACAGCACGGCGAAGTACTGCGCGAAGCCCTCGCTGATCCACTGTTCGTGATAGCTCTTCCACCCGACCGCCTGGCCCCAGAACTGGTGGGCGAGCTCGTGCGCCAGGAAGAAGTCGGGGAAACTGTCGAAGTTCACCGGGTCTCCCCGCCAGCTATACGGCGTCGTCGGCAGCGGCTGATAGAGGAGCGCGAAGTAGGCGGGGCTGTGCCCTCCCGGCACCGGGTTGTCCACGAGCGTCAGCGTCAGGCTCGGGTACGGGACGTCGCCAACGAGCCCCGCATAGACACCCAGGATGTCGGCCGCGGTCGTGGCGAGGGCGCTGCGCCCAGTGTGGCGGGGGTTGGCGACCACGTTGAGGCTCAGCGCGTTGTAGTAGACACCGTGCCGGTCGACTGAGGGCGGCGCCGCGTCCCCGGCGGGTTCGGCGCCCGGCGGCACCGTGACGGCGACGGTGGTGACGGGCGCCAGCCGCGACGCCACCCACGCAAGGTAGCGGACAGGCTGCCCGGCGGTGAAGGAGAAGCGGCGCGCGTCCCGCGGCGCGCCCGGGGCGGCGGCCTCCACGGTCGCCATCGGCTCGCTGTCTCCCGTGGCGACGACCGTGTACCCATTGGGGACCGTGATGCGGAGGGTCGCCGTCGCGTAGTCGGTGACGGACGACTGCGGATACCACCAGCTCCGGTTGCTGTAGAGATGCCGCGTTTCGGGCGTGATCAAGGGGCCGTCGGCGGTCACGGCGAGCGGCGGAACCGCCTGTGCGGACACCGTCACGACGTCGCGGTCGGGCACCTGTCCTGGCAGGCGGCCGCTGTAGACCAACGCCAGCGTCAACGTGTCGCCGCGCCGCAGTGGCTCGGGCAGGCCGAGCAGCACGCTGTTCTGGTTGCGCACGCGCAGCGCGAGCAGACGGCCGAATTCCTCCGACGTCACTGAGCGCACGACGAGCGCATCGTTCAGCTTGAGTGTCAGCGTGCCCTGCTGAAACGCCCGCCCTTGCAGCCGCAGGCGTGCACGACCCTCGAGCCACTCGCGGTCGGGAGAGAAGTGCACGTCGAGGTCGTACTCGAGCACGTCGTAATCGGCGTGCTCGTCCTCGTCGTAGCCGCGCTGGCCCGCCTCGCGACGTGCCGCGGAGGGATAGACGGAGATGTTGCGCCGGCGGGCCCGGTCGAACAACGAGATGTCCTCCGCGTCGTTGGTCGAGCGTGCGTAGGTCAGGGTGCGGTACTTGCGCGTCCGGAGCTCGAGCAGCAGATCGCCGAGCGGCGGGACGAGCGACCAGGGCTCGCGGCTGAGATCGCTCAGGTCGAGCACGAACGACTTGGGCGACTCGGTGGCGAACACTCCCTCGGCACGTGCGAGCTGCCGCGGCTGCACGGCGACGGGCCGGAGCGCGGCCTCGTTGATCACGTGCCGCAGATCGGCCGGGTGGAGCCGCACGAAGGCGGCGGTGACCGGCGTGACGAGCCTGTCCTGGCCACCGAAGATGCGGAGCTGCGTCTGCTCGGCGGCAAGTGGCGGCGCAAAGGTGAGCGTCCCGTCGCCGAGCAGCACGATGGCGGTCGGTCCCTCAGGCGATGTCGCCATGAAGGCGGTCCCGGAGGGGATCGTGAGCGTCAGATCTTCGCCCCGGAGCGTCAGGTCCCTGATGTCGAACTGACGGGAGCCGTCGAGCTCGAGCCGTTGCAGGCCATCCACTGCGGTGAGGCGGCGCTGCGCCACGATCCGCCACGCGCCCGTGGCGTCACCTTCCGAGCCCGCTGCCGGCGGATCCTGCCGCAGGTCCAGCCGGTAGGTGGCGACCGCGCCCTGCCGGCCGAACTCATAGAGCACCTCGGTGACGATGCGGGCGCCCTCGCCGAGCGCGGAGGAGCGAAGCGGCACGCGGTCGCGTTCGCGCAGCACGGCGCGCGTCACGCCGGGGCGCACCGCCTCGCGGAGATAGGCCGCGCGATCCTCGTCGCCAACGGAAGGATGGAGAAGACGCCCGTAGGCTTGGGCATCGGCCGCACCCAGCGCCGCTTCGAGGCGCGCCACGGCGTCGTCGAGCCCGGCGTCCTGACCGCGCGCGGACCCCCAGGCCAGCAGGACGAGGGCCAGGACGAGGAGCGCAGAACGGACGGAGGGCATGTCGCGGCGGCGCGGGGGTCAGGAGACGGAGGGCAGGGGTGGCAGCACCCGGAGCACGAGGATTGTCAGGTCGTCCGCGAAGCGCTGCTCGCGCGCGTGGGCCGACACCTCGCGCAGGATGGCGCCGCCGATGTCGGGCGCGGTCGCATTGCTCGCGGACCCCACGGTTTGGACGAGCCCACGCTCCTCGTACGGCACGCCGTCGGGGTTCTCGGCCTCCGTCACGCCATCACTGTACAGCACCAAGACGTCGCCCGGCGCGAGCGTGCGCGAGGTGGCGAGGTACCTCGACTGCTCCCTCAGTCCCAGCGCCATGCCCGTCTCTCGCAGCCAGATGGCCTCGCCCTCGGCCGTGCGGAGCAGCGGCGGGGTCTGGCCCGCGTTGACGTACGTGAGCTGGCGCGTGGCCGGGTCGAACACACCGAGCAGCAGCGTGATGAAGCGCGACCGTGGCGCGTGGCGCCAGACCTGCACGTTGAGCCGTTCGACGAGCGGCGCCGGCTCGAGCCCCAGGTCGAGCAAGGTGCGGAGCATCGCGAGCAGCAGTGCCATGAGCAGCGAGGCTGGGCTGCCCTTTCCGGCCACGTCCCCGAGCGCGAAGACAACCCGCCCGTCCTCGAGCGGCTGGATGTCGTAGAAGTCGCCGCCCACCGTGTTGGCTGGCTTCGTCTGCCCGTGCAGCTCGACCCCGAAGGCTCGGTAGGTGTCGTGCGGCAGCATGGCGTGCTGGATGTCGCGAGCGATCTCGAGGTCGTTCTTCAGCGAGAGCCGATCGGCCACCTCGAAGAGGACGAGCAGGTTCATCAGCACGAAGCCGAGCAGGATCGGGACGGTCCCCGATTCCCAGGCTGGCGCGATCACAGGCAAGGAGAAGATGCCGGCCGGCAGCGCGGCGCCGCGGAACCCACGGAACAGCTCGACCAGCCCCAGCAGCACCAGCAGCAGGCTGACGGCATACACCATCCGCCGAGCAGGCGACAATTTTAGGGTAAACGCCAGAAACAGGCGTTTCCCGTAGGCCGGGATGCGCCGGTGCCACGGGAGCGCGGAGAGCGACGCGGCGTCGACGCCGCGCAGGTAGAAGCGCCACGTATCGCGCGCGTCGTGCGTGAGCAGCCGGCGGAATTCGTCTCTGGTGACGTCGCGGGTGTAGGTGTCCCAGAACTCGCTCGCACGGGTGGACGGTCGGGCTCGTGTGCTCATCGCGAAACTCAACGGGGCCGTCGGCTTCCGCCTACCGTGACGTGCCGGGACCCCCAGGGGTTCCTTTGGACGCCTTTGCGCGCTGCCGATTCTGGCACGCCGCTTGGAACGCTCCGGGCTGGAAGGGCCTACGGCATGCCAGACACGTGCGAAGTCAGCTCCAGGGCTGAGTTCCTGCCCATTTCAGGCAGAAAAGCCTCCGTGGCGCACACCACGTTCGGCAATGTCATCATCCTGGCGTTCATCACCTGCCAAGTGCTCGATGGTGCGTTCACATATGTGGGCGTGCAGGCGTTTGGCCGCGCGATCGAAGCCAACCCCCTGATTTCCTGGCTCATGGGCGTGTTGGGCGACGGCCCCGCGCTCGCCGCGTCGAAGTCGGTGGCGGTGGCGCTCGGTGCCTTCCTGCACCTCGTGGCCGTCCATCGGATCGTTGCGGTCCTCGTGGTCCTGTATCTTGCGGCGGCCGTCGGGCCGTGGACGCACATCCTCTTCTTCTGACGAGAACAGCCGAGCGCCCAGCGGCGCGCCCGTGGGTCACGCCTAACGCCTGGAGGTCCGCGTGCTCAGTGCTGCAGGGTCCGGATGCCTGCTGCAGCGTGGGCGAGGGGTGAGCCCGCCGCCGCCACCCGGCGCTGGGCGCTCGGCGCTGGCCTGATTTCGTACAGCCGGTCGTCCCCGAACGTGCCGGCGAGACGTGCGCCGTGTGCGACGAGCCAGGTGTCGGGTGCAGGGTGCTCGGAACCGGCGTAGGCCCGCCCGTGCACGACCACGTCGGTGGCGCCGCTCTCGACAACCGCACGCCACGCCGCGTCTGGAGCCTTCAGTGGCCGTCCCCACACCGCCGCCCGGCGCATGAAGCTGGGTGGGAAGAACCCGCTGTAGCCGTTCAGGATCGGATGCCAGTGCACCGCCGAGTAGTAAACGTGGCGCACGTCCCACGAGTGGTCCCCGAACGGCAGCTCGAGCAGGATCACGGACCCCCGCGGCGCGTCCGCCAGATACCGGTAGACGCCTGGGGCCTCGGCAGCCGGGTGTACCACGCGGTCGGGATGGCGCAGCCCGCCCGCAGCGTAGGCCGGCCCGTCGGTCGGGTAGGGAAGTGACGCGGATTCGAGGAGCACCAGCCCTCCGATCGCGGCGGCGCCGAGGGCCGGCCACGCCCGGCGCCCGCCGGAGAACGTGCTGGCCGCCGGCCGGAGTCCGAGTAGCGCCGTCACCCCGTACCCAGCGAGGATGGAGAGAAAGCAGCCGACGACCATCGCCATCCGCGCCGGCACCCGCAGGCCGTCGAAGCCGGGGACCTGCTCGAAGAAGAACCCGTAGAGGGCCAACGACCCCGTGGGCCGTCCGGCCAGCGTGATCCGCGGCCCGAGCGACATCCACCAGGCGAGCACAAGACACACGCTCCAGAACAACGGGGCCGGCATCGCCCGTGCCGGATTGGAGCCACAGGCACGCGCCGCGGCCCGAGCCGCCGGGGAGGCGAACAGCAGCAGGAGGAGGAACCCGGCCAGGGCACCGAGGGGCCGATCAGCGCTCGACATCCGCAGGAGCTGCCCGAAGACGCGATAACGGCCGCCCCCGGTCGCCGCGTAGAGCATCAGCGCGCCAGCCGAGACGACGAGGCCGGCCATCGCGACGGCCACCAGCACGCGCCGGACCCTCGAGGGACGCCACCGGAGTCCGCCCTCCGAGATGCCCGCAGCCCGCGCCGCCGCCAGCATCGTTTCGAGGGTCTGCCGGAGGCCCACCGTGGCACCCGCGAGCGCGAGGGCCATTGCGGCGAAGCCCATGAAGAGGGCACCTTCCGCCCGCTCGAACGCCTGCAGGCGGCCCTGGCCCCACAACGAGAGCGCGTGGGGCGCCGACAGGTAGGCGTAAAGGTCGGCGGCGTAGGTGGCCACCTCGTTGAGGTCCCGCCCCATCCCGAGGCTGCGCACCGCGAAATAGGGCCGCATGAACGGCACGGTGCCGATGGCCACCGCTGCGGCGGTGGCCCCGAGGGCGAGCCACGTGCGGGCGGACCGCCACCGTCCCCGTACCGTCAGCTCGTAGAGCACGTAGAGCGGCACGAACAGCGAGAAGTAGATCAGGAAGTACCCGCACGACAGGTTCTGCGCCACGAAGGCGAGCGCGGCCCCGGCGAGCGGCCACGCGCCGCCCTGGTCGAAGTAACGGCGCAGCCCGTAGAGCACGAACGGCATCCACTGCGACGACTGCGTCTGCAGGTGTGGCGCCTGATCCACGCGGTAGGGCAGGAACCCGTAGACGAGCCCCGCCACGAACGCCGCCCGCCAGTCGCCGGTCAGTTGCCGGACCAACACGAACATCCCGAGTCCCGAGAGGGCGTAGCTCGAGATGAGCAGCAAGTTGTAGCAGAGCAGGATGTTCCCGGTGGCTGCGTACACCGGCAGGATCTGCACGGCCTGCGCGAGCAACAACTCCGAGTATCCGAGCGTGTAGGGCTCGGGGTGGAAGATGTTCCCGTGCCAGATGCGCGTGAGTGCCGAGAGCTCGCCGCCAAGCGCCCGCAGCAGGTGCTCGGCGTTCCACGCGAGGATCCAGCAGTTGAGCAGCGGATCGCCGTGATCGCCAGGCACCACGTGGCCCGGCCGCGCCGCCACGGGCCAGGTGAAGATCACCGCGAGCAGCGCGAACCAGGCGGCGGCCACCGCCGCGCTGCGCGGGGCGAGGCGATCGAGGAGTGGGCGGGTCCCGGAGCGCATGCCGGCCGCGTCCCGGTCGGATCAGCCGGCCGCCAGGAACCGCCCGGTGAAGTCGGCTACGGCGTCGTAGATGCTCGAGAGTTCGTCGGGCGCCGCGAGATACACCACACGGAAGAAACCGCCGGCAGGGTCGGTGCCGAAGCCCGAGCCGTAGACGCAGAGCACGCCGGTGGCGCGCAGCAGGCCGAGCACGTAGTCCTCGTCGGTGCGGTCCGGCGGCAGGGTCACCTGTGGCATCGCGTAGAACGCGCCCCGCGGGGCGACGCACCGCATGCCCGGGATCGCATTCAGCCGCCGGGTGGTGAGCTCGGCGCGCAACGCCAGCGCGGTGCGGAACGCCACCTGGTGGTCTCGCGGTCCGTTGAGGGCGGCCGTGATCGCGTACTGCATCGGCCCGGGGCTGCACAGGCGTCCGTCGGCCAGCTTCTTGATAGCCGCCAGCACGTCGTCGAGGCGTGGGCTGCGGCCGACCGCGAGCCAGCCCGCCCGCCAGCCCGGGGCGAGATAGGCCTTCGAGAGCGAAGAGAACGACACGATCGGTGCCTCGGGCGCAATCGCGCCGAGCGGCGGCACGGGGCCGTCGTAGGCGAGGTCGCCGTACACCTCGTCGGCCAGCAGCAACACCTGGTGGCGCTCGCTGATTGCGACCAGCTCGCGACGCACCGACTCCGGGTACACCGCGCCCGTCGGGTTGTTGGGGTCGATGACGACGAGCGCGCGGGTGCGCGGCCCGATGAGGCTCTCCAGGTGGTCGATGTCCGGGAGCCAACCCCGGTCGGGGTCGGTGCGGTAGTAGACGGGACGCGCGCCGAGCTTCGCGAGCACCGCGGTGTAGAGCGGATAGGTCGGCGTCGGCACGAGCACGTCGTCGCCATCGTTGACCACGGCGCCGAGCGCGAGCTCGATGCCCTCGGACGTGCCAGAGGTGAGCAGGACACGGTCGGGGTGGGTGACGAGTCCGCGGTGCGTGAAGTCGTTGGCGACCGCCTCGCGGGCCTCGGCAATCCCCGGCGACGGGGTATAGCCATTGTGGCCATCGCGCATGGCGCGTTCGACGGCCGCAACGAGGTGAGGAGGTGTCTCGAATCCGAACGGAATCGGATCCCCGATGTTCAGGTAGCGTACGCCGATCCCAAGGGCCTCCACCTTCCGCGCCTCCGCGACGATGTTTCGGATGGCGTAGGTGAAGCCGTGCACACGGTGGGCGACGGGAAGGGCGGTGGCGATCGGGACGGCCATGCGCGACATTGTACCTCCGGGCCCCCCGAGCCGATGTAGCCTCCTGGCTCCCGATCCGATAAGCTCTCGAAGAGCCGCGAGTCGCATGAGGTCCTCCTGAACCGGGACCGATCAAGCTCTTCCGGGGGCCCTGCCGTCTGGGCCCGAGGTTCTCGATCGGGTCGAGCGCATGGCGCGTGTCTTGAATAACTGTGGCGTGTGGAAGCACTTCGTCTCGTTGGTGCTGGTAGCATTGGCCGTGGCGGGGTTGCGCGGCCAGGATGTGCCGCGACCATCGCGGCCGATGTTCCGCTCCGGGGTGGATCTGGTGTCGGTGGCGGCCGTGGTACGCGACAAGCGGGGCGAGGTGATCCGGACGCTCACCAGGGCGGATTTCGAGGTGTACGACAATGGGGTCCTGCGCCCAATCGTCGAGTTCTCGCCCGCCGAGGAAGGCCCGGTGAGTCTCGCCCTGCTCGTGGACGTCAGCGGCAGCATGGCCGTGGCGAGCAACCTCACGGCGGCGCGGCGCACGATCGACCACCTCGTGGCGTGGCTCAAGCCGGGCGCCGACGAGGTGGGCGTGTTCGCCTTCGCGCGGGAGCTCCGTGAGATGCAGGGGTTCACGAACGAGCCGGCGCGTGTGCAGGCCGCGCTCGTCGGGCTCGAGGCGTACGGGACCACGTCGCTCTACGACGCCATCGACGATGTCGCGCGACAGTTGGCCGGGCGACCGACCCGGCGGCGCGCCATCGTGGTGCTCACCGACGGCCTCGACAACGCCAGTCGACTCTCGCCGGCCCAGGTGTCCGGCGTGGCCGCCGGATCCGACGTGCCGGTCTACGTCGTGGCCGTGATGTCCCCACTCGACGACGCGACGAGTCGCGCCTACGTGGGGAGCGCGAGCCTGGCGAGCGCGACGGGGGCGCTCGAGGACCTGGCCCGTTGGACGGGCGGGCAGGCGTTCGTCGTCAGTGACGACGCCCAGGCGTCGGTGGCGGCGCGGCGGCTCCTCGCGGAACTGCGGCACCAGTACTTGCTGGCATTCGAGTCGGTGGGCGCACCCGGGTGGCGCCCCCTCGACGTTCGCGTTCGCCGCCGCGGCGACTGGTCCATCAGTGCGCGCAGCGGCTACTTCGCGTCACAGGTCCGGCCGATCGGGTGACGCGCTGGTCCACACAGCCAAGGAGGATGGAATGAAGAAAGTGATCGTGGCGCTGGCGATTGTCGCCCTGGCCGGCGGGTCAACCGCGTGCGCAACCAAGAAGTACGTGAACACGCGGGTGAGCGAGGTCAACGACAAGGTGTCGACCCTGTCGGCGACGGTGGAGGAAACGCAGGAGCGGACGCGGAAGAACGAGCAGAAGATCGGCGAGGTGGACCAGCGGGCCGCCGCCGCGGCCGCGCGGGCCGACGATGCGGGGCGGTCGGCCACCGAGGCACGTTCCGCGGCGGCCGCCGCCGCGACGAAGGCCGAGGAAGTCGACAAGGCGTCGCGCAAGCTCATCTTCGAGGTCGTGCTTGCCGACGACAAGAGCCGGTTCGAGTTCGGCAAGGCCAAGTTGTCCGACGAGGCCAAGGTCGAGATCGACCGGGTGGTGCAGCAGGTGCAGGCGGACCCGAAGAACGTGTTCCTCGAGATCGAGGGTCACACCGACAACGTGGGCTCGACGCAGACCAACGAGCGGCTCGGGCTGGAGCGCGCCGAGGCGGTGAAGGAGTACCTCTACGACCAGCACCAGATTCCGCTGCACAAGATGAACGTGATCAGCTACGGCGAGACGAAGCCGGTTGCGCCCAACAACTCCCGTGACGGGCGTGCGCAGAACCGGCGCGTCGTGATCCGGGTGCTGAGCTAGCGCGCAAGCGGAGCCCGCAGGGCCAGAGGCCTCCGCGTCCCCCGGGAGCGGATGGTCCGGCGGGCTCGCGATGCGCGAGCGTGTCGACATGCCGATCCGGACCGAACTGTCGCTGCGGGTCCCCAACAGCCCCGGCGCGCTGGCGCGCGTCTGCGACGTGCTGTCGGACTCGCGGGTGAACGTGCTCGCGCTCCACCTCGAGAGCAGCGGCCGGCTGCGAGTGATCGTGGACAACCCGCTGCACGCTGCCGCGGCCCTTCGCAACCTGCAGCACCAGGTGGACGAACGCGACGTGCTCTACACCACGATTCCCAACACGCCTGGCGCCCTCGCCGGGGTGGTGCGGCTGCTGTCGAGCGCCGGCGTGAACCTCGACTACGCCTACGCGGGCGCAGTCGAGGGAACGCCCATGGCGGTCGCGGTGTTCGGCGTGTCCGACGCCCAGCGGGCCTCGGCCGCCTCGGGGTTGTAGCGGACGTCACGGGAGCCCCGCCCTGAGCGGCGGGGCCCCCCGACGTGAGTGACGCAGCGCCTCCGCGCTGGGCGGCCGAGGCTCGGATCAGGGTGCCTGCCGGTTCACGCGGGCAGACCCTTGTCGGCGACCTCACGCATCACCTCGACAAACAGGTCCACCTCGCCGAGGGTCGTGTACACGTTGGGCGTCACGCGCACGCCCTCGAACTCGTCGTGCTTGATCGGCGTGACGATGAGCCGGTGGCGATCCCAGAGGTGTGCGGTGATGCGGCCGGGGTCGATCCCCTCGATCCCGACGCACCCTACGCCACACGAATAGGCCGGGTCGAGGCTCGTGTGAAGCCGCACGCGCGGATGCGCTCGCAGCGGCTCCGCCCATCGCGCCTTCAGGTACCGCAGCCGCTCGGCCTTCCGGTCGGCGCCGAGCGATTCGTGGAAGACGAGCGCCTCGGCAATGGCATTGTGCATCGCGGCGGGGTGCGTGCCGACCTCTTCGAACTTGCGGATGTTCGCCGTGAGCCGCTCGTTGGCCGGCGTGAGGGGCCAGATGGACGGAACCAGATCGCGGCGCACGTAGAGGAAGCCCGTGCCGACCGGGGCGAGCAGCCACTTGTGCAAGCTCGTGCCGTAGCAGTCGCACTCGAGGTCGCGCTGCACGAAGGGGAAGTGCGCGAAGGCGTGTGCACCGTCGACGATCGTGCGGATCCCGCGCGCCCGAGCCAGCCGGCAGAGATCGCGCACCGGCAGGATTTGGCCGGTGAGGTTCACCACGTGGCAAAAGTGCAGCACCCGGGTGCGTGGGGTGATGGCGCGCTCGAAGCGTGACACCAGCTCGCCCATGTCGGTGGCCGGCACGGGGATCGAGAGGCGCACCACGCGAATCCCGTCCCGGCGGGCCCGCTGGTCCCACGTGTCGAGCATGCGCGGGTAGTCCTGATTGGTGGTCACGACCTCGTCGCCCGCCGCGAGGTCCAGCCCAAGCTGCACGATCTGCAGAGCTTCGCTCGCGTTGCGGGTGATGGCCAGCTCATCGGGCTCGCAGCCGAACGCCCGAGCGAGCCCGCGCCGCACGGCCTCGATGTTGGGCTCGAGCACCTGCCACAAGTGGTACACCGGAGCCTGGTTCGAGATGTCGAGGTAGCGCTTCAGCGCCTCGTGCACGACACGAGGGCTCGGGCACACGCCCCCGTTGTTCAGGTTGACGAGCGTGCGATCGAGCGTGAAGGCCCCCTGCACCTCGCGCCAGTAGAACTCGTCGCGTGCGATGTCGGCCGCGGTGCGGCCGGCAGCGAGGGATCCGGCGCGGGCCGCGCGGGCGAGCGCGTCGCCCGCGAACATCGTGAGGGCCGCACCGCCCGCAGAGGAGCCGGCCCGGAGGAACGACCGTCGGCTGATCATGGAGACAGAGTGTCCCCCTATTCGGCCCACAAGAAAAGGCGGGGCGCTCCTGAAGAGCGCCCCGCCTGGAGGCAAACGCCCCGCCGACGGGCCGCGCGCTCTTCGGGTCCCGTGCCGCCCCTCGTCAGCGCGCGAGCAGCTTGTCGATCTGGGAGAGGCGTTCGTTGTCGCCGAGCAGGGAAAGCTTGTCGCCCTCCAGGATCGTGTCGTCACCGCCGGGGGCGACATTGGTCGTCTCCTCCCCGTTGGCGGCAAGCCGCTTGATCGCGACCAACTGGAGGCCGTACCGCTGCCGGAGGTTGATGTCCTTCAGCGTGCGCCCGACGAAGACGGCGGGTGCCGGCAGTTCGATGATCGAGAAGTCACGCGACAGCTCGATGTAGTCGAGGACGTTGGGGACGACGAGACTGTGGGCCACGCGGACGGCCATCTCGCGCTCGGGGTAGATCACCCGCGACACGCCCAGCCGCTGAAGGATCTTGCCGTGCAGGGGCGTCACCGCCTTGGCGATGATCTCCTTCACGCCGAGGCCCATCACCTGCATCACGACGAGCAGGCTCGCCTCGATGTTCTCGCCGATCGAGATCACCGCGACATCCACGTCCTGGATGCCCGCGGACCGCAGCGCCCGCTCGTCAGTGGCGTCGAGCTCGATCGTCTGGCCCACGACGTCGGCCATGTTGCGGACGCGATCCTCGGAGCTGTCGATGCCGATCACCTCTTGCCCGAGCTCAGCGAGGGTTGCCGCCATCGCCGACCCGAAGCGCCCGAGACCGATGACCGCGAAGGTACGACGTGCCATGCCGGTGTCCGCGTGGTGGATGGAGGATCTGCCGGCCGACTACCCGATGGCCACCCTGCCCTCGGGATACCGGAACCGCACCACTTGCGACCGGCGCGCGAGGGCGACGGCGAGGGTGAGGGGTCCGACGCGGCCGGCGAACATCATCGCAGAAATCAGCAGCTTGCCGGCGGGCGAGAATTGCCCCGACAGGCTCAATACCGTCCCCGGCTGTCCCATCGAGAGGCCGACGGTCCCAAACGCCGATGTCGTCTCGAACAGGGTGCGCAGTAGCTCGCGCCCCTCGGCGAGCAGCAGCATCCCCGCGACGACGTTCAGCCCGAGGAACGCAATCAGGCAGATGAAGAAGGACTTCTGCACCAGGTCCGCACCGAGGCGCCGGCCCATGACGACGGGCTCGGGCAGCCCGCGCACCGTTGCGGCCAGCGCCAGCACCGTCACCCCGAAGGTGGTCGTCTTCACGCCGCCGCCGGTGCTGCCCGGCGAGGCGCCGATGAACATCAGCGCCATGACGAGGAAGAGCGACACGGGCCGCATCGCACCGATGTCGATCGAGTTGAATCCGGCGGTGCGCGGCACGACGGCCTGGAACCACGCCGCGAGCCACGACTCGCCCAGCGCGAGGTCCCTGAGGGTTGCGGGGTTGCTCCGCTCGACCGCCCAGAGCGCCACCGTCGAACCCAGGAGCAGCCCCCCGGTGATCACCAGCACCATTCGGGCATGGAGCGACATTCTCCTGAATGACCTAATCTCAATGGCCTCCCGAATGACGAGAAACCCGACGCCGCCCAGGATGACCAACCCCGTCACAACGCCGTTGACGACGACATCGCCGCGAAAGCCGATGAGGTTGTCCGAGAACAGGCTGAATCCGGCATTGTTGAACGCCGAGACCGCGTGAAAGAGGCCCAGATATGCCGAACGACCTAATCCGAATTCCGGCCACCACCACAGCGTCAGGATGGCGGCGCCGGTCAACTCGAACAGGAGCGTGGTCTTCAGGACCACGAACGTGAACCGGACCAGTCCCTCGCGCGTCTCGATGTTCAAGCTCTCCTGCAGCGTCACCCGGGCCTTGAAACTCATCCTCTTTCCAAAGGCTGCCAAGATACCGGTGGAAAGGGTCATATACCCTAATCCACCAGCCTGAATCAACAGCAACAGGATGATCTGGCCGGTCGTCGACAGCTCGGTTGGGGTGTCCAGGACGATCAGGCCCGTCACGCACACCGCGGACGTCGACGTGAAGACGGCATCGACGAGTGTGACCGGCCGTGCCCCGGCAGAGACGGGCAGGAAGAGCAGTAGCGTGCCGATCGCAACCAAGCCGGCGAAGCTCAGAACCAGAGACTGGGCCGGCGACAACTGGCGGGGCATGGGCGGCCAACGTGGCGCGGCGCATTGTAGCATCGCCAGTGCGGGCGCCGCCTCGCCGGGCCCGGCGGGGGTCCCGCCCTCAGCGCGACCCGCAGGGGTCCTACCAGCGTCCTACCATTGCCATGATGCTCACCGACAGAGTCGTCCTCATCACCGGCGGCAAGCGGATCGGCCGCGACGTGGCGCGCCGGCTCGCCGCCGCCGGCGCGGACGTGGCGCTGAGCTACCGCCACTCGTCTGCAGAAGCCGCCGAGACGGTTGCCGAGCTGCGGCCGGCCGGGCGTCGCGCCGAAGCGTATTCGGCGGACCTGGCAGATCCCGCGGCCTGTGCCCGGCTCGTCGACACGGTGGCCCGCGACTTCGGTCGCCTCGACGTGCTTGTCAACATGGCCTCGGTGTATGCCCAGCGCTCCCTCGACCACATGACCATCGAGGACTGGCACGCGGCGCTCGCCGTCGACCTCCACGCGGTCTTCGCGTGTTCCCGCGCGGCGATTCCTCACCTCCGCCGCGCTGGCGGGGGCCGCATCGTGAACGTGAGTGACTGGGTGGCCCGCAGCGGCCGACCACGCTACGTCGGCTATGTGGGCTACTACGTGGCCAAGGCCGGCGTGATCGCCCTCACCGAGGCGCTCGCCCTCGAACTCGCCCGCGACAACATCCTGGTCAACGCCGTGGCCCCGGGGCCCATCGTCGCCCCGCCCGGCACGAGCGACGAAGAGCTGAAGGCGATCGAGGACGCCACGCCGCTCGGGCGCTGGGGCGGCGGCGAGGAAATCGCAAAAGCGGTGCACGCCCTGATCGACAGCGACTTCATCACGGGTGAGACGATTCGCGTCGACGGCGGCCGCCACGTCCGGTGACGACGAGGGCGAAAACCGCAGGCCGGTTGTCGCCGTGAGGCGTGAGGGAGGCTGAGCCGCTGGGCGCCAGTCGGGGACTAGGCGCCAGGCGCCTGGCTGCCTTCCAGTATCCGCCGCAGCGTCTGCTCGGTCCGTGCAAGAGGCAGGTTGCTGATGTAGATGTGCCGGACGCCGGCCGCCACGAGGCTGCGAACCGTGCGGGCGCAGATCTCCTCCGCCGTCGCTCCGCCAGCGAACTCGGCGCCGAGCCCGGCGGCCGGCACCGGCAGGAACGCCCGCAGGGTCTCGAGGGTTCGCGGGTTCGCGCTGCGGTAGTAGAACACGCCGAACATGCCCGGCAGGCGCAGCCCCCGCCGCGCCGCCTCGTCGAGGAACCGCGACACGGCCGGCAGGTCGTGGTGCGAGACGACCTGCGTGAGGAAGTATTCCGCGGTGACATCCCGCTCGAGCAGGTACTCGACCTGCCGCACCGGGTCGGCGTGGGGATTGGCCCACCCGCCGAGTGTCAGGTCCGGCTGCCGCGCCCGGATCGCCTGGCGCAGCTGCCACGCGTGCTCGAGGCAGCGCGGCACACCCACCCGCGTGTCGCCGCCGAGCACGACGAGCGAGCCGAACCCGTGCTGGTGGGCGCGGTCGGCGTACCGCAGGCAGTAGTCGAGCGTGTGCTTCGCCGTGAGGAACGGCACGACGTGCGAATGCGGCGTTTCGCTGCCGAGATTCAGCACGAGATGGCGGAGGTTGTCCTCCTCCTCCGTACCCACGGCACTGTCGGTCAGGAACACGTACCGGCTCGATCGGGTGAGCTGGCGCACGGCGTGGTACGTGTCGATCCACGCGTCCATGCCCGCGGAGGCATCGAGTTGCGCCCGCGGCGGGCGCAACTCGACGGCGACGACATGGGAGGGGCCGTGCAGCGCCCTGACCAGGTCCACTGGGCTGCGTCTACCTCGCCCCGGTTGGTGGGGTGGCGGCCGCACCGGCGCCCGCCGGCTGCAGTGTCCGCAGGGTGAAGTCGAACATCGTCGTGTTCAGGTGCTTGGCCAGCATCGGGTCCGACACGCCGTGCCGCGACTTCGGGTAGACCATGAACTCGAACGCCTTGCCGGCCTTCTGCAACTCGTAGGCGAACTGCACCGAGTTCTGCATGTGCACGTTGTCGTCCATCGTGCCGTGGATCAGCAGCAGCCGGCCCGTGAGGTTCTTTGCGGCGGCGACGACCGACCCGGCCGCGTACCCCTCGGGGTTGTTCTGCGGCATCCGCATGTAGCGTTCGGTGTAGATCGAGTCGTACAGCGCCCAGTCGGTGACCGGCGCCCCGGCGATGCCCATGGCGAACTTCGTCGAGTGGGTGAGGGCGTAGGCGGTCATGAACCCGCCATAGCTCCACCCGTTGATGCCGATCCGCGCGGTGTCGACCCACGGCTGCCGGGCCAGCCAGGCGAGACCGTCCTCGATGTCGGCGATCTCGGTCTGGCCGAGGCGCTTGTACGCGGCCCACGCCGACACCGCACCCTTCCCACTCGCCGACCGGTTGTCGCACACCCACACGACGATACCCTTCTGGGCGAGCAGTTGCAGGTACATGAATCGCGATCCGCCCCACGCGTTGCGCACCTGCGGAGCGTGCGGGCCCGCGTAGGTCTGCTGGAGCACCGGGTACTTCTGCGCCGGGTCGAAGTCGGGCGGCTTGATCACCATCGCTTCCATCTGGAAGCCGTCGCGCGTGGGCACCTGCAGGAACTCCGGCGTGCTCAGCCGATACTGCGCGACCGTCTCGAGCGCGTTGGCCTCGATCACGCGCACCTCGGCGCCGTCGGCGCGGTGCAGCCGCGTCTGCGTCGGCGTGGTGACGTTGCTCCACGTCCCGATGTAGTAAGTCATTGACGGGTTGAACTTGGCCGAGTGCGTGCCCTCGGCCTTCGAGAGCCGCGTGAGCCCCGTGCCGTCGAGGCGCACCCGGTAGACGTCCGCGCCGATGTGGCTGCGCTCCGTGCCGCCGAAGTAGACCCAGCCGCCGGCTTCGTCCACGCCGTACAGGGACCTGACCTCCCAGTCGCCCTGCGTCACCTGCCGCACGAGCGAGCCGTCCGGCTTGTAGTGGTAGAGGTGCTGCCACCCGGACCGCTCGCTCACCCAAAGGAACGTCCCGTCCTTCAGCCAGGCCAGCTGCTCGTCGTCCTTCCGATCGACCCAGGCCTGGGTCGTCTCGCGGAACAGCGTGGTGGTCGTCCCGGTCGCCGGATCGGCGGCGTTCAGGTCGAGCCACGTCTGCTCGCGATCCTGAAGTTGGTACAGCACTCGCTTGCTGTCGGGCGCCCAGCCGACGCCGACGATCAGGTGCTCCTGTGCGGTGTAGCGCTGCGTGTCCACCCACTGGAGGGGCCCGCCGACCGTGCGCACGATGCCGAGCTTCACGAGCGGGTTGGGGTCGCCGGCCTTCGGGTAGTCGAACACCTGGAGCGACTGCCGGTGGGCGATGTGATCGGTGAGCGTGATCTCCGGCACCGGCCGCTGATCCAGCTGCAGGAAGGCGAGGCGCGCGCTGTCGGGGCTCCACCAGAAGGCGCGGGTCGTGCCGCGGCCGTAGAGCTCCTCCTCGTACACCCAGTCGAGCTTCCCGTTCAGGAGCGCGTCGCTGCCGTCGGTGGTGAGCTGACGCTCGCGCGCCGAGGCCACGTCGATGACGAAGAGATTCCCCTGGCGGGTGAACGCCAGGAGACGGCCGTCCGGGCTGAACGTCGGGTCGTCCTCCGCCGCCGGATCGCTCGTGAGCCGCGTGACCCGGTTGCCGGTGACGTCGTACGCGTAGATGTCGCCCGCGATCGTCAGCAGGGCTGTCGTGCGCGCGGGGTTCATCGTGAAGCGGCCGCTCCGCGACAGTCGCTTCGCTTCATCCGCCGTGACCCCGGCCATCGCGCCGAGCGCGGCCTCCATCTTCGCCGCGTCGAAGAACGGCGTCGTCGCGCCGGTCAGGGCGTTCACTTTCAGCAACTCGCCCCCGCTCATGCCCATCCCGGGCGGCCCGCCGCCACCGGGGCGTGCCGTCTTCAGCCACAGGTAGGTCGTGTCGTCGAGCCAGGTGATCCCGAAGGGCACGGTGCCAGTGAAGTCCACCCGCTTCTGCGGGTCGAAGAGATCGTCGAGCGTCAGCAGCTTCTGCTGGGCGAGTGCCGGGCCGGCGGCCGAAACGAGCGCCGCGCCGGCCAGCACGAGGAACGACGCGACACGGAGACGGCGGGAAGACAGGGCCAACATGGCGGGGAGCTTAGCAAGTTTCTGGTAGAGTCGAAAGCCGTGCCGACCATCACGTTCCTTGGTGCCGCGCAGACCGTCACGGGATCCAAGTACCTCGTCGACACGGGGCAGGCGCGCGTGCTCGCGGACTGCGGCCTCTTCCAGGGGCTGAAGGAACTGCGTGAGCGCAACTGGGACGGCCTGCCGGTCGAGCCGCGAGGCATCGACGCCGTGGTGCTCACGCACGCCCACCTCGACCACGTCGGCTACTTGCCGCGGCTGGCCGCGAAGGGGTTCCGCGGCCGGATCGTCTGCACACCGGGCACCGCCGACCTCTGTCGCCTCGTCCTGCCGGACGCCGGGCGGATCCAGGAGGAAGACGCGAAGCAGGCCAACAAGCACGGCTACACGAAGCACGCGCCGGCGCTGCCGCTCTTCACCGAGGACGATGCGTTCCGCGCCCTCGGCCTGCTGGCCCCGGTCGGCTACGGGAAGCGGGTCGGCGTCGTGCCCGGGGTGGAGGTCGAATTCGCCCCCACCGGTCACCTGCTCGGCTCGGCGAGCATCCTGATGTCGTTTGCGGCCAACGGCGGGCCGCGCATCCTCTTTGGCGGCGACCTGGGCCGTTATGCGCGTCCGGTGCTCCCCGACCCCGCGCCAGCCCGGCCGGCCGACGTGCTCCTCGTCGAGTCCACCTACGGCGACCGCGAGCACGAGACCGACGATGGAGCGGAACGGCTGGCGGAGATCATCGGGAGTACGGTGGCGCGCGGCGGGAAGATCATCATCCCCGCCTTCGCGATCGGCCGCGTCGAGGAGCTCCTCTACTGGATCAAGCGCCTCGAGGAGGAGCGGCGCATTCCGGTGCTGCCGGTGTACCTCGACAGCCCGATGGCGCTCGATGCGCTCGCGTTCTACTCGGCCCGCTACCGCGAGCTGGATCCCGACATGCGCCCCGGCGCGCACGAGGTGTCCGCGTTTGCGACGCGGCGCTTCGAGGAAGTGCACACGCCGCAGCAGTCGAAGTCCGTGACCGCCTCGAAGAAGCCGGCCATCGTCATTTCCTCGAGCGGCATGGCGACGGGCGGGCGCGTGCTGCACCACCTCAAGGTGGCGCTCCCCGATCCCCGGTACACGGTACTCTTCTCGGGCTACCAGGCCCAGGGCACGCGCGGCCGCGACCTCGTGGACGGCGCACCGCAGGTGAAGATCCACGGCGAGATGGTTCCGGTGCGGGCGCGCGTCGAGAAGATCGACTCGATGTCGGCGCACGCGGGCCAGGGCGAGATCCTGCGCTGGCTGGGCAGCAGCCCGCGGCCGCCGGCCGTGACGTTCCTCGTGCACGGCGAGCCCGGGCCGATGCACGCGCTGCGCGACGCGATCACGCAGCGCCTCGGGTGGAAGGACGTCCGCACACCACAGCACCAGGAGTCGGTGGCCCTGTGACGCCGCGGCGCGCGACCCGGGC
>Ga0079037_100000061_pt1 | contig 33034 bp, 20 predicted proteins | sample Mud3Dept4metaG_FD_71479 | JGI IMG/M metagenome (GOLD analysis project Ga0079037, IMG submission 71479) | Freshwater wetland microbial communities from Ohio, USA, analyzing the effect of biotic and abiotic controls - Mud 3 Core 4 Depth 4 metaG | ecosystem: Environmental > Aquatic > Freshwater >... | reverse complement strand
AGCCATTGCCAGGGGAGATTACTCTACCGCAATAGGTAAAAATGCAGTTGCAGGAAAAACAAATTCATTTGCATTTGGTGAGGATGCTAGGGCTAAAAACGAAGAAAGTTATGCATTTGGCAGAGGTGCGATTGCCAGTGGATACCGGAGTTTCGCATTGGGTAGTGCAGGAGTTGATAATCTGGGTTATACTACAGATGTTGCCACGGCCTCAGGTAATTACTCCTTTGCAATCGGACAAGGATCTAAATCAATCGGCAAGGGTTCATTCAGCATTGGAATAGCCGACTCAGCTAAAGGAGATTATTCAACTGCAATGGGTTATTTCACAAATGCCCGTGGCCGATATTCGACTTCAATGGGAAATATTACTACTGCGAGCGGACATAGTGCAACCTCTATGGGCTATTTTTGCACTGCAAGCGGATCATCCTCTGTTTCTATGGGAATAAGGTCTTATGCCAGCGGAGACTATTCTGTAGCTATGGGTTACGAGGCTAAATCAAAAGCTTACGGTTCAATAGCAATGGGTTACCAATTATCTGCTAATCGTGATTTCGCATTAGCAACAGGATTTGGAACTAAAGCAAACGGAGGATCTTCTGCTGCAATGGGTTGGAATACGAATGCAAAATCTTATGCTTCTGTTGCTATAGGAAGTTATAATGACACAACCTGTACTTCATCTTTTTCCTGGATTCCTTCTGATCCTTTATTTGTTGCCGGAAATGGAAACGGAGGAGAAGCATCAAATGCTCTAACTCTATATAAAAATGGTAATATGACAATCGCCGGTGCACTTACACAAAATTCCGATGTGCGGCTGAAAGAAATGATTACTCCTGTTGAAAATATACTGGATAAATTTAATCTGATCCAGCCTGTTTACTTTGAGTTTAAAAATAAACAATCCAATCCTGCCGGAAGACATATTGGATTAATTGCACAGGAAGTGCAAAATACTTTTCCTGAGTTGGTGAGTCAGGATGGAAAGGGTTATCTTTCAATTGAGTATGGAAATTTTTCAGCAGTACTATTACAGGCAATTAAAGAGCAACAGCAACAGATCAGATCACAGCAAAAAGAAATTGATGATCTTAAGATCCTTATCAGCAGCCTTATAGGCAATCCGGCAGCTCAGAATTGTAAATAAGTAATCCATCTTAATTCCATTAAATGTGGGATTCAGGTATTCTTTAAAAGAACACAGGCGTGATATTTTTTTGATTGATTTCTTCAATATCAAAGATTTTATTCCTATCCCACTCAACCCAGTATTTCAGGGCGTTATGGCGGATAAGTTTCCAATAGCCATCATCCATCAATCCGAATTTAACTATCCCCTCATTAATATCTGAATCCACCTGTTCGAGGTATTCCTTTTTGAGACTAATTCTGATAGAACGATTTTTATATGTAAAAACAGCAGATGGTTTGACTATGCTGTCGGCAGCCAGATGAATTGTCCCCATTCCCAGGGTTGCGCCTGTACTTACCTGTATGCCATCATTCAGGCAGCTGTATGGAGGCCTGGTTCCTGCATATGTCGTTACCACAAGCATATCAGGTCCGACGCCAAACAATTCACGTGCTTTAGTGCCCATCTTAGCACCAACTATTGAGAATACTCCCAGGTGGCCATGAAACTCATCGGTCATTACATTGGCTTTCCATTCATCATATCCATACCGTGAAATGGCAGAATCGATAATTGGGCGAACATCATAGTCAAAAAGTTCCCTCTGAACAGGAAACCTGTTAAATACTACATTCTGCTCCGAAAAATAAATCCCATTTATCATTTCTCTCATCGCCTCCTTTACTCCCTGAATATCAAAATCTTTATTATACCTGACATTTAATTTATCCGTCATAATATTGATATCGAATAATTCGGGATTTGTTATGTATAAAGCCACGAGGTCGTCACATAACCTGAAATGATTCTGTTTTAACTTTTCAAGAACTGATTGCTGACTGAAAACATTCCTTAATACAACGGAAAGTTGCGTTTTCGATTCCTTGCAAACATTGTATATGGATGTATCAAACAGTGCTTCATCCTTATTCAGGTTTGAAATGACATCAATTCTCACTGCGGATCTGAAAAGTTCATTTGCACTTTCCTTATCACATTCATAATTAAATCCCTTCAAAGGTTTTACAGATTCGTTGTACCATATAATCCTTTCAATTTCAGATATCAGAGTCGCATCCTGTTTTATTGCCTTTTCGACATTCGTCAGTGCACCAAGACAAACGAGAATGATCTTTTCATTTTCATTATGTAATGTTTCTGAAAGACAATCTATTGCGTTTATGCCGGGTACAACTCTACTGGTCTCTTTACCCCAGCTTATCTCTTTGTTGAACTGTCGCCAGGGAGGATTAACTCCTTTTAGAATTCCACCAAATCCAACAGGAATATTATTACGATTGAAATCATTTAATAAAGAGCTGACTTTTTCAGTACCTTCAGCGGGAGATAATGAGCCGTCTGAAGTCAATATTGCTTTTATGGTAATCTCAGGCCTTGCCAGTAATATGCTGATTGCACGCATATCGTCAATTCCACAGTCTGTGTCAATAATGACAGTGTGCCTGATCTTAACGGGCAAAAGTTGTGACCATGCAAATGTGGTGGAAAAAACAATCAGCAGGAGAACCACAATTTTTTTCATAGCATCGAATGTGAACTTTATTTCCTGTTTATTTTGTCGGAGGGATCCGGATATATCTTTGTTTTGCACTCATTACATTGCCACCGGGGATTTTCAACAGGATCACAGGCGGATCCCGTCAGGATTAATGACCCGTTTTTTAACCCGGCAAGGAGTTTATCCGTACGTTCGGGTTCACCGAAAATCAATCGGCCTATACTGGATGAACCGCATTTCGGACACTTGTCCGGCTTTACATTAGCATAATATTTCATGATTTAAAGTTAGAAAAAATCGTGTGGATTTGAATCAAAAATTGAAAATCTCCGGACAAATTCTGTCGTTTATAGCATTTTCGATGTGATAATTGACATCATGTGTGAAAAACTATTTTTATCTTTTAACAAAATTTAGATAAATGAAAAAGAGTATTGTTTCTAAATGGATTTTTGGATTTGTATTAGTTGGTTTTACATGTCTTCTTATTTTTTCTTGTAATGAGACTAAAGATAAACCCTCAGGAGAGAATTGGTTACAGCTTAAAAACGATTCCCGTCATTCGGGCAATGTACCCGACAGGAGTGTGACAACTCCCCTTAAACTGATTGGCACAGTAGCTTTGACAGATGCAATCTTTACAGCACCTGTGGTATCGGATGGACGCATTTATGTGGTAGATGGGTCGGGTGTTGTCTTTTGTATTGATGCTTCTACACTGGCTGTTGTATGGAAGTTTAATACAGGTGAAAATAAACCTAATTACAACAATGAATCATCACCGGCTATTGCAGGAGACTATCTTCACGTGGGTACGAAGGCCGGGTTCTATTATGTGCTGGATAAAGCAAGCGGAGCCCAGGTCAAAAAGATTGGTTGCGGTGATCCGATATTCAGTGCTCCGGTAGTAGCGAATGATAGAGTTTATTTCGCTACTCTTGGTTCCCGGATATACGCTCTCGAACCCGATGGGACAGTTTGCTGGGAATGGGACTATCTGAAGGAAAGAATTGGTTTTAAGGGCAATCGCTGGAGTGGTGTGGATTGGGAGCAATTCATTGAAAAACGGCCAGGTACACGTGGAGATACTAAAAAATTCTCATCAGTTACACCGGCCGATCAGTTCTTTTGTTCTAATGATATTGCGGCATATGATAATATAATCGTTATACCTACGGGCGGTATGGTTACCTGGCTGGAAGACACAGGCAATAGCGCAAAGTTTCGTGGGGAACGTGCTGCGCTGGGATTCGGTCCTGATGAAGGAAGAAGGGTTGGTTACGACAAACCAGCCACCATGTCACTCAGCATAGGTGAAAATGGGAAGGTATATCGACAATGGCACTATCTGGATAATACCGGACAGGTTGATATGCTTCAGCTCAAAGATGATACAATAATGGCCACCTTTGTGGGTGGTACAAAAACCAACGATAAATGCTTTGACGAAATTAGTTTCAGCTCAGTAAGTTTGCGTGGCGAGGATGTATATCGATGCCGGCCGCAGGAAAATTTTGGTCTCTGCAAACACACTCCTGACGGGAAGATCCACCATATTGGAGATTATCCATCCATTGCACCACCTGTCCTCCTAAATGATAATGCTGTATACGGAGGTTTAGATGGCAACCTTTATGTGGTTTCGTTATCCGACAGTAGCAAGAAGTGGTCGTTTAAAACTGCATTTGGAAAAGCAATAACGGCACCTGTGGCTGTGTCTGATGGCCGGGTTTACTTCGGTTGCGATGATGGGTACCTGTATGTTCTGGGACCGAAAGGTAAGGCATCTTTGCCATCGAATGATCTTCAGCTATGGAAGATCCGAACCCCTCTGACAAGCAAATATACAAGTCCCGGTTACGATTGGTTTACCAGCTTCGGCAATTTTGCTAATACTGATGTTACGAATGATCAGGATCAGGATATAAAACCGCCTTTCAAAATTAATTGGATTCATCGATTTAAAGGTACATCGAAGCAATTTTCCACATGCGGCGACGGCAGAATGTACACTCATACAGCTGAGGGTCAGATCTTTGCAGTTGAGCAGGAGACAGGCAGGCTGTTGTGGCGACAATATTTCCCCGGCGTAAATGTATCATATACCAGCCCTCTTTATTATAAAGGACGCGTGATTGTTCCACAGGCTGGCTTTGAAAAATGTCGGGTGCGTTGTCTGGACGCAGAGACAGGGAAGCTGATCTGGGAAGCTCCTTTTGCAGGTTCACCAAGCTGGAATCGACAACAACCTCCGGTTGTATACAAAAATCTAGTTATATATTCTTTTGGTACAGGCAAGCATGCAACTAACGAATCTGAACTTAAGGAGAAAACAGAATGGCTTCTGGCACATCAGGATATTCCTGGTTTTCCTGAAGACCATGAACCGATGCTGGTGGCATGGGATTTAAATACGGGTAATGAAGTATGGAGATCAAATTTTTCTGATTTCGGCTCCGGTGGCGACGAGTCAGGTTTGTGCCTGATGGACAGTACACTTTATTATTCGTCCTATTTTGGTTATTCACCGGAAATACGAAGAGGGCTTTCAGGAACCAGGGGCATTACTGCAGCAATTGATCCATCGACCGGTAAAAACATATGGCTGACTACAAAATATTATATTCATGGAGGTTGCACCATCTCGGGAAAGGATGGACGTCTCTATCTGGGTGGCTATAATCCGGTCATGCAAAATGTTCCGGCATTCAGGAACCAGCATGGAGTAATGGTAGAAAACAATAAAGAAGGGAAAAGAATGTATACAACGGTTTGGTGTTTGAATGCTAAAGATAATTCATTGATATGGGAGTCTGATCCTCTACTGGCAGCCATTCATACGGTTACAATAGGTGATAAATTTCTCTTTACTCATGCTCAGTATCAACATGGTTATCTGTTAGATAAGAATACCGGGAAAATATTAACTGACCATGTCAGTGAAGGTTATAAATGCACTCGGTTTACAATGTCAGGGTCGTACATGTTTGGTCCCAACATGGATATATTCGACATATCGAAGCCTGGCGACATTCAGCTGGTAACCTCTGGTCCGCGTGCGGAGCCAAGCGAATGCACCGGGGGTATTGTTTCAAACGGCCGGATTTTTTATACAACGGCCGGCAGTGGTATACAGATCAGCCGGGTATATGGAACAGAAGCCGAGTCGTTTTCTTCTCCGTGGGAAAGTACGATAAGAGAGATGTCTCAATAATATGCACACAGAGGTGAATTAATCGGAGAATCTCTTTGAAAAATCAACAGTTTCTTTGTGGTCAGATTGCCTGGGATTTCAATATGCTTTATTGTCACCCCGCTAATAAAAGTATTCCTTTTGCACTTCTCCTGCAGGACCAATTACAATTTCACAAAACCGGTCAACATCTGTACGGATGAGCAATTCATTCCCAATATTTTCAATTTCCAACCTTTTAAGCGAAAAAGGATCTTCATCCTGTTCATTGTATATCACCATAAAGGCTTCAGTCTTTTTATTTATTAAATTCAACAGTCCGGCATTGATCCTGAGAGATCCTGTCCAGGGTCCGCTTTTCAGACCATTTCCTGATGGAAAGCCAACGTTGCCATGATTAAACATGGAAAAGATAAAGAGTGATCCTTTCTTTTGCACCATATATTCCATGCGGTCAGAAAAGGGTGAAAATGAGATCCATTTGACATTTTCAAGTTTCGGCCTGATGATATTCGATGGCATTTGTTCACCAAATTCTGTAACATGCTCACCTGTAAACAGATAACATTCACCTTTACCGTATTTATTCTTGATCACCAAAGGATCCTGGTTATCAAGTCTGCTCAGAACTTGTGCTTCCTTTCCGGTGACTGTTAATGAGGTATAGGGTTTCCCGGAAAAATATTTCTCCCCGTTTATCTTCACCCCAAATAAATCGTTGATGTCGTATTCGGGATAATTTCGCTTTTCGTTTTTTAAATGGCCTGCTGCCAGTAATAATACTCCTCCGGTTTTCACATATTCGCGAAGGTTGGAAAATTGTTTTGCATCCATATCATTTACGCCAAGAAGCATTATTATTCCGTATTTTTTCAGAACATCACCGGTTGCATCCCACGGGATCATGTCTACCGGTCCGTAAGGGGTGCCGGTGCATAAACGGTCGGTGGAAGTCAGGTCATATCTTCCGAAATTACCGAAGACTAAATTTAATAGGTTGAAATCGGTGAGATAATTCTGCCCCATTATCTCTTTTGTACGATGTTCTGATTCCCAGCTTGAACTTGGGCTGGCCGCCACCAGCCATTCGTCAAATCCCCTCATGATCCCGATCTTTACCTGTTGTGTTCCTCTCAACGGGTGCCGGTTTGCATATCTGATAAAATCGAGCCATTCTTTTCCAAGGGCTGTAACACCTGAATCGTCACGGGTCGTTGTACTCATCTCAGTGAACAGGTATTTTCCACCTGCATGGTAATAGACTTTCATGATCTGGGCTGCCTCATCGGGATGATAACTGTGATAGAAGCATCTGTCCCAGGTGTCGCAATCGAAACCGTATTCTTTACCAAAAGCACCTGCATTACCCCGGGTATTGGCTACTGCTATGTTCACACTCTGCCGGTGTATCTGTTTGTTGATGAATACATCCGCTCCCGACTTGAAAATATATGCTCCGTTATATGCCCCATGGTCATACAAAAACATTATTTTGAGCCTATTCCTGAATTCAGGTTTTACCTTGCTCCTGAGGTCGGCAATGAACTCATTCAGGTACCGGAAGTGCATCCTGAAGGCATCGGGAACCGATGCATTACCAATGCCCGCATATTCCTGCATATTGGCCAATTTCGACAGGTGGATATCCCGGGACCAGTTTCCAAAAACGTCGTTGACCTCATGAAAGAGGATACTTATTGTACCATCCGGAACCATTCCCAGCCATTCGTTGGCCAACTCCGGAAGGGCTGATTTGACATCCGCCTCGATATGACTCCCAATTACCCCGCTTAGATTAACGCTTGCCGATGAATAGGTTCCATTTTTATCCTTGATTGTACCTATGTATAAATCTATATGCTTTATGCCAAAGTTTTTATATACCTCGAGCTTTTCAATTGGTCGGCCGTTTGCCAAAACCCCTTTGATCCCCAAATCCTTTATATGACTATAAAGTCCGGGTTTGACATAAAACTTCGATAAGGGTAACATAAGCATATCCTGTGCAGAGTACGCGGGTATCTTAAGGGGCAGGATCTTATAATCGACAGGATCTTGCCCAAAATTATTCAGCTGTCTGCAGGCAATGAAAGGATTAATCCCGGTGAATGAGGCATGCTCTGGCAAAGGATTTATTGTGTATTCCGGTGCCACGCCTTCAAATTTGGCTCTCGTACAATAAAGCCTGTTTGAAACAAGACCCTTGTTGAGATCGAGCAATATCTCCTCCTTCCCGTTGATTTCCTTTATAAATGCAATATTTGCCGTTTCAGGGATTAATGGTACGTAGGTGAAGGATATTTGACCCAGTTCGTCGAAATAACCTTCCTGCCTGTTCCAAACCTTTTTATTGTTTACCAGGATATAATCGGGCAAAGAATCCGAAACCAGGGTAAAAAAGTACCTGTAACCAGGATCAAGGTTTACACGCCATGGCACATGTACACCGATTATTCCCGGTTCATTTATATTTTTTAATTTGGCTCGTATCCAAAAATCCATTGAACTTTCATTCCAGTACTCATACTCGGTATTACAGGAGATGATTTTTGCCAGATTATACCACCATAATTCAGGAAGACCCCACTTGTCGGAGTAGAAGGTTCCTGTCCACGTTTCACCGTCCATTGCAGTTTTCCCGTGGCTAAAGTTGACCATGCAATTAAGCCTGGCTGTCTGCTTATCAGTTAATATATAACCGCTCAGATCGTAACAATCTTTCTTAAAATCGGGATCTGTGCAGATAAGCATTTTCCCCGGTGAAGCCGATACTCCGAAAGAGGCAATTACATTTACTGCTGTCACAGGTTGTTTCGCTGCAATCCTGTAAATAACAACCCCATTCTTTTCTATGACTCTTCCGTTGTCTGTCTTGATATCGGCTGTGCCGATTTTACTTAAAAGGTATACCTCGTCGTTGCCCGGATTGATAATATATGGCTCTTTAACCCGTGTTGTAAGATTTGTGGTAAGTCTTTTATCGTTTATTACCACCTGTAGCGAACGTACTAAAAATGATTCATCAGGTCCTGCCATAATTTTAACATAAACAGGGAAGGATGTCTCTGTAATTTGCTGTGCTTTAGCAGTTTGCTGACAAACAATCAGGCTGATCGTAAAAATCAGAACAAATTTTACTTCGGATATAGATTTCATTGTTTGAGGTTTAGTAGTTAATCTTGTTTGCAATTATTCCTATTACTAAATTACTATAAAATATGCAATTGAGAGATTGGGCATGAATATGAGATACTTTTTCGACAGGATGAGATATCTTTCTTTAAGAAAGATCCTCTTAAATAAGAAAAAAAAATACAAAAAATCTTGTATTATTTCGCAAGAATTTTGAGCATTTCATGAAAGGTTAGTAATTTTAATGAACTAAAAGAAAATATTATGAATGTCATTAATCGTCGTGGTTTCATTAAAACCTCCTTGATGGGAGGTGTTGCTGCTACTGTCATAGGTCCTCTGGATGTTTTCGCTTCATATAAAAAGGAGACACAAATATCTCCGCTATCTCCAAGTGTGGCAATTACATCAGGAGATAACAGAGCCGATCTTGCATTTCGAGCTCTTCAGCCTTATGCGAAGCAGATCAGGCAGGCTATCGGCAACCGTCGCGTAATCCTGAAGCCAAACAATGTATCAATGACAAGACAGCTGGCAGCTACACATGTCGATACAATGGAAGGTATCCTGGAATTTCTCAAATCAATAAGAAAGCTGGATAATGTTGTAATTGCTGAGTCTGCCGCTCCCGGTCCCACATTTGAAGGATTTGAGAATTTTGGATATTTCCGGCTTGCTGATAAATACCCCGTTAAACTGATCGACCTCGACCAGGAAGGTTATGAGGTGTTGTATGTATTTGATGAAAAGGATTTCAAACCTCACCCGGTAAGGTTTTCCCGAGTGCTTCTCAGCCCTGACTCTTACATAATATCAGTGGCTAAATTTAAAACTCACGATCGTGTGATAGCGACACTTTCTTTGAAAAATATTGTATTCGGAGCTCCTGTGAAAGATCCCGGATACGCTAATGGAAAAAATCGAAAGGAAGGAACGAGGAGTGACAAATCAATTGTCCATGGGAATGGTTTCAGGGCGATCAATTTTAATTTGTTTGAACTTGCACCGCGACTTCATCCACACCTTGCCGTTATAGATGGTTTCGAAGGTATGGAAGGGAACGGTCCGGGCAATGGAACTCCTGTTGATCATAGAGTTTGTGTTGTAAGCACCGATTGGCTCGCAGCTGACCGCGTGGCTATTGAACTTATGGGTATTGATTTCTCCAGAATCGGTTACCTGAGCTATTGTGCACAGACCGTTCCGGGTATTGCTGACATGAGTAAAATCGAAATAGTCGGCGAAAGCATAAGCAGCCATAAAAAGATTTATAGGCTCAGTGATAATTTTGAAAAACAACTGATCTGGATGCAACCGGCTGTGTAATTAGAAATTCCCGGAGTGGTTCTATTTAAGTAACAGGCCATGCAGATATAACCCGATTACTCCTGATGCCTGAGTCCAGTTTCCTTCACTTGTCTTTCGATGGAAGGTAGAACCGGTAAAAAACTGTGTGTGAAATAATAATCTGCCCTCCCCCAGATCTTTATATAATTCTAAAGCTATTAAGACATTATCCTTAATAAATATTGAATATCTGGTCAGATCAAATGTTATAACATTGTTGATCTTATCCTTTGAAAATGAAATGTAAATTGGCTCTGTCAGAATATTTTTATATTCCGTCTGATTTACAAACTGGTAGATATTAAGCCTGTAGGTAACTGAATCGAATGTGCAGGTTGCTACATTAAGATTAATATCTTTTAACAGGACACGCCCCCGGACATTAACCTTTATTCCCATTTCAGATCCTAAATTGTTAGATGCGAAACCTGATCTAAGAACATCGGAAAAAACCGGAGTTCCAATTACTACTTCTTTGGTTTTACGTTTACGGGAAATAACTATTACCTCCTGTAAATTGTAAAGCTTGGGGGCCAGATATACATTTTTTACCGAATCCTCTTTGAATTGACGAACAAGAATAGATTCAGAATCATATCCGATCATTGAAAAACGCAAAGAATCATTGTCATAGATATTGTCAAGGATTATTGAGAAGTTGCCTGACATATCCGAAACCGTTCCGATGTTCTTGCCGCTGATCCCTATATTCACGTAACCTATTGGCATATTGGTCTTCTGTGACAAAACCTTACCTATCTGGGGCTGACCGGAAAGAAGCCCCGGAAGAAAAAGGGAGAAAGCGAAAATTATAATTCTATTGAATTTAGATGGATCTGGATTCATTCCTTTTCTCAGGTTGCAATTTTTCATTTATAAAAGTACAAACTTCCCGCTAAATAGGCATGATACGAAACTTTATCCCTGCTGACGGCATGAATGAAAATATCAAAAAAAAATCAGTCAGTTTTTAATATTAAAAATATCTGACTGATTTTTAATTTCGATTGTTAATCTTAATTAGTCCCCTGCCAGTTAAAGGATATGCTCTTTTTTACTCCATCCTTTTCAACTGTAATGCGGAAATGCTGTTCTACATTATTGGTGTTGGTGGCATGATCATGATAAAATCTGATGATCTCCTTGTTTCCGGTCATTTTCCAGTCTTTGTATTTACTTTTTAAGAATTCTTCCATTACAGAAGCAGGTATTGGTATGTTGGTAGCCATTTCTCTTGTTTCAACAAGTTCTCCTTTATTTGTGTATACTGCCCACAAATCAGTTTTTTTGTCGGTTTTCATTGTGACTTCATAACGATCGAGATCGACATTTTTAGCTCCAATATCATAAACCCATCCATATTCTTTTAATGCATACGGAAATCGTGACCATGTTTCAGGATTATTCTTATCAAACTGAACATTAACTGCACTGACAACTGCAGGGGGAACCTGGTCCTTTGTAATCTTGACAAGTACACTGGGCTCCAGATCATTTAAGTTATAATCATGTGATTGTGCCATCGAAGGGAACACAAACAACATTAAGGCTGACCATGCAAATAATAATCTTTTCATAATTTCAAAATTTTAATTAATAATTACTTTTAAGCATATAAACAAACCAGTTAAAATAAAGTTCAATTAAGAGAGCAATTAGTTTAATGATATTATCGAATTTTTTTGTTTTCAGTACTTTTTAATTCATCCATAATTTATCAAGTCAATTGATTATGTTTGCAATACCTGTAATAATAATATTTTATGTCATTGTCAGGACCTAATTCTCAGAAGCCCGGGGAAGCTAAAAGAACTGCGGGAAAAGTTCCGCGGCTTTATATATTCGGTTTGCTGTTGACTTTTTTTATTGCCTCAGCTCTGACTATCGGAAATCATTATTCAATTTTCCATGTCAGTAAAACTGTACTGATGATTTTCAGGTGGATTGCCATTGCAGCAATAGTTGGTTATGCAATGTATAAAAGGTCTCTTACAACGTGGATCCTGATCAGTATGATAGTTGGTGCTGAATTCGGTTATGACCTGCCACTTATAGCCGTTAAAATGCAGGTTGTAAGCAAGATATTTCTGCGACTGATAAAGACAATAATTGCACCCCTTCTGTTTGCCACACTCGTTGTCGGGATAGCAGGACATTCAAATCTGAAACAGGTCGGACGAATGGGATGGAAGTCCCTGGTTTATTTTGAAATCATCTCTACACTGGCTCTGTTTATAGGATTATTTGCTATTAATATCAGCAAGGCTGGCATCGGAGTAAATGTACCCGATATAGTAAACAAGGCTGAAATTCCTGTTGTACCTCCGGCAACCGGGACTGATATGATCCTTCAGATCTTCCCTGAAAATATAGCAAAGGCGATCTATGAAGGACAGGTTTTACAAATAGTGATTTTCAGCATTATTTTCGGAATTGCAGTTGCTATGATCAGGGATAAATATAAAGGTCCGATGCTGAGGTTTACAGAATCGCTTGCAGAAACAATGTTCAAGTTTACACAGCTGATTATGTATTTTGCTCCTTTTGCAGTTTTTGCCGCAATTGCTTACAGTATAGGGCATATGGGCCTTGATATACTTGTAAATCTATTTAAGCTTCTGGCCACATTGTACGTTTCCTTGATCATTTTTCTTCTTGTTGTTCTGCTCCCGGTTGCATTGCTTTTTAAAATTCCAATTAAAAAATTTATTAATAAAATCTCGGAGCCTGTCACTATTGCCTTCGCAACAACCAGTTCTGAATCGGCTCTTCCAATTGCCATGGAGCGTATGGAGGAACTGGGAGTTCCCCGTAAAATAGTTGCATTTGTCATGCCAACGGGCTATAGCTTTAATCTGGATGGCACAACTTTGTATCTTTCGCTTGCCACAATTTTTGTGGCACAGATAAGTGGTATCACGCTGCCTCTTGAAAAACAGCTTCTTATTGTTTTTACGCTGATGCTTACAAGTAAGGGAGTTGCCGGAGTTCCAAGAGCATCAATGGTCATCCTTCTTGGAACGGCAGCCAGTTTCGGTCTTCCAACATGGCCCATTTATATAATCCTTGGCATTGATGAACTGATGGACATGGCACGAACCTCGGTAAATGTTCTTGGAAATTGCCTTGCAACAGCAGTTATTGCCCGCTGGGAAGGGGAATTCAATAACTCAAAAACTAATGATCAATAAGTTCTTCAATTCTTTTATGCTGATGTAAGAAAGTTGTAACTTTGGTATTTACATCATTAAATGATTAAAAATCTCAGCCATGAAGAATTTATTGATCATTTTCCTGTTCCAGTCATCTCTTTTAGTGCAGAGTCAGACTGTTTCTAATTACACCTGCAAGCTCGATAATGGCATTAATGTTAAAACAGAACAATGCTGGAATCAGGTATGGGTGGATCAGCGCTTTAGCGCTTTAACTGCAGCCGATAAAACACCCCTGGTCGTAAATCTGAGGACGCTGGGAGATCTTACATCAGGTTCTGCTTATAAGCTTTTCAGTAACGGAAAGGAGGTTAAGCTGCAGGGATTAAAACCCGGAACATATTCCATGAAACTGACTTTTAAGCTGTCTGGAAAATCCGGAATCCTGAGTTTTGATGTCAATAATATTTTAATAAAATCAGGGAATAAGACGACTGTTTCAGTAACTCTTTATGATTATCAGATATTAATTGAGGAGTTATCGGTAAAACAGAATGGGTTATCTTCTTATGCCTCTAAAATTGACAGGTACAAAAACAATCCGGAACAAAATCCTACATGTGGTGTTCCAACTTTCTATGTGAAAGGGAAGCGCGACAAACCTGTTGCCCCCGACGAAACAACAGGTAATAAAAGCGGAAAAATCAAACCCGGTACATATGATGTTCTGATATCTCTTGGGGCACCCGGACATATTCAAAAAGTCTGGCTTGAAAACTTCCTTATGAAACCCGATGTAAGTTACAACATCACTACTAATCTGAATGCGGGTATTATTTCATATGCAGGGGTAAATAAAGATGTAAAAGCAATTCATTTGTACCCCGCACTTACTGCAGATAAACAAAAAGGCACTCCGGCTCCGGATAAAAACCTTGAAATCATGAAATGTGAAAGCCAGACAGCTTCAAGTGCTTGTCCACCAGGAACTTATGACGTTCTGCTCAATATCTCGAATGGTGCCAGGTATGAATGGAGAAAAAATGTTGGAGTTCAAACCGGAGCAAGGGTTTCAGTCAAATGAAAAAGAAAAATCCGGCTGATCACCGGATTTTTTCTACTTTTATCATCTCTGTTCAAATTCAAATTCTAACATTTTATTGTAAGTGCTTTTATCATATTTTATTTAATGAAGACAATATATTATTTATTCCTGATGGTCCTGATCCTGATCTCGGATTTTTCCTGCAATAATGCCAGGAGAATAGCTTCCGACAAGCCGAAACCTGAAATACAATTTGGAAGAACAGGTGGTTTTACAAATATTCCCGATGAGTACATAATAAATGAAAAAGGCGTTGTTTTCAAAATCTCCGGAGATGAATCGACGAAGATTAATGATATATCAAAGAAAAGGATGAAGACAATAGTCAAATTAATTAATGATCTGGATTTTGAACATATCGAAATAAATGAGCCGGGAAACATTTCATATTTCATCAGAGTAATAACTTCTGAATACGAAAACAAAGTCATCTGGAATGATCTGTCATCCAATGATCCTGTTAAAAATCTGTATAAAGAGCTCCAGACAACTATAATACCATAACTTATGAAAAGAGCATTTCTTTCGGGAATTTTGACAATCCTGTCACTTGCTGTTATCGCTCAGAACGGCACTTTCAAGACTGTGGCAAAAAAACAGAATGATGATTTGTCCCGCCTTGCCAAATACCGGTTAATCAATGGAATTGATTCAAAGAACAGCCAGGAGAATAAATACAGCTTTGCGGGAAATATTCAGTTCCCGTCAATTCCTGGTAAAAATGATATCAGGAAAATAATCACCAGGGATAATTCTCCGGTCTATATTGAAAAAAACTGCTCTCAACAGAAATCATCTTCTCTTGCAACTTTTGAAGAGAGGTTCTATGCTTTTTTTGAGGATATGAAACTTAAAACAAAAATCCTCAGACCGAAAGAGACTTTTATGATTATCGGTATCAATACGGATGAGCTTGGAATAACACACGTAGATGCGGTACAACAATACAAAGGTGTTAAAATATATGGGTCCGAATCCAGCCTGCACTTTTCACCCCTGAAAGAAAGATTCACCGGCAGGCTCTATCCTGTTGATCAGGAAATTAATACAACACCCGGATATAATGAAAGTGAAATTCTTGCGGTTGTTGGTAAGGACATAAAGAAAATTACTCCCTTTAAAGAAATGTCAGATAAAGAAAAGGAGTTTTTGGAATATGAGTCACCCTCCTGCACATTAATCATTCTAAGACAGGAAGATAATTCCTATGTACTTGCCTATGAGGTTGAAATACGACCTAATTTCCTGGAACGGTGGCGTTATTTTGTTGATGCCCGCACCGGACAGATCCTGAAGAAATACAATATTACAAATTCCGATGGAGCAGTAACCGCTTCAGCAGTAGATCTTAACGGCATTACAAGGACCATAAATACCTATCAGCAAGGATCAAATTATTTGCTCAAGGATGCTTCTCAAAATATGTATAATACTGCGACCCAGGAAGGAGTGGTTATTACATTGAATGCAAATAATACATCAGCATCGGACCTGAATTATTCTTTAGTTTCATCGACTACAAATACCTGGAATGATCCATCTGCAGTATCGGCCCATTATCACGCTATCACTACTTATAAATATTTCTATGAAACATTTGGCAGGAACTCAATAAACGGGAAGAAAGGGAATATCATTTCTTTTATTAATGTTAGTGAAGAAAATGGTGCCTCAATGGAAAATGCTTTCTGGAACGGCTATGCGGTGTTTTATGGCAACGGAGGAACAAATTTCAAAAAGCTTGCAGGAGCCCTTGATGTAAGTGCACATGAATTAGGGCATGGAGTAATCTCTAATAGTGCAAATCTTGAATATTACGGACAATCAGGTGCAATAAATGAAGCATATGCTGATATTTTCGGATCAATGGTCGACAGGAATGACTGGCTGATAGGTGAAGACATTACAAATAAATCATTTTCTCCTTCCGGTGCTCTCAGAGATATGAGAGATCCTCACAACCTGGGAACATCCCTTAACGATCCCTACTGGCAGCCAAAGCATGTTTCAGAAATGTATCTGGGGGAAAAAGATAATGGGGGAGTTCATATAAACAGCGGCATTGGAAATTATGCTTATTACCTGTTTGCCACAGCTGTATCAAAGGAAAAAGCAGAAAAAATCTTTTACAAAGCACTTACCACATACCTGAAATCAACATCTCAGTTCATTGATCTTAGAATTGCTGTTGTTCAGTCAGCAAAAGATCTGTATGAAGCAACCTCGCCGGAAGTTTTAATAAAAGCTTCAGAAGCTTTTGATGCTGTAGGAATTTACGAAGAAGATCCGGTTAATTATGAACAGGATTACAATACAAATCCGGGCGCTGATTATTTGTTGTGCTACGACACGTATTATTCTGATCCCAACACTTTGTACAGGTCTTCGACATCCGGTGATAATTTTGCTGCATTAACGACAACTCCGATGAAAGGTAAGGTTAGTGTCACAGATGCAGGCACTGTTGCAGTTTTTGTATCCACCGACAGTGTTATCAAGGCCATAAATATAAATCCTCTCAGTACAAATGAAAGATTTATTTCCTCGGAACCCTATTGGGATAATGTGGCTGTTTCAAAAGATGGCAAGCGGTTAGCTGCAATTTCATCTTTTATCGATACTGCGATCTACGTATTTGACCTTGAATCATCTCCGGTAAGAGGTGTCAGATTTCACTTGTACAACCCTACCACAAGTAATTCAAATACTGATGCAGGGGGCGTTTATTATGCAGATGCCATTGAGTTTGATAATACAGGTGAAAATTTAATTTACGATACCTATAATGTTTTACGCTCAACAACAACAGATGCTATAACATACTGGGATATAGGTTTTATTAACGTCTGGGACAACAGCCTTAAGGATTTCGGATCCGGAACAATTTCAAAACTTTTTGGGTCCCTACCGGAAAATGTCAGTGTGGGGAATCCTGTTTTTTCAAAAAATTCTCCCTACATTATTGCTTTTGATTATTTCGATGATTATAATGACGAATATGCAATTTTAGGGGCAAATCTCCTTACCGGCGATCTGGGGATAATCGCAAGCAATACAACTATCGGATATCCATCTTATTCAAAAGACGATAAAAAGATTGCTTATTCCGCTTTGAATAATAATGAGAATATTGTTGCTGTGACAAGCCTGAATGATGATAAGATATCCTATTCCGGTTATCCGTCAATCCTTATACCATATGCCAAGTGGCCCGTGTATTATTCAACAGGTATCAGGCCACTGGGATTAAAGCCGGAGTCTAATTTTACTGTTGACTATAAGGGCGGCAATGCTCCCCTGGAAGTTCAGTTTTTTGATCTTTCAACAAATGATCCGACATCCTGGAGCTGGTCCTTCCAGGGAGGAACACCTTCAACATCTTCAGGTCAGAATCCGGTTGTAACTTATAATAATGCAGGCACCTATTCTGTTTCCATGACCGCAACTAACAGCTTTGGTAACAGTACCAATCTAAAGAATGCCTATATCACGGTTTCTCCGGGGACGGGATTAAATGATATAAAAATGACCGATATTAAATTCTATCCGAATCCTGTTACTGATATTCTCAAAATATCCTGTGAAACAGCATTTGTTGTCAGGATAAGTAATATCCAGGGAAATTTGCTGTTGCAATATGAAAATCTAAGTGAAATTGATTTATCTCACTTAGATACAGGTATTTATTTTATTGAAATCAAAACAGCAAATGATACGGTCAGAAGCAAGCTTATAAAAAATTAACAATAAAGAAGCTGATGGGAAAATATGTAACTAAAAATCTGATAAAGGACGAGCATGTAGTTTATGAAACAAGATATCACTGGATAATTTTTATTTCACTGCTTGGTCTGTTTACACTTTTCATCGCACCTGCTATACAACGCTGGCTCGCCGAATTTGTCATTACCAACCGAAGAATTGTAATTAAGACAGGTTTCATTGCACGAAGAACTGTCGAGATGAATCTCTCAAAAATTGAGAGTGTTAATGTTAATCAGTCAGTTTTTGGCCGGATTTTTGGCTATGGATCCATTACAATTATCGGTACCGGAGGCACCAGGGAAACTTTTGACAATATTTCAAAGCCGCTTAATTTCAGAAAGGCCTTCCAGGAGCTGTGCTGAATACTGCTCTTCCTGCTTTGCCGGAAAATACTCCGGATTAATGCTTTCTTTTAGTTAAGAAGGTGGAATTAAACCATGTATCTGCTGCGATTTAAAGGATACGTTAACAGCAAAAAATGTAATTGAAAAGTATCGGGAAGTTCAAAGAGAGTCAGCTATGTTCCATACAATAATTACCCTTGCTTATGTCATCCCGAACATTTATGTTTTTATCCGGATCTTACAGGTATTCATCAACAAGAATAACAGGCTTTGGTACATTCTGATTTACATATTATTTGCTGCAATTTATCCGGTGAATAATTTTATCCCGGAAGGAACAACAGATATTATCTCACATATCCTGGAGACATTCTCAAATTATCTTTTGCCATTTTATCTTTATCTTTTCCTCTCAGTACTCTCTTTTGATGTTTTCCTTCTCATTAATAAAATCTTCAGGATCGTACCTTCAGAAACGATTAAAAGCAACCTGTTCAGAACAACCGGATTAATTATTATACTGTTTATTTCATCAGCTATGGTAGTTGCCGGTGTAATAAATTTCAGAACCATCAGGATAACAAATTACGACATTTCAATTAATGCTAAATCATCCGGACTCAGGCATCTTAAAATTGCATTTGCATCTGACTTTCACTTAAAAGAAAATACTGATCTGCGTTTTGTAGAGAATTTCGTCAGGAAGATTGAGGTTATCAAACCTGACATTATGCTCTTCGGCGGAGATATCGTCGAAGGCGACAGGGAAGATAGCAATATGGACAGATTTGAAGAATTGCTGAAAGCGATCCATACAAAATATGGTGTTTATTCCGTACTTGGCAATCATGAATTCTATTCTGGCCAGGAAAAAGGAAGCTTTTTCAACAGGGCAGGTATAAAAGTATTATGTGATAATTTTATTGTGATTGACAGATCGTTTAACCTCGGAGGAAGGTGTGACAGCCATTTCAGAGGAAGAAAATTGCTTGATGACCTGATGAAAACTGCAACGGATTCATTACCAGTTATTCTTATTGATCACCGTCCCACTGAAATCGATCAGGTAAGCAAGTCGGCAGTAGATATTCAGCTCTCCGGTCACACCCATAACGGACAATTGTTCCCGATAAACCTGATAACACGAAAGGTATTTGGTCTGAGCATGGGCTATTTGCAAAAAGGGAATACACATTTTTTTGTTTCAAGCGGGATAAGGCTCTGGGGTCCGCCAGTACGTACAACCGGGAAATCGGAAATCATGGTGATCAATGTGATATTTGTAACGGATAAGATAATTATTTCAGAATGATTAATTTTGCTCTTTATCTTCAATCAAAACACATAATATGATCGGATACCTTAAAACCTACGGAGTGGCATTTGTTGCCTTTATAGTCATCGACCTTGTATGGCTCGGATTTGTTGCCAATAATCTTTATAAAAAGTACCTGGGCTTTATTATGAGGCCCAATCCGAACTGGACCGTTGCAATAATCTTTTACCTCCTTTATCTTGCAGGACTGGTATATTTTGTAATCCATCCTGCACTTCAAAAGGAAAGCTGGAAATATGCTCTTTTTGCCGGAATGTTTTTTGGACTCATCACTTATGCTACCTATGATCTTACAAACTTGGCAACGCTTAAAGATTGGCCGGTACTCATTACAGTTATTGATCTTATCTGGGGAACCACACTCGGCGGATTGGTATCGATTATTACCTGGTGGATAGTTACAAAGATTGGCTAGATAATAAAGTCATATGGCTTTCTGATATTATCGCATTGCCTCAGCGAACGGATTTTATACCATAATTCAATTGTGCCATTGCGTCTTTGTGCCGTTATGCCTCTACACCAGCTTCTTATACTTTATCCTCACCGGTGTTGTATCTGCGACCCTTTTCCTGTAGTTTTCCTCATAATCGGAATAATTACCCTCAAACCAGACAACCTTTGAGTTGCCTTCAAAGGCAAGCATATGTGTTGTTACGCGGTCGAGAAACCACCTATCGTGGGAAATTATTACAGCGCATCCTGCAAAGTTTTCAAGACCCTCTTCAAGTGCTCTTAATGTATTTACATCTATGTCGTTAGTGGGTTCGTCAAGAAGAAGAACATTTGCACCTGATTTAAGTGTCAGGGCAAGATGAAGCCTGTTTCTCTCACCACCCGATAACACTCCGCATTTTTTTTCCTGGTCTGCCCCTGTGAAATTAAATCTTGCTACATAAGCTCTCGCGTTTACAAACCGGTTCCCGACCATAATATCATTCTGACCTCCTGAAATTACTTCAAAAACACTTTTGGCCGGATCAATAGCCGAGTGTGCCTGATCGACATATCCCAGGGAAACTGTCTCTCCTATTTCAAAAGTACCTTTAGTAGCATTTTCCTGTTTCATTATCATCCTGAAGAGAGTAGTTTTTCCGGCACCGTTTGCTCCTATTACACCAACAATACCATTTGGAGGAAGACTGAAATCAAGGTCTTCAAAAAGCAGTTTATCGCCGAACGATTTGGCTACATGGGATGCTTTGATAACTTTATCACCAAGCCTTGGTCCGTTTGGAATGTAAATTTCAAGTTTCTCTTCCTTTTGCTTTACATCCTGGTTAAGAAGGTTTTCATAAGCGCCAAGTCTGGCTTTTGATTTTGCATGTCTGGCCTTTGGAGACATCCTGACCCATTCCAGTTCGCGTTCCAGTATTTTCCTTCTCCTGATATTTCCTTTTTCTTCAACTTCAAGCCTTTTTGCTTTCTGCTCCAGCCATGATGAATAATTTCCTTTCCAGGGAATTCCCTCTCCCCTGTCAAGTTCCAGTATCCATCCTGCAACATTGTCGAGGAAATACCTGTCGTGTGTAATACATATTACCGTACCGTGATATTGTTTTAAGGTGGTTTCCAGCCATTGTACTGATTCCGCATCGAGGTGGTTAGTGGGCTCATCAAGTAGCAGGATATCCGGTTGCTGGAGGAGCAGACGGCAAAGTGCCACTCTTCTTCTTTCTCCTCCTGAAAGTATATTAACCTTTACATCACCTTCGGGACAGCGGAGGGCATCCATTGCCCTTTCGAGCTTATGTTCAATATTCCAGCCGTCGTGATATTCAATTTTCTCCTGCAGTACAGCCTGACGGTCCATAAGTTGCTGCATTTTATCAGGATTCTCATAAACTTCGGGTTCCCCAAAGCTTGCATTTATTTTTTCATACTCATTGATAATGTCCATTACCGCTTTGACACCTTCCTCAACAATTTCCCTAACCGACCTGTTTTCGTCAAGAAGCGGATCCTGCTGAAGATGTCCGACCGAGTATCCCGGAAGAAATGTAATTTCACCCTGGAATTCTTTTTCTTTTCCTGCAATTATTTTCAGCAATGTTGATTTTCCTGCACCATTGAGGCCGATTATTCCTATTTTCGCACCCAGGAAAAATGACAGAGAAATATCTTTAAGCACCTGTCTGTGAGGCGGAAAAGTCTTTCCTACCCTGTACATCGAAAAAATGATCTTGTTATCTTCAGCCATTTTTTTGTTTTTTTAAAATTAGGAATTTCCTGAACTCTCAGTTAAAAGATGAAAAAAAAGGCTGAATTTTTTGTTCAGCCTTTTTATTAATTCCTGATCCGGATTATTTTTTTTCAAACAAAGCGATGGTCTCATCCTGAAGTAGAACCCATAATGAATAGACTCCTTTAAGCGTTCCAATGGGTATATTAATGCAACCTATTGCTGCGACAACTATTATCAGGTATCTCGCCCAGGACTGCAGTGAAAGAAGCCCTATTCCGCCTACCAGGGCAAGTGTTGACATAAATCCTATAAGCAAAGGAATACTTATAGACAGTATCCCCAAGACCATTGATGGCACTTCTTCATTAGCTACAAATCCTTTTGCGAAATGAAGTGCAAAGAAAACAGCCAGCGCTCCTATCAGTCCAAGACCGCCAAAACCTATATGGATAGCTCCAACAACCGTGACATGTTTCTTCATTTTCGATGCTTTGATACTACTTTCTTCCATGACAATAGTTTTTTATCTGTTTGTTTTAATTTTCATTCCTGATCAAATGACTTGCAATTTAACAAATTGATGCATTTTTCATTTAAAAAAATATGTTTATGCAACCTTTTTTACCATAATATCGTTTAATTATAAAAGAGTTTGATATTTTTGAATGGAAATAGACTAATTATGAAAAGGAAAATTCTTTATGCAGCATCATTTTTATTCCTGACATGGGCTGCCTCTTCATGTGATCCGGAGAACTGCAAATTCTGTAAAACGGTTACCACTGACTCATCAACAGGTGATGTGACTGAGGGATTTGAATCGGAGTATTGCGGAGTTGCTCTTATTGCAATTGAGGCAAAGGGTCCTTTTACAACAGGAACTCTGACTACTGTCTGGCAGTGCCGTTAATACCTTACTCCTATTAAGGTCACATCATCAACCTGAGGATTGTCACCACGCCATTCTTCAAAAATATTACTTAGTTCTTCTCCCTGCTTTAACATTGGCTGATCCGCCATTTCCACAAGCGTTTCCTTAAGCTTCATTGACATGAATTTTTTCTCGCTCGGTCCACCGAACTGATCAGCATATCCGTCGGAGAAGATATAAAATGCATCTCCTTTTTTCAGTTCAATCTTATGAAGAGCAAACGGCTGCATTCTGTAATGTATTGAGGCTGGCATTTTGTCGGCACGATAATGTATAAGTTCCCCTTTTCTGACCAGGTAAAGCGGACAGTTTGCTCCTGAAAACCAGAGAATGTTTTCGCTGAAATCAACAACACAGACAGCCATATCCATCCCGTCCTTAACAGACTCTTCATCAGCCACCTGGTTTAATGATTTTATAACTCCCTGTCTCAGATTCTCAATTATCTGGTCGGGCATCAGAATATGTTTTCCATTAACAATTTCATTAAGCAAGGTAACTCCCAGCATACTCATAAAGGCACCCGGTACTCCGTGCCCGGTACAGTCGGCAGAAATAATCACCTGTTTATGATCCTGTGAACTGACCCAGTAAAAATCGCCGCTGACGATCGCCAGAGGTTTATACAGAACAAAATGTTCAAGCTTATCACTGAAAAGTTCCAGTGATGGAATAAGAGCCGTTTGTATCCTCTTGGCGTACATTATGCTGTCGGTGATATGCTTCTTCTGATAAGCGATCTGATCTCTCTGGGCTGCAGCAAGATCTCTCTGCTGGGCAATCTCATCCTTTTGCATTGAAATTGTCCTGTTTTTTTCCTCAAGTCTTATGTTGGCTTCTTTCTTGATTTTATAGCTCCTGTAAATATAATACCCGAGAAAGCTTACAAGCAGCAGTGCCAGAAGAACAAAATAGAGGATCAATTTCTGCTTCTCAAGAGTAGCAAGCTGAACTTTTATTTTATTTTCCTGCTCATTGATCTTACTTATCTGTTCACTGATCAGACCCAGCTGGATATTTATCTTCGCCTTCTGCCTGTCCAGAGTATCCTTTTGCACCTGGACTTCCTGCTGCTGAACAAGGATTACCTGTTTCTGTGAGGTTATTTCACCCTGTTGCCGGTTTATCTGCCTGAACTGGTTGTCAAGGATTTTTTGTTTTTCGTTAAGTGTTACCTCTTTTATGGTAATTTCTTTATCGAGACTGTCGAGAAGGGATTTTTGTTTGAGTATTTCCCGCTTCTGCAATTCTATTGTCTCAAGCTGCTGCCTGATAGTTTCCTTCTGAATCTCAATTTCCTTGCTGGCAATATCAAAAAGGTTCTGCCAGTCCTCTTTTGTTTTAATAGCCATAAACAATACTTCCTGCGGTATTGTCATTCCTGCACTCTTTATCATCTCCTCATTGATGTCATAACGGGGCTTCCCGTTGACAACAATGAAATTCATCATCGATTCTCTGAATTCATAGCCTTCTGTTATAAGCATAGTCTGGTGCCCGGAGATTTGTTCTTTTACCCTGTCAATATTGAAATTTGCATTTTTGTTCAGATATAAAACCTGGGTATGGGTTATACTCTCAATATTTTTAAAACCAACAATTGTAACAGGTTTATCCTGAATTGTTTTTCTGGTTTTTGCGAGATTACCCAGTTCGTAGATAAGATCATAATCACCTAAAAGAACGCCGATTTTGAAATTTGAAGAATCGGCGAATCCCGGACCATAATCAATATATTTTGAAAGGTCAAAAATATATAATGCTCTTGTTGCATTATCAAATCCTACCTGGCTGTAAGAGTTGCTTACAGACAATATCAGACTTAAAAAAAGGACAGCAGATTTAATAAAATGGACCTGTCTAATCATTTTTCAGGATATTTATTTTACGTTTCGGGTATATATTACACGAAATTGCATAATTTTATCCAAGAATACAAATAATCATTTTTGAACGGTTTAAACCTGTTGATAAAATGTTAATAATTGACTTTTGTTCTAATTTCTCTGTCGGTTACTTATACTATTTTTATAGAAGTTTATACAAATCCTGAAATGGCCCTGAATATCAACGATTTGCACCTTACAAATAAAAAAATAGTTATTGTTGAAGATGATTTGCCATCGATAAGATATTATGAAACTCTTTTGAAAAGTTCAGGTGCCGAAGTCAAAATATTCCGTAACGGAAAAGATTTCGTTGATTATATAGGTCACACCGACGAAAAAATTGATCTTGTTTTTATGGATTTTCTTGTTCCGCTGGTTAACGGGATAGAATGTATGAGAATTTTCCGGAAAAGCAGGAAAGGGGTTCCTGTTCTTATGCTTACGGCATATTCTTCAGAACAGAGCAAAACCGAAGCTTATCTTGCAGGATGCAATGAATATGTACTGAAACCAGTCTACCCCGAAAAGATCTTTTTTCTCCTCGAGAAATATCTTCTCCACGAAATTACTCCATCCTTTATTGACTGATTCGGAATACTAACTGGCTCCCGGTATTCGCCCCCCTAAATAAGTTTTATAATAAACTTCAAGCTTATTGTCAATTTTATCAGCCAGTTCATTTAGCCCGTAAATACGACAGGTACTTGCAACTTTTGCCGTGTATTGTATTGCTGACTGGATCTCATATTCAGCTGAATTTATAATGTAGGAATTTTGCTTCAGGTAATAATCAAGTTGTCCGTAATAATGATCACATAAAGCATTAGTCATATCGACGGCTGTACTATTATTTCCGGCAGCAAAGAATCCTTCTATCAGATCAGGAACATAAGGATCGTACGGTACCTTTTCAAGAGGAAGAGCATTCATGCAGTAACTTAACACTTCATTAGCCTTATCTTTCTTCCCTTCAGATGCAAGTGCTTTTGCCAGCTTCGCATAATTCATCCTTGCCCTGATAACTGTCAGAGTCCGCTTATGATTAAAATCAATATTTACCTTTTCATTATTTGCACCTCCCCAGGAAAATTTCTTCATCATATTTTCGTAAAGTAAATCAGTATCAATTCTGCCATAATCAACCCAGCTCTTATTTTCTGATTTAATCGGAACAAACCGGTAAGCCAGTCCCTCAAGCTGAAAATATTCCTCAAGACCGAGTGCATCAGTATGATACCCGGTGACATAATAAATTGGTCGATTCCAGTCATTGTGAGCAATTATATCAAGGACAATCAGCTGACTCTTAAGAATTGAATTTCCTTTAAGCTTTATATCTATATAGGGGACAATTTTAGCTGAATCCTGGACTTTAACCGTTCCCGATTCTATCACTTTTTTTGCATCCACCGGAATACGAATAATCCTTGTGGGTATTATATCCAGTATTTCTGTTGCTGAGATCTGAACTTTAGTGCCTTTGTTTTCACTGTTGATCCAATCAATAATAGTTGAAATGTCGACCGGATCTTTTGTCTTTTCAACAATGAATACCTGATTATTTATCCCGTCATAGTATTTCTTTATGGGTAATGTAACAGGAAGAGGATCAGACTCATATACCTTATTCTTCATCTGTTCAATATACCAGTCGGTATTCAGAAGCATCAGATTACAGACACGTACATCTGTTCTTCTTCCTTCAACCTCCTGGGCGTACCATAATGGGAATGTATCATTATCGCCATTTGTAAACAGAATTGCATTCTGAGCACATGATTCTAGGTAATTGAACGCAACATCACGGGCAAGATAACGACCTGACCTGTCATGGTCATCCCAGTTTTCCATTCCCATAATGACCGGCACAGCAAGCAGACAGACTATTCCAGCCACAGGTGCAGCAATTTTATTGCCTGTTATCTTCGAAAGAGCCTGAAAAAGTGCAAGCACACCCATTCCGATCCAGACCGAATAAAAGTAAAATGACCCGGCATAAGCATAATCCCTTTCCCTGGGCTGGTTCGGATACTGATTAAGGTAAAATACTATCGCAATTCCTGTCATTACGAACAGGAGCATAATGTTCCACCAGTTTTTTGTATCTCTGTTTAACTGGAAAAACATTCCTGCAATTCCCAGTATAAAAGGAAGAAGATAATATTTGTTTCTGGAAGCATCATTCTTCAGGTCTGCCGGAAGATCAGAAGTTCCGACTCTTGGTTCATCCAGAAATTTGATTCCCGTAATCCAGTTTCCGTTTATTGCTCCGCCTGTACCCTGGGTATCGTTTTGCCTCCCGGAGAAGTTCCACATAAAATACCTGAAATACATATATCCGAACTGATATGAGAACATGAATTTTAAGTTCTCGCTGAATCTCGGCTTTCTGATAACTGATTTTTCTCCTGACTGGTCAGTCACCTGCAAGGGAATTCCCTTTGCTCCGCCCCACTCTTTATAAACCTCTGCGTGATCGTTCTGATCGCTCCACATTCTTGGGAAAAGAGTAAGAAATCTTTCGTCATAAACCCGTTCAAGCTCATGATGAGTTATAACATATTTCTTGTTGTTTTCAAGGACATATACAGCTTTTCCGTCTTTGTAATCAAGAACCGGTGCATTGTAATATGCACCCCATACCAAAGGCCTCTGACCGTACTGTTCCCTGTTCAGGTAATATAAAAGACTGAAGGGATCACGTGGATTATTTTCATTAAGCGGAGTATTGACCGAGGCCCTTATTAAGATAATTGCAGTCGATGAGTACCCTATCAGAATGACCACGATAGCAGTCAGCATTGTATTAAGTATTACCCGGCTTTTACCTGAAATATACCAGACCAGGCCTGATATTATCAGAAGGATCAGCACATTAAGAAATGCGGATCCGGAAACTACCCATAATCCGGTAAAAAACAGTGCAATAATTGCAACCAGGCTGGTCATTGTTTTGTTTTCAGAATTCAACGACAATCTGATACCAATAATAAAAAACACTGCCAGAAGAATCATGTGGAAGATCATCCCGCTGTTATGAGGAAGTTTCAATGTGTTCACAAAGAAAAGATCGAATCTTGAGGAAATCTTTACAAGCCCCGGTATTATACCCCACATCAGCAGAGCAAGAATAATGAACGAAATTGTAATAGAAAGTACAATGCCTTTCCATGAAAATTCAAATTTCCGGAAATAGTACACCAGAACAATTGCCGGAAGTGCCAGAAGATTAAGAAGGTGAACTCCTATTGAAAGCCCCATCAGAAATGCTATCAGTATTATCCATCTGTCGGCATATTTTTCATCTGCATTGTCTTCCCATTTGAGTATTGCCCAGAATACGGCAGCAGTAAATAAAGATGACGTTGCATAAACCTCACCCTCAACGGCCGAAAACCAGAATGAGTCGGAAAAAGTGTATGCCAGTCCACCGACTATTCCGGCACCCATAATGGCGATTATTCTGGCAGTACTAAACTGGCTCTCTTCTTTTACTAATATTTTTCTTGCCAGATGAGTAATAGTCCAGAAGAGAAACAGGATGGTAAATGCACTTAAAATCGCTGACATGGAATTGACCATTGCAGCAACATTGGAGACATTGCCACCCGCAAAGAGCGTGAAGATCCTCGCTAAGATCATAAAAACCTGGCTGCCGGGAGGATGCCCGATTTCAAGTTTATATGCGGATGCAATGAACTCCCCGCAATCCCACAGGCTGGCAGTAGGCTCAATGGTCATTAGATAAGTAAATGCCGCAACTGCAAATATTATCCAGCCTGTTATGTTGTTAATTAATCTGTATTTCTTCATTTATCATCCTGTTTTGATGAAGGTCTGATGTTCCTATCTGATGACGAAAGTACTTATTTTTTTCTTTCTGTGATCACCGGTACAAAACTCGCATTATTTGTTATTTTTGACCATTATTTGATGAAATGAAACGTCAAACGGTATTATTATTTTTTACCTTCCTGCTGATTTCATTTTCTCTTTCAGCCCAGTATTATGAAACCGGGCAGGATCCTGCAAACCTTAAATGGCTTCAGATTAAAACCGGAAGATTTACGGTCATTTATCCTGAAAAATATGGCAATAACGGTATCGAATATGCCAGATCACTCGACAAATCATATTCTGAGCTTTCTTCCCTGTTCCCTGACAGAAAATTAAAGCTGCCTGTAATAATTCACAATTTTACGACGCAATCAAACGGTTATGTTGCCTGGGCTCCTAAAAGAATGGAAATTTATCCTACCCCCGAACAAAATACTATTCCTCTTGATCCTGTCGAACAGCTTACATTGCACGAGCTGACCCATGTTCACCAGATGGAATCATTGAACAAAGGATTCTCAAAAGCAATGTCATTTATCCTCGGACAGCAGTTCCCAGGCGCTGTCGCTGCCCTTCTTCCTCTCTGGTATATGGAAGGACAGGCAGTATTTGCCGAATCAGTGCTTACTGGATCCGGAAGGGGCAGAAGTCCGTCTTTCCAGAAATATCTTAAGGCTATCTCGGTTGAAAAGGGAGAAATGTACAAATATGATAAAATAGTAAATGGCTCTTTCAGAAATTTTGTTCCTGATCATTATAAGTCTGGCTTCCAGATAGTTGCCTGGACATACAAAAAATATGACCCCGATACCTGGAACAAAGCATTAAGACTTACAGCCAATGCTCCTTTCCTGGTCAATCCAATAAATTTAAGCCTGCTGAAGAATACCGGTCTTACTAAACGAAGACTCTTTCAGGAAACATTTGATACCCTTGCAAGAGTCTGGTCTGACGAGACTAATCTTAACAAAACAGAGACGTATGAAATTATCAGTCCTACAAAACGAAAAGATTACATAAATTATTTTTGTCCGGTAAAAGTCTCTGAAAATACTTTTGTTGCTGTAAAGACTTCTCTGTACAAGCCTCCTGAATTTGTACTGATTAACGCTACAGAAAAAACAGAAGAAAAAATTCAGACTCCGGGCTATTTAAATCCATACTTCATATCAGCAGCAAATATGACTGTCGTATGGGTCGAACAACAACCTGATCCAAGATGGGAAAACAGAAACTATTCAGTTATTAAAGTAATGAACATATCGGATCGATCAATCCGACAACTTTCATGGAAATCAAGATATATGTCGGCTTCTGTTTCACCTGACGGTACAATGATTGCAGCAACAGAAAACACCATCGACAACAAAAACAACCTGGTTCTGATCAATATTAATAATGGAGAAATTCTTAAATCGGTCCCTGTTCCGGGTAATGCATACCTGCAACGGCCGCAATGGTCGGATAACAGAACAAAAATATCTTTTATCTCCCTTACAGGAAAAGGAGAAGGAATCCTGTCATTTGATCTTTCAGGATCCTCATGGGAAACACTGATCCCCGAAGGAACGGAGGATTACCAGTCAACATTCATCAGAAATGATTCTCTGTTTTTTGTTAGCTCCGCTTCCGGAACCGAAAACATATATGTCCTTCCTCCTGAAAATAAGCTCAGAAGACTTACAAGCTCAAAATTTGGTGCGACTGATCTGCTGATTGACAAGAAAAGGATTGTGTTTTGTGATTATTCTTTTTCCGGCAATAATATTTGTTTTACTGATCTTAAGCCGGGCTTATCTGATAAATCAAATATTGTTAAACCATATTTTTTAATAAACCAGGCTAAATTGATTTCACAATCAGGGAATCGAGAACCTGAAAATATTTATACACCTGTCAGATACAGGAAATGGCAGCATCTGTTCGGATTTCACAGCTGGATGCCATTCCATGCTGACATAGAGGAAATAAAATCAGATCCCCGGTCTGTCACTCCCGGATTGACTATATTCAGCCAAAACCAGTTAAGCACTCTTATTTCCTCTTTTGGATACGAATATACTGAGAGCAGACATAAATTTCATTCACAGATAACCTGGAAAGGCAGGTATCCCGTTATCGAATCGCGCATTGATTACGGGGAACGACCGTTCATTGATAAACCTGGCAAAATTGAAAATCCATCTGTTATAAAGCCCGGTATTTATTTTACCAACAGGATTTCTGTACCTCTGACTTATTCAACCGGTAAGTATTCTCAGTACCTACGCGCCTCTTTATCAGCTAGATACGAAAACAACTATTTGTATCAGACAAAGGATTCGGTTTATGATTATGGTCAGACTCAGGTATCAGGCAGACTTTATTTTGAAAATTCCTTTTCGACTGCTGAACGTGATGTTTATCCCAGATTTGCTCAGGTTGTTGATTTAAATTTCTCTTCATATCCATTCGATAAGGATCTTTACGGATCTGACCTTGCATTACGAACGGCATTTTTCTTTCCGGGCATTCTGAGGAATAATGTCATAAGGATCAGATATGAAGCAGAAATCCAGCCAAAAGTTGATTTTCTCAATGTAATTAATTTCCCCCGTGGCTATCAGTTTAAAAATGATTATGCCGATATCGCATCTGAAGAGGTCAGTTTCCTTTCTTTTGATTATATGATGCCTCTGGTTTACCCGGATTTCAATCTTTCAAGTTTTCTTTATTTAAAAAGGATCCGAACCGGATTTTTCTATGATTTTGCCAGAGGTACCAATAATTATTATTTGTCAAGAAAGAATGGGGGATTAACCATAATTGACCCCAATAATGATGTACACAAGTATGCAGAATCGTTCAGTACTTACGGAGTGGAGCTTATCTCGGACTTTCATGTTTTTCGTCTTCCCTACATGGTTTCGGCAGGTATTCAGGCAGCATGGCAGGAAGGTTCAAGAGAACCGGCACTGGGGTTGATATTCAATATCAATATCTACGGAATGATTATCGGACAAAGATCACGGATGCTATCAGGCTTTTAAGCTTCGTGCTGTATTCTTAATAAGTGCCCAGGCTTTTTCAACATGTTCAAAAGTCACATTTGTCTGTCCTGTCACCATCCTTAAAGTATATTTACTATTGACGACAGTATGTGACAGGTATATTTTTCCGGAATCATTCAGGTTGTGATTCAACTTTTCATTAATGAAATTTAATTCCCTTTCATCAAGACCCGAAGGGGAGTACCTGAAGCATACCACATTTATTATTACCGGAGCAAGTATCTCAAAATCAGACTCTTTCAATATAAGATCCTTCAGCATTGAAGCAAACTGAATATGCTGTCTTATTTTATTCTGAAGCCCCTCGGTTCCGAACATTCTTATCACACTCCACAGTTTCAGGGCTCTGAACCTCCGCCCGAGAGGAATGCCCCAGTCCCGGTAATCGTTGACCTTGCCTCTTGTTCTTGTTTTAAGATATTCCGGTAATATTTCGAAAGTTTTTATTAGGCTCCCGGCATCTTTTATGAAGAAAGCTGTACAATCGAAATTTGTGAACATCCACTTATGCGGATTGAAAAGAAAGCTGTCGATATATTCCTTACCGTCAATCATCCATTGAAATTCGGGCAGAATAAGGGCTGTACCGGCCATTGCTGCATCGACATGAAGCCATATACCGTTTTTCCTGCAAATCTCTCCAATGGCTCGTAAAGGATCTATGGCGGTAGTTCCTGTTGTGCCCAATGTGGCAACAACGCAACAGGGTAAATAACCTTTCGCTTTGTCAGCGGTTATCGCTTTATCAAGCTTTGCCGGATCTAAAGAAAAATCTTCTTTAACAGGAATTTTCACCAAGTTGTTTCTGCCGATACCACTGATCTTAACTCCTTTTTCTACAGACGAGTGTGCCTGTTCCGAGCAGTAAACCCTTAGAACCCCGACAGAAGAGGCTCCTTCATTATTTATGGCAAAATCACTGGCCTTTTCTCTTGCCGTTATTATGGCGGCCAGTGTGGCAGTTGAAGCTGTATCCTGGATCACTCCTTCAAAATTTCCGGGTAATCCGATCATTTCTCTAAGCCATATAAGCATTTTCTCCTCAAGCTCGGCAGCGGCCGGGGATGTTTCCCAGTTCATACACTGGGCTCCGAGAGTTGCAATTATCATT
>Ga0079037_100000056_pt1 | contig 33840 bp, 28 predicted proteins | sample Mud3Dept4metaG_FD_71479 | JGI IMG/M metagenome (GOLD analysis project Ga0079037, IMG submission 71479) | Freshwater wetland microbial communities from Ohio, USA, analyzing the effect of biotic and abiotic controls - Mud 3 Core 4 Depth 4 metaG | ecosystem: Environmental > Aquatic > Freshwater >... | reverse complement strand
GTGACGCAACAGCCAAATGCGGTAACGCTATTTAGTACACCGTTACCCAATATTGGCCTACTGGCACACGATTATCTTGCAGGAAAACTATTCTATGAGCTCGAAATTGGAGACACTGTGGAGGTGAATGGACAAGTCTATCGGGTGAGCAAGATACGAACATTTATATGGGATGCAGATCGTGCGTGGCTCCGTGATCGAAAAGGGAATAAGTGGGCTGAGTGGGAGGTATATGAGTACATCTACAGCCACCCGCTTGTTCTGCAAACATGCACAAAGAATGGATTCTATTTCGTTCTTGGCGAACCAATTGAAAGAAAATTTACAGTTCCACAGCCCCCTGAAAATTATGGGGCAATAATTCTAATCCCGCTTGTTCAGAGCCACGAGGTTTTGCAAAGCGGGCCGTGTAACGATAACAGGAGAACAGAATGAAGGACCTCGACTTTCTTCCAAAATGGGCAAACATCGCCCTTGGGATACTACTCATACTAATATTAATTGGAGGGGCAATATTCTTGTGGCGCTCATGCAATCCACCGCAGCCCCCGCCTCCACCCCCGCCACCAACAGAACCCTTGCCTACGCCAATACCCCCAACACCGGAGCCAACCTTGCCTCCGCCTCCTCCGCTGCCTACACCAACACCTGAGCCACCAGGGCCAACACCGCCACCGACTGAACCGCCTATACCTACCGAACCACCGCCTCCTCCACTACCACCGGAGATGATCCGGCTATCGTGTGGTTGCCATTGGGATGAGTTTGATAACCAGATATGCGTGGCAACATACAAGGGTGTGCAGTATTACTGGCGTGGCACATGTCCGCTAGTGCCAAAATAATCCTTAAGGAGTGTTCAAGGAGCGTTCAATGAAGAAAACGATTATGCGATTTGTACTTGCGTTAACACTGATCTTAAGCATGGTTCTGGCCTCGGGTGTACCAGCACAGTATGAGGGGTTAACTTTCAACAGTGGTATTCGTGTGATGAATCTGAGTGCATCAAATACAGCAAATATCACGGTGTACTACTATGCTAAATCATCTGGCAGCCTTGTCGCTACTGTTACTGACACAATTGGTGTTGGCGGTGTCAAGACCTACTATCCACCAATAGATAGCGATTTGGATGGCAGCTTTGATGGTTCAATAATTGTCACTTCCAACAGAAAGATTGCCGCGATGGCTTATTCCCACGAGGTTGACTTCTCATACTACATGGGAACAAAGGCTATCGAAAGCGGGAGCGCCACCACCTATTTGCCATTAGTTGAATGTAACAACAATGGCTTTAATACATTCTTCAATGTGCAAAATATGAGTGTGTCAAGCGCCAACATTACGATTTACTACTATCCCGCTGGTGCAGGAACATCTGGTGTAACAGAAACCGCTACTATTGCAGCAGGGGCGGCCAAGACATTTGACCAGAAAACCGGAAGCTCAACTAAGAATTGTGATGATCTAGCAGATGGCTCGGGGAAGTTTGTTGGTAGCGCAAAGATTACCAGCAATCAGCCCATGGGTGCCACGGTAATGCAATTGAAATCCACTGCGGAAAATCATTATCTCATGAGCAATAACGGCTTTGGTTCTGGCTCAGACACAGTTGAATTGCCTCTAATCATGGCCAACAATGGTGGTTATTACACCGGCGTTCAGATACAAAATATCGGCACTATTACCACAACTGTTACCCTGGATTATTCCACCAACAAGGGCGCAGGTGGTGAGCCGGATAGCGAAGTATTTGATTTGGGCTCCGGGAAAGCACGTACCATTATTCAGAGTGGTGCTCCCCCAGGCAATGGCAGCGCCAACAATTGGGACACTATTGGCAACTATGTGGGTGCCGGTACAGTAACAAACAGTGAGGATATAAACCTGGTTGCCGTAGTGAATCAAGTTAAACCCTATGCAAGTGGCAAAGGTCCTTATGCAACAACCTATGAGGGCTTTGATCCAGGAGATGGCACAAGCAAGATTGCAATTCCATTACTCTTGCACAGCAACGATTTTTGGTCTGGATACCAGATACAGAATGTTGGTGGCTCGTCTTGCTCCAGTATAACGGTCGAGTACACCGCGAATGAGGGAAGTGGTAATGAGCCAATTGATGAAACAATTGGCAGTTTAGCCGCGGGTGCGCCAGTTACTATTCTTACAGATGTTACTGCCAGTGACAATGATTGGGATGATGACGTTGGCGATTACATTGGTGCAGCTCTGATAACAGGATCAAACTGCTCGCTTGAGGCAATAGTCAACATAATCAATACCACTGTTTCTAACGGCGACACTTTCATGACGTACACTGGTTACAACTATTAGGCGGGAGGCAACTATGAGGAAACGACTTCAGGATTTCTTTCACGAACAGAGGGAACGTAAAATTCGTGCGGGCGTTTTTGCAGATGACAACATCCTTGGTGTGGGGACACGCGCCGATGGCAAGAAAATAGTTTTTGTTCGGAACACTCTTGCTGCCGCCAGTGCATATGGGCTGAGCAAAGATATCGAATATATGGCCACTGCGCCATTTGTAGCCTTTCCCCGGCCTCGCTTATCGCCTTTTGCAGAGCAGCGCAGATTTCGCCCATTCACAGGCGGACACTCCGTAGGAAGTATCGTAATCACAGCCGGGACAGCAGCTCTAAAGGTGCGCGATAAGGCAACCGACAAGGAACTGGTACTTAGCAATAACCACGTTCTTGCGATGAATGGTACTACGGGAGCACAAGGCCCCATAGGATTAGTTACACTTCAGCCTGGGCCTTATGATGGTGGAGTAAATCCCGGTGACAGAATTGGCACATTGTTCAAGTATGTCTCGCTCAATCCAAGTGGCAACAAGGTGGATGCGGCTGTTTCTGCTTTGGACTCCACAGATATAATGACCCTAGCCATCGACCACCAAGGATTTGTCCATGGTATCGGAGAGGCTTTCCTACATCAGCAGGTCAGAAAATGTGGGAGAACCTCCGGTTGGGACAAACGCGGGACAATAACCGCAATTGATCTGACAGTTCAAGTGGGCTACCCACCAGACAACAACCCTAAGCTACGGGTTTTCGATGACTGTCTTTTGGTTGAAGGCCCCAAGGGTGCCGGGTTTGGTGAACCAGGGGACTCTGGTAGTGCTGTACTTGACTTCTGGAATAACAACCTGGTGGGTTTGTTGTTTGCGGGAAATGACCAGTTCACAATTCTGTGCAAGGCAACTAATGTATTTAGTGCACTTGGAATAGAACTAATCACACCCGATGAGATCACCAGGACACAATGGCTAGATCTGAGCCGCTGGAACGCGCCCATCAAGAAGATATTCTGTCTTGATACCCAGGCTTGGGAATATCCTCAAGCAGAACTTGAGGCGGCCTATGCAAGTGGGGTATACAAAACAAATATTTCTGGTCTTACTCCCATGAGCTTTGTTGACATGAAAAACAAAGGCATTGAAGGAGTTATTCTGAAGGTTAGCCAGGGTGCAACTTTCCGCGATCCAGAGTTTGCCAGCTATTACACCTGGGCCAGAGCTGCGGGATTGAGGGTAGGGGGATACCACTTCAATGATCCGTCATTCTCAGCAGAAGATCAAGCGAATAACTTTATCGCCGCCGTTGAGGCCAGGTATCTTGATATTGCGGCCCTCGACAATGAGATCGCAGCAGGCCAAACGCCAAGCACAATTACTTCTGTGACACAGAACTTGCTTGCACAAATGACCTCGTGGCATGACAAGCCGACACTGAACTATACCAGTATAGGATTTTGGGATGCGAATGTCCTCAGATGGTCGGGGTGGACACAGTATCCCTTGTGGGTTGCCTACTGGACACAGGCCACTATGTTCCCCAAACTTCCGGCGGATTACACCGAGGCAGTTATGTGGCAAACCGAAGTCAACGAAAATGGCGCATGGTATGGCGTGGGCTCCGAGAAGGTTGATGTGAATACTACCTTCTATAACAGGTTCAAGCTAATTCTTGATGAAGAAACACCGCCACCCCCGCCTCCACCCCCGCCACCGCCACCTCCTCCGCCGCCGCCACCGCCGCCAGGAAAAACCGAATACACTACTTACAAGGCGCGGGTAATTAACAACGCAGGGTTGAATGTCAGAAGTCAGCCGAACATGTTCGGTAAGATTTGGTTCGCTATGCTCAAAGGCGACGAGATCCACGTGTTAGATGAAATCAACCGTGGTCCCGATGATATTTGGGTCGAGATAGGAGAACGCCAATACTGCGCATTCAAATACCGGGGAATAACCTATTTAGAATACCTGTAAACAGACAACAGGCTCAGGCACCCGTACTGCAAGAGCCACCAGAGGGGGATGAGGTGGCTCTTGCCGTTTAACCAAACACTTTCTTGTGTGCTTTCCGCATGGCTTCTGGATATATCTTGGCATATACCCGTGTAGACACAGGGCTAGAATGTCCAAGCAAATCCTGCACAAGTGCCAGGTCGCTGGTTTCTTGGAGCATTGTAATGGCAAAACCATGCCGGAATCGGTGAGGGCTGAATGTGCCTGGGTCGATTCCGGCTACTGCCATCACTCCCTCAACAATATCTCTTACAGTCTCCGTAGTGATCGGCTTGATCTTCTTGCCAGCTCCACGATCATGCCGTGAGAATGCTGGACTAGCTGGCTCTGCGTTACCACGTGCGGTCCAATAAGTTCTCAAAGCTTGTGCTGCATCAGAACTAAAGAATACCTTACGTTGTTTGCTCCCTTTTCCAGTTACAATAGCTGAATGCTCAACTAGATCAATGTCTTTCACGAGCAAAGTAACTACTTCTCCATTACGGCAACCAGATGAAGCAAGAAGTTCCAGGAGTGCAATATTGCGTTCCTTGCGGGGAGACTCCTCATTAACATCTTGCACCGCCACTAGCATCTTGTCGATATCTCCAACTCTTGGAGTTCTCGGCAGTTTATCCTCTCTGCGCTTTCCGCCTTGCCTAACTGCTTTGTCATATCGTAAAACATCGGCATAGCTCGGCTCAATGTGTTTGTTGATTACAAGCCAATCCAAGAATAGCTTGGCGGCAGACACATGAACTCTCATTGTGTCTCTTGAGTAACTACGTCGAGACAACCATGCAGGATATGCAATAAAATGCTCCATCGTAATCTGATCCAGTGAGTAGGTGGGTTGGATACCGTATCTCAGAGCTAGGTATCTTAGAAACTTATTGAGACTACCGCAATAAACCCTGGCAGTAGTTTTGGCGAGCTGCAACTGCACCAAATCCTTTACTTGATTTATGGCTTCATCGCACAACATAGTAGGGGGCTCCTTTTCCGTTCATTTGAGCCTATTATACCACATGTTTTGTAATTCTACAATTATCCAAAGCATACATTGCAACTACTATAATTAGCTTGTGGCTAATTTGTGATATTTCGTGATATCTTGTGATGTCTTGTGATGTTATGTGATATATACCACGTGATATCACGTGATATCATAACCAAGTTTTGAGCTTACTAACCAGTTAACTTGTATTATTGTAAATTGCCACTATTACAAGGAAGTGGTTATTTGCGATTCTTGTCCCACTCCCCCACCCCATCGCTTTTTAGAACAAATATTCTAAACTCTAATGTGTTTGCAAGCTTAATATGACTTTAATAACCTTGACACAATATGATAGTCTGGTACAATCAAATCCGTTTGTCATATTTATAACATTATTGAGTTGGGCATGGACATCACAATACTTTCATGGGACAATGTTGACGACCAAGATAAAAGAATAGCCTGGGGAGTTCTGATAAGCTGGCTAGACTTTGCTCGTCGTGTATGTACAGCGATACTTCCCGATTGTGCTTTCCCCACAAACGCAACTATAGATGAGCTTTGTAACTCAAAAGCAGGGGAGCTCGTTCTCAAAATAGCACTTGCCGCCGAGGGCAAAATCGAGCCTACCGCGGAAAACAAGAACGAGATTTTTGTTGCAGTTCGAGAACTTCTTTCTAACCTAATACCCGTAGAGATTTTCCCCCATTCTGGCGTTCTCGGAGAAGCCGGGTTTACAGGCCCACCCTACCCGACTTTGGTTCTTTACCCCATGGTTAAACTAGGTATCAATGCGTGGCTGTGGGCGTTTGGCACAGAACTAATAACTCTCACGGAAGCAGCTGCAATCTGCGGCAAATCGCTAAGCTCCATTTCGCAGTATGTTGATCGAGGGGCTATTAGATCAGTTGCCGATCCAGCTGAGCGCAATCCCCAAAGACGTGTACGTGTTGTGAAAAGTGAAATCGAGGCACTTAAGAATAAATAGGATCTCCTCCCTTTTGAGGAGGAGATCCTAGCGCACCGCCCCAGCAAAGGGACCGTGAGTACGCCTGACAGGACGGTACGGGCAATACTGTCCTGTCTTGTATTCTACCACAATATTTTTGTGTAAACGTAATACTTTTCCTGTTTTGGCAAACAATTCCACGAATTGACTGTTGGTTATTATGTCTATGCGCATGGTTTCAAACAGCCTACTGGACAAAAAGAATATTTCTGTTATACTGTAAACGCATGAGTAAACGTTTCCCAAGACCCGTATACACATCGTATACATTTACGTATACAATACGATGAGGTACAATGAATAAAAGATATGATGTTCTTCCCCCTCAGCAGTTGGTCGATACCGCCGAAAAGAGTGCGCGAATGCATGGGCAGGAGGTTGTAACCCATTACCAAACTCCAACAGTTGGAGTTGTGATACCCGTTATTCAGGCGGCTGTTACCGGCGTAGCCCTAGGAATTGCCTTCGGTATTATTGCCTGGGCAATTGGCACAGGCAAGCCACTGAAGATCGCTATAGTAACCTGGGCTATAGTTCAGGCGCTTGCATGGCTATATCTTCTCATGGTATGGTTCAATCGGCTCGGACTACTTGAGCAATTACTCAAGATGGATCTCAATCACGATGGCTATATTGGCAACCCAGGTACAGATAACAATGCCAGTGGCACCATCAAGCTAGTTGTATCTTCTTCCGATGGTCGCTCAGCACAAATAGGACATCTGCCAGGAACGAAAGGACAACTTGTAGAGCTGGCGCGCGGCTTGCTGAAAGGCGCCCCATTCTCAAAAGACGCGTGGTCGCACTTGTACAAGCGCGGAGATTTCTACGTTCTGCAAAGTGAGTTCGTGCGTCGTGGTTGGGCACAATGGAAAGACGATGGTGCTCACACTCTTGGGGTGGAACTAACGAGTCCCACAGGCGCGAATATAATTGAAAAGATTGCGCGGAGTGATTTTGAATTTGACGAGGAGACCACTCCCCTACCCCGCGCAAGATAATATGCCTTTTCGTGTGCACAACGAGTGCACACACGAACACACATGGGAGATAGATATGAGTAACGCATATACAAAAGAATCGCTTGAGAAGTTCAACCGCGAACAGCTTGTGCATGTAATCCTGATAGAACAAAGACAGGCCGCAATTCGGGAATCGTGCGTAAAGAATCTTGAGGTCGAGATGGAAAGACAGCAGAAAGAATTTTCAGATACAATCCAAAAGTTTCATTGGAGCCATAACGCCCACGACGCAGACAAAATGAAAAAGTTTCTGCTAGAACTATTGAATCGCATTCGCATTGTCCTGGGAGTAGAAAATATTCGGTATGGTATATCCAACATGGCTGCGGGATGGAATGCGTTGGGAGACAAGAAACTCGCGAAACCCGATGAAAAAATTCAGGCTCTTGCCCAAACCATGGTGGCGGTATATAGCTACTTTGGTTGGGATGATGAATAACATGACAACCCTGATCGCATTATATAATTCAGATGGTTGTATTGGCCGTTGTGATGCAAGATGTCACGATGCACATCATGACAGATGCACCTGCATTTGTGGAGGCAAGAACCACGGTGTTGGTTTGGACCAAGCAACTAAAAATATGAACGAACTGGGCGAGATCTGGTTAGAGGGTTTTGCAGAACAGCGACACAGAGCAGAACAACAAGGCAAGAATCTCCAACTTCGTCTGCCGCTAAACATTAATTTGCTTCCCACCTAGAAATATGCCGATCATCACGATAGCAAACCAGAAAGGTGGCGTAGGCAAAACCACAACTGCGATAACAATAGCCCATGGACTTGCCCTCTTGGGCAAGGAGGTCCTCGTTATTGATCTTGATCCACAAGGCCAGTGCGCCACCTTGCTGGGCATGAAACAAGAGCCCGGGATCTTCGGGATACTGATCCAGGAGTTGCCACTAAAGACGTGGACCAGATACACAAACCGTGAACATCTTTGGCTCATTCCTGGTAATAATAAGAGCGCACTTGCGGCAACAATTATGTCGGTGACAAGCACAACCATATCAAAGCTGAAAGATATCTTGCGTCCTGTGCTTAGAAGTGGATTACAATATGTAATCGTAGACACCGCGCCCAGTGTTGGTGATCTGCAAGCACAAGGTCTATACGCCGCAGACCACATACTAATCCCTACTGCGTGTGATTTCGCTTCTTCGCAAGGAGTAGTGAAATTGATCCAAACCATGAGTATACTGGCCGAGGAGCACTACTGGACAGGTACGCTAATAGGGATACTACCCACCTTTTACGATGGGCAGACGCGGGAAACCAAGGCCACCCTAGAAGATCTAAACGCCAACTTCCCGAATATACTGCCGCCAATCCATAGGGCCACCATTCTACGTGAGTGTATGGCAAATGGAAAAACGATATTTGAACTCGCCCCAAGAGATCGTGCTGCTGAGGAGTATCAAACTATCATCAAATATATACAGAAAGTGACACGATGAAACGCAAACGACAAGAGCTTACCAATGGGGAAATCACCCCCTCTATGGTTTCTGGTATTACTCTGGCAAAGCCCAAACCACCTAAGACAAGCAAATGGGATCGTCACCATCAGATACAGCTACACTCCTATCGTGGCATACCACCAGAACTGCACAAGAAACTGGTCGATATCGCCGCCGATTACGAGGTCGCTGTTGGCGAAGTGGCAAGACTGTTCCTTGAGCATGGCTTGAAAGCATACACGTCCGGAGAACTCGGGATAGAAACTATCGAAATTCCCGGAAAAAAGATAATTGTTTTTGACGATTAATTTCCTGAAAACGCTTGCGTAAACGCAATGTTTGTGCTATACTATCAATGTTTACTTGAACGTTTACAACAGTGATTTTGATAAACTCACAGAAAAGCCCAGGAGCTTTCAAAGTGAGTTTATAGGTCATATATATCGGCGGGATAACAGAAGCCCGCACAATCGTTCTTGGAGGAGACATGAACATATCCAGATCTCAATCCCGTACCATCCCGGTACTTGTAATCGCCCTTCTCGTCGGGATACCCATTGGGATAGCAGCGATTGAACATGGTGTGATAGCCGCACTAAGTATATCCACTATCGCCCTGGCAGTGGCAATCTGGCTTTCAAAACTCCGAAGGTAGCAACCATGGCAATCGACAATGATGAGAACGACGAGACAATTATCAAAATAATTATCCGAAGATTGCCTGTTGCACTTAGGAATACTGTCTTTGTGGTGTTCCTTTGCTCTTTGCTCGGAGCATTTGGTGGAGCAGGCTTTTTCGGGCTGCTCATGGGATTGTTCTTTGCGCCATTCGCGTTTATCTACTGGATGTTTAATGACGAATAGCCCCTGGCCCAAACCAGGGGCTATTTTTATGGGTCATGTGACCTAAAATATTGGGGCGATCTTACTCTTTGCTCGGAACGGGTTTAGAGCGTGAGCAACTTGTGTGGCAAGATAGAGCGCCAGGATATTGACAATAGCCTTGAAGTAGGGGTCAATAACCGCAAAGTATTCGGGTGGCATGGAAAGCAAGGCAGTTGCCATAAGTCCAAGGATTATAGCCCCGCAGATAAATGCGGCATCCTTGAATTCCTTGCTGAGGTTTTGCCACCATGGGCGTTTCTCCAAAAACCACGAAGTAAACCAACCCACTACGGCCAGAGCGCCGGCACCTTTTAGCCACAGTAGAAATTCTTGTAGAGTGCTTGGTAGAGGCATTTTCTTCTCCTATTTCGCGGCTGCATTAGCAAATACAACCGCATCTCTTGGGTTTGTGAATACAACCTTCTTGTGCTCATGAGGATACAGCACAACGGTTGGTGTGCATATTCCACCATTGTGGAAATAGCGCCAACCATAGCCACCTTCTTGGTAGCTGCCAATCTTAATTAGAAATGTTTCACCTCCAAAGTCGTACCCCGCCTCTCGGGCTAGTGTATAGTATTGGATGATCTCTATCGCGGGCGCATGGTCATGAGCTCCCGCAACAACATCGGCGGGGAAACTCAGTTGCAATTCGCGGTAGTTGCCATGAGTGGCTCGTGCATAGGAGCGGAATTTACTCTTGTGAAATAACAAGAATGTATAGAGTTGCTCCCCCACCGTGAGCTTGAGCAAGCCCTTGTTGTTAAACATCGGGGCATCAGCGCGATTTAACAGGTACTTCTGCAACGCCTCGCCAAAGATGCGCTCGTCAAACTCTAGGTCGTGATTGCCTCGCACTTTGGCAAGCAACTTGTTTTTGTCGGTCAACTCATCAACAATTGATCTAAAAAGCTGGCCTTGTTGCATTGGGCTTAGTACCTGGTTTAGTACCCCGGCCAGATCCTTGAACACACGCATATTCTGAGTATTGTCGCCATGGTCAATATAGTAGAGATTGGGGGTCTCAAGCAAATACGTCATGTCGTTAACCCACGTGCCGTAATCACTCCCTGTATCACCCAGGTGCCAATCACCTCCATGCATGACCGCTACGGGTTGATCCGTTATAATTGTTGCTTCCCCTATCTCTTGTTCATCACTAAGCCGCAGGTTTATATCCTGCGAGGTTTGTGCGAGACTAATTAACTCGCGCCAATTGACGTTTTCTACACGTTTCTTGTTGGGAAAGAATACTTGTGCAGCATCGGCACTGTAGTAAACATCGTCAACTTTGTCGATACTGGCGGGTGCTTCTTCACCCCCATCGTTTGTTTTCCTCTGGCGCTTGAAACGACACCTGACGGCCTCGGCTGTCTCACCAAAGTAATCGCCAATATCCTCCCAAGTTTTACGCGGGTTGCCATTCCGCATTTTCCACACGGCGGCATAGAAGTCGTCCATAAGGCTGGTCCCTTTTCTGTTAGTAAGGTTCTATTCAACGGTTAGCAAAATTTGGATACCCACTCCTATCAGCGTCATGATTACGCCCACTGCCATACCTGCAAGCATTTTTTGTAGATTTTTTTGCGCGTCATCTATATTTTGAACTTGCTTCTGAATGACAGCCATATTTCCTACCAGTCCTGTTTTATCCCCGTTGTATCCATAAATAGCCCTGCGCGTTTCTTCCGCGTCGTTCTCCAACTGTTGGAGTTTAAGCTGGACAATCTGCGGGTCGTTATTGCACAACAGTGTCGTTATATTAGATAGAGCTTCTGTAAACTTTACTGTAGTGGTCTCAAAAACACGGATCGTTTGGGCAAGCTCGTTTTCCGGCATATACCCCTCCAACAGTAGCACAATCGCAGAATCATATCAATGCGTAGATTTGGCCTCATTGAGAGCGTCGGATAGATTAGCGATTGCTTCTGCCAGGGATGGAGCAACGAGAACTGGTGCCACTTGAAAGCCGCCACGCTGATCTGGTACGCGTTGTGATGCCCAATCTTTCTTCTCTAATAACTCTTTGATCCATACGATATAAGCATCATCCAGCGTAAATTGTTTCTTTTCTGTATCCCCCAAATCATCCCAGGTGGTCAGGGGCTCGGCCTCAACGGTGAGCATTCTCTCAAGCCAGCGTAATTGCTGTTCGCTCAGCTCGTCCCGCTCTTTCTCCTCCTCATACAGCCGGGTACAAGTTGTTTGCAGTTGCTCAAGAACCTCATCGCGCCCAAGTGCATTGACTGCCTTTTGGGCTTGCCGGAGATCGAGTGCTTGTCTGATTGCGCGAATTGTGTGTGCGGTTGCCAAGTTTACGGACTCGAGTTCCGTAACCAGGCGGCCAATCAACTGCCGATCAGCCAGGTTTAATTCTAATTTGCATAACATAAGCGGTCCCTCCAAATAGATTTTGGTATTTCTGTTCGGTATTAATTGTACAATAATTGGGAAATTTGTAAAGTAGGCTGTTTTTATCCCACAATGCTGAGCGACAAACCCGCGAGACTAATATCAGAATTGTAGCCATCATTTACCCCATCGCGGGTCAGGTTGATATACAACAGATCGCCCTCGACAAAAGACGAAAGGCTTACGGTAGTCGCGCTTTTTACTACGCGCTTGGTAGTACCAGGAGCACTCTCTGAAAATGAGCTTGTCGAGGCGGTACTGGTAGGATAATTAGCACCCCCTTGAATACGATAGATATCCACCTTCCAAATTACAGTTCCGGTATTTGTCGTTGATGGAGCCCAAAAAAGTGTAACAGTCAATGTCTTTCCTGCCCAACCATGTGGCAGATGCAGGGATGTGCCTATATAATCTGCATAAGCATCTCTAAACTTTAGGACATTAAGCGGAGTTTCGGGGGACGTTGTTGTTACACCTGATCTATACCAACCCAAGAAATTATCATATGCAACACGCCCGATCATAGCTGGAACTGGTATGCCTGTATCGCTCCTGAAATATAAAAAATTATTGCTCATCTCATATAGTTTGCCATACCCCGACGCTGGTGTGTCAGGAGCGGTGGTTTGTTCTTTGAACTCATAATATGTGTTACTCGAAACAGGCAATTCACTATCATCCTCAATTGCTGCGCCAGCAGCAACCATTGGACGACCATCACTTTGCCAAATAAGCCTTACAGTATCGCCAATGTTGAGAGCTGTAATATCACCCACAACGCCAATGTGGTGAAGGATAGTGGCTGAGTTGGCAACACGAATGTCAACTCTATTTAGATCAATTGCAAAGATAGTCGCGGTTTGTGGACGCCTATCTTTAGACTTGTCAACTATTCGCCTAGTGGTTTTGACAATCTCAGACGGCCTCATAACCAGTTACCTCCATATCTAATATCGGGTTATCCCCACCGGCTATCTGTATACGCATCTCCTCGGCCACAATACTTTTAGAGACAATACTACCGCTTTCATTCAGCACATCAGCCAGGATAATATCGTTTGGCTCAAGCCGTGGATCAAGCGCGCCTATTACTCTATACCCGGAACTTCTTCCTCGCATATCTGTAAAGGTATTCTGGACCTCCACTTCCATGTCGTGCTTTGTGTCTAGTCTCTCAGAATTTCCATAGTAGAAAACATTTCCATATTCCTTGAGCAAGGTTTCATTGTATTCCTCTACAATATCAATACCATCCAACATAATACGTGAGGCGATCCCACTATCTGTTTTAGCCCCATAGGGCTGAATAGTCAGATCATAGGAAGCCCCGGTATTGATAGTTGTGCGATTTCTAAAAGCATGAAGCACACCACTTTGGGTATCCTGGAAGAACACTCGTTTCTCTCGGATTAGATCTGTAATTATTGATTGACCATTTGATACACCCATATCAAAGATATAGTTATCTACTCGCTCGTCTAACTCAGTCCAATCAACATCTACAGTTACACCACTAGCACCAGTTGTGGCAACAAAGTAGCAATCACCCGTTAGAAGCGCATCTGCACTTGTTAGTCTAAAGGTATACAAGTAGCAATCCGCAATCCATATTGACATAACATTACCCTGTATTGAGAATGTTATCCATGAACTTGCGGGATAATTTGCAGAAAGCGGAAAACGCTCTCTTAACGTATAGGTTGAGCTGGTCTTATTGGTGTACTCAATAATATAACCATAAGTCGCATCATTCTTGATACGTAGATCTAAGGCATTTGTGCCATTATTACGAGCAGATAAGCCAAATGAGTTCCCTTGCGCCAGTGACGTGGTTTTCATTTTGACTATGTGATTCTGCTTTATTACTCGTTGAGCTGAATAGGAATTTGTTTGTCCAGAACCCACAGTAAACTGTATAGGCATAGTGGTAACAGTTTCCCCATTATAGGCTCTAGCCACTTCGCAAGATACTGATACGCCGGCTTTGCCAGCCACTTCTGATATAAGATCCTTGATTCTCAAGTCCATATCAGTTGAGTAGTATTCAAATCTATCACAGGTTGGCACATAAGTTCCAGAATCAAGATAGAGATATCCACCAGATGCATGACTGGTAACTTCTGTGCCACCTGCCCCGCGGTTCTTTACGGTAATAGCTGGCATTATTTTGAACACGGATGTGCCGTCAGTGAGTGCCTCAAGTGGAGTATTAAGGCTAAATATATTGCCGCCATTTGGCGCATAAAAATTAGTTTCTATGTAGTCCTGAATAATTGCCCAATTGCCCGCGCCTGTACCACTAGAGACATATACCGCACAGCCATCGTATTTCGATGTTGGGCTGGGGGGTTCTTCCAGACCTGTTCCCTTGAGACAAATATAATTTGCATTTGTATATGGCGAGGCCAATTTATATCCAGAAGTCTTAAGGGGTATTGCATATCCCACCCATTCGCCACTACCCCCACCATGGGCCGTGTTTTCATGATACCAAAGGTCAGCCAGGGATGTTCCGGCAGTATTGTCTCCTACTACCCATACGCCATCATTGTCTGTGAGCTTATAATAGACCTCCAACACCACGCCCGCACTACTTGGTACTATTACTGGATTTGGCCCCTCAACAGCGGTCCAGGCCGCAGATTGTTTGGCTGTGAGATTATCCGCATAGATAACCCAATCGCCGCTATATGGATATGGCTCTGTACCCATTCTGTCAAAACCCAACTTCCACGCATTAGGAATATCACCGGAGCCTGTCTTGACACCTACTCTTGCTTCTACTTTTGTTACAAGCACATCCCCATATGGCTGCCAGTATCCGGCCTTGTAGGCACCTATAAAATAAGTATATCCTTCAATTGTTGTGCTTTCTGTAAGCACCCAATACATCGCGGTACTATCATATGTGGTATACGAATAGGTACCATTGGTAAGATAATATGTTTGTTTTGAAAGATTACTAATAGAATAATTCCCCGACTTTGTATTTACTTGCATCTTCTCGTTGTCGGCCCATATATATTGATCCACAGTGAACAATGCATTACTATTTACTGCTACACTTGTAGAACTGGGTGTCATTCCATAATGTACCGTGGAGGCAGTGTAATTATCCATCCAAATGCCACCACGACCAGAGAAGTCCGCTCGATGGCACCATGTATCATCCACATAATCGTGAATATCTGTCCATGCAAGCGCCGTCCAAGCTGTGCTCGAATCAAGTCTATAATAACCCCTCAATTTGCCTTCCTGGAAATATGCTGCGAGCCAGAAAGGAGTAGTGGGACAAGTGATGGTTGTGGTGGAGGCCTTGGCTAGTTTCAATACACCATTTTGTATTACAGTGAAGTAAACAGTATCAACAGCAGATCCTTTTTCTAGCATCATGTAGTTGTTGCTATAGTCCGTGGCTATTACACTACCTTCGGATTTATTAAGTCTGATCGCTGCCTCTGCTTTGGTTTCCTGATAACAATTAAAAACAACACCCACCCATGGTTGAGCCGCACTTGGTAGACTGCTACCAAAATCGAAACGAGCCTTTGCCAGCACGCCGTGTGTAGCGCGTTCCTCCGTAAACATCAGATCATAAGTGCCTCTACCAGCAACCCAAACCTTGCTCCCATCACCTGTCCATGTGCCCGAGCTGCGTATAAGACCAGAGATAATAGGCGCGGTCAAGGTGCCACTATTGCAAACATCAATTGCTTGTTTTGTCTGCGACCAGTAATCATATGAGCAATCCGGTATCCACTGGCGCAAACGTTTTAGTGCGAATGAACTAAGCACAAGCTCTTGTGTTTTGCCAACTTGTGTTGCAGATCTTGGGATAGAGTCAATCTCAAAACCCGCAAGAGGAGCATAATAATAATTGCCAATAGTGTCTTTATATGCCGCATCAAAATCAATGCGACTGCCTGGTCGTATAAGCGATGAGATTTGGCTGCTCTTTATATCCACCACGCCGGAGTAGGCCTGGTTACTGGCAAGGGTCAAGGACGCACTAATTAGATCGTTCTTTGTACCGCCAACATTCTCCTCGATAACCAACTTCTTGGCCGCATCGTCATAGCCAACAAGATAGGTCTTGCTGGCGATCATTACTTCTCCTAAACTCACATAATAGAGTTTATTGTTGGCATCGAACATCTTGCCACCCGGACACACATGTGTTGCATCAATGGAACTTGCACCACGAATGAATATATCTCGTCCAAGACTCCAATGGTCTGGGCCGAAGCTGTAGATATGCATAGATTTTCCATACACTCTACTCAGCACACCAGTGAGACAGATCTTGCTGTTGACAATTGATACTCCCCCTAATTTGAAATAAGAGTCATCATCTACTATATCAAGTGGCAACCATGGCTTAGGATCGCCACAATAAGAGTTTGCATAGATCGGGATGTAGTGTGTGCGCTTTGATTCAAGGTCTGGATAAAACAGATAGTCCACACTATCAAGTGTAACCAAATCAAAGTTGTACTGCACTGGCACAGTCTGTGGGGTAGCGGTTTGGTCTACCGGGTCCTGGAATAAATACAGAAGTACACAGGAAGCATCTGCCGAGAGGTTTGTGTACGATGTATACACGCCGGTATCCACCTTATAGATCTGGCTGTAATGTAGTCCAGCGTCAGTATCATTGACAGGCCGAATGTTCATGTAAAAGAATGTAGTTGATATAGGCATCAGCACGACCCATGAGTTGCCATAATTTGGAAACTCAAACATCACGGTATCATTGTCCCAGGTCGTGCCATTGAAACGTATTCTGTGTATTTTGCTATCTGACAGGGAATGGTAGAACATATAGACATAGCTTGTGCCATTCACATAGAGTCCCGGTACCGAGTTGTATTTTGAATCTACGCCAATATCAGCCCAATTATCCTGCCAGTGAGCATCACTCAAATCGTGATTCCAGTGATAGACCAGGTGCTTTGTACCCGAGGCGGGAGTATGAGTTTGGTCAAAACTTGATACTCTCAGTATTCCCCCGTTGAATAAGGCTGCCTCAAACGTGGCCGTAGGATCAACGGTCATACTATAAGTTGAGCCACCAATCACAACAGACGTTGAGTGTGTCTTGGTATCAAACATAAGCCGCATGTCTCGCACAGTCATGCGTGTGCTGATAATCCTGGATGCGGCCAGGGCTTTGGTCATAACACCCGAGTCAATTGTTCTCATTCAACCTCCAGCACCACAGGCACATGGAATACATTGGTAGAACCAAACATATCATAGGTAAGCGAATCCTCGTCTATATCAAAGAAGTGGACAGTAAGAGCCGAACTGCCGTTTTCGTGTGTATAGAAGGTTAGTCCTTGCTTTTTATCAAACGTGGTCAGGAAATCGGCCCTTGAGCCCCAGCCAGTGCCAGGAGATGTAATGGGGATTTTAAGTATCCCGTACCACTGCTGGTACTTTCCCGGCCCATAAGTTACATCAGCGCTATCATCTATTGCACGTCTGAATGTGCCGGGTTTCTTGACTCGGTGTTTCCAGTTGCCCACAAGTGTGGCATACTTCTTGCTGTCAAGCTGAATGTAGGTGTTTGTCGTCATAGCTCACCACCTATTTTATCGCCTCAATTAGTTGCGTGAGTACGTATGGATCTAACTCGCTTAGCTCACGAATAAATGCCGTTAGTTGTGAAACCGTGAAGCTGTCCACATCATCAATCTTGGTTATCATTCTGCCAAGCGCAGACATGATATTGCTCACGTTGTCATACTTGTTGATCTCGCTGAGCTTGCCATATAGATCATTCCAGTTTTCTTGCACCTTGCGCATGATCTCGTCATATTCGTGCTGTTGTTCTGCAAGTTGCTTCTGCAAGTCAATTGACTTCTCTTGCAAGTCAAGTTGTTCCTCATGGAACTTCACTTGCATTTCCTGATACTCACGCTGCACCTTTATCAGTTTCGTTTGAACATCATATTGTTCTTTGTAATCTTTCTTCTGACGCTCGAAGTTTTCTAGTTCTAATTTGTAGAACTCCTCGCGCTGGCGCTTGTTCAGTTCAAACTGCTGGATATCTAACTCAAGTAATGCTCTGCGGTTCTCCTCGTTGAGGCTGAATGAGCGCTCATCCAACCGCATGATCGCTTCCATGTATTCTTTTTCTTTTACATATTGCTCATCTTCTCGCTCCCACAATTCTTGCTGGCGCGCGATCTGGCGACTGATCGCATCCTCTTGCTTCTGCCACAGGGTTTCTTGTCGAGTTTCCTGTGTCTCAATCTGCTCACCCTCTAGCCCAAACTGGATACCCATGCGCTCACGCTGACGGACAAGTCGCTTGCGCTCACGTCCATGTGAGTAGCGAATAGCCTCATTGATATCCTGCATATTCCAGCCGAATTGCATATTGCGCATCTGCTCGTTGTAAGCCCAGTCCTCGCGTGTCCAGCCCTGTTGCATGGCTCGCATCTGAGCATCATAAGACCAATCCTGTTGTGTCCAACCACGTTGCGTCATGGATGTATCACGAGCAAAAGCAAACTGCCACTGCTGTCGCTCACGCCCAAGATAGAACTGCTGGCGATTGATATCCGCCATTACATTAGACATATTCTGCTGGCCCATAAGCCGTTGCCAACTAATACCTTCTTGCTCAATGGCATATCGGTTGCTCAGCTCCATACGCTGGCCTTGATAGGCAAAGTTTGCCATTTGTGCCTGGTACTGTAATTGGCGTTGGCGGTTCTCAAGCGGCCATGAGGCTTGCTGATACCACTGTTGGCTGGCAAGCTGTTGGCGAGATATATCAAGCTGTTGTCCCTGAATGCCCCACTGTGCTTGCTGAGTCTCCCATTGCTGATTAAATAGCGCCCACTGCATTCCACGTGCGCCGCCCGTCATAAATGCGGCTGACATTGGCCCACCAGGAAGCTGGAAGTTAATCCCCCTGGCCGCCATTAGATTCATGAAATCCCGGCCACCAGTTTCGTAAATAGGTTGTCCGGCTTGAGTAAAGAAACGATTGCCAGCAACCGACATACCAAGCGTGCCAAGTACCTGTGGCTGATTCCAAGACGCAAAGGAAGCTGCACCAAGATCGCCACCAAGGATCTGCATTCCAAGTCCGAACTGGCGATTGGTCAAACCAGCCATGCCACGTCCGAAAATGGACATGGCCGCATCCATTTGAGTAACTGGCATTCCAGCTTGCAATAGGGGTTGCACAAGATTAGTAAGCATTGGCATGCGCACCGGGCCAAACTGATTTGCTAGTTGTCCAAATGCGTCTGCAAAAGATACTACCTGGCCGCCACGAATACCCGCAAAGGCTTGTAAGTTGCCACCATATTGCTGAAACACATTGGCAGCGCCAACATAAGCACCGATTGCCCCCATATTGGTAATGCCATATTGTTGTGCAATCCTGGTCGATACCTCTGGTGTGAGCCATGGAGCCATCTGTTGGGCAAGCAAACCACCACCAATTTGAGTAGCATATTGCTGAGCAGTTATTTGTCTCAGCATAGTAGCATATTGTTCTCTTGTGAGATTACTTGGAAGTTGCGTCGGAGTCATAAATGCCATGCTACTAGGTTGCATACCAAGTGCGTATTGCGCAGTTCCGAGTGCGTAAGATTGTCTGACTACATCATAGGCGCGCTCATCAAGTCCTGCATATTGTCCATATAGTGCTTGTAGATCAGCACCTTGTGGAGCAATTGCATATGGGCCAAGTGCCCTGAAACGTTGAGCACCTGCCTGGAGCATATTAAGTTGTCGAAGTGGTGTTCCAGTCAGACCAGTAAACAGACCACCAAATGCCGCGCCTTGTGCGGGTAGACCCCAACCCGTTGCACCAAGCATTGCCTGTGTTGTTTCGGCTTGTGGTACTCCTTGGCCTATTGCAGCCATAGCCTGTTCACGCAAACCCTTGGGCAATTGGAAACCATATCCCAACTCCAATGCTTGTACTCCAATAATACCTTGCGCAGGAATATTGGGATACTCGGCCAATTGCACCTGGGAGTACATCTGTAAATAGCGTTGCTTTTCTGCTTTATCACTAATTCCCAAGCGTGCAAATACTTCGTCTGTTTGTTGTCCAGCAAGTCGCCCTTGACGCAACATCTCAAGAACATGTGTTTGTTCAGTAGCCACACCCCGATCACCCACACCAAGCGAATTAAGTACTGTGCCCACAATCGGTTTATCAAACAACACTGTCAAAGCAGACCATATATTATTTGGTCGGCCAGTATAGGCACCACCTGGCATTTGTCCATATGACCATGTGCCGGCAGCATATCTAGATGCCACAGCGATTGCAGTTTGTTCGGGGTTTAGAGCATAACCCAAATAACCCATACCAAGAGAAAAACCAGCCGCAGTTGCAGCTATAGCTGGCGCAGCCTTTCCAATCCATGCAGATGATTGACTTATTGAACCCAACCACTGCGCACCTGCATAACCAAGCATACCTGCCCAGGCGGTCTCACCCAAACCCACAACTCCTGGCGCTTCTCTAAGCAGGGTTGCTCTTGCCATTCTCATCGTGCGTTGTCCAGCCCCGCCATAGGTGGCTTCTAGACGACTCACGTATTCATCTGGACTAAGGGGAGGGGCAATACCACCAAGTTGAGCACCAAGACCCTGAGTAATCATTTCCTGCTGAGCAAGCGATTGTGCATAACCAGTACCACCTGCGGTACCACCGATCATTCCTGCCATGTGACTTAGATACAGAAAACCAAACCCGCCCAAAGCTCTGCGGAAGAAAGCACCTGGCCCTCTCAGCGATTTACTAATTGCGGCAGCTCTCAACGTGCCGGTTTCACCCTCCAAAGATTGGTCAATAAGTCCCTCAAGTTGTGTGGCCTCTGCCGCCTCTATACTTGTTAGTTGTGGCCTTGATCGAAGTTCGGCCAGTCGTACTTGTGCACGCCCGCGGAGACCTCTGGCATAACTCACGCGTTGCTCTAAATCCATGGCTCCTGTATCACCCCAGGGTTCACCCAACGTGCGTGCTATTTGCTGTCCAGTAATTTGTTCTTTGATCTTAGAACGCACAATCCCAATATCGTGCTCAGCCCTGGTGGTTTCCTCTGTATTCCTGATACCTTTCTCTAGTTCCTTGTTTAACTCGCCAAGTGCCTTACGATAATCACCAAGGTTTTGTGTACCTGTCTTGAGCATCGCTTGCGTATCAGGTTCGGCTCTAGTACCCGCCTCGAATTTGGAGAGTTGCAATCCGGCAAGCTCTCTCTTGTCCATCAAACTTTTTAGACCCAAAAGGGCTTTGGGTTGTCCCTCAGCAAGTCCCCCTTGTGCTATCAGTTGACTTATCTCCTCAAGAGATTGTGGTGCGGGCCCGAACTTGCTTGCATAGGCATAACGCGCTTGCTCGACCGCAACATTCTTGCCCAGAAATCCAGACTGCAAACTTGCACGCTGGAATTGCTGTTCCAACTCCAACAGTTGGAGTTTCGGCAGACCGCGTTCTAGTCCCTCCCGATAAGTACCTAATGCGCCCATCTGGTTTATATTGCCTTGCACAAAGCCGCCCATAGCCAGCATCATCATCATTGGGTCGACTGGAGCACCTCCACCACCGCGGACAGTTGTACCCTTGATATCCATCGCTTGTGCAAAACGAGAGACACCGTAAAGTTGATCGAAGCGAGCCTTTGCTTGTTGTGCGGCACCCTCGCCACCCAAAAGAACCTGTGCCCCTGGTTGAATATCTGCGCGGCCAAGGTCAACACCCAAGTTTGCAACTTGCCAATCGCTTTTGACCGCCGCATGGAATGACTTATATCTAGTGCCAAAACTGGAAAGAGTACGTGCATAAGGCGCTAATGCTCTTTCAGTAGCAACTGGATCTGCTTGATATGCTTGATATGCAAGCAAAGACAGATCACCACCTCCAAGAATTTCGCCTGCACTTACACCAAGAATGGGAGCAAGTCCTTCTGCAATTCCAGTACGTAGTCTCTCAAACTTGGCCCCTCCCGAAATAGCACCCGCACCATGAAACGCGGCTTCAGCTTCCATTCTCGCTTGTTCAATATCTTTGCGTGGACCAGTAAATGAATATAAGCCCTTGAGTTCTCTACGTAATACCGGCGCAAGTGCTTTAGCATACTGCTCAGGTGTAAATCCCATACCCACTGCTCGACGAACCACTTGTGCAACCGGGTCTTGTGCAGTTTGAAACGCGGCTTGAGACTCGGCGGGAGTGCGTGACATTACTCCAATGGGTTGTTCCATACCGAAGATTTTGCCAAGCGACTGAATTGTGGGCTGATCCATAAGACCAACACCACGCGCTGTCCGCACAATTGACTTGACTACTTTTGCCATCTCTGGCTTATTTGCTAAGACTGCATTTAACCCCCTGATACCAGGTTGGAGAATACGTTGCTCAACATCGTTGATGTCTACTGCTTGTGGATCGGTATAGGCAAGAGTTCCTTCTTGCGCGTTATAACCCTCAGCTGCACCGACATAGAATGCTCCAATATTCTGACTCCCCGCCATTTGAGCAGCGGTCTGATCGTCATAACCCATCTGCTTGAATTTGGCGACCAGTGTTGCTACACCCTCTGGTGTTTTCTGTAACTCACGGATGCCGATTGCACCAAGTGCAGCTTGGTAACCACCATAGAGGGCATTCCTGGTGGCCTTGAGTTCTATAACATTTAGAGCTCCCGTACCCGGATCATAAGACAAATAATCCGGTTTGGCGTGGATCTCAGCACCCATGTATTGGAACTTGAGCGATTGTCCAATATTGCCACTTCGCGTATCGGGAAATGGGGATCGCCAGCCCCTCTCAAATGCTTCTCCTGCCGCTGCTTTTTCGGGAGCAATCGGATAAATAGCCTCAAGCAAATTTCTTGTGCCCGGAACAGCGAGTCCACTAACCTCTGCCCCCCTAAGACCAATATTCCCACCGACTATCTTCTCTAGTGTGTTCCATGGCTTTTCGGCAAAGTGCGCCGAGAGATCGCTTGCCCAATACATTGGGCCTCTTCCAAGGCTTTGCTCGATTCTCTTGCGCAAGAGATTGGTTGCTATTGTATTAGCACCTGTCAGGTATCTTTGTGATATATCAATGCTACCGGGTTTCTCGGCCAGTGTGCGGAAGTTCTTCTCACCAAGTTGTAGTGAGACATTAGACAAAAATGCCTGAGCGCCAACAGGTAGCCCCTGGATTACCTCTTGAGTTAACGGCCCACCGGCTATTTCTCGAAATTTTCCAATAGCTTGGATCAACTGTCCTGCGCGGTGACTTGTGCCCTCCAAGGTCTGATAACCCATCATCATGTTTGTAAGATAGACCTCGGGCTTATTGGCAATCTCTGCTAAACTGAGTGTTTGTCCTCTGTAAGGCAATTGGATCTTACTTTCTTTGCCCTTGTTCGCCTCCTCAATAATCGGATCATACTTGCCTCCTGGGTTGCCTAACATACCCAATGAGCGCGCCGTGGCGTTTGCCATAAGCGCGTTATAGTATATAGACCTTTCTCCAACCTCAGTAGTAAAGCCGGGTACATTCACATCGCCCATCAGAACAGATTGGCGTGATACTTTTCCCCACTTTTCTGGCTCGGCTTCTTGCAATCTGCGTAGTTCCTGCAAAGCCGCAATGTTGCCTTGTGCCGCCTCCGAACTAGGAGCAAATATAGAGCCCAAGGTTATATCGCGTATATAACTTTCTTTACCGAATGCATTAACAAGAGCACGTAATGTGGTTCTTGCTGCGGGGTTTTGCCCCGACACCATGGTGCTTAACCAGTTCATTTTTGTTGGATCGGGATTGTCCATACCGTAGAGACTAAAACCAAGTGCGTATTGCCCTTTTTGGGGTTCATAAACACGTGCCGTATTTACGGCATTGAGCATTGCTACTTTTTCGTCCAGTTCAAAGTCAATGGCTTTTTGATATAGTGTTTGCAAAGGATCAAAAACATTCTGGACAAATCCTTTTTCCGGAAACATCCCAAGAGCCGAGCGCGAAGACTCAAGCATACGCTGCAAGTTATACACACGACCCATACCAAACTTTGAAGATCCCCAACCCCTCATCATATTGATATAAGACTCATAGGGCATTCTCTGACCTTGCATACCCTTTCCAAGTGCCCCGCTACTCTCGCCACCCATGGCTTCGAGATAACCTGTCACAGTGGCTCTTGTTATATGCTGAGCAGAAGTTTCGTCCCCAAATATCTGCTGTAACGCGCCAAATGTATCAGTTGTACCCAATGCTCCTGCCATTGCCACTTGCGCTTTTTCATAAGCTGTGTAATACCGTAGCATCTCTGGTGTCTCTAATGTTTTTCCACCTCGCATTGCCAGGAAAACCTGCATTGGATCGCGGTCAATATCACCAACACCCAATGCGGAAAACATTGACGACACACCCGCAGAAACAAAACCACGCATACGCTTAATCGTTTCAGGTGCAATACCACGTGCCGCTAGTTGATGTTCGGTAATGATCTTTGCTGGCATTACTCCATATTCACCAGATACGTCAGGTTGTCTTAACATAAAACCAGGAAGATAAGCCTTTGCCAATACATCTTGCTCATATTGATTAAGATTTGGCACACCCCCAAGCCCACGTCCCCCTGTGAGCCGCCGAGCCATTGCTGTTCTTTCTGCTCTACTCAGGTTGGGAATTGCACTAATCATACGCGCCACTTCGCCTTGTGGCAAAAAGACCTCTCCTGGTTGCAAGAAACTCATACCAGAATAGCGCGAGAAGATCATTCCGGGCGCATCATAACCAAAGACGCTCTTAGCAACTCCTGTGCCGCTTTCTAAAACACCACGCATCATACTGCGGAATGGACCAAGCGCCGCTGTGGCCACCGCGGGAGATGTGGGTGTGTACCCACCTTCTCCGCTCATTTGTGCCTGTAGAAGTTTCTCGAATGCGCCCATCCATGATACAGAGAACTTGGATGCGGACTCATTGGTAACTCCCTCGAAACTCTCAATGCCACGCATTGTGCCAGGGCCGGGGAGCACTCCGGGCACAGCAGAGAAGAATAATAAACTCTCGGGAGAGAAACGCTTTCCCATAACACTGGAAAGAGATTCTTGTACTTTGGCTAGTTTTGCCTTATCCGAAAGTTCTGCAAACGATTCTCCACCGGCATAAGTAGCAGCATAAATTTTGGCGGCATCTGTTGGCGTAATAAATGATGTATCTTCAGGGTGTGGCAAAGCGCCGAAACCCTGGCGCGCCTCAAGATCATAGGCTTCCCACTTTTTTATTTGCGACCAGGCCACTTTGGCGGGATCTGAACCAGGGCCGACAGATGGACTCGTTGCCGTGAGCCCCATCATTTGAGCAGTTTGCGGAAATTGCCTTGTAAGTGCAGCAATCTGACGGTAGTTGAGCATACCCCAACCCGTCATTTCCGGCGCATACTGTGTGCCAACCGGAGCAATAAGACCTCTATTGGAGAAATATTCAAATAAATATTGGGGGGGCTGAGATTTGGGCAGAGGCGTGGGAGATTCGGTATAGCGAAAGAGTGCATTATAAGCTTCCTCGGCCTGTCCTGTGCCAGTGAATGTTTGTTTCCCTGCGGTAATTGTGCCACCCGCCGCCAACCTAGCTTGAACCATTGCCCGTTGTGCATTTTGATATTCGATCATTTCCCCCTGGCTTATCACATCGCCACGAATCCATTGTGGGCGATCCACATAGGCAATACCATACTGCCGTAGGGTTTGCATTTTGTAGGGATCACCCTGAAATGTCCCAAGCAACGCCTTAGAAAATTCCAGCCAATTGCCACCACCGCCGGATAGTGCACCATATTGAGTTGCAATCTCAGCAATATCAGTCATACCACCGCTGGGGTATTTCTGTACCATCCAATCAGCCAACGCGCCGCCAATCCCCGGCAATCTGCGCACCATTGAAACTTGTTTTTCAAATGGTTGCATAGCAAAGGATTGCCCCATTACCATTGGCATTGATTTGACCTCGGCGCTTATCTGGTGTAAACGAACAGGTGTTGCACCTGTACCGACTTCAACAGATAGAGGACCGCCGAGAAATGGCGCAAGACCTGCCTTGAAACCAACATCTTTTGGCGAACCAGTAACACTAGACAAATAATCCACAACCAGTTCCGGGGTAGCGCGACCAAAGGTGTTTACCGGCACGCCTGTTTGTGCACTCAACTTGGCGGCAAATCCTGCTGTACTCATCACATTTGCGCGGTTTGTGGCTTCTTCCCGCGTTTCATAAAACTGACCACTTATCTTGTCGTAGAAGGGAGCAATATTTAGATAAGCACCCTGTAGTCTTAGATCACGTGCGGCGCGTGGTATATTGATTTCTTGTACTGGCCCACCGGCCACCGATACTGCACCAAGATTGTATGTACCCTTGCCTCCCTGCACCAATGCCCCACGCATTTCGGGCAAATACCATGTGGCTTTTTTAGAACCAAAGAGTTGGAATGCACTCGTGATGCTTGTCAATGGTAAGTGTTTGTACTGTTGAGCAGCAAACCCACTAATATCGCCATATAGATTCGGGTCAAACATCGCGCCACCAGAACCAAATGGCATAGCTTCGGGAATATAGGTTAATCCAGCAATCACATTTTTAGCTGGCGCAGCCATACGACCAGTTGTGATGTCTGCTGTCTGCTGCCAAGGCATACGAGATTGCAAAGAAACGTAGCGGTTAAATCCCGGCTCCCACATGCCTCCACGCAGAGCAAGGCTCATATTAAATGCGCCAGCTTGAACTGGCCTACCAAAGCGATCTACTGGTATTGCTTCTTCCCGACGCTCACCGACAGCCGCTTGTCCATGTTTATATTCCTTGGGCGAGATAACACCACCCGCTTCTGGATATGTTGCATACATTGCTCGTTCAACGGCGGTTTGCTCCCCCTGTTGTTGAAGTACAGTTTCGGTTACATCAAATGGGCCTCTTACCAAACGCGGTACAGCCGTAAATCTAGGAGCATATCCCATCAAGCCCTGAGCCCCACCAATTGCATCGCGAGCCATTGCATCACTGACAGATTTCATAACAAGCTTGCGTGTTTCCATATCTTCTGGAACAAGGATTGACACAGCCGAACCAATAACACTTTGTAGCGATTGCCCGGCGTATGACGGAATACCCATCAATTTACCTTCTACTGGAATTGTGCCAAAATCATCCTTCTCGTTATGTGCCCTTCGAGCAATACGCTCAGTACCCGTTGTTAGTACCTCAACAAGAGATCTGTTTGTTGTTACTGCTGTAATTAACGCCCTGGTCAACAATCTAGCTGGCGATACCCATTGCAAAGTATCTACAACATCTTTTCCAGTTACCGGATCATATTTCATTACCGGATCAATCTGTCCCCCAATAGGCGATCTGGATGTGCCGCCGTGGTACATAAGATCAATAGCCGTCCCTAATTCACTTCGGGGGCCGCCAATCCGTTCTCCATAACGAACATCAATATTCTGAGCTGCACCTGTTACCCTATTGATGAAACGCACGCGCGCAAAATTTGCGCCCTCAAGCGCCTCGCCAACAACATCATAATTCCCGGAGGCGGCTTGTGCCTCTAGCGCAAGTGCCTCTTTGATCTGGTCAACAATATTAGCTGGATTAGGGGGTGAGTACCCAACTTGAAAGCTCATTCTTGTTTACTCCGGTTAGCCACTTCTCTCAGGTTCGCAAAACGTGTTGTTTCCTGCTCACATATCATATACTCTTGTAACCATATATGTGGCTGATCTAATACGCCACCGCTAACCAGTGGTAATCCAGTTTGTTTACATTGTTCATAGAGCCACAGGGCTTCGGGCTTTATGGGTTTCTTGCTTGAGTTTGACCCTGCTGCCACTGTATTCATCAACATTATTTCGTTCAATAGCCCAAAATAGTTTTGCAGCTCAAGCCGTAGCTCCTCTAGGTTTTGTTCGACTAATTCAGTACCAGTTAGGCGAATTGTCTCGCCTAATTCGTTAGTTGTCCTCCTAAAGGGATCCAATCAGGGTTGACCTCCAATACCTTCTCGTGGATTTCGTATGCTACAATTTGTGGCAACTTACCCCACGCATTCATGAACTCACCCTCGGTCATACCAGGCTTGAATAACGGATTGCTATTCTCATCCAGAATATTGCTGTCAACCATGGTGAGATACGCCTCAATACGCATCAGCTCGGGAAGGCAAAAGTTCTGGATATATGAAATCATGTTCTTGCCTTGCTCATCTGGCTCGACCCGCTGAATGATCTGAGCAAAGAACCGCGATCTGCGCTCATGCTCGCGTTGAGTTGCTTGACGAATTCTCACCATTGTGCCGCCGCCTGTGGAGTAAAACTTGTCAGTTTCCTCTAGGGCAAATTCTTTTTCAAGTGGTGCTGTTAATTTGAAAGCCATTACAATATTCTCCTTCGTGCAATTTATGGTGAGTGATTCCACTCACCTGCTGAATAATCATCAAGCCAAAGAATACGGCCTGATGCCCATTTCACGCCGTTGTCAGGACTGTTTAGAAGTTCTTCTAGTGCCAACGTAGCAGGTAATTCTTCAAATACAATCTCATTAGTCCCCATAGCAACACGGCGTAATAATACCAATGGCCCAAGAGCTGTGACAATTGCCTCGTCATCCGGTAATTGAGTGAGTCTGTGTCTAAACTCAACGATGAGAGCTATATCCTCATCAATTAGCCACGGATACCTTTCGCGCAACGCAGAGTAATAATCCATATGATTCCGGAGGGGGAGTGGTTAACTCCCCCTGATTGTTGTACGGGTTACGGTAAGGCGTATGCAGTTGCAACCTTGTTGTGCATTTCGATCTGGCAATACTCGCCCGAACTTGGCGCAATGGCAGTACCAGTGAAGCGCAACATTACCGCCTGGTTAGAGGCAAGAGCAATGCCACCAACTTGACTCAACAAAACCGATTCGGAAGAAATACGAATCTTGTACGGAATGTTAAGTGGTGCGGTACCCATTACCGACGGGGTTTGTGCCATAATCTTGACCTTGCCCGTTAACGGAGTTGAACTCCAAGCCGTTCCAGCAGCCACCCCGGTTAGGCACTGTTGGTACAGATCGGGGTTGTCCCATTTTACAAGCAGATCATAAGTGGCAACACGCGACAGGATAGTAACGTCTGCGGGTTTGGGAGAACCATACACGCGCTCCTGGCGCACATCGAGTGGTACATTGGCAAGTGTTGCAGAGGCCGCGACAACGGGTAAGGTAACTTCCGACTCGCCCGATGGCGTAAACTTCACATAGCCACCCACCCCTGCCGCTTGAGCAGTAGCAATCGGGATAGATTGCCAATCTTCATATGTATTGCTAAATGTCCAGGTTGCAGTCATTGGATCTTCTACCAACGTAAAGTCCATGCCCATTGCGTCAAAACGCGCCGAGATAGGGCCGTCATTGGGGAAATTCAGAGTCAATCCAACGAGTTTGCAGTTTTTGTAATCCTCACCAAGCTCACTAGCAGCAGTGTCGTGAGGAATTAACTTACGAAGGCCGATGTATGGCACAAAGGCTTGTTGAGTAAAGAACTTGAATACATGTTTGTAACAGCCTGTGACAGACGTATCATCAATATCTTTGTTGTCTGTCTTGGTAGAAGCCCCGAACAAAGACAATAACCACCAACCAAGGGTGGATTCTATGCGTGGGTAAATGGTTGCTCCACCACCCACTACATAGCCAGCCTTGTAGGGCATTGTCGGCGTCGGGATACCACCAATTTCGGGTGGGCCGGTACGAACATCATCCATGACGCTCAGGTCAATCCCAACGGCTCGGTGTCGATACCAAGTCGTGATTGTGCCATCTTTAAGACCATCGTTTTGCAGTCCAATACCAAGTAGACCAGCATTAGCAGTGATAGCCATGGTCCCTTCTCCTATTCAAAAAACACTTATTCTACTGCGGTCTATGTGTCAGACACGACCAGTAGACTTTTCCCCGCCAGATATACGATCCTGGCGGACCACCACTTTCGGTGAACGTATTGCCATAGCAACTTATCATGATTGCCTGCTCACCAAAACTGTCAACAAGACTCCCCACGTAACACTGTGGAACAGCAGCCTCAATGCGCCCAAGAACCGTGTAGGCATAACCAGCAGCAACTTCTTGGGAATACTGCTGATTAATAAAATAACAACCTACTTGAATTACTCCTCGTCGCCACCACAACCTGCCGCCACCAATTTCCCCAACTGGAAAGCGGTATCCAATGTTGTCCATGTCCTCAAGGGTGAGAATCCCATCCTTGTAGTTAATGTCGTCTGGATCACCGCCAATTACACCCAGGTGGATATTTTTGATAACAGGCTCATCGCGGTAGCGCCCAATCTGAACCACATCGGCCCGTGTCGGGTCAGCACTATCAACTTGTGTTTGGCACACGTTGAGAAGGTAATCCCTAAGAGCATCAACGATCAAATAAACAATCTGAGTGGTGCTCATCGTTGCCCCCTGTCCTTGGCCGGATGGCGATTCATTTCAAGCTCAAAACGTCTTAAGAAGTAATCCGACATGGTTTTGGCCGGATTATCTTCCGGGGAGCCGGAATCAACTCTTGTTTTGAACGCATTCAATATGGCTGCTTGATTTGCCTTGTTGAGCATACAGTAGGATGCGGCAAACAAGCAAATTGCCGTATGGGTAACTTCCGGAGCAGAGATGTCGTCATCATCGAGTTCTGGCTTTGTCCAAGTGGCGGCATAATATACCTTGCCACCACTTGTGCTCAAGGCATACGAGAATGTGATTTTGCCTTCTGGATAATCCATGCAGGTCAGTTCCGAAATCGAATCCGACCATTGCACACCAGGAGACATTTTCACTATGGGTATAAAGCTGTAATACAGCCCATCCCAAACCGCCTCGATTCGATAAAGGTCAGTTGGCAAAGGGAACTCTGTCAAAACGGCATTTCCGGTCAACGTGGCAACACTAGACTTGGACACCCAAGGTAGAATCGCATCGAGACCCGCGTCAATTGCTTCGAGAAGAAGCGCTGCGCTAAATTGTGCGCCTGCTATTGGATCAGAATTGGCGACTTCTATGTCGCTTATTAGGTTGAGCACTCTACGTTTTAGATCCGCTAGTGTTGCCACGAATAACCTCCTAAGTTAGCCATTAGCCAGCAATAATCCCACCAGGCTTCGGCAGGGACACAGTGCAGAAGTGGAGTTCAAACAGGTTGGGCTCCCAAATGTTGTGACCCAGGATCATGTCATATGAGAAGCGCCACACAGAATCGAAGTCGTCAATGGGGCGAGGCTCATAGAACGTTAACGGTTGGGCAGTTGCACCCAGGATGCCGCCACGAGAGCCGAGAACCAGGCACATACCAACTGCGAGGCCCTTGGTCACCCAGGCATAAAAAGTGCCCTCAGTATTGCCGGTGACACTCTTGCCAGTCATGGGAACATGGTAATTAGCCATGATCGGGCGGTCAAAGACCAGACGATTGTTGGTGAAGTCGGCTTCATACACGCGGCGCACAATAGCGGTGCCATCGGCGGGATTTACACCACTGGTCACGCCGTAGGCACTGGTGCGCGCAACATGGATCGTTACCCAATCATTCTGCACGAAATCGTTTTCGGCAAAGTTCTCAAGCTGGATATAGTGGGTAACATTCTTCTGCCCCACCATCCAGACATCATCAACCTTGACGAGTTCGGGATCAGGAGCACCATCGCCAGCATTGATCTTGGTTGTAACTCCGTACTGTTTGGTGATTGCGCCTACGTTGTAGAGCACAGCCGGATTGACACCAAACTTGTCACTCGGAGGCTGAATGAACCGCACGCCGGAATATTCGCCAATCTCGTAGTTGAGAGTTTTTCCAGCATATAGACTGGCATCGCGGAACATTTGCGCCTCGTTAGTGGTGGCAGAAGCCAGCGACTTGCGGATATCGTACACTACCCCCGGAGGAACAATCGCCAATTTAGCGGCAGCGGGATCGCCAGGGATAACTGGTGAGCCAGTATTGCCAAGACGGAAGTTCCAATCAATCACCCTGTCCAGCAAGAACTTATCGCCGGTTGCGAGAGTACCAATACTGGTGGCATCGCCACCGTAGGTCCAGCGCGCCTTGGGAGATGACAGGTAAATGTTCCGAGACAGGATTTCATGCTTGCGCACAATGTCGTTGCCCAGGATACCGCGCAGCAAAGGACGCCAGTCCTTGCCGCCAGCTTTTTGCCACTGAGTAAAGATGTTTTCATGCTTGTGGAGCTGCACCTTGCCGCCATATCGCTTGACGGTATACGTGCGCGCTCGACTGTCAATCCCCTGAGCATCAATATACATTGCGCTCATCGGGATCTCATCGGCATTGGTGTCACCCTCTAACAACTCGGTAACAATCGTGCCGGTAACGCCAAGTTTCTGCGGGTCGGAAGTCCAGTCCACCAGTGGGGTGTATACAGCCTGATTGCGGAAAGCAAGTGCAACATCAGGATAGCGATAATCCCACTGATCTTGGTCGATCACCGCTATGGGGTTAAGATCGTAATACTGCTCAAATGTGGACATGGCTTAGTTCTCCTGACCGTTGTACAACACGAAAACTTCAATCGTGCCTGGGGTGACTACCTCAGTAAAGTCGAGAATAATCATGTTGGTGGCCGCGTAATATTTGCCCTGTGCAAAAGTACCAGTTCCGCCTATTGAGCAGGAACTTGCATTTAACACTGCGGGATCAATAATCGTGGTCGGAATGTAGCCGTTGGCAGTATCGCTATCGCCAATGATTAGGGCGGGGGTACCACCATCGCCAAAGGCTGTAACGATATGCGCAGCCACGCCCAAAACCCACGTTCCGGCTTCTACCGGAATATAGGCTTTGAGACTTACATCCAGATCGGCAAAGTTGAAGGAATAACGCTTTGCGAATGGCAAATACACTAGACCGTCAGCTTGCTGATGGGTAATCTTGTGAGACGATTTGACGCTCATGGTCTACTCCTTAGACTTGTTGAAAATACTCATTTGTCAGGCGCTCGTATTCCTCTATATTTCCCTCCGTAAAGGCTTTTATTCGAGCCTTGTTGAGCTCCTCTTTTCCTTTGGGAGCATCCCCGGAGGTTGTAGGAGGAACAGCGCCTTTCAAGTTGTCTTGGATCGCCGTTTTACCAACTGCTTGGAGCCGTGTTCTCATGGCCGTCAACTTCTTGCGAAGATCGTCGCCGGTATCATCGGGCAACAGTCCGTCGGCCTCCATATCCAGGAGATCGGGGAACTCTTTGGCGATAATCCCAATACGCTCATGAGAGGCTTTTAGAACTTCTAGCTCACCCTGGGCAAGTAACAACTCATCAATCTGAGTCTTAAGCGAAGTGCGCTCATCGTCAAAGCCCTTGACTAAACTATCCAGTTCTGTTAGGCGAGTAGTATCGGTTTTCCACTTCTGTTGCTCGCGCTGATATGAGCCTTGCAGTCCGGTAAAGCGTTTCTTCCAGTCTGCGGCCTCAGCCTGAGCTTGCGTATATAAATTTTGGTAGTCCAGTTGGTCTACGGTTTCTGCCGGAGTAGTTTCCCCACCCGTGGTAGAAGCGTCAGTTCCAGTGGTAATATCTTCTTCTGGAGGCATTTTGGTCCCTTTCCTGTTCAGTTGTAAAAACTAATGCTTATGCTCTATGGACGATAGAGCAAAGCCAAATAACGGTTAGCAGATAGATCTCCTACAGCAGATTGCTGAATTTGATCG
>Ga0079037_100000052_pt1 | contig 34823 bp, 31 predicted proteins | sample Mud3Dept4metaG_FD_71479 | JGI IMG/M metagenome (GOLD analysis project Ga0079037, IMG submission 71479) | Freshwater wetland microbial communities from Ohio, USA, analyzing the effect of biotic and abiotic controls - Mud 3 Core 4 Depth 4 metaG | ecosystem: Environmental > Aquatic > Freshwater >... | reverse complement strand
GTCGCCCTACTCGTCCAGCCAACCGCACTCGTCGTCTGCGCCGCGGCAGTCTGCATCGCTGTTCTTGCAGTTCAGCTACGCCGCGCATTCGCAAGTAAGAGAGACCCCGATGCCACGTAAGTCCCCTCGCAACGCCAGCAAGGTCCGCAAGGTCATGCACGAATACAAGGAGGGCGAACTGCACTCCGGCTCGAAGCGTGGCCCCCGAGTCACCAACCGCAAGCAGGCCATCGCCATCGCCATGTCTGAGGCTGGCCTCTCCAAGCGCAAGAAGGGCAAGTGAAGCGTCCGAAGAAGTGGCCCAAGGAGTCTCAGCGCCGCCTGCTCGCGCAGGGGGGCGTCCGCTCGTTCCGCTTCTTCGTCAAGTACGTCCTTGGTATCCCGCAGTTCGTCCGTGGCAATCCGATGGGCAAGTGGTGGGATGAGGGAGTACACGGCCCCTGGTGCGACTGGCTCCAGCGCCAAGTCGAAGAGTGGGAGAAGGAGCAGGAACGCCGCTTCATCATGATCGACGCCCACCGCGGCGCTGCCAAGAGCATGCTCTGTACCAAGGCCCTCCCGCTCTGGCTCCTTCTCCGCGACCCCAACCGAGCCTGCGTGATCTCCTCCGCAGTGACCAAGTTCTCCATCGAGTTCGGCGAGTACATCCGCAAGGTCCTTGCCGACCAGGATGGCTTCGCCATCTTCGCGTGGCTCTACGGCAACTGGGAGTCCGACACCTGGACGATGGACCGCTTCACCGTGAGCCCTCGTCGGGTCAACCGCACCGAAGGCTCCGTCGAGATTACCGCTGTCGAGACTGGCATCACGGGCAAGCACCCCGAGGTCATGATCCTCGATGATCCCGTCACCAAGGAGAAGATCGTTGAAGAGGGAAACTGGATCTCGAAGGCGAAGAAGCACATGGACTCCGTGTACCCAGCGCTTCTCAACCACTCGCTCTTCGTCTACGTGGGCACGCCGTACACTGATGGCGATCCTCTCACTTCTGCTATTCGCCGGGACGGGGTGTGCGAAGTCGAGGGTATGCCCCTCCCCACAGACTATGCCCGGTACCTTCGGAAGTCGGGCCTCTGGCACATGTACCACCTTCCAGGCCGCAAGGAAGACGGCACCCCCACCCTCCCGAACGCTTGGCCCGAGAAGGACCTGTCCCGCTACCAGGACACCAATCCCTCAGACTACGCTGCGCAGATCATGCTCTGCCCAGGCTCGGGTGACCTACAGCCGCTGACCTACACGCAGATCGAGGAGTGCCTCATCAACTCCGCCGAGGTGCCGCCCAACACCATAATCTCGATCCACATGGACACGGCCTTCAAGAACCCGAAGCGGACTGGCACCGGCGACTTCTCGACCATCATCGTCGCGGCTCACCACCGAGCCCTCGCCGACGTCTACTACATCGCCGAGCACGGTTCAAACTCTTGGCGAGACGATGACTTCATCTCTCGGCTCATAGAGGTGGTCCGCCACCTCTATGAGCGTAAGAAGATCATCTTCTGCATGACAGACGAAGCTGAGATCGGCGGAAAGACGGGCCTCTGGCGGGACCGACTCCGCTCCGCCTTCCGCGATGCGAGCCTCCGCATGCCCCACTTCGAGGAGCTGCGACGAGGCCGCGGCGAGAACAACACCGCGCGCATCAGCTCCGTGGCTGGCTACTGGATGGACGGCCACGTCAAGCTGGTCCGCGGGCGCTGCCCGAACCTCATCGACCAGATGGCGCGCATCGGCCTCTCCGAGCACGACGACTACGCCTCCGCTGCCGCCGACGCCTTCCATCCCAACGTGTACCGCATCTTCAACCCACAGGGCACCCGCGAGGCTCCCGTCGAGCGGCGCCCCTTCGAGGAGATTCTCAGTGGCACATCTATTCGGGCCTCCTACGACCACTGGCACCGCCGACCCAAAGCAGCCTTTGGACCCCGCAGCCCTATCCGCTGAGGATCGCCTGATCCTCGACAACCTCAAGTCCGTAGTCCTCAGCAAGAGCTACTCAGGCTATCGCGTCTCCAATCGCAAGCCGCAGGGCTTCTGCACGCGCGTCGAAGACCGCCTCTCTCAGATCTACGGCGGCGCGTACGTCACCCTCACCACCTCCTGCACCACCGGCCTCGAACTCGCCCTGCGAGCCCTCGGTGTCGGCCCGTGCGATCGTGTCATCGTCCCCGCCTACACGATGGCGGGCACCGCCTCCGCCGTCCTTGCCTGTGGGGCCGAGCCCGTCTTCGCCGACGTGGACCCACTCACCGGCCTCATCACCCCCGAAACCATCGCCGAAGTCCTCATGGACTGGGAGTTCGCCCTCCAGCCCGCCGCCATCATCGCCGTCTCCGTGCACGGGGGCGTGCCTGCGGTGGCTGCGATGAAGCGCTCCTTCCCGCACATCCCCGTCGTCGAGGACTGTGCGCAAGCCTTCTGCACCCGCAACCACGTCACAGGCTACTGGGCGGGCCTCCAGGGCGATATCGGCGTCCTCTCCTTCAAGCAGGGCAAGGTCCTCTCCTGCGGCGAGGGTGGCGCCCTCATCACCAAGGACGAGAGCCCTCACATCCGCATCCAGGGCCTGCGCAACCACGGCGACGTGACCTCTGCCGATCAGTGGGGCGGCAACCACCACATGACCGAGCTACAGGCCGCCGTCCTGGACGCCCGCCTCACCTACATCCTGGAGAAGTTGCACTCCACCTATCAGGCCAGCCGAGCCCTCGCCAGGCTCGTCTCCAGCACCACCTTCGTCCCGATGGAGGTCAACGGCGCGCCCTTCATCTTCTGGGGGCTCCTGCATCCCAAGGGCAGCATGCCGCCCGGCTTCACCCGTAGCTACCACACCCCACTCTGCTGCGTCCCTTGGTACAAGAAGAACCTCAAGCCCGGCTGTTTCGTCGCCGCGCACACCTTCAACACCAACATGGTCTGGGCACCTCCGCCCGCAACCCAGGCTGACGTGGAGCGCATGAACCTCTCCATCCGTACTGTCCAGGTGAACCCATGAAGCGCGTCTTCCTCGACATCGAAACCCGAGCCCTCGCTGCTGACGTAGGTGGCTGGGACGCCCTCCTCCGCGGTGAGGGGGGTATGTCCATCGCCGTCACCATCGAGGAGCCCGGCAACATCACCCGCGTGTGGGACGACCACACCATCGAGGCCCTGGCCGCCTACCTGGAGGCCGCCGATGAGGTGGTCACCTGGAATGGCTTCCGCTTCGACATCCGTGTGATCGAGTCCCTTCTCGGCCGAACCCTCCTCCTCCAGGACCACCGCGACCTCAAGATGGAGTTCGGTGAGCCCCTGAGCCTGGAGAAGGCGGGGCAACGCTACGTGGGCCGGGGCAAGACCGGCCACGGTGAAGACGCCCCCGCCCTCGCCTCTGAGGGCCGCTGGGGCGAGCTAGTCCAATACTGCATCGACGACGTAGAACTGACCCGAGACGTATACCATGCCACTACACAAGAGGGTAGTGAATGTGGTATAATGGGAGAGGAGCCAACAAGTGAGTAAGAAGAAGCCTGTCATCATCAACCTCGGCTGCAACCGCCATGCCTCGCCCGCGTTCATCAACGTGGACATGTTCCGCTTCCCCGGCGTGGACGTGGTGGCCGACCTCCGCGAGAAGTGGCCGTTCCCCGACAACTACGCCGACCGCATCATCGCCGTCGACCTCGCCGAGCACCTGCCCGACCGCATCCACTTCATGAACGAGTGCTGGCGCGTGCTCAAGCCGGGTGGCATCGCTGAGCTGGTGATCCCCTCCACGGATGGGCGGGGCGCCGACCAGGACCCCACGCACGTCTCGTTCTGGAATCTCAACTCCTTCTTCTACTACGCCGTCTTCAACAACGGCGGTGTCTGGCAGAGCCATCCCTGGCGCTCCCTCTATGCCCCCCACCTGATCAAGGCGGCCTTCTCGTTCATGCCGCCCGAGGGCGAAGTCGCGCAGACCGAGGCCGACAACATGGGCATCGTCTACCTGCAGGCCAAGGGGAAGGCGATCAAGGACCCCATCTTCAGTCCAGAAGGACTCCCCGAGGCGTCAACCGCCCCACTGCCCGACGACCTGAATGGCTGAAACCTACACCTATCCCTCGCTGGCCTCCTTCCGCAACCACGACGAGGCAGTACGCACGCTCGTCCTGGATCGCTTCGAGACGTCGAAGAAGCACCAGGAGCCGTACTTCGCCAAGTGTAAGCACTGGTACGACCTCTACCGTGGTTGGTACCGCGACCCCCAGGCGCCCGAGTACCGGAACAACATCTTCATCCCCATGACCTTCTCCACGGTCTGGTCGGATGTTGCCCGCAAGGCATCCGCGACCCTCGGCGCCCACCCGCCTGTCGCCTTCGTTGGCTACGGTGAGGAGGACTACGCCATCGCCCGGCAGCAGGAGCTGCTCGTCGCTGCGCAGATGCAGGACTCGCGCTCCTACCTGAAGGGCGTCGATGCCTTCCTCTCCGGCGATCTCTACGGCACTGCCATCGTCCAAGTGGGCTGGCGCTACCAGGAAGAGATCATGCCGGAGCGCAGTCAGGTCGCCACGCCCATTACCGGCCAACTGGTCGAGCAGATCCGCGGGCGCAAGGTGATCAAGTTCGACGGTCCTGACTGGGAAGTCCTCGACCGCCTTGACTTCTTCCCGCAGCCGCGAGTCCCCCGCATCTGGGACATGCGCTGGAAGATCCGGCGCTACTACCTGGAGTTGGACGACATCCGCGCCTTCGCCAAGCTGGGCTTCTTCAACAAGAGTGCCGCGCGCGAGGTCGAGCTGACGGGCCTCGTCGCTGACATCGAGGCTGACTACAAGGATCGGGCGGGCTACCTGCGGAACGAGATGTTCGTGCAGGAGCGCTACGCGAAGCCCGTCGAGATCATCGAGATGTGGGGGCTGGTCCCTGACGATCTGGTCGGTTCCGATGGCGTGGCTCGCCGAGTGATCAGCATCGCCAACAGGAAGGTAATCCTGCGGGACCGCCCCACTCCTTACGACTTCGGCGAGGACCCCTTCCTTGCCTACACTCCCGTCGTCGATCCCCATCACTTCGATGGCCCCTCGAAGACGGAACTAGGAGAGCACCTCAATGCGGTGGCGAACCGCCTCGTCTCGAACCGCCTGGATGTCCTCGATAACGTCGTCTCTCCGGCGTACGCTTACGACTCTGATATGCTCGGCGTTGATCCTGATCAACTGTACGTGCGCCCCAATCGTTGGATCCCGATTGAGGGGCTTTCGAACGGGACGCTTCAGCCTCTCGTACCCGATCTTCGCGGCTTCCAGCTCTCCCACACCGAAGTGGAGTATGCGTGGCGTTGGCTCCAAAACGCTACTGGAATCCATGAGGATGCGGTCATGGGTGCGTCGGGGCCAGATCGTGAGACTGCTCGCGGCTTCCTTGGGCGCCAAGCGGCCGTCAATACCCGGCTCCTCCTCGAAACCGTAATCTGCGAGCAGCAGCTCATCGAGCCGCTCGCCAACTGGTACCGTGCCCTCAACCGCCAGTTCCTCCCCATCCCCCTCAAGCGACACATCCTTGGCTCGAACGCCATCACCGACGCCCTGACCGGCCTCCCGGTGCCCGAGGAGATCGCCGTCTCGGACTACGCCCTCAACAAGGACTACAACGCCCGAGCCCGCGGTTCCTCACAGATGCTTCCCAAGGAGGTGCGGCAGCAGAACCTCATGGCCCTGCTGCAGACCGTTGCCTCTACGCCGCTGGCGCAGGTGCTCAACTGGATCACCTTCGGGCGCCAAGCCTTCGAGCTGTTCGACTTCCCGAACGTGGACGAGCTGTTCCTGGCCGTCCCCCCGCTCCAGCAACTCGCCTTGAACATGGCCTCGGCAGGCATGGCGGCGCGCACACCGACCACGCCCCCGGCGCCAGGCACTGCGCCAATCCCGAACCTCCCTGGTGGAGCCGGAGGCGCGAGCCCGCTTCAGAACACGATGGAGGACACTGTTGGAAGAGAAGGAAGCCCAGGTCAAGCTTAGGCAGGCGATCCTCGCCTCTGGCTGGTGGCAGCCCTACACCGAGCTACTTGAGCGTCGGGAGGGGCAACTCATGGAACGACTGCGCGTGGGCTCGCGCGATCCCAGGATAGAGGAGCGGCAGCGTGGCGCCATAGCGGCCCTACGCTGGGCACGTACCTTCATGCTGGGTGAACTTCGCCAGTTGACATCCGACAACGACCGTGCTACACTATAGTGTAGTCTTGTGGAGAACCCACAGTAAACAGGGAGGTTTCAATGCCGAACGAATCGGCCCCCGCTCAGGACAGCCAGCGGCTTGCTGGCAGGTACGAATCCGTAGAGGCCCTTGAAAAGGGCTACAACGAGTCCGCGGCAGAAGCGCAGCGGCTCAAGGCGCGCCTCGACGCCATCGAGTCCGAGAACCGGGCTCTCAAGCTGGCCGGTCGAAGTGCTCCCGAGTCCGACACGGACGCCGCCACCCTCGAAGAGAGTGGCATCGACGTAGCTGCGCTTGAGCGATTCCTGACCAAGCGTTCGCGCCTTGCGGCGCGTGAGGAGTCTCAGGAAGCGCTCCGGCCCATCATCTCAGCCGCTCAGGCCCAGGTAGCCATACCTACTGAGCTGCAACCTGCGGCCAACAAGCTGCTCACGGAGAACCAGGAGATTGCGGAAACGTACCAGATCCTACTCGACCGGAACCCGACCAGGGCTGCTGGCTTCCTCGTTCAGGCCGTCCGTATGCACGATGCAGAGGCGGGCATGAAGGAGGAGGACAAGGCCGTCAAGGAGGACCGGGAGCGCAGGCGTGCAGACGCCGCCCTTCCGACCTCGCGTGGCGGAGCTGGCGGGCGAGGCGAGGATGACAGCGCCGAGACTGCAGAACGGGATGCGGCGAAGCGCAAGGTTCTCATCGAGCGTGGTATCGCGGCTGGTGGTATCAATAAGGCTATCGCCAGCGAGTTCCTCAAGGGGCGTGTGAAAGTCATTGAGCGCCTTGACGAGCCTCCGCGTACCATCTAGGGGTTACTGTGGGTACTGGAACCTACACCTTCGGTGGTGTTCCTGGTAGCAAGGGCAACCGGGAAGACCTCCTCGACTTCATCACTAACATCTCGCCGCGGGAGACTCCCCTCCTGTCGAGCATCGAGACTACAGAGGCGAACGACGTCACCCATGAGTGGCTGACGGACTCGCTTCCGGCGACCTCGACCGCTGGCGCTGGGGAAGGCTTCGAGTTCGCGTCGGCGGCTCTGACCGCTCGCACGCGAGTCAAGAACTGGACGCAGATCTTCCAGCTCCCCGTCAAGGTGTCGAACTCGCAGCGCGCGGCCAATGTGGCGGGCGTGGACGACGAGTACAAGTATCAGATCATGAAGAACGCTGCGGCCCTCATCCGCAACGTTGAGCGGCGAATCTTCTCGCCCTCCGGCTCCCACAAGTCGGCAACTGCCGAAGGTGGCGCCCGCCTCATGAAGACCCTCTCCGACCTCATCAGCAAGCGGTCGAGCCTCCGTGGTTCGGCGCTGAATGGTGTGGGTTCGGCCACTGCCTCCTCGACGGTTATCACGGAGAAGCGCTTCAACAACGCCCTCCAGCGCGCCTTCGAGAACGGTGGGAAGCCGGATGTCTTCCACTGCAACGCTGCGGCTGCGCGGCAGGTCATGGCCTTCACGGGTTATGGCAACGCTCGGCGCAACATCGCGGCGGCGGATCGTCGGCTGGTGGCCGCGGTCGAGGTGTACGAGAGCCAGTTCGGGATCGTCGAGGTGATCCTGAATCGCTGGATCCGCATGCCCTCGAACCACACGGCGGCCATCTCGACGGGCACCTACGGTCAGGTCTACTGGCTGGAGCGCTCGCAGATCCGTCTGGCGGTCTACCGCCCCTTCGATCACGTTCCTCTCGCTCCGAATGGCGACGCCACCCGCGGCTACGTCATGGGCGAGGTCACGCTTGAGATCGGTGATCCCAGCTCCTGCTACCGTGCGTGGGGCGTCAAGAACATCGTTCTCAGCTAGTAGGGAGAGAGAATGGCTCGCCTACCTACCAAGAAGGCTGGCCTTCACGGTGAGACGCGGACCAATCGGGACCTCATTCGAGATGAGCGTGTCGATCGTCCGCGTCGGACTCCCGCCGACATGATGGAGAACTTCCGCAATCCCAGTCTCAACTGGGAGGCGGAGGTTCCCACCCGTGTTCGGTTCTCCTCGAAGGCGGCTGGACGCATCACGTCGCGCGGTGGTGTCCGCGCGGAAGGGAAGAAGTAACATGGCTCAGGGTCCGATGAAGACCAAGACGGCTGAGAGCCTGCCCACTCCTTGCCCGGTGAAGATTGCACCGGATGGCAAGAAGGACAGTACGGTCACCCGCAAGGGTACCTCGCTGGGGCCGGGCAAGACTCGCGGCTAGCAAAGAGTGGTACGGGCGCCTCACGGGGCGCCCGTATCAACGCCTACCGGAGACACAATGGCACGTAAGAGTCCTGGACTGGCTGCGAACATCCGCACCGTTGTCAAGTCTGGCATCCGCAACAAGAAGGTGGCGAAGGACATCGCCGAGAAACGTTACTCTGGTGGTATGGGTCCTCTGATGATGGACGAGGACACCGAGGCCGGGACCACCCGCACCACCCACGCCAAGGGGGCCTACACCCCCGTTAAGAAGACGGTGGCGAAGGGCAAGAAGGTCAGCGGGAAGTTCTACCCCAACAAGTAGGTTTCACATGTTCTACAGGAGCTTCAACATCGGGGGCAAGTCTACTGTCCTCGACGACGTAACGGACGCGGCTGAGCTAACTCGTCGCGTCCCTTCGTTTGTAGAGTTCTTCGATGCGCTAGAGACTGAGCGTGACATCGCCTGGGAGAATCGTCAGGTGATCAACGCGCGCGAGCGTGTAGGCATGACTGCCGAGGGCACCATGATGCGGGTGGCGGTTATCCCCATGAACGTCCGCGCAATCATCCTTGCCATCGAACCCAACTTCTATAAGGACAAGTCGATCTTCTGGAGATGGCTCCGCCGCCACAAGGAGTATCAGGTCGGCTGGGTCAAGAACCTCAAGTAACAGGAGACAGAACAAGGATGTTCTCCGTCTACGGCACGCTCGGTCGCGTGCGAAACGCCTGCACGCATTACCGGATCTACACCCCGCTGATGGGCCTCAAGATCGTTGGGGCCGCTGCTCCCATTATCGAGGAACTGCAGGAAGTCCGCGACGAACAGATGTTCGGCGCCAACTTCCACCTCTACTACCTCCGTGGCTCGCGCGGGCTCCTTCGGCAGATCCACGCCTTCAACCGCGATCGCCAGAGCCACGACCTCAACAGGCGGCGGCACGCTCCCCACGTGATCTACGACGCCGACGACCACGTTGAGCGCATTTCGATCTGGAATCCCCGCTACGTCAGCCTGGGTACCCACACCCCTGACGGCCACAAGATGGAGCGGGGCGACCGCATCCTCACCCAGTACGACAACGAGCCCGAGCCCATCGAGCTGTGGAAGGACGGCGACCGCTACATGGGCGGTGACGTCTTCGACGTGATGGCGAACCGCTCCAAGATGAACATCCTCAAGCTGACCGCCCGCGCCTGCTCTGGCGTGACCTGCTCGACGGAGTATCTCTCGGAGGTCTATCGCAGCTACGGCTGCAAGAACGTCTTCACCTTCCCCAACTCTCTCCTCGATGAGGACTACCCTGACATCCACCCACGCCGCCCGAAGAACGTCACGATCCTCTGGCAGGGCGGGCACGCGCACTACGAAGACTGGCTGACCATCATCGACCCCCTTCGCTCTGCACTGGAGAAGCGCCCCAACGCACGCTTCCTCATGTGGGGGCCACTCTTCCCAGCAGTGCGCCGGGCGGTTCCAGAGGCGCAGTTCGAGCACCTCTCCTGGATGCCCTACGAGAAGTACACCCTCCGGCTGGCGACCCTGGGGCATCACATCAACCTGTGCCCCATCGTTGACGACCCCTTCAACAACGCCAAGTCCTCGATCAAGTGGATGGAGTCCTCGGCCATCACCCACCCGGCCGCGACCCTCGCAGCCAACGTCGGTCCCTATGGCCGAGACATCAAGCACGGCGAGACGGGTCTGCTCTACAACAGCGAGGAGGAGTTCGAGCAGTACCTCCTCGACCTCATTGACGATGCAGCACTCCGCCACCGCCTTGCCTACCGCGCCCACCAGTACGTGTGGGACAACTTCCATGTGGTCCACACTGCGCCCAAGTTGGCGGAGTGGTACCGCCAGATCCTCTTCCGGAGCATGGTATGAGATCCATCAAGGTAGTAGAGCTGGACCCCTCCGACGCGAGCCTGGATAGCCTCGTCGCCAAGAGCCACCAGACCTCTCTGTACGTCACCCGTGACTGGAGGCTCGCGCAGCCGTCCAAGCTGATCCTCGGCGCCATGTCTGAGGACCAGTTGGTCGCCGCCGCCTTCGTCGAAGAAAGCCTCACCGCGATCCCCTTCGTGGGGTATCGGGGCATCCTCCAGACCAAGCGCGAGCAGGTCGAGGCAGTCACCGCTCTCCTGCAGGTTGCGTTGAAGGTGAAGCCTGCGTGCCTGTGGAACGCCCCCGCTCTGGTGGATGTGCGCCCGGCCTACTGGATGTTCCCACAGGCGCTCTGGCGCACGGATATTCGATACACCCTCTTCCTGGATGGGCGATGTCGCCCATTCCGCGAACTCGAAGCGGTCGAGGTGGAGGACGGCGAGGGCTCAGAGTGCCACATCCCGTGGGCGACGCAGGAGATTGCGGACACCTTCGAGCGGTTGCGCATTCTTCCAAGCACCTTGACTTTCCATAGTGGACCTGCTACACTTATAGTTGGTGTTGATTCCCAGGACCGAGGTTACGTGATCGCGGGGTGGGGTCCAGGACTGGACGCGCTGACATGGAGTGTCGCCCCCCGCTTCGCATCCCTCGACCTGGGTGGGGCAAACTCCCCAACGATGGCGAGCAAGAAACGCAATCTTGGGGCGCACCTCAGGACCTCCTACAAGCTGTTCAATGTCTAAGGATTTCAGAATCACCCCAGCCGACCACGCCGTCTGCGCGGGCTGCAAGCATGACTTCCAGCAGCATGACGACTGCCGGAAGTGCGCCTTCGATGCGGCCTCTCGCCATTACCAGTATCAGTGGTGGCGCGGAGCGCCGCATCTCATGTTCATGGGCGTGAACATCGGTGAGGCCCTTGCCCAAGACGCTCGCCACTACGTCGGCGCTGCCCTCCGCACCAAGGAAGATCTCGATGCCTCCCGAGAAGAGGCCTAACCTCCTCATCGGTCTTCGCCTCGACTGCGCAGAGTTGATGCTTGAACTCTCCAAGCACTTCAACCTGATCCCCTTCCCCGACAAGGCCCGAGAGACAGTTCAGTCCTTCCACATCCCAGCCACACCTGTCATGGGGGTGGATCTTGCACAGTTCATCGCTGACTCGCGCGAAAGCGTAGCGGCGGCTGTCGCTGTCACGCACATCCTCATCGACGAGTACAAGCCCGTGGGCTGCGTGCTCTGGAACACCGTTCAGTCGCAGCGCCGGGCTGTCGCCCTCACCTGCCGCCTCCGTGGGGTGCCCGTCTTCGAGATCAACCACTGGGCGATCTCAACCTATCTCATCGGCCACTTCGAGGCCGAGCCCACAGCAGACTTCATCTACGCCTCGCCCGAGTATCAGACCTTCCTGGAGAAGAGCAGCGAGAACATCTACACCAGGGAAGTCCTCCCGATGGGGCGGCCCCAGTACGACCGCTGGGCGCTCCAGGATCGGTTCGCCGCACGTGAGGCCCTTGGTCTGGAAGTAGAAGGACCGTACGTTCTGGTCACGTCTACCTGGACGCACTACTTGACCCAGTGGTCCTCGAATGACTGGGCTTTCGATCATCAGCTTGACACGATGCACGTCCTGAAGACCCTTCAGGACCAGTTTCCTCAGCTCAAGGTCCTATGGAGCACACGCTTCACAGGCACCGCCGCCACCATCACTGGACGCCTCAACACCGCTGGCATCGCCGCCCACGTTACGGACGACACTCCGCTGGTGGATCTCATCAACGCCGCCGATATCGTGGTCACGCAGAAGTCCGGTGTGATCGCTGACTCGCTGGTGATGGGCAAGCCAGTGATCTGTGTGGACTACCACCCCCAGGCTGACTGGTGGGCGTGGCGCCCCTTCGGAGCACTGCACGCTCACAACAAGAACCAGCTCGCTCGTTACCTCATCATGCTCATGAAGAAGCCCCGAGCCCGCGAGATCGTCGCAGCGGGGATGGCGCGCGCCCGCGCGTGGTACGGATACGTAGAGGGTGGCTGCTCAGCAGCCATCGCGGAGGACATCAAAAAGCGATGCGCAAACTTCTCCTCACTGGAGGCACAGGAACCCTCGGCTTGGCGTACCTCCAACACGGCGACTGGCAAGAACGGATCATCATCCTCTCGCGGGACGAGCAGAAGCACCAAGCACTCAGGGAACTCGACCTCCCGAACGTCCGACTGATCCTCGGAGACATCCGCGACCGGCACAAGCTTCGCATGGCCCTGCGCGGCGTGCACACTGTGATCCACGCTGCCGCGCTCAAGATCATCCCCAACGGTGGCTACAACCCCGATGAGGTGGTCCAGACCAACATCATAGGGACGCTCAATGTCATACAGGAAAGTATTCTGGCTGGGGTTCAAAGAGTCTTGGTCGTGTCCACTGACAAAGGCGTCGCACCTACAACTCTGTACGGGGCGACGAAACTTTGCGCTGAGCACTTTGCCATGCAGCTCAATGACTGGAGCGAAGGGACGGCTGTTTCTGCTGTCCGTTATGGGAACGTTGTGGATTCTCGGGGGTCCTTCACTCTCCGCCTTGCTGCGTGGCAACCCGGTGATCCGCCCCTTCCTATCACTGACCCGCTATGCACCCGCTTCTGGATCACCCAGCGACAGGCCGTAGCGCTCATCGACCTCGCCCTCACCAAGATGCAGGGTGGCGAGATCTTCGTTCCCAAGCTTCCAAGCAAGCGACTCATCGACATGATCCCCGAAGGAGCACGGTATGAAATACAAGGACTCCGCAACACGGAGAAGCGGCACGAAGTCCTCATCGGAGAGCACGAACTCCCCCACACCGACGAGTACCCCTCCCACTTCGTCGTCCGATACCCGCCCTACCGAGGTGTCAACACCCTCACCGGACCATACTGTTCTGGCACGGACGCGCCGGGCGGAAATCTGTCGGCAGTGGCGTTTGAGGAACTTGACGAGGACACGGGAGAAAGCGCGTCGGAGTAACGTTCGAGCACGATACGGTATCTCCTATGAAGAGTACCTCGCGCATGTGAATAAGAAGGAGTGCGGACTATGCGGCGCCACAGAAAAGAAACTCGTCCTCGATCACTGCCACAGCACCCGGCGACTGCGGGGCGGAATCTGCACGCGGTGCAACCTGTGCCTGGGGTGGCTGGAGAGCCGCCTACACAAGGTACTGAGGTGGGTGGACCCAACGTACTCGTATGCGTCACCGCGCGCCACAGCTCGGTACGCCTCCCCGGCAAGTATCGCAAACCGATCAACCCTCAAGGGACTTCCCTACTGGAGCATGTCTACGCTCGTTGCCGAGAATCAGGCTTCAAGACCGTCGTAATCACGCCTGACACCCAGGTGACGAAGTGGTGTCGCCGGAAGAAGATCCCCTTCTCCCACTTCCGCCCGGCCACCCGCTCCGTCCTTCTGGAGCTGGTCATGGCGGCCATCCGCTACCACGCCTCCGTCGTGATCCTAGTCACAGGCGACTCGCTCGCCACCGACGCGGAGGATATCAAGAAGTGCGCGGCTCAGGTCATTGAGCACCAGAAGCCCTTCGGCGTCTTCGAGGTGAAGGGCGGCGAGGTTCGCGGCTGCACCGTGCAGAACCTCATCTACCTCGCCGACTACCTACAGGCGTGCCACGAACACGGGCTCGCAGCGTTCTTCCCGAACGACGCTGCCCCGCCCACGCCCAACCTCTCCATCGACACTGAGGCCGACCGCCTTGCCGCCGTCAGGATGTTCCGGCGCGTCCCCCTGACCGCTACTGTCAGGGAGATGATCAACGCCCGAGCTAGCGAGGAGCCTGTATGCCTTCCCGTTTCAAGCGACTCGATGGAGTCCCCAGTCACAAGCGACACACCCAGCTCTACTGCCACAACCTCCACGCCCCCAAGTACCCCCTCTTCGTAGCGGAGATCGGGTCCAATCACACGGGCTCGCTAGAGCGGGCGATTCAGCTCATCGAGGAGGCGAAGGGCGCAGGCGCACACGCAGTCAAGTTCCAGCTCTTCAAGTGGGTTGACATCGCGCGAAAGGCCGCAGAGCAGAACCCTGCCTTCGAGCTGGACCCCGAGTGGATTCCCACGCTGCAGACGCACGCGCACCAGCGCGACATGGCCTTCCTGTGCACGCCCTTCGCGCCCTGGGCGATCCCCGTGCTTGCGCCCTACGTGGACGCCTGGAAGATCGGCAGCTTCGAGGCCCTCTACACCGAGCTGGTCTTCGCCCTCCCCGCTGACCAGAAGCCCCTCATCCTCTCGACGGGCATGACGTGGGACCGCTCGCTCTCCCGCCTCATGCAGTTCCTCCGCTCGCCAGGACTGATCCTAACCCACTGCATCTCCAAGTACCCAACTCCCTACAAGGAGGCGGGGTTGATGCGGGTCGCGGCCTTCAAGCGTCGCGGCTTCCGCACTGGATACAGCTCCCACACTCCCGGCTGGATGGACGTGGTAGTCGCCGCCACGATGGGCGTGTGCCTCGTTGAGAAGCACATCCGCCTTGACGACCAGCCCGACTCGCCCGACAACGGCTCCTGGGCACTCCGCCCGAGCCAGTTCAAGCAGATGATCGAGGATACCCATGACGCCATCGACGCTCGACGCTCTCGGTTCAATCGCGCGCCTGTACCTGCGGGACGGCGGATATTTGGTGCTTAGGAAGGCTCGCCCTGGAGACTGCCAAGCTATCTTCAGCATCAACAACGACGCTGACGAGCACGCGGCATACTTCCATCTGCCGCCGCGCCACATCGGCATCTTGGACCACATTCTCTGGTTCCGGAAGCGGGTGGAGAAGCCCTGTTTCCTCGTCCTCGCTGACCGGCGAGACTCGGCGGTAGCGTACCTCCGCCTGGACGAGAAGCCCGAGGGGAAGCGCCTCTCCATCGCCATCGCCCGTGAGTACCAGGACCAGGGCATCGGCTCGACCCTCCTGCGCATCGTCAACCGCCGCACCAGGGACATCGGTGCCTGGGTGTGGAAGGAGAACAAGCCCTCGCTCAAGGCGTTCCGGCGCGCAGGCTGGGACGAGGAGAAGCGGAAGACGGGAAGCTTGTTTCATAGCACGGGGTATGGTATAATCTAAGGGAGAAGCCACGCCAGGGAAGGCGCATGCCGAACATCTCTCCCGGTGGAGCCTACCTCCCCACCACGGTCACCTACGCCCAGGCCAAGGCGCGGGTGGCCCGTTCTATTCAGGGCTCCAGCCAAGCAAACGCCCTCTCCGAGGCTGGCGAGTGCATCGGTGATGCCGTCCGGTGGTGGAACCACCGTGACTGGAAGCTGCTCATGGACGAGGCGGCCAGCATCACCGTCAGCGCCAACGTCTCCGACTACGATCTCCCGACCGACTTCAAGCACGCCTACACCGTCCGCTTGGCTCAGGCACCGCTCTTCTTCCTGAGCCAGCGTGACTGGGATCGGTACGTCTACGACCAGACGGGCACCAGCGGGTCTACCCACTACACCACAGCGCGAGTAGGCGCCGAGAACAAGATCCGGCTTGTGCCCACCCCTTCTGCAGAGGACACGCTCTCGATCAACTACTACAAGGCGCTGACCATCCCGTCGCAGGATGACGCGGAACTCGGCTGGCCCGACATGTGGGTCGAGCCCATCCTCTCCTACGCGCGCTCGCTACTCTGTGCTGAGCGTGGCATGACTGCGAAGTCGCAGTTCTACATGGCGCAGGCCCTCGCAGGCTATCGCCGCTGCCGAGCCCAGGACCTCGTTCAGCCTGACCAGGAGATCACTCAACAGCCCGCCCCCAACGGCGCCTATCCTCCGGGCACCTCTTGGTACTACGTCCGCGAGCACTACGGATTCTAACACATGGCACGCGCAGGCAAGCTCCGCCTCTTCGAGGTCACGGTCAACAAGCCCTACTCTGGCTCCGACACCCGCTTGGTGCCGGGCGCCAGCCTCTCCGTTGCCATCCATCGGCAGGGGGCAACCGCGGCTGAAACCAAGACCATCCTCACCACGGACACCACCCTCGCTGTGCGCGACACTGGTGCCCTTCGCATCGGCGAGACGATCCAGCTCTCCACCACCGCTGCCTCCACGATGCAAGTGGTGAGCATCGACTCGCGCATCCAGGTGACGATCAAGTCCACCACGGGCTCCAGTATCGCGGTCAGCTCAGGCGACCGACTCGTCCCCACCACGAAGCCTACCATCTACAGTGACGCCACCGGCGCTGCCAGCACTACGAATGCCCTGACCACCAACACCCAGGGATACGCCTCCTGCTACGTCTACGAGCAGGCGGTGGACTACATCGTCTCCGGCACTGGGTACACCACCCTCCTGATCCGAGACTTTCGCACCGGCGCCATCGACAGCGTGTTCAACGTCCTTGACTACGGCGCTGTGGGCGATGGCACCACTGACGACGAGGCTGCCCTCAACCGCCTCTTCGATCAGGTGGCCCTATTGGCTTCGGACGAGGGCCTCTCCACGGTCTACTTCCCCCGTGGCAACTACTACATCAAGAGCCCCCTAGTCCCTGATGGCGAGAACGTCACGGGCGCAGTCGTGGGCCTCCAACTTCGAGGTGAGGACGGCGCGAAGATCACCGCGGCCACCACTGCTGCGGGCGGTGCCTGGACGACCACCTCCCGTATGGCGATTCTCTCCTTCAGGAACTCCACGGACGCCAACAAGAACTGGTCGATCTGTGGGCTGGAGCTTGACGGCTCCAGCGTAGGCGCTGTCGGCGGAGCTACCACGCTGGCGGGCATCGTCACCGCGGAGATCACTAACCTGCGGCTCGAAGACCTCTACATCCACGACTTCGGCGACCCCGCCATCGGAACCGGCTCCAGCTACCGTAACGACGGGATCATCCTGGGCGACGACATTGGTGATGCTAGCTCAGCAAGGGCGACGGATGTTCTCATCAAGAACTGCCGCATCGTCAACTGCGTCCGCAATGGCATCACGCTCTCGGACACCCAAGATGTTCACATCCTTGACACCTATATCGAGAACGCCGATAACTTCGGCATCTCCCTGGCGCCCGACTATGTGTTCCAGAACGCGCTCTCAATCACTATCACCGGGTGCGACTTCTACAACGTCGGCACGACGGCCATCAACGCTATCCCGGCTGTGGCTCTGCAGGGCGTCAACTACAGTGATCAGTACGAGTCCCTGCGTGTCCGAGACTGCTACATCAACGGCAACGACGCCACCGTCACCGGCATCGCCGCAGGCAACTGGATCGGAGTGACCGTCAGCGGATGTGACATCCATCACGTCCAGACCTACGGCCTCTACCTCCGCTCCGTCATCAACCTGAGCATCGTCAACTGCGACATCGCCGACATCACGGTCACCTCTGCCTCCTACGGCATCTTCGTCTCCTCGGGGCTGACGGTGCAGAGCGCCATCATGACGGTGCTCGGCAACCGCATCAAGGCCATCGACGGATACGGCGTCTACGTCACCGACGTGGATGGCGGTGGCATCAACAACAACATCATCGACGACTGCGACAACGCCAGTGGTGGCTACGATGGCATCCGCGTGGATCGCACGTCGGCGACCTCGCGGCGCATCACCCTGACGGGGAACGTCTGCACCAACTCCGCCACAGGCTCGGGCATCCGTCTGCACTCGGCCTCCGTCTCGGATTGCATCCTCGCACACAACATCGCCCTCGGCAACGGCGGCACCTACCAGATCTACGACGCCGGAACCAACACCCACTGGGGGCCGAACGTCACCGGCTCACTGGTTACGCATACCTCTACTGCCCATGGCGGCCCGATTACGGTGGGGGCTCCTCCAGGCGGGGGAGCCTCGGCCTGGGGCGGGCAGTTCAGTGCCGCAGCAGCCACTAGCACTACAATTACCAACGGCAACGTCAAGAGCGGCGCGCGGATCATCTGCACTCCTGCAAGCCAGGTTGCCGCGAACAACGTAAGCGCCTTCTTCGTCTCCAGCACGTCGGATGGCTCCTTCAAGGTGGGGCACGCGAACGCCCTTACCCAGCGCTACAACTACCTTATCCTAAATCAGTAGATGCCCCCAATCACCGAATCTCTCCACGATGGGCTGGTTAGCCCCTCCCTCCGCGAGCCCTCGTTGCTTGGCCCAGGTGAACTTGCGCGGGTAGACGATGCCTACTACCGCCCGAACTCGCCCGCGCCAGAACCCTTCCCTGGACGGAACAAGCTAACTGGAAGCGCTTCACTTGCTCCCGTTGTCACCGCCACATCCGTGACGACGCCCGCCTACGCCTTCGACGGTGTAGAGTGGGGCATCAAGCATATTGCTGGAGCGGTTAACACCTATCTACGATGTACCCAAGCTAATATTCAGGTCCTTGCTGACAACGCCCGCGCTGCAGATGCCACTGTCCCCGGCATCATCACTCGCATCGAGGGCTTCGAGGGTGGCGGCGACGACACCTCCTCCAAGCTGACCATGTTCCAGGGGATCGGTGGAACAGCGATTGGAGTGCAAAGTGGCATAGCCCATACCCCCGGTGGTCAGTGGGCATTCCGTGTTGCTGCACCAAACCTTGGTACAGCAGTTGGATTCATGGGTGTGGCATGGGATGCTAATGGTGGATCGAACGAGTATTCAAACACTGCATATGAGAACGTTCTAGCCTCCTTCTATGTCAGCTTCACTGCCTTCCCCGCGGCAACAGACAACCCCTTCCTCACTTTTCATGATACAGGCTCAACCGTCCAGGGCCGCCTCGATATCACCTCCGGCGGCTTGCTGAAAGTACAGACCGGCACTCCAACAACCGGCTCTGCACTCAATTTGAGTGAGTGGTATCGACTAGATGTCCTCTTCAGTAGAGACGACTCGGCCATTCGGGTGTATATTGACGGGGTATTGGACATCGACGTTAGCGTCGCTCTTGGTACTAGTGTCGAGACAGTGGGCTTTGGTAAAGCTGTAGCCACTGCTAATACCTACACCTGCTACTTTGACGATGTGATCATCCAAGCTACTAATGACTCCACGCTTATTGCGATACAAGGAGCATACGGCGGGTGGGTGATCAAGCGAAGCCTACCTATCGCAGATGGTTACTACGACGGAGTATGGACGAATACCACCGACCCAGATTCCTGGGACTCAGTGGATGATGCGCCCGACAATGCTGATACGAATCTAGCACGTTCCACCAACCCGACAGACTATCAGACCTGGACTTGCGAGACCGCCTCAACGCTTGGGATCACGGGGCTAGTTCTAGCTGTGCAGTACACTCCAGTAGCACGCTACGAAACGGCTATAGTTAGTCTACATCTACTGTGCCGGGCACCCGCTGGCTCCAGCGGCTCTGATAACCTACTGACTACTGTAATCAATGCTACATCAGTATATCGTGTCTACGGATGGTGTTCAAGTACGCCCCCTCATACGACACGTTGGTCTTCAGCTACTACGACAACAACGTATAGTACCACCTATCCTGAACAGCCGCTCCCACTCCGGTTCATCTCTGGCATCCGATTCATCCAGAGGGAGACGGGCACAGATCTCATCATTGTGCACTCGAATACCGAGTTCCTCTACGGCACTGTTTCGGAGGACAATGTTGCGTTCGAGTCTATCCCCCAGGTGGTCGAACACCTTCGTGGCCAAAGCCTTGAGTCCGCGCAGATCGGAAGCAAGTTCATCCTGGCGAATGGGGTCACCCCCATTATCGTGATGGACCCCGCTGGAAACTCTACTACTGTAGCTTCCAATTACAAGCTTGGTATGCAGAAGCCTAATACACCTACCGTCGCTGCTTACAATGGCGCAGGTGGGGCCATGACGCCTGGTTTCTGGTGGGTCTGGATCACAGAGTACAATGTCATCTCGGGAATTGAGAGCGCGGCCAGCGATCGCTCAGTCGTTGAGGTGGATGTTACAAACGACAACATCCTGGTCACCTTCCCAGCAGTTGTGAATGCTGAGACGACTGTGTGGCGCGTCTATCTATCCGGTCCCACAGCCGATGGCGAAACTACTAGCGATCCCTTCCCATCGGGCTATGGCATCGTGAACTATGACATTGCTACAGGGACAGCTATCGCTAACCCTGATCAAACAATTGATAGCACATCAGTGCAGTTCAGCTATCCATTTCCAAAGCTGGACCTGACCATTGGTGGTGTGACGATCCCCTTCCAGAAGAGCGGGGAGACGATCCCCAATCCCACCACCATCGACGTGTTCGAGAACCAGCTCGTCTGCAACGACCTGAACAACCCGAACCAGATCCGCTACGGGTTCCCCGACGAACCCGGCTGCTGGCCTGATCCCTACTTCCTTACCTCTGAGACGAATGTTCAGGATGTGCCCATCAAGATCCGGCGTGTGGGCAACGCCCTCGTTGTGCTCATGCGCTCGCAGGTCATACGCATCAACTACCTCCCCTCCGAGGCTGACCCCGACTTTCGCCGCGGGCGCGTATGGGACATCGTGTCCTCCAGCCAGGGCGTCGTTGGCCTGCAAGCTGCTGATCTGGTGAGCTTCGACGGTGGGGCGCCCGCCCTCGTCTTCTTCTCCCACTCCTACGGCCTCTACGCCACCGATGGCTATCGCTGTTGGTCCGTGGACACTGATGTGGACTGGGAAGCCGAGGTCGGCGAACTCGACACGGTAGTCGTCCGCGACTTCCCCAGGCTACAGCTCGTCATGGTGAGCTACGCCGCGCCCGGTGCCACCACCAACAACCGAACGATCCTCCTACACTACCACGCAAGCCACCGCAAGGACGACCGCCTCAAGGCAACCGGCCCGCTGCACTACGGCTTCGTTGACGCCTGCTACCTACCTTCACGCCATCTGGACGAGCACACCCTCGCTACCCTCGAAGGGAGCGACAGCCAGATCTGGCGCGAGAACCGTGGCGAGCCGCCCTTCCCCGCAGTGCTTCGCACGCGAAAGCTACGCGGACACTTGCCCACGGACTTCATCAACATCAACCGCCTATTCATCCGTCACGGCCAGAGCGACTCTTCCGGCACTGTGCAACTCATCACGGAGCGCCCAGGCGAGCCTACCGAGGCGCTCCCGCCCGTGGAGATCGACATGCAGAATGTGACGCTGACTCAGCTCGATGTGGGGCGCGAGGTGCAGACCTTCCAGCTTGAGTTCTCTAGCTGGGCGCCCATCAACTACTGGATCGCGGAAACCTAATGGCACGCACCTACCGGGGCATCGACCCCGCCATGTTCGACGATCCTCGCCTGCGGGAGGCGCTCTCCGAGATCGACCGCACGCTCAAGAACCTCAACCTCAGCGCGTCAGGGGGTGATAGCACTTTGCCGACAGTGAACGAGAACGATACCTTCAACCTGCCGGATGATGCTGTCCCCATCGCAGGCGCCGAAGCCGTCCCTGGCACCGCCCACATCTTGCGCACCAACGCCTCCGGCGAGCTGATGGTCGAGCTGACCACCGCGCCCACCATCACCATCACCGAGCCCATCAGCGTCGATGATAATGGGGGCTCGCTCACCGTGGACGACGGGGGCTCCTCGCTTACCGTCGATGGAACTGTCACTGTCACTGAACCCGTCAGTGTGGATGACAATGGTGGTTCGCTCACCGTCGATGGAGCCGTCACCGTTAGCGGCAGTGTCACTGCCGACACCGAACTCCCGGCTGCCGCCGCCCTTGGTGATGCGGACGCTAACCCCACCGCTCCCCAGGTGGGCGCCTGTCTCCAAGGCTGGAACGGGGGCGCTTGGTACCGCGCAGGTGGTTCAGCGGCCAACGGCATCGAGGTTGATGTCACGCGCCTGAACGATGGCGGCAACACCATCTCCATCGACGATGGTGCGGGCTCGATCACTGTGGACGGCTCTGTCACCGTTAGCGGCACCGTCTCTGTCACCGAGCCAGTCTCGGTGGATGACAACGGTGGCTCCCTCACGGTGGATGGCACTGTCACCATCCAGGATGGTGGCAACGTCATCTCGGTGGATGATGGCGCTGGCTCGCTGACCGTAGACGGCAGCGTCACTGTCTCGGACGGCGGTGGCTCCATCACCGTCGATGGGACCGTCACCGCCGACACTGAGCTGCCCGCCGCGGCGGGACTGGCTGACACGGTAGCGAACCCCACCACCTCAGTTGTCGCATCGTACAACGTCGCCCGTGATGAGGGCACGACCACCTACTCGCGTGTGAGCGGCGAGCTGTCCAGCGTGGACACGGAGGCGGGCAACGACGGCGACTTCGCCATGCACGTCTCTGACGTAGTGAAGAACTACTATCTCACTCCCACGACCATCGACGACACCTACGATGGTACCCCCTCTACCAATGATTCTGGAGCCATTGACGTGCGGCGATTCCGCGAGGGGCTATATTGCTTCACCCTAGACTCAACAGGCACACCCACCGACTTCACCATTGAAATTCTCTTCTCTGAGACAAGCGGGGGCACCTACTACACATATTGTAGAGGAGAGTGGTGCAATATGGTCTTCGACGATGTTATCTGCGCCACCGCTATCAATCGCTGCTATGGTTTCAAAGTATGCGGCAACTACATGAAGATCCGTGTCACAGGTACTGGACTTGCTGCTGGTAGTTACTTCGTACTCTCCAATTCGCGCCTCGTCTTGAAGACCTGATGGCTACCACTACTGTCACAGTTAGAAAGTACGATTACAAGACTATGGCGCTTGTCAAGTCTGGATCGTTTTCCTATACTGCATCCAAGGCGACTATCTCCCTTGGTGTCCGGGGTATTACCTGGGATGGCAGCCACCTCGTCTTCGCAACCAGTAACTCCTTGGGGGCCACAGCCTCTGCCCCCTTTCTCCTCTTTGTAGATCCAACAGCCTTCACCCTTGTCAAAGCAGTACAAACCGGCCTCAGTTCATCACGTAGCATTCGAGACATCGCTTGGTGTGGTTCTCCGGAAGAGAACGATGGGAGGGAAGCAGGTGGATTCTTCTATGTCTTGGATGATATCGCTGGAACCATTGAGCTGAACGTATGCGATCCAAAGGGCGGACTACTTCAAGCAATACTCAGCACTACAATGCCCACCTACTCTAGGGGACTTGCGTGCAGTGGAGCCCAGGTTTGGTGCACCTCATCCAATGCGGCGCCAGGCGCATGCTATCTGCATACCTACGATGGAAAGACTGGTATACCCATCAGAGCTGCTCTGCCGCTCTCTTCCGCTGGAATGCAAGGAGGTGGGATCATATTCGACGGAGCACGCATCCTAGAAAAAATCGACCCCGCACTCAACTTCACACGACTCTATTGGCTCTACGACATAAGCTCTGCTGGCGCTGCTCCCATGAAGTATATCTCTACTGTTGCAGACAATGCCACCGAGCAAGGGCCTATTGCTTTCGATGGAGCATTCATCTACGAATTCGATTCGAGTGTCTAATGCCAACACCTCTCCTTCAGACCACCCGCTTCAACAGATACTTCACCGTGTCCAAGCTCACTGCCAAAACCGCCCTCAATATTCCAGAAGTGCCCCTTGAGTGGGCGTGGGAGGGAATGGGGCGCAATGGGATTCTGCTTGCCCGCATCAGCTCTATCACTGAAGCGAACACGCCCATTCCCAATATCACCCGTGTGACAGAGCGGTGGATCATGACTCCATTCGAAGACATTCGCACCCAATGGTTCAGCTCCTATCCACCCACCCTCTTCGATCGTTTGGGTGTTAGCTTCGACACCAACAACATTGTATTCGACCTCAACATTGAAGAGGGAGTATGAAGATCGTCGCTGAATGCCTCTCTCCACTCCCAGAAGAACTTCCCACCTATGCCGATGCTATCATCTATCACGGCTGCTTTGTTCCAGAAGAAGCAATCCGACTCGCTCATATTGACAAACCGGCTTACCGCTATCTGAACATCCTAACTCTCCCAGAGCCCTCCTGGTCTGACCCGCTACTGGACGTGGTACGGCAATTTGTGCCGCCGCTCACTGCCCCCGATGGTCGTCCCGCCATCTATCCATGGTACAACCACGTCCAACTATGGGGTTGGAACGAAGTCTCGGGCGATCGCCTTGTTGGACTTTGTGAGGCACTTCTACGGGTAGTCCCAATTCCGCTGTCGTTGGATCTTTACTTCCCCGATCTGCAACACTGGATGTTCGATCCCAGCGGACCACAGCTCACAGACTTCCCCGAGGCTATTCGGACGAGCTGGCATGCTAACCTTGACACCTTCATGGGTATCGTCAATGCAAAGCTGACCAACTGCTCTCGCTACAAGGACACCCCGCGCTACTTCGAGGCCATACCAGCATTGCAAATCCCTTTTCTGATGGAGTGTCATTCGAGGGACATCTACAGTGTCCGTGCCGACGACGCCCTCGCTGTCCGGATGCTCACCACCTACGCCTGCGTCCGCGGCGCGGCGATCTCTTTCACTGGAGCGGAGGCTCCTGTTTCCGCCGCCTACACCGCGGCAGTTACCGCTCGTCGAAACACTCGTTTGACTGAATAGCACCACTGTGCTATACTTATGAGTAGAGCCTACCATGCCAAAATTCGATAAGAAAGCAGCCCGCCAAGCGGCTAGATTCCAGCGAGAAGAGTTCGGCACCGGAGCCCTTGCGGCTCAGGCGCCCCAGCTCTTCGAGATGCTCATGAAGTCCCCGATGTTCGCCCAGGCGCTCCGTGCGAACGCCTCGGCGGGCATGGGTCTGTCCGCGAACCTCTCCCGCAGTCTGGGGCGGGCGGGCGGTGCCACCTCCGGCATCGGCGCGCTCTCCTCGGCTGCCGGGCGTGGGGCAGCCAGCTTCGGGGCAGCGAACCTCCTCGGCAACCTCAGCAGCGAATCGTTGAATCTCACCAACGAGAACCTCATGCAGCGCATGGCCTCGATCGCTGGCATCAACCAAGCCTTCCAGAAGAAGACGTGGGGCGAGAAGCTACTGGGCGCTATCGGCGGCGGCCTCGGTGCACTCGCCTCCTTCGGCATCCCTGGCGTAGGTGGAAAGGTGGCTGGCCTCGCCTCTGGTATCGTTAGTGGTCAGCAGGGCGATGAACTACCTCCTGGAGAGACCAACGCATGATCGGCCCCGGCGTCCCCCCGCAGGAGCAGCCCGACCTCTCCTCCCTAGCTGGCACCCTCCCGCCCGCATTCGCCGCGGCGCTGGCCGGGTTGCAGCCACCGGAGATGGAGAACACCCAGGTCACTCTGCCCCAAGTCCTCACCTCCGCACTCCTGGCAACCCTCGGCGGCACCCTTGCCGACAACCCCGAGATCGCTGCCCAGGGGACGGCTGGTCCATTCCTACGCGCCGAAGCCGCCAAGGAGCGTAACGTCAAGCGCCAGGATGTCTTCGAGAAGCAGAAGCAGTCCATCGTCTCCGCAGGCGCCGCGGCCTCCACGCGCGAAGAGCTTCAGCGCATGCGTGACGAAGCCGCCGCTGCCCGTTCCCAGGATACCCAGGCGGCCATCGCTGAGCGCACCCAGGCTCAGATTGACGCTGCGAACGAGCGGGCGAAGGCCGCGAACGAACTCAAGGAGATCAGCCTCCGCATCCAGGAAGGCGCCCTTGAAGATCGGAAGGCCCGCACCGAGATCCAGGACCGCCTCGCTGGGGTGGAAGAGCTGGTCCGCATGCAGCAGATGCGCGAGTCCGAGGCCCGCACGAAGAACCTCTCCGAGCGTGATACGCAAGAGTTCCGCGCGAGCGCCCGAGACTACGTAGCCCAAGCTGTCTCGGCCATACGCAACACCCCTATTGACCAAGACGTGAAGTGGACCCTGATCCTCCCCGACCGCGACGAAGAGCTGGCGGGTGAACAGGAGATCTACTACACTGTCATGCAGTATATCGACGCGACCCTCCGTGGGTCGCCCGGTTACGATCAGGTGCGCAAGGAAGCAGACCAAGCCCTCCGCGATGCCATTGGCACCCGCGGACCCCGCAAGTCGCAGAGAGCAGAGTAAACGGAGTAACACGTGGCCGAGAGCCTCCGCGCTCGGCAGCAGAGATGGCAGCGAAACCGCCGCCCGCGCCAGTTGGGCGGCGGTGCGTCTGACAAGGCGAAGCTCCAGAAGCTAGAAGCCGAAGCAGCCACCGCGAACGCTCCCTCCCCCGAGCCCACGCAGTCCCTCACCAACGCCCTCTTCTCCCGAGCCCAGGAAGGTGCCTCCAATCTCGGGCAGGCCCTTCGCATGGGCTTTCGGGGGATCATCAACACCCCTTACGCCTTCTCGGCCATCGTGGACTCGCTCCGCGAGACGGGCGAGATGCCTAGCCTCGGGCGCATCGCCTCCGAGCTGTACGCCGATCCCGAGGGAACCATCTTCAAGGGCAGTCTTCCCGGCCTCGGCAAGGTCGAGGTGGGCGGCGTCAAGCCCGAGCGCATCAGCTTCGACCAGGAGCTGAACCTTCTCGGCGTGCCCGAGATCGGCAAGCCCTCCGACGTCCCGCTCCTCGGGCTGGCCTACACGCAGACCGGCGAGGGCCTGCCCCTACAGAAGGGCGGCCTCCTCGACCCCACCGTGCGCGAGGCCGCTGGCTTCATCGGCGAAGCCTATACCTCCCCCATCTCTACCCTCCGCCTTGAGCGCGGCCTGCAGGCTGGCATCGCCCGCACGCCCGCGGGCAAGGCCATCGCCCGTGTCTTCGTCTCGAAGGAGGGCTCGACCGCCTTCCGCAAGATCTACGACGAGGTGATCACCGCCCGCTTCGGCAAGCCCGCGGCTGAGGTAGTGACAAAGATGACTCGGGAGCAGATGGAGGAGGCACGCGACGAGGCTGCCACCCGCCTCTGGACGATGGCCGCGAAGTCCCCGAAGCTCATCGAGCAACCGCACCTCGAAGTCTTCGGCGGAGTCCGCGTCCCCCTCTCCGAGCAGATCATCTCCGCTGGCGCCAAGCTCCGCGGCCGGGCTGCCCGCCGCCTCGAACGGTACACCCCCTACCAAGCGGTGGCCCGCCTTGCCAAGAACACTGAGCGCCTATTCTCTGTCGTCACTACTGCGGCGAAGAAGTACCCTGGCGTGGAGGAGACTGTCTCCGAGTACCACGCCATGCGGCGCAACCTCGGCAACCAGGCGCGCAGCCAGATCGAGCGCTGGACGAAGGGGCTGAAGGGCAAGCCCGGCCCCAACGGCATGCCCCTCGACGACTACGTTCGCAACAGCCTGGACGACCCCGAGCGCTTCCCCGTCGAGGCCCTCCCCAAGGAGGTGCAGGACGTTGTGGAGGAGATGAAGGTCTGGCGCGACGACCTCTTCCAGACGGAGGTGGGACTTGGCTACGCGGTGCGGCACCGCGAGAACTACATCAAGCACCTCTACCACGTCTCCATCAACGGGCGCAAGGCCCGCCCCATCACCGCTGAGGAGTGGGAGCAGCTCGGCGGCGAGCAGGCCATGCGCTTCCTGGGATCCCGCGTCTCCACCACCGTTGGCGGCGCCACCCAGGCGCGTACCTTCGCCACCTACACCGACGCCATCGGCATCCTGAACCAGCAGGCCACCGAGCGGGGCCTTGCCTGGAAGCTGACCCCCGCCCCGCTTGAGGAGTCCCTCCTCGTCCGCGGCCTGGACCACGCTGAGGCCGTCGCCGCTGCCAAGATGGAGGGCCGCTTCCTCCTCGACCACGGGATCGACCCCGAGGCGGCCATCGACCAGCACTTCAAGACCATCCTGCCCGAGCTTCACCAGCTCGTCAACCACGGTGTCACCGACCTTGAAGGGGCGTACAAGACCGCGGGGGCGAAGCTGGAGAAGATCATGCTAGACTACGCCCAGCGCTCCAAGGCCCTCACCGCCAGCGCCCAGGCGCGCGCTGCCCGCCAGAAGGTCACCACCCTGGGCAAGGCCCTCGAAACCGAGCGGGCTCGCGTGGGGAGGCGGGCGACCATCCTCCAGGGCCAGCTTGAGACGGCCCGCGAGGCACTCGCTGCCCTTGAGAAGAGGGTCGCTGAAGCGGCCCCGCCCCGGCAGGTACTCGGCAAGGCCGAGGCCGTGCGCCAGTACCGCGTGCGGCAGTTGGAGTCTGTGGCTACGCGCCTTGAGCGCCGCCTCAAGTCGGCTGAGGGGCCGAAGTGGAACGAGCTGAACACCAAGCTGAAGAAGACTCGCGCCAAGATCGCTCAGCTCTCCGAGCGTGAGGGTACGCCCATTGAGGTGCCGTCCAAGCCCTCCATCCTCCGCGAGAAGCGGGTGGAGGCCCTGCGCGCCCGCGTGGACAAGCTGGAGCGGCGGCTGGCCCGCACTCTGGTCCCACAGCGGGCGATCTCGGCCACGACCAAGCTGAAGCCGAAGGTGGCTGCCCTGAACGACGCCGCCCTCTCCCCGCGCACCCTCGGTGCAGGTGAGCAGGGATACGTCTACCACGCCACCTCGCGCGACGCCCTGAACGACATCGCCGAAGGTGCACTGCGTCCGCAGAAGCCCTCCTTCCGCGGCGAGCAAACCGCGTGGCCCGACGGCACCACGCGCGCCCGCTCCTATTGGAGCACCAGTCCCAAGGGAACGGAGCCCTTCTGGCCCGAGCCCTCCAAGTCCGTGATCGTCCGCACGAAGAGCGGGAAGGGCTTCGCCGCGGAGCGCGGCACGGGCGACATCATCACGAACCGCCCCATCCCCGCGACCGAGCTGGAGTATCTCTCGACGACGGGCTGGAAGCCACTCGCTGTCTCGCGTGAGGCCGAGGCTGCGGCTGCTGCTGCCCGCCAGCTCCAGCGGGCTGCCCAGCGCGGGGTGAAGGCCGCCATGCGGTCCAAGGGTGGCATCAAGTTCATCAAGCGCCAGGACCAACTTGCCAAGGCGTTCTACTGGATGACGAAGCTGCGGTCGGTGACCAACTTCGCTGAGTTCGAGGCAGTGGCGAAGGAGCACCCCGGCGCCCTGGGCATTGACGACAAGCTCGTCAAGGCCATGCGCGAGTACCTCGGCACCAGCTACAAGAAGTGGACGAACACCTTCCGCGACCAGTACGATGAGCTGCTGGTCGAGTACGGCGGAGCCTCGCGTACCTTCTTCCTGCCGAAGGCCATCGCCGACGACGCCCGCCGCCTCCTGGAGACGCGGCCCCTCCCGCCCGAGCTGCGGGACGCGCTGCACCTCTACGACACGGCGACTGCGCTCTGGAAGGCGGGGGTCACCATCACGGTGCCCGCGTTCTTCTCGCGCAACGGATACAGCAACCTCGCCACCAGCTTCGTAGACGTGGGCTTCACTGCCTTCAACCCACTCCGCGGCAAGCGGGCGATGGCGATCATGAACGGGGCCGAGGGCACCATCCGCACGCCCACTGGCAACGTCTCCTTCTCGCAGTTCCGCGATGCCATGCGCCACTATGGCGTCTTCAACGACGCTGACTTCGCCCTCGAAGTGGGAGGCACCGCCCGTGGCTCGAAGATCCTGGCGCACGGCCCCATCCGCCGCCTCTCGCAGGTCAACTCCTACATCGAGAACTGGTCGAAGCTGAGCCTTGCGCTCGCCCACTTCGAGCGGGGTGAGGGGCTGCGCGGTGCGGCCTTCCGCACCCAACAAGTGCTGTTCGACTACGAGAGCCTGACGGCCATCGAGAAGAGCTGGTTCCGGCGCATCATGCCGTTCTACACGTGGTGGTCCAAGAACATGAAGCTCTACTCGAAGCTCATGGTCGAGGAGCCGGGCCGCATCTCCATGCTGGAGCGGTTCAACACCACCAACGACCCCGACCGAGCCCCCGAGAACGGCTCCCTCTCAGCCTACCTCGCGGGCACGTACAAGCTACGCACGGAGCGGAAGGGGAAGGTGTCCTACTTCTACGGCATCGACCTCCCGCACCGAGCCTTCCTCGACAACTTCTTCGTGGGCGACAATGGGCTCACGCAGACGCTGAAGCGCTTCGGCGCGACCATCAACCCCACGCTGAAGGCCATCCAGGCCGTTCAGTTCCAGCAGGACCCCATGACGGGCGCAGACCTCAAGCTGCCCCGCGAGGTGGACGCTGGCTGGACGAAGATCATCAACGCCCTTCCAGAACGCACGAAGGACTGGCTGGAGTTCCGGCAGACGCCCGAAGGCAAGTGGCAGATGAATGGTACCAAGTCGTACCTCCTCTTCCAAGCCTTCGCTGTGCAGCGGATGCTGTGGCCTCTCGCCATGTACGGTGAGGCGAAGAAGAAGAACTATGCCCTCGACAATACGCTCCTCGACATCGCGCTCGGCATCAACTCGGAAACGTTCGACCTCACAGAACTCCAGCGCCGGAAGATCCGCGCGGAGATACGCAAGACTGAAGAGCGACTCATTCGAGCGGGGGTTCGACGCCCGTACACGCTCAACATCCCCATCAAAGAGCAGCCTTCTCAGTAGCCTGCTGGTGGCTGTCCTGGGGGCGATGGCGGGCAGCTTCCTCACCATGTTGCAGGCGGCCAACGGGATAGAGCACCGCTTGACCGTCCTGGAGCAAAGTGTTATACTCATACTGACGCACCTGAACCTGCCGGTCCCCCGGCCCTGACCACGGAGAGACGCCCATGCTCAAGTACCTGAAGCCGTTCCTCACCCTCGGCCTTTCGATGATCATCCCCTTCATCGCCCGGCGCATCCGCACGGGTGATGATGTGCGGCGCGCTCAGCTCATCGCTCTGCTCGCCGAGGGCATCGTCGCCGAGTTGATCGCTCGCTACCCCGACCGCGACTTCACCCTCCTGGTGGAAGAGGCCGTGCAGATCCTCATGACTGCCATCCCCTCGACGCCCACCAAGAACGAGGACGCGATCCGGCGCGCGGTGACCGCCGCCTTCATGGCCAAGGGGGTGTACCCCCCGATGCCTTCTCCGCTGCAGTGATAACGCTCAACCCCAACAAGTAGTAACGCGAAGGGCGGCCTAACAAGCCGCCCTTCGTTTTGCCATGTGGCTTAGGTTTCTAGCCGACATCTTCTGGTGGATCTGGCGTTAGGCCACCTCAATCACATCTAGGCTCGAATCCCCCTCACTGAGCATATCGAACAGCGAGGCTGTATAGGCTTCGCCGATACCGATGCAGCCAAGTGTGCCAGGGAGATTACCGTCTGGATGGATGCCCAACCCAGTGCGATCGCACTCCCATCCATCAGGTTCGATCCGCGCCCACCACCGCATCCCTGACTTGTCTGCATAGGCGGGTGAGGCATCATGCCCCAGCCTCACCGCCTGCTTCACCTTGTAGGGAAGACCAGACGGCAGCGCCCCCTTGCCCCACTTCCCACTGATCGCCTCGTACGTGGTAGTCGCCATCGTTTTGAGGTCGAAGACGACAAGCCGCCCGATCAGGGCGCTCTCAACTCGGCGAGCCACGAACACCAGCTTGTACCTCATGACGCCTCCGCCCAGCTTGTAGTGCTGGTCTTGCAGTCGGAGCGCAGCGCGAACCCAGGGGCCACCTCGGGGTACTCCCGCTGCATCACCGCAACCACCTTCTCTGCCGCCTTCTCATCCCGCGACTGGAACAGCACCGCGTCGTGATAGGGGGCCAACAGCTCAATCAGGGGGTCCACCTCCACCAGCATGCGAATGAACATGCTCGCTACCGTGGACTGAATCAGGAAGCCCACCACGTCGGGCAACGAGGGCTCGGCGAAGTAGACGCGCATCCGGCCGAAGGGGTTGCGGCAGAAGCGGCGCTGCTTCGCCTCCTCGGTGACAGCCCGCCGCCCCGCTGCCCACTGCGGGAACATCGTCTTCAGCTTCTGCTGGAAGGTGCGGCAGCGCTCCACCGTCATGTCGGTGTAGCCCTTGGCGATCATCACCTGACGCAGCTTGGTCGGCCCCGCCCCACGACCTGAGCCGTACCAGAAGTTCTTGGCTAGCACGCGCTCGATGCCCTGAGTCTCGCTGATGTAGGCATGGAGGTCCTTGCGCAGGGCCTCCTTCAGCGCCTCGTCCCCGAACAGGGTAGCCTCGACCCACGCCTCGGCCTGAGCCCAATCAGCGTAGCCAAGGTAGTATCCCTCGTCGGGGATGATGAGCGAGCGCGCGTCCTTCGGCAGGTTCATGATGTTCGGGGACCGCGCCTGAATCCGGCCAGTCGCGGCCCCCTGCCCGATCCCCTTCTCTTCCTTGAGCGAGGGGAGGTAGGCGGGATGCACCCGCTCGGGGATCGAGCCCCATATCGCTAGGTTGCCTGCGGCCTCGCGGTAGCGGAGGATGTGGTCGAAGATCGGAGCCTTCTCGGGCGCGACCACGCGCAGCTCCTCCAGGGCCTCCTCGGCAACCGTCAGGCTCCCCTTCTTGCCCCACTGCGGAGGTAGCTTGAGCCGTCCGTACAGTAGACTGCAAAGCTGAGGGGCGCTTGAGAGCTGAACGTCTGGGAAGGGCCACTGCTCCACCGCCTCATGGAGCTGCGCCGCAAGCCCCTTCGCCCAATCCCGCGCCGCGTCCTTCTGTACACGGATTCCCCGTTGGGTAGCACGCCACAGCACCGGCATGCAGTGGAATACCGCATCCAGCTCCGGTCCCATGCCCATCGACTCGATGTGCAGGGATTGACAATCATCAAGACAGCGGGTGACGTAGGCGTCCTTGGCGTTGTAGGCAGGCATGTCGTCATGGGCCGAGTCCTTCCACGGGGTGAGGTCCAGGTACAGCGTGCTCGCCTTCTCCAGCCCCTTCGGCAGGTCGGGGCAGAGGAGCTGAGCCGCAAGCATGGTGTCCTTGATGCTCGCCATGATCTCCCGCATGTCCAGGGAGACGAGGTTGCACAGCCGCGGGATGTCGAAGGCGGCGTTGTGGCAGATGATCGTGTACTCGGGGTCCAGCAGCGTGCGGCGCACGTACCCCACCACCGCTGGGGTGATGATGCTGGTCCACGTGCGGCCAGCCCCCGACACCCCCAGGCGGGTGATCGTGTCGCCGTCCGTCTCGATGTCCCACGCGACCGACTTGTCTTCGATGGGGATCATGTGCTCGGAGAAGTGAACCGTGTCGATCAGGTTCACCTCGTCCCGGTACAGCCGCCCCACCCGGTCGCAGTCAGCACGCAGCGCAGGCGCAGAACGGAAGCCCGTGCGCATGACGCCAGCAGGGTGCAGCAGTGAGATGATCCACTCGCACTTCGGGGGCAGGGTGGGCGGCACCGGCACTCGGCGCACCGCGTACTTGGGGTCGCCCTTCTGATAGGACCCCTTGCGGCTCGTCTTGTAGACGCCGATCTGGACAGGCTGGCGGCGAAGCACAGGCTGGCAGTCCTGCGGGCGCAGAACGTATCCGCGCATCGACTGGATGCCCTTCTTGATGCCGGTGACCCTTCTCAGACTCACCCCACCCACCAACACCAGCACCTTCGCCTTGCTCGCCGCCAGCTCCTCGTCGAGGCGGTCCCACTCTGCGGCCACCTGTCGTGCAGAGGGCTGCCCGCTCTTCAGCTCGGGCTCGCCCTGGAAGACGTTCGTGATCCGGCACATGTGCCGGTGGATGCCCGCCCGCTTGAGCGAGGACCACAGCACTCGCCCGCTCGCGCCAACGAAGCCACGGCCCTCCTCCAGCTCGGTGTCGCCGGGGGCCTCGCCCACGATCATGATCGGGGCGTTGAGCGGCCCGTCTGCCTTGCAGCGCCTCATCGGAGGAACACCGCCGTGATGATCCCCAACGCCACCAGAATGACAATGGCGACGATGGTGTAGTCGATGTAGCTGCAGATGCGGCCAAGGATGGTCTTCTTCATGTGATTCTCCAGCGCACGCTCAGGGGCGAGCGCGCCTTACGAGTCGAGGGGGGAGTCTTGAACAGCAGGCCCGCCGTTCGGTCCCCAAGTGCTCGGGTCCACCACCAGCGGGCATAGCGCCAGACTGTATTGTCTGGCGAGAGTCCTGCGCCGCGCTTGCTGTTGCAGATGGGACACAGTAGCCTCAAGTTGCGCAAGCCACCCTTCCGCGCTTCCGGGTTGATGCGGTCGAGCGACAGTCGCCGTGCTGGTAAGATCTTGCTCCGTGAAACCACCCAGTGTGGGATCCCACATACTGCGCACCGGAGGCTGCGGCCTGCGGAAATCTTCTTGGCGAGCGATACGAGCGCGGCGTCTTTGCACATGCCCCGCCCGCTCCCGCCGTGGCCGTGGTCCGCCAACGCCTCCACCACCCTCCGCCAGTGCTCGGTCAATCGCCGTCTCGCGTGCTGGACGATATCGCGTTGAGAACAGCGATGGCACTTCGAGCGGAGAGGAGTTTCTGAAGTAGTCGTACCACATTTGGAGCATCTGCGTGCGGCTGCGCGCTTCAGGCGTAGCGTTTTCCAGTAGGAGCGACAGTTGCTGCACGTCCGGTACAGACTCTTCGCCGGTAAAGACTGGCCGCACCGCCCGCACTTCCCCGCCTTCGTACAGCGTGTCCGCGACCCAATCGTGCGTGACTGGCGCGTCGTCAGAGGCGACATGGAGGAAGGGGGTGTCAGCGGGGGCGACTTCGAAGATGCAGTCGAGCTGGGCAAGGCGTCTATCGAGGGAGTGGGACAGCTCGGTGAGACGGTCGATGGGGGCGGCGGTGGAACCGCCAGGAGGGGCGCTGGGCGCGGGGCACGACGCGTGCACTTCGGCTTCTGCTCGTCGGTATCCAACGGTATCCCTCCCGGCAGTAGGCACAGCTTACACCCTCTCAG
>Ga0079037_100000051_pt1 | contig 34842 bp, 31 predicted proteins | sample Mud3Dept4metaG_FD_71479 | JGI IMG/M metagenome (GOLD analysis project Ga0079037, IMG submission 71479) | Freshwater wetland microbial communities from Ohio, USA, analyzing the effect of biotic and abiotic controls - Mud 3 Core 4 Depth 4 metaG | ecosystem: Environmental > Aquatic > Freshwater >... | reverse complement strand
ACGTGCAATCCTCCCGTAGCCTCGTATTGTACCAAACACTGAAAATGCTTTGGCATAGTGATCCACTAGCCTTCAGTGTCGCAAATGTATCTTAGCTTATTCAGTGACATCGTGTTTGTGACATCGTGCTCGCGGGCGTAACGTTAGCCTGCACATGTTAGCCTGCAATAGACCACGCAGCCTGCCCGTGCTAGAATTACATGAGTACCACAACATCGATGGCAGGAATGACATCGATGTCAGGAATGACATCGATGACAGGGATGATAGACCACGAAGAGTGGAGAAGGGTATACAAGCAGTACCCGGCGTCCCGGCTTCCCTGGGAGTTGGGCAGGCCGCGTGGAGCCCTCGTTGACCTGGTGGAAAGCGGCACGATTGGCGGGCAGACGGCGCTGGACATGTGCTGTGGAGCGGGCTCCAACACGCTCTATCTCGCCCGCACAGGGTTCTCGGTCACCGGCATGGACATCTCGCTGGAGGCTGTCAGGTACACGGGCCGGAGGGCTAGAAAGGAGAAACTTAAGGTCTCCCTCCTGGTATGCGAGTTTGAGCAGATGCCATTTGCTGCAGGCGTGTTTGACCTTGTGCTTGATTTCGGCTGTTTCCATCACGTCAGAATGGAGCACCGAAAAGATTTCATAGATGGCATCGCCCGTATCCTCAGCGAGAGCGGGTTTTATCAAATGACCTGCTTAAGTTACCGGAATGGACCCGCGTGGAACCATTTTACCGAACAGCAGGTGCGTGACTACTTTTCGGGAAAGTTTGGCGTTGAGGGTGAGGAACACTACGGATCTCTTGAGAACGATGGGGCCTATCGCCATTTCTTCACATTCCTTTTCCAAAAGAAGCCCGGGAATCAGAACGAAGCCGCCTGACGCTTCAACAAGAAGCTGATCGCGAACAACGATAAGCCATATCAAGTTGCATCAGCGATTTTTTCTCAGCCGCCCTCTGGGTACTGGTGCATCAACCGGGTAGACCGGGTTTGCTAGAGTCCACCAGCCGGGCTGCCTCTCCCGCGCAAACTCTATGCGCTCGACGAATTTGCTTCCCTTGTAGCCAAGATCGTAGGGGCAGACCACACGCAAGGGCGCGCCGTGTTCATGGGGCAGAGGTTTCCCGTCCATGGAGAGAGCGAGCAGTCGCTCTTTTCCGGGATCGATGAGTTCCTCAATTGTAAAGCTTTCGGCGTAGTGATCGAGCTTGCCGGCTGAAGACTCTGTTTTTCCCAGTGAATGAAAGACGACGAACTGGGCATCCGGCTTTATCTTGACGCGCTTCAAAATCTCGGAGAAACGGAATCCGCCCCACCTGATATCTTTTACTGACCAGCCTTCGACGCAATGAAAATCAGAGACCTGGTTCACCTGGGGCAGCGCCTTCAGTTCGTCGTAAGAGAGCCTGAAAGGCTTGTCAATCAGTCCGTCAACTTTCAGATAATAGGGCTCCTTCACTTTCCTGTCTGTCCAGGTGATCTGACCGATGCGCGGATCAAAACGGAAATTCTCTTTTTCTACGGTTCGTACCTGGAGCCTGTCAACGAACGCCGCCCAGAGCCACTTTGGAATAGCAGCGAGAACGGCAACTCCTGCCGACACCTTCAGGAACACCCTGCGGCCCATAGTAGACCCGGTGGCATTATGAGCCTTATGCATGCCGCCCCCATGGTTTGATAAACATTCGACTCCCCGTTCTTACTGATTACCGATTACCGATCACTGTGCGACCTTATATCCTGCTGCCTCTATGGCCTTTTCCAGGTCTTCCCTCTTCACCTTGGCTTCGTCGTACTTGACCCGGGCAGTTCCTATGCTCACGTCTGCCTCGCTGATGCCGGTAAGTGTTTCGACAGCCTTTTTTACCCGCATGACGCAGTGACCGCAGCTCATGCCCTCGATTTTTATGATTGCTTCAGCCATAACCCCCCCCTGAAAGACAGTGTTTAGTGACTAGTGTATGGTGCTTCGTGAACAGCAAAAAACGTCAAATCCTAAGACTTTCACTGGCCACCAAGCGCGAGCCACTGACCACTCTTATTTTCGATAAATATAGGTCCGGAGAGTAAGATGCGCAAGGCTTGTAATAGTGATCAGTGAATGGTGAACGGTGATCGGAATGGTGATCAGTCGCCGTCGGCCCGGGCCATACATCCTTCGGTCGGCAGTCAGCAATGAGACCAGAGACCAAAGAAACCAAAGAAGCTGGCCACCAGCCACTGGCAGCTGTGCGCATTTACAGCCGCTGCGAGACAAGGTAGAATAAGGCGAATTGGAGGTGCAGATGGACTGGGTTCCGCTTCTGGTTGCGCTCGCGGTTGGTTTTCTTTTGGGCATCGGTGCGGCGTTCATGCTTCGTATCGTGCAGGCGAGAACAAGCCGTGACCTGGCTGAAGCGCTTTTCCGGGAGAGCGAGGCGCAGCGCAAGGCAAGCGTCGACGCGGTTGTGGAGAACGTGAAAGCCAGCTTCGGCAGCCTCTCACTCGATGCGCTGACGAAGGCGACAGACGAGTTTCTCAAGCTTGCCCACGCAAAGCTCGAATCGGAACGTGAGGTCAGCGTCAAGGAGCTGGACGCGCGCAAAGGCCTGATCGATCAGCAGCTCCAGCGCATGACCGCTGAACTGGAGAGCGTCTCCCAGCTTATGACCACGCTGGAGAAGGACAGGGTGGAGAAATTCGGCGAGCTCAGCAAGCATTTGAAGCTCGCTACCGAGCAGACGGCTGCCCTTGCGCAAACAACCAGCGGCTTGCGGGAAGCCCTTGCAAGCACAAAGACACGAGGCCAGTGGGGCGAGCGCATGGCAGAGGATATCCTGCGCCTTGCCGGTCTCATCGAGAATGTCAACTACGTCAAGCAGAGGACCATAGAGAGCACGGGTTCAAGGCCTGATTTCACGTTTCTGCTGCCGAAAGAGCTGAAAGTCAATATGGATGTGAAGTTTCCCCTCGACAATTACGTGAGGTATGTCGAAGCACCGACCGACATGGAAAAGGGCAGGTTCCGAAATGATTTTCTGCGCGATGTCCGGGTACGCATGAAAGAAGTGACGAGCCGGGAATATATCAACCCGGAACAGAACACAATCGACTATGTGCTCCTCTTCATACCAAATGAACAGATCTACGCCTTCGTCTACGAACAGGACAACCTTATCATAGAAGAGGGCTTGCGCACGAAGGTGGTGCTTGTGTCGCCGCTCAATCTCTTTGCGGTTCTCGGGGTCATCCGGCAGGCTGTAGACTGTTTTGCGCTCGAACAGACCTCCAATGAGATACTGACGCTGCTTGGTGCATTCAAGAGACAGTGGGAGGAATTTACGAAGAAGTTCGATCTGCTGGGGAAGCGTATAGAAGATACGCAGAGGGAGTACGAGGCACTGACGACTACCAGGAGAAGACAGCTCGAGCGGCCGCTGAACAAGATCGAGGAGCTGAGAACTCAGCGAGGCCTCGGGGCGGCCTCCATTCCGGAGGATTAGGTAAGACACGTTCTCCGGTCAAAAGGATCGAGTAATGGCCTGTCTCCCTCGCTTGACAAAGCTGCACCACGTCATTACTTTATCTACGGGAAAACTGGACCTCTAGGTGTATTGCGTTTTTATTCCGGCAGATCAAAGAGAGTAGACAACGGATGGACCACCTGACAGAAAGAGAGAGGAAAGTCCTTGAATTGATCCTGAACGCCTACATTGGTTCTGCTGAGGCTGTGGGTTCCAGGACCCTGTCAAAGCTCGTCAACAATCGCTGGAGCTCTGCGACCATCAGGAACGTAATGGCCGATCTTGAAGAGCAGGGCTTCCTCTTCAAGCCCCATGTTGTTGCTGGCCGGATCCCCACGAGCAAGGCGTTTCGGTATTATGTGAACAGTCTCCTTATCCCTCGGGGGCTGGGCAAGAGAGAGTTGCAGATCCTGGACGAACTATTCAAGCATCAGTACACATACACCGAGCAGATAATGGAAGATGCGTCCCGCGCGCTTGCCAGTCTGGGACAATATGCAGGCATCGTGGTAGAGCCCAAAGTGAACACGATGCACTTCAAGGAGATCGAGTTCGTGAAGCTATCCGGACGCACGGTGCTTGTTCTTCTGGTGACCTCCGCCGGGATGGTTCACTCACGCCTGGTGGTGACTGAAGAAGAGCTTGACCCCGAGCTTCTGGCCAGCATGAGAAGCTATATGAATGAGCGTTGCGAAGGGATGCCCTTCTTTTCTCTCAGGACACAGATCTTTGAAGACATGAGACGCGACCGGGAGAATTTTAGCAGGCTCCTGACAAAGGTGCTCGACGCGCTCGACACTATTGTTCAAAGGGATGATGAACGGGAGCTCTACATCGAAGGAACGTCGCGGATTATAGGTGTGCCCGAGTTTTCAGATATCAAACGTTTACGGGAGCTATTTCAGGCATTTGAAAAAAAGGAAAAGCTGCTCCGGCTCCTTGACCAAAGCCTGGAGGACGAAGGTATCCACGTGATTATCGGCGCGGAGACCGGGGTTAAAGAGATGCGTGATGTGAGCATCATCACCTCCACCTATAGAGTCGGTTCCAGGCAGCTGGGTGTACTCGGTGTCATGGGGCCTGTGCGGATGAACTATTCCAGGATCATCCCGATTGTGCACGAAACCGCAAGAACGGTGACGGAGCTTTTACGGACCATGTGAGGAGTGTATGGAAGGTGACGGTAACGGAAAGAAAATCGAAGTGAACACGCCAGGCGCAGAGGAGAAGGCTGCTGAAGTCCACGAAGAGCACAAGAAAAAGAAGAAAAAGGAAGAAATCTTAGAAGAGCTCAAGCAGAAGCTGGAGGAGAGTCAGAAAGAATCAGAGCAGCTCAAAGAGCGTATCCTTTATCAGCAGGCCGACTTCGAGAACTTCAAGAAACTGAAAGCCAAAGAGAAGCAGGAGGCTCTGAAGTTTGGGAACGAGACGCTTGTTAAGGAATTGCTTCCGGTGATCGACAATCTAGAGAGGGCTATCGAGCACGCTTCAAAGACGGAAGACTCGAGGGGTATCGTAGAGGGGGTCGAGTTGACCCTCAGCGGCTTCCTGAAGATACTCGAGAAAGTTGGTGTGACGAGGGTTGAAGCGAAGGGAAAAGAATTCGATCCCAACGTGCATGAGGCTGTCGCGCAGGAAGAGAGCAAGGAGAGCCCGGCCGGGACGGTCATCACAGAGTTGCAGAAGGGCTACATCATGTATGGGAGACTGCTGCGGCCTGCGATGGTGACGGTGGCGAAGAGCCCTGAGACAGAGTAGGGGCATTAACAGACGATGGGGAAAGATTATTACGATATTCTGGGTGTATCCCGAGCGGCCACCGAAGAGGAACTGAAGAAGGCCTACCGAAAACTGGCACTGTTATACCATCCCGACCGAAACCAGGGCGACAAGGCTGCTGAGGAGAAGTTCAAGGAGATCAATGAGGCCTACGCGGTTCTCGCCGACGCGGAGAAGCGTGTGCGGTACGACCAGTTCGGCAGCGCCGGCGATATGGGAAGCGCGTTCGACTTCGGCTTCGGAAGGAACTTTGAGGACGTCTTTGGCGATCTGTTCAGTGACTTTTTCGGCGGAAGCCAGAGGCGGCGGCAGAGGAAGGGAGAAGACCTCAGATATAATCTCGAAATCGAGTTCGAAGAGGCGATATTCGGCGTAGAGAAGGAGATCGAGCTACCGAAAGACGAGAAGTGCCCCGCGTGCAAGGGTTCAAGGGTGGAGCCGGGGTTCCAGCCTTTAGTCTGCAAGCACTGCAACGGCCGCGGCCAGATGCGGTACAGCCAGGGATTCTTCACCATTAACAAAACCTGCGAACATTGTGGTGGCGAAGGGAACATCATCAAGGATCCGTGTAAGGCTTGTAAGGGTAAAGGATACGTCAGAACAAAGAAGAAGGTGAAGCTCAATATCCCTCCTGGCGTGGACACAGGTGTCAGGCTCAAGATGAGAGGGGAGGGGGCCCAGGGCATCTACGATACAACTCCAGGCGATCTCTACATTGTGCTTTCAGTCAAAGAGCACCTGGTATTCGAGAGGAATGGAGATGATATCGTGGTGCATGCCGAAATACCTTTCCCCACATTCTGCCTCGGGGGAGAGATCAAGGTCCCGACAATCGAGGGTGAGGCAGCGATAAAACTCTCTCCCGGCACTCAGCCCGGTAAGACATACCGGCTCAGGGGTCTCGGCGCCAAGCGCGCCCACGGGTATGGTCGAGGTGACGAAGTGGTCTACGCGCACGTTAAGGTGCCCGTCACCCTGACGGATAAGCAGAGGTCCCTGCTCGAAGAACTCTCCAGGGAAATGCCCGATGGTGACGGCGCTTCCCAGGGGAGGTCGTTCAAGGAGCGGATGAAAGAATTCTTCGAAAAACGCGAGTAGAAGGTCTGGGCGACGTCGCCAGCGTTCATCTGCGGCGTTGCACTTCACCCTGCCTCACTACGACGTACTTATAGTACGCCTTCGTTCGTCACGGCTCGTGCGCCTAGCATCTGAAACCCTTTGCTCGTCGCCCAACGCACCCCACGCCAGGATACAACTTTCAGTATCGGATTGCCGAAGTCTCTTGCCAGGATCGCAGAATCCCAGTCGACGAGTTAGGAAACTGCGTCTAGGCGACTCAACGACTCAATGAATCAACTAATCGACAAGTCTTCACGCGATTACCAATTTTGTTTGACTTGCCGAGACCGTTGCGTGGTACTGTACTGATACCAATGGGAGCAGGCGGGTAAGGTGCGATTTTGTCGCGTCTGCCTGAGATGCTCTGGAGGAAGTGACATGAAGGTACCGCTGAAGCACAATATCTGGTCGGGTGAAAGGACGATCGAGCTCAATCTGCCTGACGCATGGAAGGTAAGCGTGCTCCACATGGCAGGCGACACGAAGAAAGTTCTCGGTCCGGACGAATACCGGAGAACGCTTGCGCCATTACAGGAGAAGCTGAAGGGCAAGAAAGAGATCTGTGTTGTCTTCGACGACCTGTCCCGCCCGACACGCACCTACCAGATCCTGCCCTACCTGCTCGAGGTATTCGAGAAAGCAAGACTGCGGGATGAGCAGGTTCGCTTCATCTGTGCCCTGGGGACGCACATCGCGTTTGACAACGCCGCCTTCAGGAAAAAGCTGGGTGAGGAGGTGATGGAGCGATTCACTGTCTATAACCACAACCCGTATGAGAACTGCGAGAGGCTCGGGCAGACGCGTCTCGGCACCCCGATCATGGTAAACAAGGAGTTCCTTGCCTGCGACTTCAGAATCGGTATCGGCTCCTTTCTGGCGCATGGCTTCTGCGGGTATGGGGGAGGTTACAAGATCGTGATGCCGGGTATTGCCCACATTGATTCCATTGCATACCATCACGGCACATTACTCAACCAGAATCCCGAGATATGCCGGGCCGGAGACCGCAAACACAACCCGTTGCTCGAAGACCTGAAAGAGTTTGGCCGGAAGGCGAGGCTCGATGTGAAGATCGATGCGCTGGTCAACACACACGCCGAGACTGTTGACCTGTGCGCGGAAGAGCCTGACGAAGTCTACGCCCGTTTTGGAGACTCCCTGCTTGCGCATTACGGAACGCAGTTTCCAGGCAAGGCTGACATTGTCTTCGTCAACACCTTTGCCAAGGGCAATGAGGCGGTGATCGCCCTTTCGCTCGCTGCCCAGATGTTGAAAGATGGAGGGGGCGACGTGGTCTTGCTTGCGGACATCCCGGAGGGGCAGGTCGTTCACTACCTCTTTGGCAGGTTCGGCAAGGAAACGTGGGGAAGGCTCCCCGTAGGAGAACGGGTAAACGACCCTAAGATCCGGCGGATCTTTATATTCTCGCGATTCAAGGATCCGGCAGGCTGCTTCTGGTACGGCAGGAAAGAGGAACAGTTCTGGTATAAGGACCTCGATGCCATCGTCAAGCTGCTAGATGAAGAATATAAAGGCAGCACCCCCTCCGTGCATGTGATCCCTGACGGAACCATCCAGATGGCAAACCTGGCGCAAACCGACTGCGTTATGATGGGATGAATCAGGAGAAGGTATAAGGATCAAGGTACAAGGTAAAAGGCGAAACTTGAAGGATTAAGCAACCAAGAGGCGACAAAAGCCCTGGGATTGCTTCTCATTGAACCTTGGTCCTGACACCTTGCACCTGGAAGTCCCTTGAACCTCAGCGTCTGCCCGAGAGAAGAAAAGACTCCTAATATTGGGCGCGCTTCTTGCCGACAATTGTTTATTGACTTACTTCAAATGATCATTTAAAATGCAATATTCAATTCGGTTTTCGGAGGGCCGCAATGAAGATACCGAGACAAGACGCCGCGCGCACGCGCAGGAGCCTCCTGAAAACGGCAAGCGAGGTGTTTGCAGAGAAGGGGTACCGGGACACGACCATCGCCGAAATCAGCGAGCGGGCCGGCACAAACATAGCCTCTGTGAACTACCACTTCGGGGACAAGGAAACGCTGTACAGGGAGGCGTGGCGCTACTCGTTTCTGCAATCTCTCGAAGCCCATCCACCCGATGGCGGCGCACCGGACAACGCACCGGTGGAACAGCGCCTCAAGGCCCAGATCCGGGCGCTGCTCTCCAGAAGCACGGACCCGGACAACAAGGGGTTCATGATTGTAAACAAAGAACTCGCCAGCCCGACAGGATTGTTAGAGGAGGTCATGCGCGAGGAAGTGCTCCCCATCACAGAAAGGATGGAGAGTCTTGTCCGGGAGGCGCTCGGCCCCGGTGTATCGAAAGTCAGGGTTCGATTCTGCACCATATCGATAATCGGTCAATGTATCATGCCGACGTACATCAGCAGGCTTCAGAGACATAAACCGGACGCTCAGAAAGATTCCTGGAGGATTGAGGACGTCGAGGCGTACGCAGGCCACGTCGCAGCATTTTCCCTGGCCGGTATGCGCGCGGTTCGTCGTAGCGTGGAGGAGACCCATGCGCCAGGCAAGTATTCTGTGTCTTCTGTGAAGAAATCTGGGCGACCGCGCACGAGCGCGGCGAGACGCAAAGTCTCAGCCCGACCAGCCGGAGAACAAAGATCCAAGTGAGAGGGGATGATATGCAGACTACGTGTGGACGAACGCTCATCGCTGCAGGGATAACAGTTCTTCTGCTCATGTTAAGCGCGTGCGGAAGGTCGCCTCAGGGCCAGCCCCAGGCAGGACCCCCTGAAGTGGCCGTGGTGGTGGTGAAAGCGGAGCCTGTTGCTATCAACACCGAATTGCCAGGCCGCGCCTCTGCCTATCTTGTGGCAGACGTGCGTCCCCAGGTGAGCGGCATCATCCAGAAGCGCCTCTTCACCGAAGGAACCGACGTGAAAGCGGGAGAAGTGCTCTACCAGATCGACCCTGCGAGCTACGAGGCAGCGTACGCTGCAGCGAAAGCCGCCCTCGCGCGGGCCGAAGCCAACATCATGTCGATCAGGAACAGGGTAGAACGCTACAAGGAGTTGGTGACCATCAACGCCGTTAGTCAGCAGGACCTTGACGACGCATCAGCCGTATTAAAGCAGGCAGAGGCTGATATTGAATCGGGAAAGGCGGCAGTGGAGGCGGCACGCATCAATCTGGCATACACCAAGATCACGGCACCCATATCGGGCCGCACCGGCAGATCGAATGTGACGGTAGGCGCGCTGGTGACGGCGAACCAACCTACTTCCCTTACCGTTATTCAACAACTCGATCCGATCTACGTCGATGCGACGCAGTCTAGCGCCAATCTGCTTAAGCTCCAACGGAACATGGCGGCCGGCCGGATCAAAGGCATGGGCCCTGACCAGGCACGCGTGAAACTGCTTCTTGAAGACGGGACGCCGTATCCGTCTGAGGGAAGCCTGAAGTTTTCAGATGTGACGGTTGATCCGAGCACCGGATCGTATATCCTCAGGATGGTTTTTCCGAACCCCAAACAGACCCTTCTACCGGGCATGTATGTGCGCCCGGTTATTCAGGAGGGGATAGTTGACCGGGCGGTTCTTGTCCCGCAGCAGGGGGTTTCGAGGGACCCGAGAGGAAATTCCATTGCTCTGGTTGTAGACAATTCGGGTAAGGTCGAACAGCGGTCGATCACAATCGACCGCGCCATCGGCGACAAATGGCTCGTAGCTTCAGGTCTTGCTCCCGGCGACCGGGTGATCGTCGAAGGCAGCCAAAGAGTCCGGCCGGGTGCGTCTGTAAAGGCTGTCCCCTTTGACGAGGGTCGAAAGGCAGGTCCGGAGGCCGCAAAGCCGCCTCAACCGCCGGCAAAATCGCAGTAAAGGGGGAGATTCGATGTTATCAAAATTCTTCCTCGACCGCCCTGTCTTCGCATGGGTCATCGCCATCATCCTGATGGTGGCGGGCGCCCTGGCAATATACAACCTGCCGGTTTCACAATACCCACCCATCGCTCCTCCCTCGATCGCCATCACCGCATTTTATCCGGGCGCGTCCGCAGAGACGGTTGAGAACAGCGTGACCCAGATCATCGAACAGAAGATGACGGGCTTCGACAAGATGCTCTACCTCTCGGCCGTAAGCGATTCGGCCGGCGCGTCGCGCGTTGAGCTCACCTTTGCCCCGGGAACGGACCCGGACCTCGCCTGGGCACAGGTGCAGAATAAGCTCCAGCTTGCTATGGCGAGCCTGCCGGAGGTGGTGCAGCGCCAGGGTATCAAGGTGAGCAAGTCGACCAGAAACTACCTGTTGCTCGTCGGGTTAGTCTCAGAGGACGGGAGCATGGACGGCAACGACCTGCAGGACTACGCTCAATCCAGCCTGGAAAAGGTGCTCTCTCGCGTGGAGGGCGTGGGTGAGGTGGAAGTCTTCGGGAGCCAGTATGCCATGCGGGTCTGGCTCGATCCTGACAAGCTGACTAATTACGGCATGACGGTTCAGGACGTGATCACCGCACTGCGCGCTTACAACGTGGAGGTCTCCGCCGGCCAGTTTGGCGGGGCGCCTGCTCTGGAGGGTCAGCGCCTGAATGCAAGCATCATTGTGCAGAGCCTCCTCAGGACGCCAAAGGAGTTCGCCGCGATCCCGCTGCGCACCAACCCGGATGGTTCCGTGGTGCGGGTCAGCGATGTGGGGCGCACCGAGCTCGGCACCGAAGTCTACGATGTCGAGTCCTTTTACAACGGCAAACCGTCGGCTGCGCTCGCCGTCCGGCAGGCAGCAGGCGCCAATGCCCTGGATACGGCCAAAGCCATCAGGGCGAAGATGGAGGAGATGAGCCAGTTCTTCCCGCCCGGCATGAAGGTGGTTTATCCGTACGATACCACGCCATTCGTGAGGGTGGCGATAGACGAGGTGGTCAAGACCCTTTTGGAGGCTATCCTGCTCGTCTTCCTCGTGATGTTTCTTTTCCTGGGAAACATGCGGGCCACCCTGATCCCGACCATTGCCGTGCCCGTCGTGATCCTGGGAACATTCGCAGTGCTCGGGATCTTTGGCTTCTCCATCAACATGCTGACCATGTTCGCCATGGTCCTGGCCATCGGTCTTCTGGTGGATGACGCAATCGTCGTCGTGGAGAACGTGGAACGGATCATGAGTGAGGAAGGGCTATCGCCCAGGGAGGCGACGGCCAAGTCGATGGATCAGATTACCAGCGCCCTCATAGGCATCGGGCTCGTGCTTTCGGCTGTCTTCGGTCCCATGGCCTTTTTCGCGGGTTCGACCGGCGTCATCTACCGGCAATTCTCCGTGACCATCATTACCTCCATGTTACTATCGGTCCTTGTCGCCTTGATTCTGACGCCGGTGTTGTGTGCCTCCTTCCTCAAGCCGGTGCCCAAGGGACATGAAGCGGCGGAAACAGGTATTCGATTCCTGCGGCCCTTCTTCCGATGGTTTGACCGCGTCTTTTTCCGGACCAGGGATCGGTACCTGCAACTGGTCGGTCACTCCCTCTCAAAAACTATCCGCTACCTGGTGATATTCGTCCTGATCGTGGGGGCGATGGGGTTCCTCTTTCTTCGCATGCCTACTGCCTACCTGCCGGATGAAGACCAGGGCATCCTGATTGTGCAGGCCATGCTTCCCGCGAATTCTACCCTTGAGCAGACGAAGAAGGTGTTGGATGGGGTCAAAGACCACTTTCTGAAAGACGAGAAGGACGCGGTGGAATCGATCATGACGATTTCCGGCTTCAGCTTGTCAGGCCGCGGGCAGAACTCAGGTCTCGCTTTTGTCATGCTGAAAGATTGGAACCTTCGCAAACGACCCGATCTGAAAGTGGGGGCCGTCGCCGGGAGGGCCATGGGTAAGTTTTCCCGGATCCGCAACGCGATGGTCTTTGCTTTTGCGCCGCCATCTGTCATCGAACTGGGCACAGCGAAGGGATTTGATTTTCAGTTGCTCGACCGGGGCGGCCTGGGCCATCAGGACCTGATGGCCGCGCGCAACCAGCTCCTCGGCATGGCTGCACAAGACCCTGTGTTGACTAAGGTGCGTCCTAACGGCCTGGAGGATGTGCCTGAATACCGGATTGACGTGGACTGGGAAAAGGCCGGCGCGCTGGGCGTTCCCATCACCGCTATCCATACTACGATTTCAGCTGCTTTCGGCAGCGCCTACGTCAATGACTTCATCCAGGGCGGCCGGGTGAAAAGGGTCTATGCGCAGGCGGACGCTCGATACCGTATGTTGCCCACTGACCTGGAAAGACTTCACGTGCGCAACAGTGCAGGCAAGATGGTCCCATTCGCTTCTTTTGCATCGGGTCACTGGACGTCCGGCTCGCCTAAGCTGGAGCGCTTCAATGGTTTCCCGTCGATAAACATCCTGGGAGAGGCAGCGCCGGGCAGGAGCTCCGGCGAGGCCATGGCAGCCATGGCAGGATTTGTCAGGAAGCTGCCCCAGGGTATCGGCTATGACTGGGCCGGGCTTTCTTACCAGGAACGGCAGGCGCGCGCCCAGACGGCACCACTCTACGCATTCTCCACTCTCGTGATCTTTCTGTGTTTGGCGGCCCTGTATGAGAGCTGGCCCGTTCCTATTTCCATCCTGCTGGCCCTGCCCCTGGGAGCGATCGGCGGCGTGATCGCATCGAGTCTCATGGGATTGCCCAACGATGTATATTTCCAGATCGGGCTCCTGACCACGCTCGGCCTGACCACCAAGAATGCCATCTTGATCGTACAATTTGCCAAGGCGCGGGTCGAAGAAGGCATGGGATTGATCGATGCGACACTCGAAGCAGCAAAGCTGAGAATGCGCCCCATCGTCATGACCTCGCTCGCATTCGGATTCGGCGTCCTGCCCATGGCGTTGAGCAGCGGGGCAGGTGCAGGGGCGCAGAACGCCATAGGCATCGCTGTGCTGGGCGGAGTGGTGACCTCCACCTTCCTGGTCACCCTGTTTGCGCCACTCTTTTATGTGTTGATATTCCGCACATTCAAGGGAAAGGAAGGGCGGGAGGGACTAAAGACATGATGCGAACGACGCTATTGATTACGCTGGTCATCGTCTGGTTCACGGGGTGCACAATGATCCCCGAGTACACGCGTCCTGCGCCACCGATCCCCTCCGAATGGCCTGCCGGTCCTGCGTACAAAGGCGTTGCTGACGGGCGACCCGGCCAGGTCGCGGCCGATATCGCGTGGCGCGACTTCTATCGCAGCGAACAACTGCAGAAGCTTATCGAACTCGCGCTTGCAAATAACCGTGACCTGCGGATCGCCACGCTGAACATCGAGAGAGTACAGGCCCTCTATCGAATCCAACGTGCAGACCTCTTTCCCACGGTCTACGCAGCCGGTACCGGAAGCGCGCAAAGGCAACCTTCCGCTATCTCGACCTCGGGCGACTCGACGGTTGTCCGGCAATACAGCGTGGGCCTGGGCTTCGCCGATTACGAGCTTGATCTCTTCGGGCGCATCCGGAGCCTCACGGAGGCGGCTCTGGAACAGTACCTCGCGACAGAGGAGACGCGCCGCAGCTTGCAGATAACGCTGATGGCAGAGGTCGCCAACACGTTCCTCGCCCTGGCCGCGGACCGGGAGAGTCTGAAGCTTGCGCAGGAGACATTCGAGTCGCAGGAGGCATCGTATCGCCTCATCGAACGCCGCTACAGAGTGGGCGCCTCGAGCGAGCTTGACCTGCGGCAGGCGCAGACGCGCGTTGAGGCGGCACGGAGGAACATTGCTATCTTCACGAGCCGGACAGCCCAGGACGAAAATGCACTCGCCCTGTTGGTCGGCGCACCGGTTCCTCCGGAGCTGCTGCCTGGCCAGATGGGTGAAGAAACGGTTCTTAATGATATTACTGCGGGTCTCTCGTCCGACGAGCTGCTGAAACGCCCTGACATCCTGCAGGCAGAGCATCTACTGAAGGCAGCCAATGCCAACATCGGTGCTGCGCGGGCTGCATTCTTTCCCCGCATCACGCTCACTGCGGCATTCGGCACCGTAAGTCCAGAGTTTTCAGGGCTCTTCAGGCCGGGCTCGGACAGCTGGGCCTTTGCGCCGGAAATCACGCTGCCGATCTTCGATGCCGGGAGAAACCGGGCTGTTCTTGATGGTGCAACAACCGAGCGTGCCATGACAGTGGCCCGGTATGAGAAGACGATTCAGGTGGCCTTCAGGGAGACGGCCGATGCCCTTGCCCAGCGCGGGACGATCGGTGATCAGATCGCGGCGCAAGAATCCCTGGTGGATGCGACGGAGGCGACGTATCGTCTCTCTGATGCGCGCTACAAGAAAGGCATTGACAACTATCTGGGCGTGCTCGACGCACAACGTTCCCTCTATGCAGCGCAAGAGGTATTGATCGAGCTTCGCCTCGCAAGGCTCACCAATCTGGTCACCCTCTACAAAGTGCTGGGCGGAGGCATTATACTAAAAGAAGAGTGAAGGCGGGACGCTCACTGGTCACAAGAAACGATCTACGGGCAATTAAGAAAAGGATGAGTTGTCGATGACCGAACTGATGCAAAAGGAAATTGACAAACACTTTTTGAAAGGCATTCCCGCTTCTCCGGGCATTGTCATCGGTAAGGCGCACGTGTTCCAGGACATTCTCCTGCTTGTTGAAAAGCGGGACCTCGAAGAGGGACACGCGGAAAACGAGATTGTCCGCCTTAACCAGGCCATTCGCCAGGTGATGGATGAGTTGATTGAGGATAGTTTCCAGACGTCCCGGAGGACACGAAAGCGGGAAGCAGAGATCTTTCTCACCCACATCGCGATACTCAAGGACCCCTACTTCATTGCGCAGATTGTTCAGGATATCAGGGAAAATGGTGTGAATGCGGAATCGGCGCTGATGAAACAGGTCGATGAGTTCGGCAGAGCTTTTAGAAAAATTGATGACAATTACTTACGGGAGCGCGGGGCAGATCTCCGGGACATCGGAAGAAGAGTCATCCAGAAGCTGATGCCCGAACAGCAACCGTCATTGGGGTTAGAGGAGAGGGTTATTATCGTTTCTTCTGAACTGACTCCTTCCGATACAGTCAGACTGGACAGAGAGAAGGTCCTTGGGTTTATCACGGAATCGGGCGGAAAGGAATCTCATGCCGCTATTCTGGCTCGCTCGTTCGGAATCCCGGCGGTGGTTGGTCTTGAAGGCTTGCTTTCAAAGGTCCATACGGAAGACACCCTCATCGTGGATGGCCTTCTGGGTATGGTGCTGATAAATCCACCCGAGGAAGCTATCCGGAGGTATCAGGACCTCAAGAGGAAGTATGAGTCTCGTCAGGCGGACTTGGAGGGGCTTATCCCGTTGCCTTCCGAAACGGGTGACGGCCGCGAGATTCGTTTGTGGGCCAACATCGGGGGTCTTGTCGAGCTTGAGTATGCACTTCATTTTGGAGCCTACGGTATCGGATTGTTCAGGACCGAAATGCCCTTTCTGCTCTGGAGACGATTTCTCTCTGAAGATGAACAATTTTTTCTGTATCAAAAGATTGTCTCTCAGGCCGGAGGCAAAGAGGTGACTATCCGCACCCTCGATTTCGGGGGAGACAAGTTCTTAGAAGATGGGAAGAACCAAAACGAAAAGAACCCATTCTTAGGCTATCGGTCAATCCGGATCTTCTTGCGGAAGAAGAATCTTTTCAAACAGCAACTCCGTGCCATTATGAGAGTAAGTGTCCATGGCCCTGTCAAGATTCTTTTTCCAATGATCTCGACCATCGGAGAGGTGAGGCAAATCAAAAGGGTGCTTGAATTGACCAAGAGAGAACTGCGCAAGGAAGGCATTCCCTTTGATGAAGGAATTCCTTTGGGGGTGATGATTGAGGTGCCCTCGGCCGCGATCCTGGCCGATCAGTTAGTAAGAGAGGTTGATTTCTTCAGTATAGGTACAAACGACCTTATCCAGTACACACTTGCGGTTGATCGGAATAACGATCTGGTAAACCATCTCTATGAACCTTTAAACCCGGCCGTCCTTCGTTTGATCCAGAATGTTGTTCGAGCTGCAAAGGATGCGGGCAAACCGGTTACTCTCTGCGGAGAGATGGCCGGAAATCCAGCGTGCATCCCCCTCCTCATTGGAATGGGTTTGACCGATTTGAGCATGAATCCTTCTGCTCTTCTCGAGGCAAAGAAGAGTATCCGGGAGCTGGCGTTCGGGCATTGGCAATCAGTGGCAATAACCGCAAGCAATCTTGCCTCACCCGAAGAGATTAAAAGACTGATTGCTTCAGAGAATAAGCGGATCGGCCTGCACGCTTAGGTCAGCCTACTAATAAGGCAAAAGAACGTCATTTCTCCTCGCTCCTCGTGTCTCGAACCTCCTTCTTGGATATGCCCCACGTGATGAGCCCGATAAGAACGACAAAACATGCGAGCAGAAAGTAATCCCCGTACCGCACGTAGAAGGTCTGACCATCTCTCATCGAAAAGGTCCCCTTCAGTATTGCCTCTTCGAATATAAGTGTTCTGGTCGTGATACGCCCTCGCGGATTGATGACTGCGCTCACGCCCGTATTCGCGGCCCGCAGCACGAATCTATCTGTTTCGACTGCACGGAACACGTAGAAAGCCAGATGCTGGTAAGGTGCTGACGACCTGCCGAACCAGGCGTCGTTCGTGATGTTGACGAGCACCTGGGCCCCGTTCCTCACCGTCTCATTCGTTATGTGGGGGAAGACCCCCTCGTAGCAAATAAGAATCCCCACCTTGCCTATGTCCGTGGTTATCGGAAGATGACCCTTACCGGAAAAGAAATCGCCCGTGGCCACGCTGATCTTCTCGAGGAACGGGAAATACTGCCTGAGAGGTGTGAACTCACCGAACGGTACGAGGTGTACCTTGCTGTAATTCCCGACGAGCTGCCCTTCTCTGCCGTATATGTAGGCGCTGTTATAAAATTTGCCCTGCGCGTCCCTTGAGAGCGTACCCACCAGCAGGTCGGTAGAGAGCGATTTGGAGAGGGCAGGGACAAAGTCACTCGCTTCATCAACATTGAAGACGAAGGGCATGGCAGTCTCGGGCCAGACCATCAGTGCAGCTTCCTGGCCACTCTGGAGGCTCATTTGTGCGTACCTGGTTATCGTCTTCAACTTGAAGGCAGCATCCCACTTCACATCCTGCCTGATGTTGCCCTGAATGATGGCTGTGGTGAGTGTACCGGCGTCTCTTTCCTGGAGACGCACATGTCCGTATGCGAGCGATAACGCGATGGCGAGGCCGATGCTGATTGTAAAGACGAGGGGGACACGCCTTGAGCGCCATGCGTGCGCGAGGATTGCATTCACCGCGACTATGAGGAATGAGAGGAAATAGGTTCCTGTTATTGAGACAATCTGCAGCATGGTCAGAAAATTGGACTGCGAGTGACCGATGTAGGACCAGGGAAAGCCCGTTAGAAAGCAGCCTCTCCAGTACTCGGCGAGCACCCAGAGCAAGGGAGCCCCGATGTAAAAAGGGATGCGCAATGATCTCTCCATGAGCGGCGCGAGCCAGGTCACGACCCCGACGTAAAGGGCCATGTACAGGACGAGAAGCGCAAGGATCAGGATCGCCAGAGGGATGCTGATGCCGCCATAGGTGTTCATGGCGACGATCACCCAGTAGACGCACCCGGTGTACGCGGCTGTGCCCGCGATAAATCCCACAAGAAAATTCTGACGGTTCTTGCCCGGGTCCAGCGCGATGAACAGTGGCGCGAGCGCAACATAGGCTAATGGGAACAAGGATACGGGAGGCTGTGAGAGCACAAAAAGGACGGCCGAGAGGAAGAGCAGATTAAGGCGCGAGTTCTTGGTAAAGCTTATGGGAAAGGACATACGAGAGTAACTTTTTCTCCCTGTAACGCATTCTGCGGGCCTCTTTCTCTCCCTTCTCGTGGTCAAACCCCTGCACGTGGAGGAGCCCGTGGATAATGAGAGAGAAGAGTCGCTCGTAATACGGGATGCCCGTTGCGTCGGCTTCCTCGCGTGCCCGCTGAAGCGAGATTATCAGATCACCTGCCACTTCGCAAGGAAAACCATCGAGGTACGAGAAAGAGATTACGTTGGTAGGTCTGTCCTTGTTGAAGTGTTGCCGGTTCAGTTTCTGTATCTGCGCGTTGCTGGTGAAGAGAAGGCTGAGGTCCTTATTCCCGAGGCCCGAATAGCTTAATAAGTCTTCGGTGACTCTTCTTACCCGCTGCCTGTCCAGGGCGTGTGATCTTTGGGAATCTCTTATCAAAACCGCCATACTCCGTCCTTTCCGGATAGTCTATCCTGTGGTGGAAGATCCCAAGGAGCACGCTGGTGAAGCTTTGCTGGATGGCGTGCAAATCCTTCATCGTGAGCTCGCAATCGTCGAGCTGTCCGTCTATGAAAATGGTTTCCAGCACACGCTGGACCAGTGTTTCGGTCCTTTTCGGGGTGGCTTCTTCCATCCTCCTCGACGCTGCCTCCACTGCGTCGGCCAGCATAAGAATTCCTGCCTCTTTCGTCTGAGGTTTGGGCCCGTGATACCGGAAGTCTGCTTCCTGCAGGGCATAGGCCTTGGGATCCTCCAGTTCCTTTGCCCTGCTATAGAACTGGTTGACGAGAGTCGTGCCGTGATGCTGTTTGACGATCTCCTGGATCTTCCTCCCGAGCCTGAACTTCTCGGCGAGTTCCACCCCTTCCTTCACGTGAGAGAGAATGATCATGGCACTCATGTGGGGAGACAGCCCGTCATGAGCATCCTCGAAGGCAGCCCTGTTTTCGATGTAGTAATGGGGCATCTTCAGTTTGCCGATGTCATGGTAGTATGCGGCCACCCGTGTCAGTATCGGGTGAGCGCCAACGTTCTCGGCAGCGGCTCTTGAGAGGTTCCCTACGATGATGCTATGGTGGTACGTACCCGGAGCCTCGAGCATCATTGCACTGAGAAGCGGATGCTCCAGGTTGGCCATCTCCAGGAGTTTGATGTCCGTTGTGTAATCAAACACGTGCTCGATGATGGGAAGCAGACCGAGCGTCATGAAGCTCCCACCTATGGCGGCTACGAAAATCGCGCACACGCGGATGGGCAGGTCGGAAACCGAATACCCGAGCAGGCCGTGAAACATCACCGTCAGGAATGCCATGATCGCCGAGACATAGAGTCCAGCCTTGATGATGACCGAGCGCTTTTCGCACCTGCCCGTGAACTGCGCTGCCAGTATATTGCCCAGGAAGACATAGAGGAAAACCGACAAGCCGTTGCCAAGTGTGAAGGCAACTGCGGCTGCCAGGATCGTGGAAAAGATAAGCGCTGCCTCGGCAAAGAAGACCACCCGGACGATCATGCCAAAGGCGAATATGGGGATTAGGTAGAAGAAGTCCTGAGCGTAATCAGCTAAGTACTGCTCGAAGCCCATCATGCACAGCTTGATGGCCAGGGCCCAAAACACGGTGAGCGACAGGCAAAAGACAAGATCTTTGTCCGAGAGCACGAACCTTTTCATGTTCTTCTCGGCAAAGTGATAGAGAATGACGATCGATGTAAGCAGGATGAGAAAAAGGAACAGAAACCGCTCGGTTATGGGTGGGTCTGCCTCCTGTCTCGCTTTCACGGCAGTCAACTTCTGAAGGTCAGCGAGACTTATCTTTTGCCCGGCCTTCACAATGATATCGCCCTTCTTGAGACTTACGCCCTGATCCGCGAGCATCACGTCGTGGGGCGCACGTACCGTGTAGGTTACAACTTCGCCCGCATGGTAATCTGCTATGTAGTAGGGAATCCTGACGTGGATTATCGTCGTCAGGAGAAGGCAGAAGCCTAATATGATGATGTGCTTGTTACTCAGCGCCAGTGGTAGGTCTGTCTGTCTTTTGTCCGGCACCTTTTTCTCCCCGGGATGCCTCTTTCTTATCGTATGCCCTGATGATCTTCTGGACCAGAGGATGTCTCACCACATCTTTTTCCGTGAAGTAGACAAATTTTATACCCTTGATGCCCTTCAGAACGTGCTGTATCTCTACCAGTCCCGATGAGCGTTTGTCCGGTAGATCGATCTGGGTTATGTCTCCGGTGATCACGCACTTCGAAGAAAAGCCCAGTCGCGTGACGAACATCTTCATCTGTTCAGACGCACTGTTCTGTGCCTCGTCGAGGATCACGAAGGCATCATTAAGCGTTCTGCCCCGCATAAACGCGAGGGGCGCTATTTCCAGGACGCCCCTTTCGACAAGGCGAGCCGCCCTGTCCATATCGAGCATGTCGTACAGGGCATCGTGGAGGGGGCGAAGGTAGGGGTTTACCTTGTCGTACATGGTGCCGGGGAGAAAGCCGAGCCTCTCACCTGCCTCGATAGCCGGTCTCGCCAGGATGATCCGGGAGACCTCTTTTCTGTAGTAAGCGGCAAGCGCCATGGCCATTGCAAGATAGGTTTTCCCCGTGCCGGCAGGGCCGATGCCGATCACGATGTCGTATTTTCGTATGGCATCCGTGTACGTCTTCTGGTTCTTTGTCTTGGGGACGACCACCTTCCGCATGGGCGGGAGATATATCTGGTCCTTGTACAGGTCCTCTGCACCCTTTTGCGAGTGGGAGACGTACCTGACCGCATGCTCGATGTCCGAAGGGCGGATCACGAACCCCTTTTTCACGATTGAGGCGAGTTCGTGGATTACTTTGCCCGTGCTCTCCAGATCTTCCTTGCTCCCGACGAGGGTAAGGTGGTTGCCGCGGACACTGGTCTTGACGTTAAAGTACTTTCGCAGATAGCGTATGTTTTCTTCTCTGGGTCCGAAAAGGTTTCTTGCGAGGTGCGTATCGTCGAAGGAGAGTCTTAAGACGTCCTGTTCCCGGTCTTCTTTCTGGTCCAACTATTCCGTACTTCCTCCTGCACTTTTTTTAATACTATAGCACAAATGGTCTGTCAGCGGGAAAAAACCGATGAATGTAGGCCTAATATCTAGAAACCTTTGTACTATAAAGATGCGCATTATCGCAGACGATAAGGACTCAGGCGTAAATCATGTTCCCCCCGCGTTTGCAGAGACCAATCAAACAAGCCCTTTTTCTGGCGGTGCTCCTGACCATGATCATGGTCCTTCATTCAGGGACCTGCGCTCAGGAGGCACGTGTGAGTCCGGCGCTATATTCGCCCTGTTCCATGTCGAGGGCGCAAGGCAGCGCGGACTACGCAGGCATGACAGGCCACCCAGGCCTGTCGGGCCACGAAGGCATGATGGCCGCTATTACCGTTGTGCTGGAGCGGGAATTTGGGCTCGTGGTCTCGCGAACGAAGCTTCACCTGTACCCGAACCGGGAAGCATTTCAGTCGAACCTTGTCCATATTGTCCGGTTTGATCCGGTTTATGCTCGGGAGGTGGCAGGGTGGGCGGTGGCGGTAGCTGCACCCGAAATGGTGCTTGCGAATGAGGAGGCACTCAAGCGCATTTCTCGGTCAGAACGGATCCGTGTGCTCGCGCATGAACTAGTGCACACAGTCCAGTACGGACTGTCTAGTGGTCGGCGCAGTACATCTGACCAATGGTTGCGTGAAGGCTTTGCCGACTGGATCGCATACCGTGTACTGGAGTACCTTGAGCCGGGCAGTCCCACTCTACGGGCGTCCGATTTAGCGCGCATCAAGGACACAGTCCATCGTCAGTCCTGCGCACCTCTTTCAAAAATGGTGACCCTGGAGGGGTTTGGAGACGCTCGTTCCAGGTATGGTGGTACCGCCACGTATGGCGGGTGCCTTCTGGCCGTGGACCTTTTGGTCAAGCGGTACGGGATCGAGTCCGTCCTGAACTACTTCAGCTTGTTCGGCCAGAGTGATGATCGTATCGGAAATTTCAAGGCAGCCTTTGGCCAGGACCTTGCTGCCTTTGAGAAAGATTTTCAGTCGTACCGCGCGACCTCTCTCCAGTAATCGACACAAAGCCTTTCATCCAATCTTGCTTCTTAGCGCATCAGCAAGGTGCGCCACTTGAGCCCGCACGTTGAGGAGGTATGCGGTCTCGGCCTGCTTCACACCGGTGTTTGTGTCGTACTGCTCGGCCTTTATCTGCTGAACCACCCGCTCAACAGAGCCATCGTATGCGTCAAGGAGCTCGTAGATGTGTGTCCTGAAGCGCTCCGCTTCAGAGATTGACCGCTCAAAAAAAGCCTTCGCCTCATCCCTGCCCACAAACACGAAGTGGTGACCCTGACAGACTACCTCCGTGTCCAGCGCGGCAAGCCGCTTGAGCGACGCAAGATAGTCTTCGAAGCTGACCAGGAATTCCGTGATGAGGGTGCCTGCCCTGTCCAGGCAACCGGTGGCTTCCGTTCCGATGAGTATCTTGCGCTCCGGGATGTAATAGCTGAGAATATCGCGCGTGTGGCCCGGCGATTCGAGCACGTGGATCGTCGTCTGCTCGTCGATCTGGATAGTATCGCCTTCGCGGAGTTGCTTGTCTATTTGGAAGGGCTCGAAGGGCTCGCTGATGAGTTTCGACCTGTCTATCCCCTCTATGGCTGCGACGAGCGGCAAGACATTTGCGCTCAGACGCCTCATCAGTTCGTGTGCGTTGGGCCGCTCCATAATAGCTGCGGCCCGCTCAGAGCCTGCAATCGTGAGTCGCGGGAAGGCTCGCTTGAGATAGCTTGCTGCACCGGCGTGGTCCCAGTGAACGTGAGTGAGGCAGAGGAGCTCGGGCTGTCTTTCATGCAGCACTACCCGGATGGCTTCCTCGTATAAACGACCGGCACAGGTAAAGCCCGCCTCGAAAAGAGTCGGCCGTTTCCCTTCCAGGAGGTATACCGGAGACCAGGAGAACCCGGCCACGTGGAGCCCATTCGCGACGTATCCAGTGCCAGAAAATATCATCGTCTCATCTGTAAGTCGGCGGTTCCTTCATCTATTATACGCAGCGGGAAGCTCCCGCTCAAGGGGCGCAAAGTGCAGGGTGGGTGATCACGACGACTCCGTGACGTTCGCTTCAGGGAACGCTGGCTTTCTGGCGCGCAAAAACCCTCTGTTTTCACAAGGGGGCATGGTCCAAAAAAGTCCCGGCACAGGAGAAATGTTTGCCATTTAAAACGATTGACATATTGTATCCAAAGTAGTTAGATATTCAAGGTTGTGAATTTTTTAATTATCTCAGCGGAGGTGGGTCTATGGAGATCAAAACGATAGGAGTTGTGGGTGCCGGAACCATGGGCAACGGAATCGCTCAGGTTGCTGCACAGGCAGGGTTCAACGTTGTGATGAGAGATATCGAGGACAGGTTTGTGCAGGGTGGGATTAAGAACATCGACAAGTTTCTCGCCAAGAGCGTTGAAAAACAGAAGATGACGGCTGAGCAGAAAGATGCCGTCATGGGGCGCATCAAAGGCACCACCAAGTTGGAGGACCTGAAGGTCTGCGATTTTGTCGTTGAGGCCGTGCTCGAGGTCATGGACCTGAAGAAAGAGATCTTCAAGGCCTTAGAAGAGATCACCCGGCCAGAAGTGATTCTTTCGAGCAATACCTCTTCCATGTCGATTACGGAGATTGCGACGGCAGTCAAGAAGCCGGAAAAAGTCGTCGGCATGCACTTCTTCAACCCTGTGCCGCTCATGAGGCTGGTCGAGATCGTACGTGGGTACAAGACAAACAACGAGACCGTCGCCGTCTGCCAGGACGTGACCAAGAAACTGGGAAAAGAGTCGGTCGAGGTTAAGGTGGACGTTCCGGCCTTTATCGTCAACAGGCTCATGATCCCGCACTTCATCGAGGCGATGAAGCTCCTGGAACAGGGTGTCGCCACGAAAGAAGATATCGACAAGGCGGCAAAGCTCGGTCTCAACTATCCGATGGGCCCGTTCGAGCTGATGGATCTTACCGGTCTCGATATCAACCTGAACGTGAACGAATATCTGCGCAAGGAGCTTCCCCATGAATTGAAGTGGCAGTCTTCCCTTGAGCTCCGGATGCTGGTGAAAGCGGGTCGGCTCGGCAGGAAGACAGGCGCTGGTTGGTACGAATATAAGTAGGAGGAACACATGGCGTACGAAACGCTGCTACTGGAAAAACAGGGAGCGGTCGCCATCGTGAAGATGAACCGCCCGCCGGTTAATCCCCTCAACGTGAAGCTCTATCTTGAGCTCTATGACATGCTCTGCGAGTTGGAAGCCGACGAGACAGTCGCGGCTATCGTTGTAACAGGAGCCGGCGAGAAGGCGTTCGCTGCAGGGCTCGACGTCAAGGACGTGGCCGGAAAGAGTGTAGCCGGTATACTCGATTTTCAGTACACGGTGCCCAAGAAATGTTTCGAGAAATTGACGGGCATCGCAAAACCCACCATTGCGGCGGTCTTCGGCTTGGCGCTGGGAGGCGGTTGTGAAGTGGCGCTTTGCTGCGATTTGAGGATCGCCTCGGTTGATGCTACCTTTGGTCTGCCCGAGATCAATCTGGGCATCATGCCAGGCTCCGGGGCCACCCAGCGGCTTACCCGACTGGTCGGGACCTCCAAGGCAAAGGAGCTCATGTTCACGGGCGACGCGATAGGAGCAGACGAAGCCTTCCGCATCGGTCTCGTCAACAAGGTTGTGCCTAAGGAAAAACTTATGGAGGAGACGCTCGCGCTGGCGAATAAGCTTGCAGCCAAACCGAGAGTCGCTCTCTCTCTTATCAAACACTGCGTGGATGCCGGAGTCGATATGGACATTGCGTCCGGTCTGACGCTGGAGAGGAACGCGTTTATCGTCACGTATGCCTCTGAGGACGGCCGCGAGGGCATCGGCGCTTTTATCGAAAAGCGGAAACCTAATTACAAAGGAAAGTAAAGAAAGTAACTAATCTAAGGAGGGATGTATGGCTAGGAACGCATGTATCATCGCTGCCGGCATGTCCAAGTGGGGCGTGCGCGAAGCGAGCCTCGTGGATGTATTCCAGGAGGCAGGGAAAGCCTGTGTTGAGGATCTGCCCGGGTTCGACAAGAAAGATATCGACGGGCTGCTCGTGGCCACCTCGTATTCCGGAAGATGTTCCTTTCAGGTGAATACGGCACCGGTAATCGCAGAACGCCTCGGCCTCAAGCCGACCTCGATCTGCGCACGTGTTGACGTGCTCTGCGCAGGCGGAAGCGCGGGCATCATTCTGGCGAAAGGCCTCGTTGAGTCAGGCATGGCGGACTGCGTCATGGTTGCCGGCGGGGAGAAGCTCTACACGCCACAGAAGTGGGAGATATTTTACAGCGAGCTGGCATCGATCGACCATGACTGGGACGCACCCCACGGCTTGGGATTGCCGCCGCCCGTATTTGCCATGACGGCGTCGGCCCACTTCAAGGCGTATGGCTCCAAGAAGGAGGACCTCGCTGCGGTCTCGGTTGCAAACTACAATTACGCGGCTGACAACCCCAAAGCGCAGATGCAGCGGAAGCTGACCATGGAAGAAGCCATGAGTGCGCCGGTCGTCACACTGCCGCTCACCCTGTATGACTGCTGCCCGATTACGGACGGCGCGGCTGCGGTTATTATCGCGAGTGAAGAATTTGCGAAACGGTTCAACAGGCCGCTGGTATACCTGAGGGGCCACGCGCAGGCAACGCTCCACAGCGTTTCCTCCAACTGGCCGGGCGAACACCAGGCTGACTGGGCACACATGCGAGTTGCGGCCAAAGCCGCGTACGAGCGCGCCAAGCTCACGCCGAAGGATATTAACGTGGCACAGACGCATGACTGCTTCTCGATCTCGGAAGTGATCGAGGCTGAGGAACTGGGCTTCTGCAAGAAGGGCGAGGGCGGCCAGTTCGCCTCTTCCGGACAGATCCTGGTAGGAGGCAAGGTCCCCATCAACACGGACGGCGGACTACTCGCGTGCGGCCATCCTTTCGGGGGCACAGGCTGCCGCCAGGGCGGGGAGCTCATGAGGCAGCTGCAGGGCCGGGCGATCCATCAGGTAAAAGATCCCGTATTCGCGCTCCAGCACAACCTGAGCGGCCAGAACGTGGAGCACACCATCATCATTTACGGCAAAGAGCCGGTAAAAAGATAAAGAGGAGGCAACCATGGCAGTCTTAGGAATCCCCGTATTAGAAGACAAATATCCGGTCACGATGGATATGTGGCCGATCCAGTGCAAAGAGTTCAACCGGGTATGGCCGTTTTACGAAAACCTGAAGCAGGGAAAGTTCACCACAACAAAGTGTAAGGCCTGCAGCAAGATTTCGTATCCGCCCCGGGTCATCTGTCCTGAGTGTTATTCTGAAGACCTTGAGTATGTCGAACTGCCCAAGAAGGCGACGGTCCAGGTCTTTTCCGAAGAACTGAAGGGCGTGCCGCTCGGCTACGAGTCTCCACTCATCCATGCAGTGATTCAGTTTCCAGCAGGCAGCCCCATCAAGGGCCTGGTTACCAAGATCATCAACTGTCCTGCCGGCAAACTGAAAGAGGGCGACGAGGTTCAGCTCGCGGTTTTTGAGGTGCCTGCCCATCCGGTGGATGTTAAGGGCGGCATCGCGATGAAAGAAAGAGTCTTCTTTGCGTTCGAACCGGTAAATAAGTGATATCAGCTGCAGCACAACAAGAGGGAGCGACAATGTCGCTCCCTTTTTGGTTTCAGCTGTCAGTTAAGGAACGTTGCAGGTTACAAGTTACAGGTTAACGACAAAGAGGAAGCCTGCCGGCTCTAAACCTGAAACCTGCAACCTGTAACAAGGTGTTAGAAATACATGCCAAGGACGATAATGTTCGCATTGATCGAGCGGTTGGGGTGTGCCGTATTCCCGTTCGAGTAATGTCTCCACCTGTTTTCGATGAAATAGTTCTTGTAGCGGTAGCCGAAGCTTCCCTGGAGAATGAAGAGCAGATGCGTCCCCTGTTCCACGAAATCGACCGACGTGTAGGCAGCGCCCGTGCCCATGCCGAAGAAGAACCCCGAGCGATCCTCCGTGAAAGGATAGACCTTGAGCCCCAGATTAAACCCCACATCCACTCCGTTAACGGGTCGGTTGACATACGCTATGAATGGTTCCACCAGGACCAGCCAGCGCGCAGACAGAGGATGCTCGTACGTATAGGCGGCCTGCATGAAGGTATAATCCCCTTCCTCAATCTTGCCTATGCCGCTGTCGCTGCTCCATAAGGCAAATCCATACCCCACGGAGAGAGCATGTTCGGCGGACCAGGCCGGGAAGGAGAGCACAACCATCAGGGCGCACGCAACAGGAAGCCAGCGAAGTCTCATGGTCAAACCCCTCTATTTTGTAGAAATAACTGTACGATATCGCACTGCGCTGCTGACAAGAACTCTTATGCTATTTATCACAACAGCGAAATATTGTACAATCATTTTCCAATGCGCCATGCAATTTTTTTTTCAATGCTCGTGATCCTGCTTCTTTTCACCAGTCTCGGTTACTCGAAAGAGTATACGGTCAGCAAAGTGATTGATGGTGACACAATCGTTCTTGATACCGGCGAGACCGTTCGTTACCTGGGTATAGATGCGCCTGAAATGGACAAGGAGAGGGGCGGGCCAGCCTTCTATGCCAAGGAGGCCGCGAAGATCAACAAACAGCTGGTGCTTATGAAGAAGGTGCAGCTTGAGTTCGACGTGGAGAGAAAGGACGCGTATGGCAGGCTTCTTGCTTACGTATTCGTGAAGGACCTGTTTGTCAACGGGGAGCTCGTGAAGCGTGGCTGTGCCCAGGCAATGGTAAAGCCCCCGAACGTAAAGTATAAGGACCGGCTGGTGGAGTATCAGAACGAGGCCATGTCAAAGGAGATAGGCCTCTGGCAGGAAAAGAAAAAGGAGACAGCGTCCACCTACGTGGGAAGCAAGAGGAGCTACATATTCCACAGGCCGGATTGTACCTATGCGGGCAGGGTGTCGGAGAAACAGAAGATCACATTCAAGAGCCGGCTTGACGCCATCAAGATAGGCTATTCGCCCTGCAGGAAGTGTAAGCCGTGAGCAAAGAGTACCTGGGATACTGGGGCCTGACAAAGGAGCCGTTTCACATGGCGCCAGACGACGAGATGATGTATCTCGGCGGGCAGTACTATGAGTGCTACGAGAGACTCCTTTATGCCGTGAATATGAACAAAGGCGGAGCGCTTGTGGTCTCAGAAGAGGCGGGGCTGGGCAAGACCACGCTTCTTCTCAAACTCATCACCGAGTTGAAGGACGATTACGGGGAGAGGCTGAGGTACGCGCTGGTCGATCACCCCACGCTGACTGTCTCGCAGATGATAGCGAGCATTTATGCGGGCCTGACCGACACGCGCCCCGAAGACGACAAGTTCAGGAACCTGCTGGTTATCAAAGATACGCTTCTCGAGATAAAACGGTATGGGGGCAGGGCCCTTATCATGATAGACGAAGGGCAGATGCTCTGTGAGCGCAAAGACGTGCTCCAGGAACTGCGCATCCTGCTCAATCTCACATACAGCAAGGAATACCTCCTGACGGTCATCCTGTGCGGCCAGAGGCCGCTCTGGAATACGGTGAAGGGCATCCCGGAATTCTGGCAGAGGCTGCCCGTAAAATACTACCTGATACCGCTCAAATTGGAGGAAACCAAGGCGCTCATCGAGTGCAGGCTTTCCAAGGCCGGTCTCGATGACGACCGGGATATATTTACCGCTGAAGCCCTGGAAATCGTGCACCGGTTTTCCAAGGGCCTGCCCCGCACAATCATGGCTCTATCCGACCTCGCCCTGCTCGTCGGCTACACGTACCAAGCCACCAAGATCGGGTTCAAGGAAGTCTCGAAGGCGATCAACGCCATGTCTGGCAAGGGGGATGAGAGCTTCCCTTACGTGATCGAGAAACAGCCGGAGCAGCCCAAATCTATTTTGAAAACGATCATCAGAAAGATCCGCGGCTAGGCCCGTACCAATTCGCCTTCAAGCGTATACCTTTGTTGCCTTCGTCGTCGTGATCCTGCTGCCACCCGTGTAGCTATAATCGACGCCGCAGGAGAGTGGGTTACGCACGGGTGCCCGGCTAAGACAGCTCCTTGTCGCCCGGGGTACCCAGCCAGTGGCTGGGTCGTCCATCTTGAATCCGAATTGGTATTACGGACAAGCGAAATAAGAGCTAGGTCGTTCTCAGGACCCTCTTGTCCCCGACCCGTATCGTGAGCTTGGTGTCGTCGAAGTATTCGAGCAGAGGTATCATGTACTTCCGTGATACGTTGGTGATTGCCTTGAAGTCGACGGGAAGCATCTCCTTGTTTTTCTGGAGGTGGTCCATGACTTTTTTCTTCAGTTCTTCTATGGCGCGTCCGTGGAAATATAAGTCACCTTTGATCTTTGCCACCTTGCCTTGATACACGAGCTTTTCGAGCACGTCGCGCAGATTGCTCTCCTTGACGCCCAGTTCTCCGGACAATTCCAACATCGAGGGTGGCGTCAGGCCTTGATGAAGGAGTTTCTTGAGGATTCGCTCTTCAAGCTCATTTACCGAATTGTCTGCACTTTTTGGCACGCTCTTCAGCCGGACCTTATCCTTTTCCAGTTCCAACTCCCCAGCCTGAGCGAGTTCATCGAGCGCGAGCTGAAATACCACGGGCTCGACCTTTGGCAGTTTGGTCCGCAACTCCTCTTTTGAGATGCCTATCTTCAATGGGTTCTTGGCATGAAAATCATTGAGGAGCTTCTGAAGTGTCGTCCTGTAGTTGGAGAAATAGGTGGCATGCACCAGGGTCCGTCCGATCGCTTTCAGCTTGCCGCCTGCCACGAGCGCTGCAAGTTCCGGCTCGATAGCCTTTTCTTCCTTTCCCAGGAGCACCGCGACGGTCTCCTTAGGCATACCCTCGTAGCCGCCCTTCGACAGATGATACTCGGCCTTCTCCGCGGTCGTGCCCTGCCCCAGCAATGTAAAGGTCTGCACAAGATCTCCCGATTTTTTCAGATGTCTCCTCGGCAGTATGTCGAGCACGCTTCCTCCGCCCAAGGTTTGCACCGAATATGACCCGCGCAGGATGTATCTGTCTCCGGGGAGCACCACCACGGGCTCCAGAAATACAAATTGGGCAAACACCTCTTCTCCCGGCTCAACGGCATTACGATCAAGGAGTACGAGTCGCGCCTCCACCTGCGAGGTCGCCACATGGAAGCGCAGGATTGTGCCGTTCTTGATGGCCTTGAAGGGAAGCTTCAGATACCTGAATGTGGCGTCGATGCGGTTCACCAGCATAAGGGCCCCGGGCCTGCCGATGATTGTCCCGCGTTCGATCTCGGCCTTTTCAACCCCCTGCAGGTTAAGGGCCACGCGCTGGCCCGCCGACGCCTCCGCTGCATCTTCATGGTAGGCCTGCACGTTGCGCACCCGTGCACGCTTGCCCGTGGGATAAATCTCTGTTTCTTCTCCCGCGCGGATGTAGCCAGAAATGCAGGTGCCCGTAACGATCGTTCCAAACCCTTTAATGGTAAAGACGCGGTCCACGGGCAGCCTGAAGATACCTTCTTTCGACCTCTCCTGGACCTCGCCGGCAACCTTCTTGATCTCCTCCCTGAGTGCTTCTATATTCTCGCCTGTCGTAGATGAGACAGGGATGATGGGTGCGCCATCGAGGAACCGGCCCTTGACAAGGTCGCGTATCTCTTCCCTCACGAGCTCCAGCATTTCGTCATCAACCATGTCCTTCTTAGTGACCGCTACGATGCCTCGCTTGATCCCCAACAGTTCACAGATGTCGAGATGCTCCCTGGTCTGCGGCATGACCGACTCGTCTGCCGCTATGACGAAGAGCACCATGTCAATGCCCCATGCGCCTGCAACCATGTGCTTTACGAATCGCTCGTGGCCCGGCACGTCGACAATACCCACGAGGAGATCGTCGCCGAACCGGTAATGGGCAAAGCCCAGCTCTATGGTGATACCCCGCTCCTTCTCTTCCTTGAGACGGTCGCAGTCGATACCCGTGAGGGCTTTGATGAGAGAGGTTTTGCCGTGGTCGATGTGGCCGGCGGTGCCGATGACAATCTGCTTCATGGGGGATAGTATAGTGGCGGCGGCGTCAAAAGTCCATGATGCCAGGTTGCCTGTTGCGCCTACCTTCGTTGAGCGACCCGGGAAGACGAGTGTGGGAGCGCCCGGGTGCCCCGCAACTACAATTGGCGGCGCGACGTACAAAATGTACGCCTCCGGTCCACTCCTCCTTGTCGCCTAGGTAATCATCAAAACTCAGCCTGGCATCAGGATTTGCGGCCTGAGCAAATGCTACCTGCGGGAGCTGTCAAATGTATTTGCCGGGTACCCATGAGCTTTCAGATCGCCAAGGCTGGTGGGAATATCCACATGGGTGGCCCTGGAGCTTTCTACTTGCCGCCCAAATTCAGCCACTCTAGAAGATTTGCGGACTGCCAAGTCGTGTTGCCACGCGGGCCAAGTCCGCGTCCCATGCACCCCTTTCGCGGATGCCGGGCTTTTTATTTAGTCTTTGCCTTTTTCCTGACAGCCGAGTAAGACGTGAAAAAAAGGATTGCTACATAGGGACGGTTTCGGCAGACCGAAGATCTATGTGAAGACTTCCTAGACGGATAGGTGAACCGAAGCGCCTGGCGTATATCCCGGCTACATGGGGGGATATACAGCTCCTGGGGAGAAATATTGGGATATACAGCATTAGGGGCGTATACTTAATTGTTAGAGAGGCTGGAATCTGCAGGCAAGCACGCCCCATCAATCGCTACGCTCAAAAAGTATGCGCGAGCCGTTGGCTGTGACTTGCAGGTCAAGTTGGTTCGAAAGAGCGGCCGAACAAGGCGTTCCGCCGGATCGGCCAAAAAGCGGGCCTCCCGGTGAACTCTACGTTGGCCCCAGCTGAAAGACGTCCTGCCTGTCGCCGAAATGCACACAATGTGATAAACTCATAGACGATGAAACGTATAAATTGGAACACCCAAAAGAGCGAATCGCTCAAAGAATCACGAGGAGTCTGTTTTGAGGACTTGGTGTTCCAGATTGAGAAAGGCGACGTATTGGACGACTATGCGCACCCTAACCGGCAAAGGTACGCGGGTCAAGGTATTATGGTCATCGGCTTCGACAATTATGCTTATCTTGTCCCCTATGTGGAGAATGAAGAGGAGCTGTTCCTGAAAACAATTATCCCAAGTAGAAAGGCAACTGAGAAATACCTTGGAGAAGATCATGAAAGCAAAACTGTCAAAAGAAGAAAAAGAAGTTCTTGAGAGCTTCGAGAAGGGTGAGTGGGTTCCAGTTTCGGACTTGCCCAAAAGAAGGAAAGAGCTGGCCGAGTACGCACGGAACACCCTGAGGAAGGACAAAAGGCTCAACATACGCATTTCCGAAAGGGACCTCCTTGAGCTCCAGAGAAAGGCAGTAAGAGAGGGGCTGCCCTATCAAACATATGTGTCGAGCATCATTCATAAGTTTGTAAACGGGACGCTGGTGGAAGCAAAAAAAACGGCTAACGAGTAGCTACCTGACGCGGAAGAACATCGGGTTCATCCCGTTGAGAGGCTTCTCGTCCCCTTCTTCCCGTCCGCCGCGCAGGTGAGCACCGTGTTGGCCAATCAAGAGAGGAATTCAGATACGTGACGGACAAGGTGCTAATCAGAAGTGAAACTAGCGACGATGTCAGCGCCATCGTCGAGGTTACGGCCGCTGCGTTCAAGACTCTGGCAATCAGCAATCAGACGGAGCAGTTCATCATTGCCGCACTGCGTGCCGCCAAGGCGCTCACAGTCTCGCTTGTAGCTGAAGTGGATGGGCGCGTAGTGGGACATATCGCATTCTCCCCGGTGACGATTTCCGACGGTTCCCTGAACTGGTATGGACTTGGACCTGTGTCGGTATTGCCAGAATGCCAGCGAAGAGGTATTGGCAGCGCGTTGATACAGGAAGGGATATTACGTCTGAAGGACCTTGGTGCCCGGGGATGCTGCCTCGTGGGACATCCGGATTACTACAGGAAATTTGGGTTCAAAAACACGTCTGGACTTGTGCATGAGGGAGTGCCACAGGAGGTCTTCTTCGCTCTGTCTTTCGACGGACATATTCCGCGGGGCACTGTCGCTTTCCACGAAGGATTCAAAGCGGAGAGGGTACAGGCGACGCTTAACAGCGCGCCTGACCCTCGGCGTTAGACCTTGGGATGAGAGAAGAGAGATGAAACGATTTCCCATAATACCCTGTGTAGCCGGTTTGAAGCCCACTCTTGACCCTTGGTTAGAAGGGCTGCGACACAGCCAGAAGCATTTGGTAGTAAATGAAGTCTCACAATTTCTCTATCAGATCGTCGGTGCCGATGAAGTAGGGGCGGAAGGGGTTACCCCTTTTCTTGAAGACCCAGCGGCAACCATCGTCAACATAGAACTCCCAGAAATCGGTGCCCTTGAGTTGTGGACCTGAAGTGACTGGTGCTTCGGGCTTTTCACGAGAAAGAGTGTTCGTGGCATGAAAAATAAAAATTGCAGGCGTGGCAGGAGAAATGTGCGATAATTTAATTGATCATGCTCAGGCATGGTCTAATCACGACTTTATAGCTTCTCCAGAATGCGGGTGGTGCCGAGGGAGGATGAGACATCGCTCACCTGATACACGAGCTTCTTGTCCCCGTGCCAGGAAGGAGGAACGATGAGCAAAACATTTGACGCCCTTCAAAAAGTGATGAAAATGCAGGAAGCCATAAAGCAAAGGGAACGGGACCACTTCACTCCTGCTCCGCCTCCGGGTACGAAGCTCGAGCCGACCTCCGGCCCAGAAAAGGAGACACCTCCCATGGGTAGTGAACAGAGGGGGTATCCCCCGCTGGGGAGAACGACACTTCGGGACGGATACAAGCTGTGCGTTGGGAATGCGACGCGCCTCATGTCCGATGTCTGGGAATTTATGGATTCTGGTCGTTACCGCAGTGGTTACTTGATCCTCTCTCTGGCCCTGGAGGAACTGGGTAATGCCATTCAGCTCTATGAAGCAGGCTGCTCGGTGTAGAGGATTGGAAAGCATGGTGGCTCCGATACGTGAGCCACCCCAAGAAGCTGGAATCAAAATTACTCGAGCTTCCGAGGGTCGAGGGGACCGACGATCGGTTCAACGTGGTGCGCGACCAACTGGTATACGTCGATTTTGACAGGAAAGACGCGAGATTTAAGGCGCCGCGTGAGGATGAGGACAGCGAATTGGTTGAGCTCTTTGAAGCAGAGGCCGCCTATGCCGATGCCGTGCTTAAGGCGTTGCCAGCCCACGCATTCGAACGGTGGGAATTTGAGGATACGGTTCAGGAGTCCCCGGAAATGGTGCCGGCGATCCTCTATGCCCGCATCGAAGAACTCCTCGGCCAGGAACCCACCGTCGATGAGGAAGACCTTCTCACTGTCATCGCCCGGGATCTGGGCAGGTCCCCGGATGCCTTTGCCACCGGATACAAGCAGTGGAAGGAGGCAGCCCCCAAGGCACGGGTATACCTCGACCTTCTGCGGCGCGTGCAGGATAGTCTCAAGAAGGGGCAAGGAACAGAAGGAACGGGGTAGAGAAAAAGACTCCAGGC
>Ga0079037_100000050_pt1 | contig 35199 bp, 26 predicted proteins | sample Mud3Dept4metaG_FD_71479 | JGI IMG/M metagenome (GOLD analysis project Ga0079037, IMG submission 71479) | Freshwater wetland microbial communities from Ohio, USA, analyzing the effect of biotic and abiotic controls - Mud 3 Core 4 Depth 4 metaG | ecosystem: Environmental > Aquatic > Freshwater >... | reverse complement strand
GAGGTGACGAAGACGACGAGGTCGCGGCTGCCGTCCCCCGTCACGTCCTCGAAGAAGGCATTCGTGACCGTCCCGTCCCGTTTGAGCGTCACGACCTGCGGCTTCGATCCCTTCTTCGAGATCGTGACCGTGTAGGTCCCGATCACGCACGGCTCCTTCGCCGGGACGGTCACCTGCACCCGGACCCCGTCCCCCGCCAGCATCGTGTCATAGGCGCACCCGGCGGCCGGGGCCGGCGGGCCGGCGAGAAGCGCTGTGAGGGCGGCGGCGAGAAGGGGGGCTCTCACGGGAGAGGGGAGTCTAACGCCGCCGGTCATAATCGCCCCGTGCAGCGGCGGGAGGATCCGCTTCTTCGCGCGATCGCCGCCGCGGAGCCGGTCGCGCGCCTTTCGGCGCGGCTCGAGGAGGGGGTCCTCGGGACGCGGGAGGGCGTCGTGTCGCTCGTCGGGGCGCCGCCGGGGCTGATGCCGTACCTCCTCGAGGCCGCGGGTGCGGCCGCCGGCCTCCGCTTCACGGTCGTCTTCGCCCACGAGCGCGACGCCCTCTCCTTCCGGCACGACGCCGAGGCGGTCCTCGGAGCGACCCGCGTCGCCTTCTTCCCCGCGCCATCTCTGACGCCGTATCAGGGAATCCCGCCGTCGCTGAAGGTGCGGCGCGAGGAGTTCGGCGCGCTCGCCCGTCTCTTCCTCGGGGAACCCGACGTCCTCGTCGTTCCCGCGCGCGCCCTCTTCCGGATCCTCCCTTCTCCGGACGCGTTCGCCCGCCGGGCCCTCCGCGTCCGTCCGGGAGACGCGGGAGCCCCGGCACGCCTCGTCGCTCCGCTGCTTTCCGAGGGCTACCTCCGTGCCGACCTCGTGACGGAATGCGGCGACGTGGCGGTGCGCGGCGGCCTCGTCGACGTCTTCCCGCCGCACCTTCCGGAGCCGGTCCGGATCGAGTTCGACGGCGACCGCGTCGCGTCGATTCGGACGTTCGACCCGGACACGCAGCGGTCGACGGGGAGGCTCGAGAGCCTGCTCCTCCCCCCGATGGCCTCGTCTCCCGATACGGAGGAGACGCGGGCGGCCGCGCGGAAGGTGCTGGACGCCTGCCGGACCGCGGACGACGAGCCCCCCGCCCCGCGCGACCTCTCCCTCGCACGGAGGAGCGACGGGCTCGAAGAGCTCCTGCCGCTCCTGGCGGACGGGGCGCGGGCCTCGCACGTCCTCGATCACGCGGGGCCGTTCGTCCTCGCCGTCGACGATCCGGACGCCGTGGCCGGGGAGCTCGCCGCGGCCGCCGACCTCCTCCGGCTCGACTACGGGAAGGCGCGCGCGGCGGGAAAGGTCGTGCCCGACCCGATCCGGCTCGCGGGCGACCCCGATCGCGTGGCGGCCGAGGTCTTCGCGCGGACCCTCCTCGCCCTCACCCCCGCCGTTCCGGGAGGAGAGGTCCTCGCGCTCGGCGCCGAATCGGTCGTCTCGTTCGAGGACCGTCTTCCCGACGCTCCGAAGGAGATCGCGCGCTCCCGGCGCGACGGCCTCGCCGTCGTCCTCGCCGCTCCGTCGAAGGGAGAGCGGGAACACCTCGAGCGGCTCCTCTCGGAGTACGACGTGGACCACGCCGGCGACGCGACCTCGCCGCTCGCCCCCGGCTCCTGCCGCATCGTCGAGGGCGGACCGGCCTCGGGCTTCACCTTCCGCGCAGCCGGCGTCGTTCTCCTCACCGCGACGGACCTCTTCGGGGAGCCGCGCGCGTGGGCGCCGAAGCGAAAGGCGGCCTCGGAGGCGTTCCTCTCCGACCTCCGCGACCTCCGCCCCGGGGACGTCGTCGTCCACCGCGACTACGGCCTCGGAAAGTTCGCCGGCCTCGTCGTCATCGACGACGCGGGGGTCTCGCGGGAGATGGTCGACCTCCGGTACGCGGGGGACGCGAAGCTCCTCGTCCCGGTCGAGCGGCTCGACCTGATCCAGAAGTACTCCTCGGCGGGGGAGGGCCCGCCCCCTCCGCTCGACCGCCTCGGCGGGACAGGCTGGGAGAAGCGGAAGTCCCGGGTGAAAAGGGCCGTCCGCGACCTCGCCGACCAGCTCGTGAAGCTCTACGCACGGCGCGCGGCCGCGGTCGGGCACGCCTTTTCGAAGGACTCGCCGTGGCAGAAGGAGTTCGAGGACGCCTTCGAGTTCACCGAGACGCCGGACCAGGTCGCGGCGATCCGGGATGTGAAGCGCGACATGGAGTCGGAGAAGCCGATGGACCGGCTCCTCTGCGGGGACGTCGGCTACGGGAAGACCGAGGTCGCAATGCGGGCGATCTTCAAGTGCGTCCTCGACGGGAAACAGGCCGCGCTCCTCGCTCCGACGACGATCCTCGCCGACCAGCACTTCCGGACGCTGAAGCGGCGCTTCGCGGCCTTTCCGGTCACGATCGACCTCCTCTCCCGCTTCCGCTCGGCCGACGAGATCAAGGGAGTCCTTCGGCGCCTCGCCGAGGGGACTCTCGACGTCGTCGTCGGGACGCACCGGCTTCTCTCGAAGGACGTCGCGTTCCGGGACCTCGGCCTCCTCATCGTCGACGAGGAGCAGCGCTTCGGTGTCGCTCAGAAGGAACGGATCAAGGAGATGCGGACCTCGGTCGACGTCCTCTCGATGTCGGCGACCCCGATTCCCCGCTCCCTCCATCTGTCGCTCGCCGGGATCCGGGAGCTGTCGGTCATCGAGACGCCCCCGAAGGACCGGCTCGCCATCGCGACGCACGTCGTCCCGCTGAGCGACGAGGTGGTCCGCGAGGCCGTCCTCGCCGAGATCGAGCGGGGGGGGCAGGTCTACGTCGTTCACAACCGGATCGGCGGCCTCGGGGCCTGGCGGGAGAAGCTCGCCGGGCTGGCGCCGCAGGTGAAGGTCGTCGTCGCCCACGGGCAGATGTCGGAGGGGGAGCTGGAACGGGCCATGCGGGCCTTCGTGACGCGGGCGGCCGACCTGCTTCTCGCGACGACGATCGTCGAAAACGGGCTCGACATCCCGGCGGCGAACACGATGCTCATCGACCGGGCGGACCTCTACGGCCTCGCCCAGCTCTACCAGCTCCGCGGGCGGGTCGGGCGGAGCGACAGGCCCGCGTCGTGCTGGCTCATGGTTCCGCCGGGGACTCTTCTCTCCGACGACGCGCGGCGCCGGCTGCGCGTCCTCGCCGAGTTCTCGGACCTCGGCGCCGGCTTCCGGATCGCGGCCAAGGACCTCGAGATCCGCGGCGCCGGCTCGCTTCTCGGGGCCGAGCAGTCGGGGCACATCGAGTCGGTCGGCTTCGAGACCTACGTCCGGCTCCTCGAGGAGGCGATGGCCGAGGTCCGGGGCGAGCCGGTCCCCGAGACGCGGGACGTGACGCTCCAACTCGGCCTCCCGCTCGCGCTCCCCCCCTCGTGGATTCCGGACGAGAGCCTCCGGATGGCGCTCTACAAGCGGATCGCCGCGGCGGGGGACGGGGCGGAGCTGGAGGCCGAAGCCTCGGCGGCCTCGGACCGGTACGGCGCTCCGCCGGCCGAGTTCTCGCGCCTTCTCGACGTCGCCCGGTTACGCTTGTTCGCCCGGGCGCTCGGCGTGAAGGCCGTCCAGCGCCGCGGCGACGAGATGCACGCGACGCTCGAGAAGGACCACCGGCTGGACCCCAACCGGGTCCTCGCGCTCCTCCGGAAGGGAGACCTCGCGGCCGCCGGTCCCGACGCCTTCCGGCTTCCCCGCGCCTTCGCCGGCCTCTCGCCACACGGCCCGGAGGTCTGCGGCCGCGCGGCCCGGCTCCTCGCCACGCTCGCCCGCCCCGCGGCCCTCGCCGCCCTCCCGCCCGCCCTCGCGGGACCGGAGGCCGCGTGAGGCGCGTCGCGGCGCTCGGGGTCCTTTCCCTTCTCCTCGCGGTTTCTTCCGGCTGCGCCCGCCGCCCGTCGCGCCCGGCGGCCGATCCGGCGGTCGTGGCCCTCGTCGGGGACCGCCCGGTGAAGTGGGAGGACGTCGCGACCTACGTGAAGGCCTCGGCGGGGGAGGAGCCGAAGGACGTCGCGCCGCGGGTCGCGTCGAGCCTCCTCGACCAGTATCTCGAGGAGCTCCTCCTCGAGCGGGCCGACGAGGACGCGATGCCCCCTCCGCGGGGGAACACGGCCGCGGAGCGGCGCCGGGACCTGATCGCGCGGCGTGCCGCCGTCGCGGAGATTTCCGACGACGACCTCCGGAAGGAGTACGCCGCACACGGCGACCGGTTCCGGCGCCCGGCGCTCATCCGGGTCTCCCAGCTCTTCTTCCGGAGCCGCGAGGCCGCCGAGGCGGCGCTCCGGCGGCTCTCGGCCGGGGAGAGCTGGAACGAGGTCTCGCGAACCCTCAGCCTGGCCCCGAACGCGGCGAGCGGCGGCTCGCTCGGCCTCCTGTCCCGGTCCGACCTTCCCCGCGACTTCGAGAAGGTCGTCTGGAGCCTCCCGGCCGGAAAGACGAGCGGGATCCTCGTCGCGCCCCACGGCGTCCACGTCTTCCGCGTCGAGGAGCGGTTCGAGGCGCGCGACATTCCGTTCGAGGAGGCGAAGTCGGCTCTCCGGCTCTCCCTCGCCGAGGAGCGGAGCGTGGCCGCCGCCGCGGAGCTCGTCGCGGAGGCGGGCCGGCGACATCCCGTCTCCGTGGTGGAGGAGCACCTTCCCTTCCCGTACGTCGGGGCCTATCCGCGGCACGTGGAGAAGAGGCCGTGACGCGTCCCCGTTCCGCTAGACTCCGCGCCGTGACGTCAAACCGGCCCGTTCGCCGCCTCGTCCTTCCCGTGGTCGTGCTCCTGGCCGCCGCCACCGCGCCGGCCGCCGAGGTCGTCGAGCGGATCGTTGCCCACGTCAACTCGCGGGTGGTCACGCAGAGCCTGTTCGAGGCGCGCCTCGAGCAGAAGGTCCGGGAGGAGGGGCCTCCCGCGAACGCCACCCGGGCCGAGGAGATGAGGAAAGCGCTCTTCAACGAGCTGATCAACGAGGCGCTCCTCGAGGACCGGGCCCGCGACCTCGACCTGATCACGAACGACAAGGAGATCGAGGACCAGATCAAGAGGCTGAAGGAGCAGAACAAGGTCACGACGGACGAGGAGTTCGAGAAAGCCCTCGAGGCCTCGGGGCTGACCGTCGACCGGCTCCGCGACCAGCTCCGGAACGCGAGCACCCTCCAGCGCGTCGTCGGGCGCGAGGTGCAGAGCAAGGTGGACCTGTCGGACGACGCGCTCCGCGTCATTTACGAGCGGGAGAAGGAGACCTACCGGATCCCGGAAAAGGCGCACCTGGCCGAGATCCTGATCCTGCGCGGGAGCGTCGGGCCCGAGGAGCGCGTGCGCGCGGCCGTCGAAGCGCTCCGCGGCGGCGCGAAGTTCGAAGCCGTCGTGAAGCAGTACTCCGACGGCGCGACGAAGGATCGGGGCGGGGACCTCGGGTGGGTCACCCGGGGCGAGCTCCTGCCGGAGATCGACCGGACGGTCTTCTCGCTCCCCGCCAACGCCGTCTCGGATCCGATCGTCACGAAGATCGGCTGGCACCTCGTCCGGATCCTCGAGAAGGCGCCCGTCAGCTATCGCCCCTTCTCCGAAGTCAAGGGCGACATCCTCAAGCGAGAGCAGGAGAGCCAGTTCCAGAAGAAGCTCGCCGAGTACCTCGAGAAGCTCAAGCGGGACGCCGTGATCCGGGTCGCCCCCGAGATGTCGGCCTACTACACCCCGCCGGTGGTGGCCGTCCGCGAGCTTTCTTCCGGGGAGGGCATCCCCTCGCTGGCCGAAGAGACCTCCGGCGCGGGGAGCTCGAGCCGCTCGCCTCGAGGGGTCGAGATCACGGCGTCGGGGGGCTACCGCTTCGGCGGGACGACCACCAGCTACGGCAACAACTACATCGACCGGGTGGGGATCCCGAGTGCGCCGAGCTTCGGTGCCTCGGTCGAAATCCCGGTCAGCGACACCATCTCCGTCGAAGTGCTCTGGAGCCATCAGGACACGGAGCTCCGGCTCGATTTCTCGGGGCTCACCGCTCCCGGCGCGAGCGGCGAGCGAAGACTCTCGCACCTCAACGTCGACACGTTCCAGGCCGGCGTCCTCGTCCAGTCGGGAAGCCCGATCCACCGACTCCGGCTCTACGGCGACCTCCTCCTCGGGGCGTCGCTCCTGACGCCCGCCCCCGAGTTCAGCTCGCGGACCCGGTTCTCCCTGAGCATCGGCGGCGGCGTGAAGTTCTGGGCGAGCGACCACTTCGGCGCCCGGTTCGGCATTCGCTGGATGCCCGTGTACCTGAGCACGGCCGGGGCGGGCTACAGCTACTGCGACCCTTACTACGGCTGCTACGCCTACTACGACACGAACTTCCTCTCGCAGGGGGACGTCCACGTGGGAGTGTCGGTGAAGTTCTGACGGGGGCGGGCCCCGCGCGACCCCCCGCGATCAGGGCGCGAGGAGCAGCCCGGCCCGCCAGCGCGAGATCCCCGCGTCCTCGGCCAGACGGTCGGCATTCGCGGGGCATCCGGCGAGGAGGCTCCGCGCGGCTGCGGTGAGAACGGCACGCGAAGCGAGGACGCCGGGGTCGAGGCCCAGAGCGTCCGCCTTGCGGTCACGCCCTTTCTTCAGCCGCTCCACCTCGCGCTCGAGTTCCGGATCGACCGCGGCCGCCCCGCCGCGCTTCGGGCCGGGCCAGGTCTCCGGTCCGAGCCGGCGCGCCGCGTCGACCGCCTTCCGGATCTCGGTCGCGAGGGCCCCGGGAAGAGGGCGCGGCCCCGGGAAGAGGGCGAGCAGGTCGCTCTCGCTCTGCGCACCCCGGCGGGCGGCGAAGAGGAGCCGTTCGTTCGTCAGGACGCGGAACGGCGGAAGGTCGAGCGCGCGGGCCCGCGTCTCGCGAGCCTCCCAGAGGAGCCGGAAGAAGGCGCGCTCCCTCGACGACAGGGCGTTCGTCCCCTTGATGCGCCAGTCGTTCTCGGGGTCTGCCGCCCGCTCCTTCGGGAACGGGGCGGCGGCCAGCCGGGCGCACTCCTCCTCGTGCCACGAAAGCCGCCCTTTCGTCGCGAGGTCGGAACCGAGCGACGCGACGAGCGCGGGCAGGTGGGCGACGTCTGCCGCGGCGTAGGCCGTCATCGCGCGAGGAAGCGGCCGCGAACTCCAGTCGGCCCGCTGGTGCGCCTTGTCGAGCGAGACGCCGAGCCGGCTCGAGAGGAGCGCCGAGAGGCCGATCTCCCTCTCGCCGAGGAGCTGCGCCGCGATCATCGTGTCGAAGAGAACCCCGGCGCGGAAGTCGGCGTCGCGGAACAGAAGACGGAGGTCGTAGTCGGCCCCATGCATCAGGAGCCGCCGGGTGCGGAGCCGGTCGAGAAGGGGCGCGAGCGGGACGCCGGCGAGCGGGTCGATCAGAAAGACGTCGCCGTCGACCTCGATCTGCGCGAGGCAGACTTTCTCGAAGTAGTGGTGGAACGAGTCGGCCTCGGTGTCGAGCGAGACGTCGGCCTCGGGCCGGGCGTCGAGCCGGTCCAGAAGGGCCTCGAGGGCGGCCTCGTCCTCGACCAGGAGGGGATCGCGCGGTGCGGAGGTCGTCACGGGACCGGGGAGGGTAGCACCTCGCAAAGCCTTCCAGGTTTGGACGTTTCTCCGTTTTCCTCTTGACGGGGCGGGGCGGGGGGCCGGATACTTCCCGGTGGAAAAAAGTGGTCATCTGTGGTGCATCGTGGGCTGCTGAGGCCCCCGAGGGCCCACAGGGGATCCCTTTTTCCGGGAAGGACCTATGGAACGCCTCCGGGGCAGCGCCGAGACGACGGTGGACGAGAAGGGCCGGTTCAAGGTCCCGGCCATCTTCCGCGAGCCGGTCGAGGAGGCCTGGGGTTCGGAGTTCTTCCTCACCTCGATCACGGGCCTCGACGTCCTCGTCTACCCGATGCCGGTCTGGAACGTCTTCGAGGAGAAGCTCGCGGCGCTCCCCCCCGTCCACCGGGCGCGCGCGAAGTTCCTCGAGCGCTTCAACACCTTCGGTCAGCCCGTGAAGATGGATCCCCAGGGGCGCCTCCTCATTCCGTCGCTCCTGCGCGACGTCGCCGGGATCTCGGGCGAGGCGCTGGTCCTCGGGCAGACGGACCACCTGAAGCTCGTGAACAAGACGAAGCACCTGAAGGCCCTGAAGGCCGAGAAGCTGACGGATGAGGACTACGACGCGCTCTCCAGGCACCTGCTCTGAGGAAGGGGAAGACCGGTGCACGTTCCGGTCCTGCTCCGCGAAGTCACGGCGCTCCTCCGCCCGGAGCGCGGGGGGACGTACGTCGACGCGACCCTCGGCCTCGGCGGGCACGCGGAAGCTCTTCTGGACGCCTCACCCGCCGTCCGCGTCGTCGGGATCGACGCCGATCCCGAGGCTCTGGCCCTCGCGTGCGAGCGCCTTTCCCGCTTCGGCGACCGGCTCGTCCCCGTCCCGGGGCGCTACGAGGAGATCACCGCGCATCTCGATCACCTCGGCCTCGAGACGGTGGACGGCATCCTCGCCGACCTCGGCGTCTCGTCGCTCCAGCTGGACCGCGCGGAGCGGGGGTTCTCGTTCATGAGGGACGGACCGCTCGACATGCGGATGTCGAAATCGGGGCCGACGGCGGCGGATCTGGTGAACAGCCTGCCTCGGGAGGAGCTCTCGCGGATCTTCCGCGAGTACGGGGAGGAGCGTATGTCCGGACGGATCGCCCGGGAGATCGCAGAGGCCCGCACCGTGACTCCGGTCTCCACGACCGGAGAGCTCAGACGCCTCGTCCTGAAGGCGGTGGGGCCGAGGCGCGAGCGCCACAAGGACCCGGCCACGCGCGTCTTCCAGGCCCTCCGGATCGCCACGAACCGCGAGCTGATCGACCTCGAGCGCTTCCTCGACGACGCCATCGCGCGCCTGGCTCTCGGAGCGCGGGTCGCGGTCCTCTCGTACCACTCGCTCGAGGACCGGATCGTCAAGCGCGTCTTCGCGCGCCAGACGGCCGGCTGCACCTGTCCTCCGTCGTTCCCGGTCTGCGTCTGCCCCCGGCGCCGGGTGATGGCGCTCGTGACGAAGAAGCCGATCCGGCCGTCGCTTCCCGAAATGGCGCAGAACCCGCGGGCCCGGTCGGCCCGCCTCCGGGTGCTGGAGCGCGCCGAGAGGGAGCCCGTGCGACCGGGGACGCCGCCGCGGTGACGGAGGGCGCCCCATGGCCTACGCGGTCCGCCGGCCGATCGAGAACGTTTACCTCGTCCGCGAGCGCGATCGGCGGCGGACGCGGGAGCTGGCGGCGTTCCTCCTGGCCGCGCTGCCGCCGATGCTCGTCCTCTTCGGCGCGATCTGGGCGAATCTCGAAACGGTCCGCCTCGGCTACCAGCTCGCCACGGTCGAGAAGCAGCGGGACGCCCTTCTCGAGCGGAACCGCCAGCTCCGGATGGACCGGGCCCAGGCCACGGCGCTCGGCCGCGTGGACGAGATCGCGCGCCGGACGCTCGGTCTCGTTCCGCCGGTTCCCGGACAGATCGTCCTGATCCAGGACGGCGCCCTCGACGCTCCGGCCGCGCCGGCGGCGCGTCCCGGCGCGTCCCCGGCGCCCCCGACAACGGCGGCGACCTCGACGGAGGAGGGGTTCTGACGGTGGCCGGCCGCGCCGATCCGTCACGCCGGGCCCTCGTCCTCCTGGCGAGCGTCGGAATCTGGATCTTCGTCCTCCTCTACCGGCTCGTCGATCTCCAGGTCCTCCGGAAGGAAGAGTTCGTCCGGCGCGCCCGGAAGCAGCAGGAGCGGACGGTCGAGCTTGCCCCGTGGCGGGGCGCCATCCTCGACGCGCAGGGAAAGCCGCTCGCCGTGACCGTCTACGTCGACTCGGTCTTCGCCATCCCGTCCGACGTCGAGAACCCGAAGACGGCCGCGGTGACGCTCGCGCCTCTCCTCGGCGTCCCGGCGCGCGAGCTGGAGCGCCGGCTCTCAAACGTCGAGAAGGACTTCGTCTGGCTGGCCCGCCGCGTCTCCGAGGAGACGGCCGCGAAGGTGAACCGCGCCCGGATCGCCGGCGTCAAGCTCTGGAAGGAATCGGCCCGGCGCTACCCCGAGGGGACGCTCGCAGCGTCGGTCCTCGGCTACGTCGGCCTCGACAACCAGGGACTCGCGGGGCTGGAGCACCGGTACGACGCCGAGATCCGCGGCCATCCCGTCCGCGTCACGCTCCTCAGGGACGCCGTCCAGCGGCACTACGCGATGAGGCCGCGCGGCCCGACAGCCGACCGGGGACGCGCCGGGGCGGGGGGCGGGACGGAGGGCTCGACCCTCGTCCTCGCACTCGACGCCTCGATCCAGCACGTCGCCGAGCGGGAGGCCGCCCGGGCGCTCGCCGAGCGGAGCGCGAAGGCGGTCTCCATCGTCGTTCTCGATCCGAGGACGGGGGCGCTCCTTGCCCTGGCCACGGCCCCGGGATTCGACCCGAACCACTTCGGCGGAATCGACGCCGAGGCCCGGCGCTGCCGTCCGCTGGCCGACACGTTCGAGCCGGGCTCGACCTTCAAGGTCGTGACGGTCGCGGCCGCTCTCGACGCCGGCGTCGTCGGCGAGAACGACGTCATCGACTGCGGCAACGGATCGCTGTCGATCGGCTCAACGACGATCCACGAGCACGGCCGGAAGTCCTGGTCGACGCTCCCCCTCCCGGCCGTGCTCGCCCACTCGTCGAACATCGGAAGCGCGCGGATCGGCCTCGCCCTCGGTCGCGGCTCCTTCTACCGCGCGGTCCGCGGCTTCGGCTTCGGACAGCGGTCGGGGGTCGACCTGGACGGCGAGGCGAGCGGCATCCTGTCCGATCCGGCGTCCTGGAGCGCGCTCTCGCTCCCCACGATGTCGTTCGGACAGGAAATCGGCGTCACCGTCCTCCAGCTCGCGAGGGCGTACGCGGCGCTCGCGAACGACGGCCTCCTCCCGACCCCCTTCCTCGTGTCGGAGATCCGCCGCGGGGACGGAGTCGTCCGGCGGATCACGCCCCGCCCCCCGGTCCGCGTCATCTCGGTCGAAACGGCCCGGACCCTCCGGCGGCTGATGACGGGCGTCGTCACAGCGGGGACTGGACAGCTGGCCGCCGTCCCGGGCTACTCGGCGGCAGGGAAGACCGGGACGGCCCAGAAGGCCCAGCCGGGAGGCGGCTACTCGAAGGACCGTCACGTCGCCTCGTTCGTGGGCTTCGCCCCCGTCGAGGCGCCACGCCTCGTCGTGGCGGTCGTGGTGGACGAGCCGGAGGGGAAGTACTACGGAGGGGACGTGGCCGCGCCGGTCTTCTCGGCGGTGACGGCCGAGTCGCTCCGGCTTCTCGGCGTCCCTCCGGTCCTGCCCGATCACGCGCCCACGACCCTGACGGCGGACCTCTCGGCCGGTGCGCGCGCGGGCGCCCCGCCGGCGTTCCTCCTCGTCCCGGCCCGGAACCGGCTGAACGGGGCGGCTCATGAGCCGGGGGAGGGGGCGGTCCCCGACCTGTCCGGGCTCTCGGAGCGGGACGCCGTCCGGGCCCTCGCGCGCGCGGGGCTCACGGCCCGCCTCTCGGGGCACGGATTCGTCGTCGCGCAGGAGCCCCCTCCGGGAACCCCGGCCACGCGCGGCGGCGTTTGCGCCGTGGCGCTCGCGGCCCTCCCGCCGGCCCTCCGGGGAGAGGAAGCCCCGTGAGGCTCTCGGCGCTGGCTGCCGAGCTGCCGCACGACCGGGCCGGGATCCCGGGCGATCCCGACGTCGTCGCCGTCACGCACGACTCGCGGCGGGCCGTTGCGGGCTCGCTCTTCGCGGCGTTCCCCGGGCAGAAGGCGGACGGCCGGACCTTCCTTTCCGACGCCGTCGCTCGCGGCGCCGTGGCGGCGCTCGGACCCCGCCCGGCTCCGTCGCCGCTCCCGGTTCCGTACCTCATCGTGGAGAATCCGCGGCGCGCGGCCGGCCTCCTCGCCGCGAAGCTGGCCGGTTTCCCGAGCGGGCGGCTCGTGATGGCGGGGGTGACGGGGACGAGCGGCAAGACGACGACGACTCTCCTGCTCGACCGGGTCCTCTCCGCCCGGCATCCCCGGCGCGGCCTCTTCGGCACGCTCGTCTGGCGCGGCGCGGGCGGAGAAGCGGCCGCAGTGAAGGCGATCCACACGACGCCGGAGGCCACCGAGCTCCAGCCGATGCTCGCCGCGCTCGTCGAGGAGGGGGGGACCGCCGTCGCGATGGAGTGCTCGTCGCACGCTCTGACCCTCGAGCGCCTCGCCGGATGCTCCTTCGACGTCGCGATCTTCCTGAACCTCTCCCGCGAGCACCTCGACTTTCACGGCGACATGGAGCGCTACTTCGAGGCGAAGGCCCGTCTCTTCACGTTCCTGAAGACGGGGGGGAAGGCAATCGTCAACATGGCGGACGCCTGGGGGCGGCGGCTCCTGCCCCGGATCCCCGGGCCCAGCCGGTTCGGCTTCTCGCTGGAGGGCCACGCGGCGGCCGACGTCCGCGGGCGGATCCGGTCGGTGGCGCCGCGCATCGCGCTCGAGGTGACGATCGCGGCGACCGAGCAGTCGGTCGACCTCCGCTCGCCGCTCCTCGGGCGCCCGAACGCGGAGAACCTTCTCGCGGCCTTCTCGGCCGGGATCGCCCTCGGCATTCCGGCGGAGGAGATCGTCCCCGCCCTTGCGGCCGTGGACCGGATTCCGGGGCGCCTCGAGCGGGTCCCGAACACCCGCGGAATCCACGTCCTCGTCGACTACGCCCACAAGCCCGGAGCGCTCGAGGGCGTTCTCGGAACGGCGCGCGAACTCGCGAAGACGACGAACGGCCGCGTGATCGTCGTCTTCGGCTGCGGCGGCGACCGCGACCGCGGAAAGCGTCCGGAGATGGGGAAGATCGCGGCCCTCCTCGCCGACGAGTTGGTGATCACGTCCGACAACCCTCGGAGCGAGAACCCCGAAGCGATCCTCGCCGATATCCGGACGGGGGTCGACGCCGCCGGGAAGTCGGCGACTCTTCTGGTCGATCGCCGGGGGGCGATTGGCGAGGCGCTCCGGCGCGCCCGGGCGGGGGACGTCGTTCTCATCGCCGGAAAAGGGCATGAGACGGAACAGGTCTTCGCCGGCCGGAGCCAGCCGTTCGACGACCGGGCCGTCGCGGCGGCCCTCCTCATGGAGATGCCCGGCACCCGGCCGGCCCCGGGAGGGGCGGCGTGATTCCGTGGCTCCTCGCTCCGCTCGCCGGGAAGCTCCCCGTTGTCAGCGTCTTCCGGTACATCACATTCCGGGCCGCGATGGCGGCGCTCGTCGCCCTGATCCTCTCGATCCTCCTCGGTCCCGCCCTCATCGGCTGGCTCCGGAGCCGGCAGATCGGACAGGCGATCCGCGAAGAGGGGCCGAAGGCCCACCAGGCGAAGGCCGGAACGCCGACGATGGGAGGCGTTCTGATCAACCTCGCGGTGGCCCTGCCGACGCTGCTCTTTGCGGACCTCGGCAACCGGTACGTCTGGGTGGCGCTCGCGGCGACGCTTCTCGCCATGGGAATCGGCATCGGGGACGACTGGCGCAAGGTCTCGCGACAGCAGAACCGCGGCCTCTCCGGGAGGCAGAAGCTCCTCCTCCAGTCGCTCGTCGGACTCGGCGTCGGTCTGGCCTCGGTCTTTCTCTTCCCGGGACGCCCCGATCCGACCCACATCTCCTTTCCCTTCCTGAAGAACGTCCACCCCGACCTCGGCGTCGCCGGATACCTCGTCTTCGCCACCGTCGTCGTGGTCGGCGCCTCGAACGCGGTGAACCTCACGGACGGCCTGGACGGCCTCGCCATCGGCTCGACGCTCATCGCGGCGGCCACCTTCGCCCTCCTCGCGTACATCGCGGGGAACGTGAAGGCGGCGAGCTATCTCCTCGTCCCGTCCGTTCCCGGGACGGGCGAGCTGTCGGTCTTCCTCGCCGCCCTCGTCGGCGCCTCGCTCGGCTTCCTCTGGTTCAATTCCCACCCGGCCGAGGTCTTCATGGGCGACACGGGCTCCCTCGCGCTCGGGGCCGCGCTCGGGACGGTCGCGATCCTCATCAAGCAGGAGATCCTCCTCGTCCTCGTCGGCGGGCTCTTCGTCGTCGAGGCGCTCTCCGTCATCGTCCAGGTCGCCTCGTTCAAGTTGACCGGCAAACGCGTCTTCCGGATGGCGCCCCTCCATCACCATTTCGAGCTTCTCGGGTGGGCGGAGTCGAAGGTGATCATCCGGTTCTGGATCGTCGCCATCCTCTTCGCCCTCTTCTCCCTCTCGACGCTGAAGCTGCGATGAGCCTCTCCCTCGGCCCCGACCTTCCCGGGATCGCGAAAGCGGCGGTCTTCGGCCTCGCCCGCTCCGGACGGGCGGCGGTGGAGGTCCTCCTGTCGCGCGGCGTCGAGGTCGTCGCGACCGATGCGCGGCGCCGCGAGGAGCTGGGCGACCTGCCGGACCGCGACGGCGTCCGCTATGTCCTCGGGGGGCATCCCGAGTCGCTTCTCTCCAGCGTCGACGTCGTGATCGTCTCGCCCGGCGTCCCCCTCCTCCTTCCCGTCTTCGACGCGGCGCGGGCGCGCGCCCTTCCCGTCATCTCCGAGATCGAGCTCGCGTCCCGGCTCCTCCCCGGCGTCGTCATCGGCATCACGGGGACCAACGGGAAGTCGACGACGACGGCGCTCGCCGCGGCGCTCCTCTCCGCCGCCGGACGGAACGCCGTGGCCTGCGGGAACTTCGGGACGCCCTGGATCTCCTTCGCCGCGCCGGGAGCCCTCGCGGACGGAAGCCCTCCTCCGGTGTGGGTCGTGGAGCTCTCCTCATTCCAGCTGGAGGGGATCCGGCGCTTCGGCCCCGACGTGGCCGTCCACCTCAACCTGACGCCGGACCACCTCGACCGGTACCGCTCCCTCGACGACTACGGCGCGGCGAAGGCGCGGATCTTCGAGAACCAGCGCGAGGCGCAGCTGGCCGTCCTGAACGGCGACGATCCCCTCGTCTCGCGGATCCGCCCGCGGGCGCGGCGGGTCGAGTTCTCCCGACGGTTCCTGCCGCCGCGGGGTGTGGCCCTGCTCGGGGACGACTTCGTGGTGGACGTCGACGGGAAGGGCCCGCTCGTCATCGCCCACCGGCACCATCTCGCGCTTCCCGGGACGCACAACGCGGAGAACGCGCTCGCCGCTCTCGCCGCGACCCTCCCGCTCGGCGTGGCCGCGCCTTCCGCCGAGGCGACCTTCCGGAGCTTCCGGGGCCTCCCGCACCGGACGGAGCTGGTCCGCGTCCTCCGGGGTGTGACGTACTACGACGACTCGAAGGGGACGAACATCGACGCGACGCTCAAGAGCCTCGAGGGCTTCCCGGACCGGACCGTCCACCTGATCCTCGGCGGGAAGGAGAAGGGAGACGACTTCTCGCGCCTCGGTCTCCTCGTGGGGCGGAAGGCGCGCCGGGTCCTGACGATCGGGGCGGCGGGCGACCGGATCGCGAACGCCCTCGACGGTCTGAAGGGGGTCGGCATCGTCCGCTGCGGCACGCTGGAGCGGGCGGTGGCCGAGGCCGCGGAGGCGGCCTCCCCGGGCGACGTCGTCCTGCTCTCGCCCGCCTGCTCCTCGTTCGACCAGTTCCGCAATTACGAGCACCGGGGCGAAGTCTTCGCCCGGCTCGTGACGGCCCTGCCGGAGGGGACGTAGATGGCCCGGAAGCTCGCCTCCGACCGGGTCCTCTTCGCCGCCGTCATCCTCCTCGTCCTGACGGGGCTCCTGATGATCTACAGCGCCTCGGCGATGCAGATCTACCTTCCGACGGCCGGGGCGCCGGCCTTCCCCTACTTCTTCCTCGCCAAGCAGGGGATCGCCGTCCTCCTTGGCGTGGGGCTGATGGCGGGGGCCCACTTCCTCGACTACCGGCAGCTGAACCGGCCTCCGCTCGTGGTCGCGGGCCTCGTCCTCGTCTCCCTCTCTCTCGTGGCCGTCCTCTTCCGGGCGCCCATCAACGGCACGCGGCGCTGGATCGATCTCGGCGTCCTGTCCGTCCAGCCCTCGGAGTTCGCCAAGCTCGGCCTCGTCGTCGCGCTCGCGGCGCTCTTGTCACGCCGCGAGGAGGAGGTCGCCCACCCGCGCCGGACGCTTCTTCCCGTTGCCGGGCTCCTCGCCTCCCTGGCCGGGCTCGTCCTCCTCCAGCCCGACTTCGGGACGGCGGTGACCTACTTCGTCATCGCGGCCGCGATGCTCTTCTTCGCGGGACTGCCGTTTCGCTGGTTCGCGGGGGCGGCGCTCCTCGTCGTCCCGACCCTGACGGCGTACGTCCTGTCGGCACAGTACCGGCGCGACCGGATCCTCGCCTTCCTCCACCCGGAGGCCGACCCGCTCGGAAAGGGGTTCCAGGCTCTCCAGTCGCTCATCGCGGTCGGGACCGGAGGGGTGACGGGCCTCGGACTCGGGGAGGGAAAGCAGAAACTCTTCTTTCTCCCCTATCCCTACACGGACTTCATCTACGCCATCGTCGGCGAGGAGTTGGGCCTGATCGGCTGCGTCACCGTTCTCGCCCTGTTTGGCCTCGTCTTCGCTCGCGGCATCCGCGCAGCCGTCGGCGCCCCCGACACCTTCGGACGTCTCCTCGGCGTCGGCCTCTCGGTCATGATCGTCGCGCAGGCCCTCGTCAACGTCTCCGTCGTCCTCGCCCTCCTGCCCACCAAGGGGATCCCGCTCCCGTTCCTGTCGTACGGAGGTTCCGCTCTCTGGACGAACCTCCTCGCGGTCGGGGTCCTCCTCAACCTCTCCCAGCACGCGTCATGAGCGGCACCGGCGGCATCCTGATCGCGGGGGGAGGGACGGGCGGACACGTCTTTCCGGCGCTCGCCCTCGCGCGGGAGCTCGCGCGCCGGCGCCCCGACGAGCCGGTCGTCTTCGTCGGGACGCGCGCCGGCCTCGAGGCCGACCTCGTCCCGAAGGCGGGCTATCCCCTCGAATTCGTCCGCGCGCGGGGGATCGTCGGGAAGGGGCTCGCGGCGCGGCTCGCGGGGCTGGCCTCGCTCGCCCCGGCGTTCCTCGACTCCTGGGGGATCCTGTCGCGGCGGCGTCCGCGCGCCGTCGTCGGCGTCGGCGGCTACGCCTCCGGACCGGTGGTGGCGACCGCGTGGCTCCGCCGGGTCCCGACGATCGTCCACGAGTCGAACGCCGTGCCTGGGCTGACGAACCGCCTTCTCGCCCGGGTCGTCACGCGCGTGGCCGTCGGGTCGTCTGCCGGCGCCGGTGCGCTCCCCGGGGCCGTCGTGACGGGGAATCCGGTCCGCGAGGCCTTCTTCAGGATTCCGTCCCTCGTGAGCCGGGCGAAGGGGAGGGTCTTCCGCCTCCTCGTCGTCGGCGGGAGCCAGGGGGCGCAGATCCTGAACCGGCTCGTCCCCGACGCCGTCGCCACCATCGCCTCCCGCGGGATCGCCCTCGAGGTCGTCCACCAGGCCGGGAAGACGCGGCGCGGCCTGGGCCACGACGCCGACGACCTCCGTGCCCGCTACGCGGCACTCGGCATTCCCCCCGGCGGGGTCCGGGAGTTCCTCGACGACATCCCGTCCGAGTACGCCGCGGCGGACCTCGTCGTCGCGCGCTCCGGTGCCATGACGGCCGCCGAGATCGCGGCCGCCGGCCGGCCGGCCCTCCTCATCCCCTTCGCCGGGGCGACGCATGGCCACCAGGAGGCGAACGCACGGGCGCTCGAGCGGGCCGGGGCCGCCCTCGTCGTGACGGAGGCCGAGGCGACCGTCCCGCGCCTTGCGGACGAGATCGCCACCCTCCTCGGAGACCCGCTCCGTCTGCTCGCCATGGGGGAGGCCGGCCGGCGGGCGGCCGTTCCCGATGCGGCGTCGCGTCTCGCGGACCTCGTCCTTGGCGCCGCGCGGAGGGCTGAATGAACTTCCTTCGCGTGAAGCAGATCCACTTCGTCGGCATCGGCGGCATCGGGATGTCGGGTCTCGCCGAGCTCCTGAAGACGGTCGGCCTCCGCGTGACGGGCTCGGACGCGAAGGAGTCGGAGACGACCCGGCGCCTCACCGGGCTCGGGATCCCCGTCTTCGCGGGGCACCGGCCGGAGCACATCGCGGGGGCGGACGTCGTCGTCTACTCGTCGGCCGTCGCCGAGGAGAACCTCGAGGTGGCGGCGGCGCGCAGCGCGGGGGTCCCGGTCATCAAGAGGGCCGAGATGCTCGCCGAGGTGATGCGCTTCAAGCGCGGGATCGCCATCGCGGGAACGCACGGGAAGACGACGACGACGAGCATGACGGGGGCGATCCTCCTCGAAGCGGGCCTCGACCCGACGATCATCGTCGGCGGCCGGATGCGGGACGTCGGCAGCGCGCGGCTCGGGCGCGGCGAATGGCTCGTCGCCGAGGCCGACGAGTTCGACCGGTCGTTCCTCGAGCTCCGGCCCGTCCTCGCCGTCGTCACGAACATCGACCTCGAGCACCTCGACACCTATCGGGACCTATTCGACCTGCAGGACGCCTTCGCCCGCTTCTCGCACAGCGTCCCCTTCTTCGGCGGGGCCCTCCTCGGGCTCGACGACCCGAACGTCCAGGAGATCCGGCCGCTCATCCGCCGGCGGGTCGTGACATGGGGACTGACGCCCCAGGCCGACGTGACGCTCCGGGACCTCGTCCTCGAGCGCGGGGGCGCGCGCTTCGTCGTCGCAGCCGAACGGAGCGTCCTCGGCCCCGTGACGCTGGGCGTGCCGGGGCTCCACAACGTGAAGAACGCCCTCGCGGCGATCACGGTCGCGCGCGAGCTGGAGATCCCCTTCGCGGTCGCGGCGCGGGCGCTCGGCGAGTTCCGGGGCGTCATCCGGCGGTTCGAGAGGAAAGGGGAGCGGGACGGGGTCCTCGTCTACGACGACTACGCGCACCATCCGACGGAGGTCTCCGCGACCCTCGCGGCGGCGCGCCAGGTCTACCCGGACCGGCGGCTCGTCGCCCTCTTCCAGCCCCACCTCTACACGCGGACCCGCGATTTCGCCGCCCAGTTCGGGGCGGCCTTCCTCGCGGCCGACGTCCTCCTGGTCACGCCTGTCTACGGCTCGCGCGAGGCGCCCCTCCCCGGCGTCACCGGGGCCCTCGTGGCCGACGCGGCGACGGCGCGCGGGCACCGGAGCGCCCGCTTCCTCGCCACGCGCGAGGAGATCCTCCCGGCCCTCGAGGCGACGCTCGAGGAGGGAGACCTCCTCGTCACCATGGGTGCGGGCGACGTCCTCCACTTCGGCGAGGAGTGGCTCGCGGCGGGGGGCGCGGCGTGAGCAGCTTCTACCGTCCTCCGGCCACGCGCCTTCTCCGGCCCGCCCGGAGGCGCGCTTCGTGGCGCGCCTTCCTGCCGGCCCTCGGCATTCTTGCCGTCGCCCTCGCCACCCTCGGCGGGGCGCTCGTCCTCCGGCACCATCCCCGCTTCGCCGTCCGGCGCGTCGTCCTCGAAGGGGTGCCGGACGGACGCCGGGCCGAGGCCGAGGAGGTGACGGATGCCCTGCTGGGGCGGCCGCTTCTCTTCGTGAACCTCGACGCGGCGGTCGACGGCCTTGCGCTGCGTCCCTGGGTCGCGCGGGCCGCCGCCCGCCGCCTCGTCCCGGACACGCTCGTCATCCGCGTCGAGGCCCGTCCCCCCGTGGCGCTCGCGCGCCGGGGCGCCGAGCTCTGGTGCGTCGACCGGAGCGGCTCCTGGCTTGGGCCGTACACCGGGCGCGCCGTATCGGGCGACGACGACTACCCGCTCCTCGACGGCGCCGGGGACGACGAGAGCGTCCGGAAGGGCGCGGCGTTCCTCGCCGCCCTCCGGACCGAGGACCCGACTCTCTGGTCCCGGCTCTCCGACGTCACGGTCGCCCGGGATGGATTCGCCATCACGGACCGGGTCGCCCGCGCGCGCCTTCTCCTTCCGGGCGACCCGGCGGAGGCGCCGCGTGCCGCCGCGGCGTGGCGCGCGTGGCTCGCCGTGGCTCCCGACCTCGAGCGGCGGGGCCTGCCGGCCCAGCCGGCCGACCTTCGCTTCGAGGGCCGCATCGTCCTGTCCGCTCCGCCCGAGCTCTTCGGGCGCGGGAAAACCTGAGGAACGCCATGCCGAAGAACGCACCCTACCTCGTCAGCCTCGACATCGGATCCACGAAGGTCTGCGCCCTGATCGCGGAACCGCAGCCCGGGGGACGCATCGACGTCCTCGGCAAGGGGACCGCCTCGCACAAGGGGGCGCGCCGGGGCGCCATCATCGACGTCCCCGCCACGGTGGACGCCATCAAGCGGGCGACCGAGGAGGCCGAGATCATGGCGGGGGCGCAGATCGAGCGCGCCGTCGTCGGGGTCTCGGGCCCCTCCATCAAGTCGTTCAACAGCCGGCAGGTCGTGGCCGTTTCGGCGAAGAACCGGGAGATCTCCCGCGAGGACATCCAGCGCTCCCTCGACGCGGCCCGGTCCGTCCCGATCCCGGCCGAGTTCGAGATCCTGCACGTCCTCCCGCGAGAGTTCGTCGTGGACGGCCAGGAAGGGGTCGCGGACCCGCTCGGGATGGTCGGGAGCCGGCTCGAGGCCGACGTCCACGTCGTGACGATCCCCGTCGCCACGGTGCAGAACCTCCTGAACTGCGTCAACCGCGCCGGGATCGAGGTCATCGAGATGGTCCTCGAGCCGCTCGCCGCGAGCGAGGCGGTCCTGACGCCCGACGAGAAGGAGCTCGGGATCGTCCTCGCCGACATCGGAGGCGGGACGACCGAACTCGCGGTCTGGAGCGGCGGGACGCTGGCCCACACGTCCGTCCTGCCGATCGGCGGGGATCACTTCACGAACGACATCGCCGTCGTGAAGAAAGCCCCCGTCCCCGACGCCGAGCGGCTGAAGCGGAAGTACGGCGCGGCCCTTCCCGCCCTCGTCCCCGAGGACGAGACGATCGACATGCCGCAGACCGGAGGGCGCGGCGTTCACCCGGTGCGCCGCCGCGAGATCGCCGAGATCCTGAACGCGCGCGCCGACGAGCTGCTGCAGCTCGTCTGGGACGACGCCACCCGCGAGGTCCCGGCCAAGGAGCTCCGCGCCGGCCTCGTCCTGACAGGGGGCGGCGCCGACCTCGACGGCCTCGTGGAGGTCGCCGAGCAGATCGTCGGCCTCCCGGTCCGGCGGGGCGTGCCGCAGAGCGTCGGGGGGCTGAAGGACATCGTGACGGCCCCCGAGTGGGCGTGCGCCGTCGGCCTCCTCCTCTACGGGAGCGCCGCCGCGTCGGCCACCTCGCGCCGCCCCAAGACCGGAACGGGCAGTTTTGTCAACAAGCTGAAGAGCTCGCTCAAGAACCTCTTCCCCTCGTCGGCAAGCGTGTGATAGCAATGGAGGAAAGCAGATGATCCTGTTCGATGACCCCGCCCCCGGGTCGCTGTCCATCACCCTAGGCGAAGAGACCCCTCCCCCTGCCCGGATCCGGGTCATCGGCGTCGGCGGGGGAGGCGGAAACGCCGTCAACCGGATGATCCAGGCCGGAATCCGGGGCGTCGACTTCATCGCCGCCAACACGGACCTCCAGGTCCTCCGGGTCAACCGGGCGGCGACGAAGCTCCAGCTCGGGCTCACGACCGCGCGCGGCATGGGCGCCGGGTCGAACCCCGAGGTGGGGAAGAGCGCCGCCCTCGAGGACGCGGAGCGGATCTCCCAGACCCTCTCCGGCTCCGACATGGTCTTCGTGACCGCGGGGATGGGGGGCGGGACGGGGACGGGCGCGGCTCCCGTCGTGGCGCGGCTCGCGTCCGAAGCCGGCGCCCTCGTCGTCGCGATCGTGTCGAAGCCCTTCGCCTTCGAGGGGCGGCGGAAGCTCCGGTACGCCGAGGACGGCATCGCCGAACTGCGAGAGTACGTCGATACGCTCATCACGATCCCGAACGAGCGGCTCTACGCCTTCGTCGACCGGAACGTGACGACGTGGGAAGCGTTCCGACAGGCCGACGACGTCCTCCGGCAGGCCGTGCAGGGGATCAGCGACCTGATCGTCGTCCCGGGCGAAGTGAACCTCGACTTTGCCGACGTGAAGACGGTCATGGAGAACATGGGGATGGCCCTCATGGGGACGGGGACGGCGAGCGGGGAGCACCGGGCGGTCGAGGCCGCGCAGCGCGCCATCTCGAACCCGCTCCTCGAGGAGCAGTCGATCCAGGGGGCGCGCGCCATCCTGATCAACATCACCGGGGGCGAGGACCTGACGATGTCCGAGGTGGGGGAGGCCTGCAACGTCATTCAGCAGGCCGCCGACGAGGAGGCGAACATCATCTTCGGCCTCGTCCGCGACGCCGACCTTCGCGACGAGGTGAAGATCAGCGTCATCGCGACCGGTTTCGACGCCCCCGCGGCGCTCGCCTCGCGCCGCGAGGTCTCGCTGCCGGTCTCGCCGCAGGGGACGCGCGGCGAGAAGAGCCGGCCGAAGACGGTTCCGGAGCCGGTCATCCCGCCGCCGGAGGATTCCGGCTACGGGGTCAACCTCCTGACCCAGCGCGATCCGCGCGAGGACATCTTCGACATCCCGACCTTCCTTCGACGCCAGATGGACTGAGCGCGGGGAGCCGCGCGGCCGGAGAGGGGCGAGCCGGCCCGCCTCAGCGCGGCTGCTGAGGGGCCGCTTGCCGATGCTTCCTCCGGTCCCGGATCCAGGCCCGGGCCCTGAGCCACGTCCGGTCGACCTTCGGGTGATGCTGCCGCCAGCGCCGGACCTTCCGCTGCACCCAGCGGCTCTCGACGTAGAGGATCACCGCCCCCGCGACGCCGAACGGCCACCCCTGGATCACCGGGAGAAGCCCGCCGGCGAAGCCCAGCACGAGGAGCGTCCAGCCGAGCGTCAGGAGAGCGATCCGGACGATGGGGGAGCGCCGGCGGCCGAGGCCGCGCGGGACCCTCTCCGTCATGGCTTCTTCTTCGGGAAGACTCCGCGCTGCGCGTTCCTGACGATCTCCCGCGCCGGCTCCGGAAAGTCCCCCCGGACCATCCAGTCGAGGTAGTCGGGCTTCATCTCGGCGACGAGGGCCAGGCTCTTCCCCTTCAGCTTCCCGAAGGCGAAGACCGCTTCTCCGTCCCGCCAGAAGAACCGCTTGTCGGGGTCGACCCACCGCCCCTCGGCCGGGGAGGAGAACTCGTGAAGGCCGTCCATCGTCCGCGGCAGGTCGGGATACCTCCGGAGCTGCCCCGCAAGGACCTCGGCGGCTGCGACGACGTCGGCGAGGGCTGCGTGCGCCCCCTCGTGGTCGCGCCCCGCGAAGAACCGGAGGGCAGCCCGGAGGTCGCGCGGCTCCTTCTTGAAGAAGATCGTCTGCATGTCCACGAGGCGCCGCTTCTGCATCGGGAACACGGCGTCCGCCCGCTCGAACTCCTTCTGGAGGAGCGGCACGTCGAACCCCCGGATGTTGTAGCCGGCCAGGTCCGCGTCCCCGAGGAAGGCGAGAAGCTCGGGGATGATCTGGCGGAACGAGGGGGCGTCCTGCACGTCGGCGTCGGAGATGCCGTGGATGGCCGTCGCCTCGCTGGGGATCCTCACGCCCGGGTTCACGCGCCGGTCGAAGACCCGGGGAGGGCCCTCCGGCGGGACGGCGAGCGCCGCGATCTCGACGATCCGGTCGATCGTCCTCTCCGTCCCGGTCGTCTCGAGGTCGAAGAAGACGATCGGCCGCCCCTCGCAAAGGGCGCGGAGCGTTTCCACGACCCCGGGGGGGACGACCGGCGCGGCCACGAGGGGATTCTGATCCATCCGGCCCGGCTTCAACCCCTCGTCCGGAACCGGAGCGCCGACAGGATCACGGCGAGGTTTCCGACGATGTTGGCCCCCATCCCGACGATGAGGGGCCACTGACGGATCCGGACACCGTAGACGAGGTAGATGACCTGCCCGCCGAGGAAGAGGAAGTACGTCAGGATCGAGACGTCGTCCGAGCTCCTGCGGCTCCAGATCCGGACCGCCTGCGGGATGTAGGCCCCTCCCGTCGCGATCCCGACGACCGATACGAGAAGGCCGAGGAGCTGATCGAACGTCATGATGCGAACGGAGGATACCCGAGCCGCGTCCGGCGTCGAGCTGGTCCGGGCCGGGAAGAGGCAGCCCGCCGCTTCGTATACTCCCCGGCGTGAAGCTGGGGATCGACTTCGGCACGACGCACACCGTCGTCGCGCTCGTCGACCGGGGGAACTACCCGGTCGTCGGTTTCGACGGGGTCGAGACGGTCCCCTCGCTGGTCGCGGCCCGGCACGACGACGGCGCTCTCCGCTTCGGCGCGGGGGCGGCCGCCGTCCGCCACCAGCCCCGGTGGACGGTCCTCCGCTCGTTCAAGCGGCTTCTCGACGAGGCGGGGCTCGGGACGGAGGTCGCGATCGGGCCGTGCGCCGTTCCGCTCCTCGACGTCCTCGTCGGGTTCTTCTCGCAGCTCCACCGGGACCTCGTCGGGGCGTCGAATGCCGGCCTCTCGCTGGACGAGCCGCTCGAGGCGGCCGTGAGCGTCCCGGCGAGCGCCTCGACCGCACAGCGCTTCCTGACGCTCGAGGCGTTCCGCCGGGCGGGGTTCGACGTGAAGGCGCTCCTGAACGAGCCCTCGGCGGCCGGTCTCGAGTACGCCCACCGCTACCGGAACATGTTGACGGCGCGGCGCGAGCACGTCGTCGTGTACGACCTCGGCGGAGGGACGTTCGACGCCTCGCTCGTGAGGATGTCGGGGCGCGCCCACGAGGTCGTCGCGAGCCGCGGAGCCAAGCGCCTTGGCGGGGACGACTTCGACGAGGCGATCCTCGCCCTCGTCGTCGAGAAGGCCCGGCTGGAGAAGCTGACCGAGGGCCAGAGGGCCCTTCTCCTCGAGGAGTGCGCGCGCCAGAAGGAGGCGGTCACGCCCAACACGAAGAGGTTCCTGGTCGACCTCTCCGCGGTCGGAGGCGGGCCCCTCTCGATCCCGATCGAAGAGGTCTTCCTCGCGTGTGAGGCGCTCGTCGAGGAGACGATCGACGCCGTGGCCCCGCTCGTCGAGGAGCCGGGCGCGGGAGTCTCGTGGGAGGGAGTCGCCGGGCTCTACGTCGTCGGCGGGGGCGGCGCCTTCCCGCTCGTCGGCCGGCGGTTGAAGGAGCGCTTCGGCGACCGGCGCGTCCGCCGGTCTCCGTACCCGTTCGCGGCGACGGCGATCGGCCTCGCGGCCTTCCTCGACGAGGAGACCGGCTGGACGCTGACGGAGCGTCTCACCCGCCACTTCGGCGTCTTTCGCGAGGCCGAACGGGGCGGAGACGTCTCGTTCGACCGGATCTTCCCCGAGGGAACTCCTCTTCCCGGGCCGGGAGAGCCTCCCCTCTCGGCGGTCCGGCGGTACGACGCCGTCCACAACATCGGACATCTCCGGTATCTCGAGTGCAGCCGCGTGACGGGGGGACGGCCAGACGGCGACGTGACGCCGTGGGAGGAGATCCTCTTCCCCTACGAGCCGGCCCTGCGCGAGCGGACGGATCTCGCGGACCTCCCCGTCGTCCGGACGGAGCACGGTCCCGTCATCGAGGAGACCTACCTCTGCGGGCCCGAGGGGGCGATCACCGTGACGGTTTCGATCCCCGACGCCGGCTTCTCCCGGACCTTCACGCTCCGCCGCTAGACCTCCCGCCGCCGCGGCCCCTCCCGGCGGCCCAGGCGGAGAGCCCGAGGAGCAGGAGCGTGGCCGCCGTCTTGGCGGCCAGGAGAGCCGACAGCGGACGGCGCGCGAGCGCGGCGTACTCCTCCTTCGCGAGGAGGGCGAAGGCCCAGACACCGAACGAGATGCCGAGAAGGACGGCGGCCGGGGCCGGAGGCTCCTCCTCGTCGCGGAGGGCCGCGAAGAGGGCGAGGAACGCGGGGATCAGGAAGACGCCGTAGTGCTCCCACGACTTCGGCGCGAGGAGAAGCCCGAGGGCCAGCGCCGCCCCGAAGCCGATCGCGGGACTCGCCGCGGCGCGCCCGCCGCGGAGGGCGACGAGGGCGAGAAGGGCCGCGAAGAGCCCCGCGGCGAGGGTGAACGGCATGACCAGCCCCGGGGCCGGGACGAGAGGCTCGACTTCGCCTCCCGGCGCGAAGAGGGCGAGGGCCGCGGAAGCGAGGGAGTGGTTTCGCCACTCGAAGCGGCCGACGGAGTTGTGGGCGGAGATCTGTCTCCACCAGAGCCCCCATCCGTCCGGTCCTCCCGCGACGATCCCGAGGAGAACGAGAGCGCCCCCGCCGAGGAGGAAACCGAGAAGCGCGCGTCCCTCCTTCCGGACGAGGAAGACGAGAGCCGGCAGCGCGAGGAACGGCTTGGCGAGGGCCGCCGGGGCGAGGAGGAGCCCCGCGAGAAGGCCGCGTCCCTTCCGGAGATGGAGGAGCGAACCCGCGAGGAGAAGGAGGAGGAGGCCGTTCGACTGTCCCGTCATCAGCCCGTAGAAGACGGGAAACAGGAAGGCGGTCCCGGCGAAGCCGGCGATCGTCAGGGCCCGCGTCCCGTCCTCGTCCCGGGAGATCGCCCGGGCGAGGACGACGAGGGCGAGGCCGGTCGCGGCGACGGAGAGGAGGAACCAGACGATCCGCGCCGCGTTCCACGGCAGGAGAGCGAGCGGCGCGTAGGCGACCGGCGTCCACGGCGGGTAGATGAAGTTCAGGACGGCGTCGCCTGGCCCGGCGGGCCCGTGGATTCCGAGCGCCGCGCCCGCGGCGCCGACGGCCGCGTCGTCATAGAAGCGCCGGTCGCCCTGGAGGAGGAGCTTCGCGGCGAGATAGGGGGGGGCGAGGTCGAGCCCCTGCTTGGGGTGGAAGAAAGCCCGGCCCAGCTGGACCGCCGCCTCGGTCGCGGCGACCGCCCCGAGGAGGAGCGCGACCGTCCGGCGGCGGGGCTCAGCCATGCTGCGGGGCGCTCCCGACCCGGACGACGATCAGGGTCCGGTCGTCGGCCGGTTCGTCGCCGCCCGTGAAATCCCGCCAGGCGGAGAGGACGCGGTCCCGCGCCTCCGCGGCGCTCCGCCCTCCGGACGAGGCGAGAGCGGACTCCAGCCGCGGAAAGCCGAACTCCTCGTCGCTGCCGGGGCGGGTCGCCTCGACGATTCCGTCGGAGAGGAGGACCCAGAGGTCCCCGGTCTCGAGCGGCGCCTCGACGGTCCGGAAGGAGACGGGAAGGCCGAGGCCGAGGGGCCGCGCCGGGTTGACGAGCGCCGTCACGGCCCCCGCCGGCGTCACGCGGTAGGGGTAGAGGTGCCCCGCGTTCGTGTAGGCCACCTTCTTTTCGGCCAGCGAGATCCGGACGTAGGCCATCGTCACGAAGGTCCGGCTGTCGGTCGTCCGGGCGATCTCGGCGTCGAGGCGCGTCAGGAGCTCGGCGCCGGTCGCACCCGACTGGACGAGGGCCGTGAGAGAAGCCTTGGCCGAGGCCATGACGATCCCGGTCGGGAGACCGTGCCCCGAGACGTCGGCGAGGACGACGGTCAGGACTCCCGGAGGATCGCTCGCGACGAGGTCGTAGAAGTCGCCGCCGATCGCGGCCGCCGGATGGAAGTCGACGGCGATCTCGACTCCCGGGAAGGCGAAGTCGGCCGGCGGCAGGAGACGCCGCTGGAGGTCGCGCGCGACCGCGAGCTCGCGCTCGAGGGCCGCCTTCTCCGCCCGCTCGGCCACGCTCGCCTCGAGGTGGGAGGTCATCTCGTTGAATCCGTCGACGAGGCGCGAGAGCTGGTCGTTCCCCTTGAGGACGACGCGGTGCGCGAAGTTCCCCTTCTCGACCTCCGCGACCCCCTGGGAGAGGCGCTTCGTGGCCCGGGAGATCCGGAGGACCAGGACGGCGGCGAGGAGCGTCGCCAGGAGGAAGACGGCCAGGGCGGCGCCGCCGAGGAACTTCATCACGCCGAGGGCGACGTCCGACGACTGGGTCGCCGAGCGTCCGACGCGGATCTCACCGAAGAGGTGGTCGGCTTCGGCGGCCACCGACGACCGGAGGAGGACGACGAGGCGCTCCTCGGGCATCGGCTGGCCCGTCGTCCAGTCGACGTGGTCCACCGTCACGGCGACGGGCCAGAGGATCCATCGGCCGAAGATCGGACCCGAGCCGGCGGGGGGCGCCGCGGTCGGAAGGGCGCCGAGCGCGCTCGCTTCGGTCCGCTCCAGGTCGAAGCGCTCCTTCCCGACGGAGAGCCTCGTCCGGGAACCCGCGGGCGGGGCGTCGGGCGCCGGACGTGCCCGCCGAATGTCGAGCTCCATGCCGAGATCGCGCTCGAGGGCCGTGCGGAACACGGGGCCCGTCCGGAGCGTCAGGACGAGGACGCCGCTCCGGCGGCGTTCGATGGCCGCGAAGAAGTCGCGCGTCCCGTCGTGACCCACGAGGAGCGTGGGGAGGCGCGGGAGCCACTCCCGCGGAAGGAGCGACCTCCCGTCCGGCGTGCCGAACGACTCCTCCCGGCCACCCACGGGGAGGTAGTCGTAGCCCGCCTCGCCGAACGCCCGAACCGGAGCGGCGACCGTCTCGAACGCCGCGCGGCGCGCGGCCGCGTCGGAAGCTTCCTCGAAGCGGTCCGCGAGGAGCCGGGCGGTCTTCTGGAGGGTCTCGCGTCGCGCCTCGAGGGCGCGCTCGGCCCGCTGGCCGGCCACCTGCGCCGCCACCAGCCAGACACCTGCGTAGGCCACGACGGCGAGGAAGAGGATCGGCAGGAAGAGGAGGAGGTACGAGACGAGGAGCCGGCTCCCGACGCGCCAGAGGAGCCCCCGGAACAGGTGGCGGACGGCGCTGACCGTGAAGACGGCTCCGGCAGAACCCGCGAGGAGGCCGCCGACCGGGCCCCAGAAGCCGCCCGGCAGGCCCGCCTGGCCGGCCGAGAGGAGGAGGAGGCCGGCGAGAAAGGCGAGCCCGCTCCGGCGGAAGGTCTTCGTCAGCGTCATCGGTTCCGCGTCGATTCTGACAGAGGCATTCCTATACTGCGGGCATGTGGGGGAGCCCCTTCCTCCGGGACCTGCTCGTCGTCCTCGCGGCGTCGTTCCCGGTCCTCTGGATCTGCCGCCGCCTGCGGCTTCCCCAGATCGTCGGGTTCTTCGTGACCGGCATCGCCATCGGCCCCCACGCCCTCGGCTGGGTGCGCGAGGTCGAGCGGGTCCGGCCGATCGCCGATCTTGGCGTCGCCCTGATCCTCCTCTTCGTCGGCCTCTCCATTCCTCTCCGGAAGCTCCGGACCCTGGGACGGACCGCGCTCGTCGGCGGCTCGCTCCAGATGGCGCTGACGACCGCGGCCGTCGCCGCGCTCTCGGCGGGGATCGGGAACCCTGTCAACGTCGCCGTCTTCCACGGCCTCGTCGTCTCGGTCTCCTCGACGGCCGTCGTCCTTCCGCTCCTCAAGGAGCGGGACGAGATGGCGGCTCCCTACAGCCGCCGGTTCCTCGCCGTGTCGCTCTTCCAGGACCTCGCGGTCATCCCGCTCGTCCTCCTCCTTCCGGCGCTCGGCGCCGGAGGCGGCGGGGCGATGGCGGTCTCTCCCGCGGCGGTGGCGGGGAAGGTGGGCCTCGCCGTCGTCGGCGTCGTCCTTCTCGTGGCGGCGGCCCGGAACGCGGCGCCCGTCTTCCTCGACCTGGTGGCGCGGACCGGGAGCCGCGAGATGTTCACCGGGGCGGTCATCCTTCTCGTCCTCGGGATGATCGCGGCCGGCGAGCTGGCGGGGGTCTCCGCGGCGATGGGCGCCTTCGCGGCCGGGATCGTCCTCGCCGAGAGCGACCACGTCCACGAGGTGGCCGCGACGCTGGCGCCGATCCGCGACCTCCTCTCGAGCCTCTTCTTCGTCTCGGTCGGGATGCTCCTCTCCCCGGGCTTCGTCGTCGGACACCCGGCCGTGATCGCGGGGCTGATCGCCCTCGTCGTCCTCGTGAAGGTCGTGGCGGCCTACGTGGCCCTCCGGCTCGGGGGGGCCCCGCCGCGGACCTCCCTCCGCTCCGGCCTCGCCCTCGCGACGGTCGGCGAGTTCTCGTTCGTCCTGGTCGGGGCAGGGGCGGCCCTGGGCCTCCTCTCCGAGACGGCCCACCAGTTCGTCATCTCGTCCGCGGTCGTCTCGATGGCGATCCTCCCCGCCCTCCTGACGTGGGGCCCCCGGCTCGTCACGCGCCTCCCGGAGCGGGTGGAGGAGGAGGTCGGCGGCGACGAGGCGCCGCTTCCCTCGCGGGGCCACATCGTCGTGGTCGGCGCCGGGCTGAACGGCACGAACGTGGCGCGCGTCCTGGCGGAGACCCGGATCCCCTACGTCGTCCTCGATCTGGACGTCGAACGGATCGCCGAGGCACGGCGCGAGGGGCTCCGGACGGTGCGGGCCGACGCCACGGGGGCCGAGGGGCTCGAGGCGGCGGGCGTGGCCCGGGCCCTGGGCGTCGTCGTGACGATTCCCGACCCGGAGGCCGCGCGGCGGGTCGTCCGCCTCTGCCGGATGAAGAACCCGGAGATCCGGATCATCGTCCGGACGCGGTACATCCGCGAGGTCGAGGCGCTCCGGGCGGTCGGGGCGGACGAGGTGATCCCGGAGGAGTACGAGACCTCGATCGAGCTCGTCTCGCGGGTCCTCCACCTGCTGCACGTCCCGGGAAACGTCATCGGGACGCAGATCCGGCTCCTCCGCGACGAGGCCTACCGGAAGCTCCGCGACCCGCAGGCGCGGACGGCCGGGGGCCGGCGCCTGTCGGCCCTCGTGGCGGCCGGGACGAGCGAGCTGTTCCTCGTCATGCCCGACACGGCGGCCGAGGGACGAGCCCTTTCCGAGCTGAATCTCGCGCGGCAGCAGGTCGCCGTCCCCGCCGTCCTCCGCGACGGCGTCCCGCACGCCCCGCCCCCGCCCGACTGGAAACTGGCCGCCGGAGACACGATCGTCCTCGTCGGCGCGCACGAGGACCTGATGCACGCGATCGCGGGGCTCGAGGCGCCCTCTCAGTCCGGTCCGGAGGGCGCGGCGGGGGCCTGATCCTTCCCGAGGTAGAGCGTCTGCGAGGGAAACGCGACGCCCGTACCGGCCGCGGCGACGGCCTCGAGGGCGGAGAAGAGAAGCTCCTCCTGAACCTCGAGGAAGGCGGGGAAGTCCGCGGCGAGGACGTAGGCCCGGAGCTCGAGGTCGAGCGAGGAGGCGCCGAGGCGGAGAAACCTCACGCGCGCCTCTTCGGGGGCCACGCGCGGGTGCTCCGCGAGGATCGTCCGGAGGGAGGCGAGGACGGCCTTCATCTGCTCCGGCGTCGTCTCGTATCTCAGGCCGAGAACGTGGTTGAAGAGGAACCGGTCGCGGCGGGAGAGGTTCTCGATTTCCTTCGTCAGGAGCGTCCCGTTCGGGATCGAGACGACGGTGCGGTCGAAGGTCCGGAGGCGCGTCGCGAAGAGGGTGATGTCCTCCACCGTCCCGGTGAACGTGCCGATCCGGCAGGCGTCACCGACCCGGAGGATCTTGTCGCCGATGACCGTGAAGCCGCCGAAGATGTTCTCGATGCTCGTCCGGGCCGCGAAGGCGAGCGCCACGCCGCCGATCCCGAGGCCGGCGAGGGCGGCCGTGAGGTTGACGCCGACGGCCGAGAGCGCTGCGAGAACGGCGAAGAGGAGGACGGCCCCCTTCAGGATCCGCCGCCCCAGGGTGATCGTCGGCACGGCCGAGGAGCCCGCCTCGGCGAAGCGGTCCCGGGCGGTCCCGGAGAGGGCGTCGATCAGCCGGAGGAGGAGCCACGCCGCGGCCGCGACGATCGAGACCCGGAACCAGAGGCCGTACCGGTACCGGAAGAGAAGGGGGAGCGAGAGGTAGGACGTGGCGAAGTGGTGAAGCCCGAGGGTGAGGAGGAGCGCCACGGGAGCCCGCGCCCGCTTCAGCGCCTCTCGGACGTCTCCCTGCCGCCCCTTCTTTTCGAGCCGGAGGCGGAGCGGCTTCATCACGACCGAGAAGAGGAGCCAGGAGAGAAGGAAGAGGGGGGGCAGGAGGCCGACGAAGCCGACGAGCTGCCAGAGGTGGAGGTAGCCGACGGGTCTCCGGAGGACTTCGGGGAGCTTCTCCTCGATCTCCGGGACGTTCAGCTCGCGGTAGAGCCGCGGGATCTCGCGGAGCGTCTCGGCGGAGAAGAGCCAGATCGGCGGTCCCTCGCGGGGCGTCTCCCGGGCGAGGAGGACGTCTACCGTCTCCTCTCCCAGGGCGAGCTGGCCGGCCCGTTCGTACTCGGGCGGAAGGCCGTCCGCGAGATTCCCCGCGACCGCTCCGGAAAGCGCCTGGAGATCGCCCGAGAAGGCCCGGTTCAGCACCGCCTCGAGCTGGCGCGCCAGCGTCTGCCGGGCCGCCGGGGCCGGATTCCCCCGAAACTGGAGGAACTCGGCGGCCACCGCCCAGTTCGATCTCTGCGCGGCCTGGATGAAGCCGAGGAAGGCGCTCCGCGGCGTCTCCCGACGGTAGGGATCGGTGACCGAGGGTTCCGGGGCGGGAGTCGGAGTGGGGGCGGCAGGGAGCAGCGGGACCTGGGCCGCGGAGGGGACGGCCCCGATGGCGGCGGCGAGCGCCGCAGCGGCCAGGACGAGTCGTCGTTCGCGCATCGGGCGGCGCCGAGATTACCGCGACGCCGCCCGACGCGCCCCGGTCAGTTCAGCTCGGCGTCCAGGCTGTACCAGGTGGAGCTGATGTCGAGGCTCGCCATCAGGCCCGACTCGTTGAGCTGGTAGATCGCGAGGCCGTTGACGAAGGCGGTCGCCGAGGCTCCCCCTTCCTTCCCGGCTGCGGCACGGGCCGAGGCGTCGGCGTACCACCCCTTCGTGACGAAGCGCTCGAAGGACTCGCTGTCCTGCATCAGGAAGATGATCTTGTACTTCTGTCCCCCGAGCGTCAGGCCGATGCCGGCGCTCCCCATCGTCATGTAGGTCCGCTTCCCCGTCTTCCGGTCGACTGCGACCCCGGAGCCTCCGGCCCCGGAGAGGGCGATCCCGAACTTGAAGCTGTCGAAGACGGCGTAGCCGTAGGCCTTCTCGAGAAGTTCCTTCGCCTTCGGGTTCACGATGGTCAGCCGCTCCATCGTCTCGCCCGCCATGGCGTCGACGACCTTCCTCCGGGCGTCCAGCCTCATCTCCGTCCACTGGTCCCTCGGCGTGGCGGCGGGCGAGGGCTTCACGGCCGGGGTCTCCTTCGGCGCGGCCGGCTCCTGGGCCCTTCCATCGGGGGAGAGGAGGAGGATCGCGGCGAGGAGAGCGGCGAGGAGGGCGGGGCGTCCGTTCTGGCTCATTGAAGGTCCTCCGGTGGGGAGGTTAGCAATACCGGGGCCGCCGGCGCGGCGACGGAGATCACCTCTCCGTCCTTCCCGTCTCCCGGGGCGGCCGGACAAAGTCGAGGGGGGACTTCCGGACATGCCGCCCGACGTGCCGGAGGACGCCGCCCAGCTCGGAGAGGGGCATGGCGTACGCCTGCGCTGCGTTGACGAGCGAGAGCGAGAAGGCGACGGAGAGGTTCAGGACGAACATGACGCCGATTCCGGCCAGGGCGCGGAAGAACGAGCCGCCGAAGAGCCATCTCTCGCCGAGGCTCGCCGCGGCCAGGGCCAGCTGGCCAGTCGAGAGGGTCACGTGCCGGACGTCGAACGGGATCCCGAAGAACCTCCCGACGGCGGGGGCGAAGCCGAGGAGGAAGCCGAGCGCGACGTTCGTGGCCCAGCCGGAGGCGTTCTGCCGGAAGCACTCGGCCGCGCGCCCCATCCGCTCTCGCCCGAGCGACGCGCCAAGGGGGTGCTGCGCGAGGCCCTCGGGAATCCGGTGGAGCGTGGCCCAGTTCTCGAACCACCCTCCCGCGACGCTCGCGAGCCAGAGGAGGACCCCGGTCAGCCCCGAGTAGAAGACCGTCCCGCTGTCGAGAGGACTCAGCGCCTCGAAGGTCCCCCGGGCCTCCTCCTCGGCGAGGAAGGGGGTCCCTGTGACTCCTTTCCAGAGGAGCTCGAAAAGGGCCGCTCCGAGGGCGACGACGAAGACGTTCGAGACCGCGGCCGCGAGCTGCGAGCTCGTGAGGCGGGCGAAAACCACCGCGATCCGCTCCTCGCGGTCCTCTCCCTTCGTCTCGCGGATGATTCCGGCCAGCGCGGCCGCCGTCATGGCGGGCTGCTTCGTCGCGAGGACGAAGCCGAAGGTCTGGAGGGCGACGAAGCTGACCGCGTAGTTCAGGCCGTAGAGAAAGCTCTCGGGGAAAGGGGCGAGATGCCAGCCGTGGACCGCCATCTTGGCCGCGGCCGTCAGGACGGTCAGGGCCCCGCCCCCTGCCGCGGCGACCCAGATGTGGCGATACTCGCTCCGGGTCTCCGCGATGTAGTGCTCACCCGTCTCGCCCGAGCGGTCGACGATCTTCCGGTCGAGGAGCCGGAGGTTCCACCGGACGAGATGGCCGAGGCTCCGGTCCTGCTGGGCGAAGAGGGCGAGGCGCGAAAAGAGCCGGTAAAGGGCGCGCGTCCGCTCGACACCCTCCGGCGCCTCGAGGACGTCGGCCATCAGGGCCATCCGGGTCAGGCAGCGGTCGATCACCTCGAGGCCGAAGACGATGTCGACGCTCACCCCCTGCGTCTCGAGGTGCTGCTGGATGACCTTCGTCTCCTTCCGGCAGTCGCCGGAGTCGCGGCGGAACGCCTTCGCTGCGGCCTCGACGTCACCTGCGGAGAGCCACGCGGCGAGAAGGGCATCCGCCGACTGCCGGATCCGGAAGAAGGGAGAGTCGGAGACGGGGCCCGGGGTCGCCCGGGCCCGCAGCTTCCGCGAGAGCCCCTGCGCCTCGACGCGGGTGGCGAGAAGCCGGAACCCGTCGGCGAAGGCGCGGCGGACCGGTTCCCACGTCTCTGCCGGCACGGCACCGGAGAAGACACCGGCGATCCGGTGGAAGATGTCGAGAGGCCGGTCCTGGAACCGCCGGACCTCGGTTTCGGTCCGGAAGAGGCGCCGGACGGCGCGCGACAGGTCCCGGTCGTTTCGCGGCGCCGGGACCAGCCGGGCGGAGAGGCGGTCGCCCGCCTCGGCGAGGAAACCCCGGTCGCTCGGGATCCCGGTGTCTCCGAAGAGGTTCGTCGCGTCGGTCTCCGAGAGGAACGTCGCGAGGGCACGGGAGAAGGCCTCGCGGCGCGCGCCCGGCCCCTCGAGCGACTCGAGGAGGGGAAGGATCGCCTTGCTCCCCGCCGCCCCCTCCTCGGCCGCGCGAAGCCCGCGCACGAGACCGACGAAGGCGTCCGACCGCTCGCCGGCGGTTGTCGCGGCGGCGAAGGCCTCGAGCGAGGCATCGAGCGACGAAAGATCCGCCCTCATGCGGCCAGGCGATTCTAGGCAG
>Ga0079037_100000049_pt1 | contig 35389 bp, 28 predicted proteins | sample Mud3Dept4metaG_FD_71479 | JGI IMG/M metagenome (GOLD analysis project Ga0079037, IMG submission 71479) | Freshwater wetland microbial communities from Ohio, USA, analyzing the effect of biotic and abiotic controls - Mud 3 Core 4 Depth 4 metaG | ecosystem: Environmental > Aquatic > Freshwater >... | reverse complement strand
GGTGTCGGCGCGCACGCGCGAGCTGCTCCAGGTCCAGGAGCAGGCCTGGCGCGTCGGCGTCCTGCCGGCGCTCGTCGCCGCGGGCATCCGCATCGTCCCCCCCCGCGACTTCGCTCCCGACCAGAAGGCGGCGGCCCGGCGCCATTTCGCGGAGAGCGTGTTGCCGGTGCTGACGCCCCTGGCCGTCGACCCGGCCCACCCCTTCCCGCACCTGCGCCACAAGTCGATCAACCTGGCCGTCCTGCTGCGGCGCGGGCGGAGGAGGAGGAAGAAGGAGCCGCCCGAGCTCCTGGCGGTGGTGCAGGTCCCCTCGGTGCTGGCGCGACTGGTGCGCCTGCCCTCGGAATCGGGCGAGTGCTACGCGCTGCTGGAGGAGGTCATCGCCGCGCATGCCGGCGACCTCTTCCCGGGGCACGCGGTGGCCGAGGTCGCCACCTTCCGGGTCACCCGCAACTGGGACCTGAACGTGGACGAGGAGGAGTCGGAGGACCTCATCTCCAGCATCCAGGAGGAGTTGCGCCGCCGGGAGCGCGGAGCCGCCGTGCGCCTGGAGATCGCCGGGGAGGCCTCGCCGGAGCTGGAGGCGGCGCTGACCCGGGCGCTGATCCTGGAGGGGCCGGACGTGTACCGCCTGCGCCGCCCCATGCAGTTCGCCGACTTCCTGGGCCTGGTCGCGGACGCCCGCCCCGAGCTCCGCTTCGAGCCGCTGCAGCCGGCCATCCCGGCCCGCTTCCAGGAGCCGGAGCCGGTGATGGCGGTGATCGCGCGCGGGGACGCGCTGCTCCACCACCCCTACGAGTCCTTCGAGCCGGTGGTGCGGTTCGTCGAGGAGGCCGCCGACGACCCGGACGTGCTGGCCATCAAGCAGACCTTCTACCGAGCCGGCGGCGACAGCCCCTTCATCCGCGCCCTGTGCCGGGCGGCGGAGAGCGGCAAGCAGGTGACGGTGCTGGTGGAGATCAAGGCCCGCTTCGACGAGGCCAACAACATCGCCTGGGGCCGGCGCCTGGCCGACTCCGGCGTCCAGGTGGTCTACGGCTTCGTCGGCCTCAAGACCCACTGCAAGGTGACGCTGGTGGTACGCCGCGAGGCGGGGGGCATCCGGCGCTACGTCCACCTCGGGACCGGCAACTACAACACCCAGACGGCGCGCCAGTACACCGACCTCTCCTTCTTCACCTGCCGCGACGAGTTCGCCGAGGACGCCTCGGCGCTGTTCAACCTGCTCACCGGGTACGCCGAGCCGCCTCACTGGAAGCGCCTGGTGATCGCTCCCTACGGGCTCCAGGAGCGGATCCTGGCGCTGGTGGCACGCGAGGCCGAGCAGGCCCGCGCCGGGAAGCCGGCCCGCCTCGTCGCCAAGATGAACGCGCTGGTCGACCCGATGGTGATCCGGGCGCTCTACGCCGCCAGCCAGGCCGGCGTGGAGATCGACCTGCTGGTGCGGGGGATCTGCTGCCTGCGGCCGGGCGTCCCCGGGGTCTCGGACCGCATCCGGGTCACGTCGGTGCTGGGCCGCTTCCTCGAGCACAGCCGCATCTTCGCCTTCGGCGAGGGGGAGCGGGCCGAGTGCTGGCTCTCCTCGGCCGACTGGATGCCCCGGAACTTCCAGCGCCGCGTCGAGGCCATGTTCCCGGTCGAGGATCCCGCCTTGCGGACCCGCATCGTCGAAGAGATCCTGGGGGGCCCGCTCCGGCCGGACGCCAAGGCCTGGCGGCTCACGGCGACCGGCACCTACGAGCGGCTGGTTCCGGCCGGCGAGGCGGTGGACAGCCAGGCGCAGCTGCTCGAGGCGGCCCGCCGGGCGGCCCACCTCCCCGGACGCCCGCCGGGGCTGCGCGCCGCGCCGCCGGCCTGACGGGGCTTTCCAGCACCCGCCCCGGGGCGGGGCCAGGCCCGAGCGGCCGCACACCGCTCAGCGAGCCAGCTTGCGGAGCTGCCCCGGGGCGAGCACCCACCCGATGCGGCCCGAGCCGGCGCCGGGCCGCACCGGCAGGACCACCAGGCAGGCGCCTCCCTTGCCGAGCTCGAGAAGCGGGCCGCCCTGGCCGCTCACCAGCCACGACACCAGCCGCCCGAGGTGGGGCTCGTGGCCGACGATGGCCGCCGCGCGGCGCCGCCCCTGGCGCCGGAGCCAGGGGAGCAGCGCCTCCGGCGCCGCCTCCGGGGCGAGCTCGGGGATCTCCTCGAAGCTCCTGAGGCCCAGGGCCGGGGCCAGGATGCGGGCCGTCTCCACCGCCCGGACCAGCGGGCTCGAAGCCATCGCCGCCACCGGCGGCGCGATGCGGGCGAGGCCCCGCGCCCCCCGCCGCATCTTGCGCCGGCCCTCGGCCGTGAGCGGCCGCTCGCCGTCCGGCCGCCCGGTGGCCGCGAAGGCCGCCCGTTCCTCGGCGATGGCGTGGCGCACCACCAGCAGCTCCATGGCGGGAGGATAGCCGCACCGGCTCTCCGAGTCTCGCTCCCGCCGGGGCCGCTCCTTCGTCCGGCGCCAGCCGCGGCCGTCTCAGGCGGCGCCCAGCCCGGCCAGGAAGCCTTGCAGCGCCGCCGCGACCCGGGCCGGATCCTCCCGCATCACCATGTGGCCGGCGCCGGGGAGCCGCCATGGCCGGGGAGGTCCACTGCCAGGACGCGCCGGCCGAGCAGTTCCCGCACCGGGGGCGGCCAGTGGAGCGCCGTCCCGCCCGCGCCGTGGACGAGGACCAGCGGCGGCCCGGAGGCCCCCGGGGGCTCGGAGGCGAGGTAGTGCATTCCGGCGGCGACGGGCATGCTCCCCCCGGGCAGACGAGAGCACGAGCGGGCTCGCCTGCCAAGCGCCCGTTGGCTCGACGCTCCCCTGGAATCGTGCTCTGCTCCTCTCGCGGCCCTCTTCCCGCGGCCGACGCCGGCGATGGACGACTTCTCGCGCGAACCCCTCTGGTACAAGGACGCGGTCGTCTACGAGACCCACGTCAAGGCGTTCTTCGACGCCAACGGCGACGGGATCGGCGACTTCGCCGGCCTCCTGCAGAAGCTCGACCACCTCGAGGACCTCGGGGTCAACTGCCTCTGGCTGCTTCCCTTCTTCCCCTCGCCGCTCCGCGACGACGGCTACGACATCGCCGACTACCTCGGCGTCCACCCGGAGTACGGCACCCTGGACGACTTCCGGCGGCTGGTGCAGGAGGCGCACCGCCGCGGGATCGCCGTTCTGGTCGAGCTGGTCCTGAACCACACCTCCGACCAGCACCCCTGGTTCCAGAGGGCGCGGCAGGCGCCGGCCGGCTCGCCGGAGCGCCATTTCTACGTGTGGAGCGACAGCGACCGCGGGTACCCCGACGCCCGCATCATCTTCCTCGACGCGGAACGCTCCAACTGGGCCTGGGATCCGGTGGCGCGCGCCTACTACTGGCACCGCTTCTACGGCCACCAGCCCGACCTGAACTTCGACAACCCGGCCGTGCTCGAGGAGATGCTGCGGGTGATGGCCTTCTGGCTCGACCTGGGCGTGGACGGGTTCCGCCTCGACGCCATCCCCTACCTGGTGGAGCGGGAAGGCACCATCTGCGAGAACCTTCCCGAGACCCACGCCGTGGTGAGGCGCATCCGCGCCTTCCTGGACGGCCGCTATCCGGGCCGGGTCCTGCTGGCGGAGGCCAACCAGTGGCCCTGGGACGTGCGCCCCTACTTCGGCGACGGGGACGAGTGCCACATGGCCTTCCACTTCCCGGTCATGCCGCGCATCTTCATGGCGCTCCGGCTCCAGGACGCCGAGCCCATCGCCGACATCCTGCGGCGCACCCCGCCCATCCCGGAGCGCTGCCAGTGGGCGCTCTTCCTCCGCAACCACGACGAGCTGACCCTCGAGATGGTGACCGAGGAGGAGCGCGACTACATGGTCGCCGCCTACGCGCGGGATCCGCGGGCCAGGCTCAACCTGGGGATCCGGCGCCGGCTGGCGCCGCTGGTCGACAACGGCCGCAAGCGGATCGAGCTCCTCAACAGCCTCCTCTTCTCCTTCCCGGGAACGCCCGTCGTCTACTACGGCGACGAGATCGGGATGGGCGACGACGTGGCGCGCCCGGACCGGGACGGCGTTCGGACCCCCATGCAGTGGAGTGGCGACCGCAACGCCGGCTTCTCCGCCGCCGACCCGTCGGCGCTCTACTCCCAGCCCATCGCGGACCCGGTGTACGGCTACGCCGCCGTGAACGTGGAGGCGCAGCGGAGGGATCCCTCCTCCCTGTTCCACTGGATGCGGAACATGATCCGCCTCCGCAGGCAGTTCCGCGTGTTCGGCCGCGGCGCCATGGATTTCGTCCGCTCCTCGAACCGCGCCGTGCTCGCCTACGTGCGGCGGTGGGAGGAGGACACGGTCCTCTGCGTCGCCAACCTGTCCCGCAGCCCGCAGCCGGCCGAGCTCGACCTCTCCGCGTTCGCGGGGTACACGCCGGTGGAGATGGTCGGCTTCACCCGGTTCCCGGCCATCCGCCGCGACCCCTACTTCCTGAGCCTGTCGGGCTACGGCTTCTACTGGTTCGAGCTGCGGCGGTCCGGCCCTTCGGCGGCGCCTCAGGCCCGGCCGTAGAGTCCCGCGAGCTCTCCCAGGCGGGCGGCCAGGCCCGGGGCCAGGTCCCCGGCGCACAGCCGCCAGCGCCAGTTCCCGGATGGGGAGGAGGGCCGGTTCATCCGGGCCTCGCTGCCGAGGCCCAGCACGTCCTGGAGGGGCGCCACCGCCGTGGAGGCCACCGATGCCAGGACCGCCCGGATCATCACCCAGTTCATCTCCCGCCCGTGGGTGGCCAGGTAGCGCCGCGCACGATCCTTCTCGCGGCGGACGCTCTCGGGCGTCCGCGTCGAGTCGCCCCCCTCGCTGGCCCACCAGCCGAGGACGGTGTCGTTGTCGTGCGTTCCGGTGTAGGCGACCAGGTCCCGCTCGTAGTTGTGCGGCAGGAAGCTCGGGGCCTGCGGGTCTTCGCCGAAGGCGAACTGCAGGATCGCCATCCCGGGCAGCGCGAGCCCGCGGCGCAGCGACTCGACCGCGGGCGTGATGACCCCCAGGTTCTCGGCCACGAGCGGCAGGTCGCCCAGCGCCGAGCGCAGCGCCTCGAAGAGCGGCGCGCCCGGGCCCGGCCGCCAGGAGCCGGCCTCGGCGGTGGCGGCCCCGGCGGGCACGGCCCAGTAGGCCTCGAATCCCCGGAAGTGGTCGAGGCGCAGCGCGTCCACCTGCGCGAGCCCGGCCCGGACCCGCTCCACGAAGAAGGCGTGGACCTCCCGCGCCATCTCCTCCCAGCGGTAGATGGGGCTGCCCCACAGCTGTCCGGTGGCGCTGAAGTAGTCGGGGGGAACGCCGGCGACCACGGTGGGAGCCCCCTCCCCGTCCAGGTGGAAGAGGTGCGGTCGCGCCCAGACCTCGGCCGAATCGAGCGCCGGGTAGAGCGGCAGGTCGCCGAGGAGGAGCACCCCCCGCTCCCGGCAGCGGGCGCGGAGACCGGACCACTGCTCGGCGAAGGCGAACTGCGCGAAGGCGCAGGCCCGCACCGCCTCGTCGAGCTCCCTCCGCGCCGCCGCCAGGGCCTCGGGGCGGCGGGTCGCCAGCGGACGGCCCCAGCGCCACCAGGGCTCGCCCCGGTGCCGCTGCTTCAGGGCGCAGAAGAGCGCGAAGTCGTCGAGCCAGGAGGCGTTGCCGGCGCGGAACTCCTCGAGCGCCCGCCGCCGCCCGGCGGGGGCCCGGCGCTCGAAGCTTGCGGCGGCCGCCGCCAGCGCCGCCGACTTCCAGGGAATGACCGCCCCGTAGTCCACCGGCCCGCCGCCCTTCGGCCCGCCGGCCAGCTCGGCGCCCGCCAGCCAGCCCTCCGACGCCAGCGCCTCGAGGCTCACCAGGAGCGGGTTCCCGGCGAAGGCGCCCAGCCCCTGGTAGGGCGAGTCCCCGTAGCCGGTGGGGACGAGGGGGAGCACCTGCCAGACGGTCTGGCCGGCCGCCGCGAGGAAATCCAGGAACCGCTCTGCGCCGCCGATGTCGCCGATGCCGCCGGGACCGGGCAGGGAGCTCGGGTGCAGCAGGATCCCGCTGCGCCGGCGCTCGCCCAGCCGAAGCCGCCCCGGGCCCGCGACCTCAGAGGTGCCGGACATCCTCGTGCTCCTCCTCCTCTCCGCGGTCCTCGACGCCGAAGCGGCGCTCCAGCGACCGCGCCACCATGTCCCGGGCGCCGAGCCCCACCGCCAGGGCCAGGGTCAGGACGATCCCGCCGAACAGGATGCCGAAACCGAGGGTGACGATGCTGCCGCCGACGCCCAGCTGCTCGAGGGCCATGGCGGTGGCCAGGACCAGCACCAGCCAGCGAACCCCCAGGCCGAGCATCCGCGCCGACTGCAGCCCCATGTTGACGGCGCCGATGAGGACGCTCCGCGACAGCGCCCGGGCCGCCGCCACCCCGACGCCCAGCGTCACCACCGCCAGCAGCGCGTGCGGGAGGTAGTCCACCAGCCGGATGGCCAGGGCGTTGGTCGCTCCGGCGTCCACCACCGACAGGCCGACCAGGAATCCGCCGGCGACGATCGACCAGCCGGCCAGCCGCTCCAGCAGGAGCGCCGGCCGGGCGCCCGGTCCGCCGGGCGCGGCGAAGCCCCATTCCCGCGCCCGCCGGTCCACCTCGAGACGCCGGCACACCCGGCGAACCAGGAGCCGGACCAACAGGGCCAGGGCCACCGAGACGGCGATCACCGCCGCCACCGCCAGCAGTCGGGGCAACAGGCGGGCGGTGGCGTTCACCACGCGCTGCAGCGATTCCAGGAAGATCGACTTCGTCTGTTCCCACATGGCTTTGCTCCTCACGGGCTGAAGGCGTCGGGCCAGCGCCAGCGCGCCACCAGGTACGGCTTCTCCTCCTCGAACGCGGCGCAGAGCGCTTCCACCCGCCGCTCCGCCCCGGCGGGCTCGAGGTCCCGGATCTCGGCGGCGAAGGCGGCCACCCAGCCCAGGTAGAGCGGCGTCATGGCCCGGAGCAGATGGCCGCGCTCCATGACCTTGGCGAAGTGGCCCACCGCGAAGTCGAAGACCACCCGGGCCCAGAGGCGGTCGTCGAGCCGGAAGCGCGACTCCGGCAACGACGCGGCGTGGCGCAGCGCGATCAGGTTGGCCGGCGTCACCGCCATGGCCCAGATGGGCTCGAGCTCCTTGTGGCCGAGCCGGAAGGCGGACTGGAGCCGGTCGACGCCGGGTTGCGGGGGGACCCGGCCCGGACGGCCCGCGATCCCGGACTCGGCCACGGGGCGCGAGCCCTCGACCCGTTGCCACCGCTCGGCGTGCCGCTCCATCTCGCGGAACACCATGCCGACCACGCGCTCGATGGCGTGGCTGGCGTCGTCGGGCTCGCTGGCCGGGTCCGGCCAGTCGCCCATCCACGCCTGGCATACCCGGGCGCCGCCGGCGAGGGCCTTGGCGACGAGCCACACGTCGCTGCCTGCGGCGGCCGGGTCCCGCCGCCAGTCTCCGTCGGAGAGGAGCCTCCGCGCGAAGCCGGCCGACAGCGCCACCTCGCCGCCGAGCGGCTGGCGAAGCCGCCAGCCGTAGAGGCTGCGGGTGAGCGGGTAGACGATCCCGGTGTTGAGCGCGCCGTCGAGGGGGTGGCGGAGGTAGGCCGGGCAGGCGAGGTCGAATCCCTCGTCCAGGACCGGCGCCAGCAGCGCCCTCGGCCAGTCCGCCGCGTCGTCGTGGTTCTCGCCGCCGAGCAGCACCGCCGCCGCCGCCGCCAGGCCATCCACCTCGCGCAGCAGCGGAGCCAGGGCACTCTGCGGGCCCGGCACGCCTCCGCGCAACAGCGAGATGGGGGGCATGGCGGGGCTCCCGGGATCCGGCCCATTCCCGCCGTCCACCAGCTGGACCTCGCCGCCCACCCAGCAGGCGCAGCGAACCTCGGCGGGCCGGCCGGGCAGGTGGCGCTCCAGCGAGCGGGCCACCCGAGCCGCCGCGCCGGCCGCGTCGGGGACCGAGCGGACGTCGACGGCCACCGCCAGTGGCCCGCCGGCCGCCTCGGGAGCAGGGGCGCCGGCCGCGGCTGCGATCGCCTCGGTTGCCATGCGCGCACCTCGCCACGGCCTGCGCACTTCGTTGCAGCTACATGCATCGTACTTCCGCGGCGCGCCGCCCGCAAGGCGCGCCGGACGCCGGCGGCCCGGGCCGCGGTCAGTCGCCCGGGGGGCGCCCGCCGGGAAGGAGCCCGGCGACCCCGGGGTCGACCGAGCGCAGGTGCAGGTCGCGTTGCGGGAAGGGGATCTCGATCCCGGCCGCGGCGAGGCCGCGCAGGACGGCGATCCGAACCTCGCTCCCCACCACCTGCGCGTCCTCGAAGCGCAGGACCCAGAAGCGCAACTGGAAGTCGAGCGAGCTCTGCCCGAAGCCGACGAGGAGCGCCTCCGGCGCCGGAGTTGCCGGGATCTCCGGCCTCCCGCCCACGGCCGCGAGGAGGATCCGCCTCACCTGCTCGGGGTCGCTTCCGTAGGCGACGCCCACCGGGACCTCGACCCGGCGCATCCGGTCGCTCAGGGTCCAGTTCACCACCTCCGCCGAGATCAGGCTGGCGTTGGGGACGATCACCTCGGCCCCCTGGGCGGTGTGGATGGTGCTGGACCGGATGCCGATCCGCCGCACCTGACCCACCTGCGAGCTCACCTCCACGAAGTCTCCCACCTGGACCGGCCGCTCGTAGAGCAGGATGAGCCCGGAGACGAAGTTGTTGACGACGTTCTGGAGCCCGAAGCCGATCCCGACCGCCAGCGTCCCCGCCAGCAGGGCGAATCGGGTGGTCTCCATCCCGGAGGCCAGGACCGCGAAGTAGAGGCCGACCGCCACCGCCAGGTACTGGACGGTCCGGGAGACGGCGGCGGGGACGCCGCGCGGAAGCGCCATCTGGGGCAGCACCACCTCGTCGAGCAGGAAGCGGAGGAGCCGAGACAGCATCACCGCCACCCAGAGAGTGACCGCGAAGGCGGCGACGTCGCCGAGGGAGATGTCGAGGCCGCCCACCTGCAGGCGCTTCGAGAGGAGCGCCACGACCGCGTCCAGCACCGGCGTCCAGATCCCGAACAGGCGCTTGGCGTAGTAGACCCACAGCGCCACCGCAGCCCAGCGGACCCAGGTGGAGAGCGTTCCGGCGACGAGGTCGCCGTGCCGCTCCACCGCCGGAATGCGCCTCGCGGCCCGAAGGTGGACGCCGGCGGCGAGCAGGCTCTCGACGATCATCACCGCTCCGGCGAACAGGATCGCCATGACCGCGCTGGAGATGGTTCCGCTGGTCAGCCGGTTGGCGAGCGTGACGTTGCCGATCACGTTGGCGGCGATGGCCGCCACCAGAAGCGCCGCCGCGGCGTAGGCCGCCACCGCCACGGCCCGTCCCCACCGTCCGCTGGCGACCTTGCCCACCCACCCGCGGCGCCCGAGACCCTGGAGGAGGATCGCCAGCATTCCGCCCGTCACCGCGAGCAGGATGAGCCTCGCCAGGAGCGAGGTCTCGCGGGCCAGCAGCCCCAGGCGCTCCACCGCCAGGATGGCGCCGAAGGCGTAGAGCGGGCGCATCAGATCCGTGGACAGGATCCCGGCCATGACCCGCAGGAACGGGATCAGGGCCAGGAGGATCGCCAGCTCCTTGAGGAACTGCGGCGCTCCCTCGTAGAGCAGGCCGGCGCCGAGCAGCGACAGGAGCAGTGCCGCCGAGAAGGGTCGCCGCAGGACCCGCTCCGGCAGCCGCAGGGCGGGCTCCTCGGCGGCCCGGGCGCGGATCCGGGCCCGCAGCGGGAACATGAGGCCTGCCAGGGCCAGCAGCATCGCCGTCCCGGCCATCAGGATCTCGGGCTCCTCCGACAGGTAGGCGGTGACGGCCCTCCAGTGCCGGTCGACGGTCGTAGCCAGCTGATGGCGCAGCCCCTCCCCGCGGGCCGCCCGCGACCAGGCCTTCCAAAGCGGCGCGCTTTCCATCTCGAAGAGCTGGGCGGAGAGCGCCTGCTCCGTCCTGCGCACCCCGGCCGCACCATCGGCGATCCGGTTGCGGAGCCGCGCCACCTGGTCCTGCAGTCGCACCAGCGCCTCGAGCCGCTCGCGGATGCGCGGCGCCGCTTCCCGAACCTCCTGCAGCACCGATTCGATCCGCTCCGTCACCACCGCCGGCGCCGCCTCGGCTCGCGCGCCGTCGCGGGTGAGCTCCCAGACATTCTGGATCCGCTCGAGCTCCTCCTTCGAGGCGCTGGTGGCGCGCACCGCGGCCTCGAGCTTTTCGTCCCAGCGCGCCAGGGCGGCGTCCTGGCGCTGCAGCTCCTGCTTGACTTCGACGACCTCCCGCTCGGAGAGCCGGGCCAGCCGCTCGGGAGCGAGCTGGGGCTCGAGCCCGGACACCACCTGCTGTGCCGCCTCCAGGCGGGCGCCGACGTCCGGGGGCAGCTGCTCCGGCTCGGAGGCCTCCGCCAGGCGTTGGAGCGCCAGGTGCGCCTGCTCGGTCCCGCGGATGACGAGCGGCACCGGGATGGCGGCTGGCGGCGCGGGCTCGGCGGGAGCCTTCGCCGGCTCTTCCGTCTGGCCCTTGGCCGCCTCGGGCGGCTTGCTCGCCGGGGCCTTGGCTGCGGCAAGGGACGGGACCTTGCCCGGCGCGGCGGCGTGCGCCGGCGCCGACAGGACCAGCGCCGCGGCACAGGCGACGAGGCACCAGCCCCGGGCCCACCCGGTCCGCACGCGATCGAGGTCTGGCGAGGAGGGCGTCTTCACGGTGAGGAGGGCCGCGCACCGGCGGCCGGTGAGCCGCATTCTAGACGGTTTGGCGGTTTGCGGGCGCAGGCCCCGTTCGGGAGTGAGGGCCGGCCCGCGGCCGCGATACTCTTCGCCCGTCGCGAACCGGTTCGCGGAGGAAGGCCACCATGAGGACCGCCGAAGACCCGAGGCCGGGGGAGGCCGCGTGAGCCCGGCCCGGTCCGACGCGCTGGTCCTCTTCGGGGCGACCGGCGACCTCGCCTTCAAGAAGATCTTCCCTGCCCTGCAGCGCCTGGTCCGGCGCGGCAACCTGAACGTCCCGGTGGTGGGCGTGTCGAGGGCCGGCTTCAGCCTGGAGCGGCTCCGCGAGCGGGCCCGAGAGAGCGTCGAGAAGCACGGCGGCCTGGACCGGGAGGCCTTCGGCCGCCTCTCCTCGCTGCTGCGCTACGTCGAGGGCGACTACACCGACCCGGCCACCTTCCAGGCCCTGCGCCGGGAGATGGGGCAGGCCGAGCGCCCCGCGCACTACCTGGCCATCCCCCCGAGCGCCTTCCCGCTCATCGTCGAGCAGCTGTCCCGCTCCGGGTGCGCGCGCGGAGCGCGGATGATCGTCGAGAAGCCCTTCGGCCGCGACCTGGCGTCGGCGCGGGAGCTGAACCACACCCTGCACTCGATCTTCGCCGAGACCGACATCTTCCGCATCGACCACTACCTCGGGAAGAACGCGGTCCAGAACCTGGTCTTCTTCCGATTCGCCAACTCCTTCCTCGAGCCAATCTGGAACCGCAACTACGTGGAGTCGGTCCAGATCACGATGGCGGAGAGCTTCGGGGTCCAGGGCCGCGGCGCCTTCTACGAGGAGGCGGGGGCCATCCGCGACGTGGTCCAGAACCACCTGCTCCAGGTCCTGGCCAACGTGGCCATGGAGCCCCCGCCCGGCGTCGCCGACAACGAGATCTTCCGCGACGAGAAGGTGAAGGTCCTCAAGGCCATCGCCCCGCTCGAGCCGCGCAGCGTGGTGCGCGGGCAGTTCCGCGGCTACCGCGCCGAGGCGGGAGTCTCGCCCGCCTCGACGGTGGAGACCTACGCCGCGCTCCGGCTCGAGATCCGGTCCTGGCGCTGGCAGGGGGTTCCCTTCCTCATCCGGACGGGCAAGTGCCTGCCGGTCTCCTGCACCGAGGTGCTGGTGCGGCTGCGGCGCCCGCCTCCCATCTACGGCGCGGTGCCGCCGCCCAACCACGTGCGCTTCCGGCTGAGCCCGGACGTCACCATCGCGCTGGGGGCCATGGTGAAGCGCCCGGGCGACGAGGCGACGGGGAACGTGGTGGAGCTGGACGTGACCCACCTGACCGACCCCGGGGAGCCCGACGCCTACGAGCAGCTCCTCGGCGACGCCATGAAGGGCGAGACCTTCCGCTTCGCCCGCGAGGACTACGTGGAGGAGGCCTGGCGCATCGTGGACCCGGTGCTCAAGGCGGGCACGCCGGTCTTCGAGTACCCGCCCGGCAGCTGGGGCCCGCGCGAGGCCGACGCGCTGGTCGCGCCGGGAGCCTGGCACGACCCCGTGGTCCCCGGCTGAGCGCGCGGCCGGCGGGCCCCGCTAGCCCTTCTCTGGCGCGGCTGGCGCAGGCGCCGTCGGCGCGGCTGCCGGTCGCGCCGCCTCGGCCGCCGGCTCCTGCCAGCCGCCGCCCAGGGCGCGGTACAGCTGCACGAAGCTCTGCGCCTCGTCGCGCTGCGTCCGGGCGAACTCCAGCTCCGCCTGGAAGACCGCCGTCTGCGCGTCGAGGACCTCGAGGTAGCTCGAGACCCCGCCCTCGAAGCGCCGGTTGGCGAGGCGCTCGGCCGTCCGGGCCGAATCGACCTGGACCGACTGCTCGGCCCGGACCTCGGCCAGCTTGCGGATGGAGATGGCCGCGTCCGAGACCTCCCGGTAGCCGTTCAGCACCGCCTGCTGGTAGGTGGCGGCGGCCTGCTCCAGCTCGGCCCGCGACGCCGCCTCGAGGGAGGCCAGCCGCCCTCCCTCGAAGATGGGCGCGAGCAGCCCGCCCCCCGCGTTCCACAGGAAGCCGGCGGCGCTGAAGGTGGTGCCCAGGGTCGGCCCGGCGAGGCCGATGAGCCCAGCCAGGTCGAGCTTGGGCAGCCGGTTGGCGACGGCCACGCCCACCCGGTAGGTGGCCGCCATCACCCCGTCCTCGGCCGCCTTGACGTCGGGGCGGCGCTCCAGCAGCGAGGCCGGGACGCCGGCCGGCAGGTCGGGGGGCGGGAGCGGCTGCTTTCCGGGGGAGCGGGCGATGGGGCCGGGCAGGCGCCCCAGCAGAACCGAGAGCTGGTTCTCCCGCAGCGCGATGAAGCGCTGGGCGCCGGGAATGACCGCCGCGGTGATGGCCAGCTCGCCGCGGGCCCGGCTCACCTCGAGGTCGTTGCCGATTCCCCCGTCCGCCCGCTTCTTGAAGAGGTCCAGGTTGGCCTGGCGGGCGACGGAGTTCTTCCGCGCGATCTCGACCTCCTGGTCGAGCTCGCGCAGGTCGAGCCAGGCGTTGGCCACGTCGGCCACCAGGGTGATGAGCACCCCGCGCCGGAACTCCTCGGTGGCGAGCAGGTCGGCCTTGGCGGCATCGGTGGCGTTGCGGATGCGCCCCCACAGGTCGATCTCCCAGGAGAGCCCGAGCGAGGCGTTGAAGGCCCCGGTCGGCCCCAGGCCGGGGACGTAGTTCTTGGCCGACTGCTGCCCGTAGCTGGCGCCGAGCGCGGCGCCGATCTGCGGCCAGAAGTCGGCGCTGGACACGCCGACCAGCGCCCGCGCCTGCTGGACCCGCGCGGCGGCGCGCTTCAGGTCCAGGTTGTTGCGGATGGCCTCTTCGAGGAGCGCCGCCAGCTCCGGGTCCCGGAAGACCTCCCACCAGGGCAGGTCGGCCAGCGAGGTGGCGTCCTTCCCCGCCGGCGCGTCGCGGTACTCCTGCGGGACGGGGACCTCGGGGCGCTGGTAGCGGGGGCCGACCGCGCAGGCGCTCGCGAGGAGGAGCGCGGCGAGGACGAAGCGCTTCATGGCGCCACCTCCGGCCGGGCCTGGGCGTGCGAGCCGTGCCCGCCTCCGGGCGACTCGTGGCCCGCGGGCCCGTGGCCACCTCCGGGCGACTCGGCGCCGGGAGGGGCGCCGTGCTCCTTCTTCCCGCCGAAGAGCTTCTCCACCATCACGAACAGCGCCGGGACCAGGAAGACGGCCAGGAAGGTGGCGACCAGCATGCCGCTGAAGACCGCCAGGCCCATCACCTTGCGCGACTCGGCGCCGGCGCCGGCGGCGCGGACCAGCGGCACCACCCCGAGGATGAAGGCGAAGGCGGTCATGAGGATGGGGCGGAGCCGCAGCCTGGCGGCGTCGAGGGCCGCCTCGACCGGCGCCATCCCCTTCTCCACGTTCATCTTGGCGAACTCGACGATGAGGATGGCGTTCTTGGCCGCCAGCCCGACCAGCATGATGAGCCCGATCTGGGCGAAGATGTTGTTGACGTAGGCCTCGCTGGCGAAGCGGCCCAGGAAGAGACCGAGGAAGGCGCCGAAGGCGGCGAAGGGCGTCCCCAGCAGAACGCTCAGGGGAAGCGACCAGCTCTCGTACTGGGCCGCCAGGATGAGGAACACCATCACCATGGCGAAGACGAACACGATCCCGGCGGTGCCCTCGGCCCTCTTCTCCTGGAAGGAGACGTTGGACCACTGGTAGCCCATCTCCTTGGGCAATACCTGCGCCGCTACCTCCTCGAGCGCCTTCATCGCCTGCGCCGAGCTGTAGCCAACCGCCGGGATCCCGGTGACCTCGGCGGCCCGGTAGAGGTTGAAGCGGTTGGTGAACTCGGGGCCGGCGGTGGGCTTGGTGGACGTGAGCGTGTCGAGCGGGATCATGTCCCCCTTGGGCCCGCGCACGTAGAAGAGGCCCAGGTCCTTGGCGGAGGTCCGGTACTCGGGCTCCGCCTGCAGGAAGACCTTGTAGACCCGCCCGAAGCGGTTGAAGTCGTTGATGTAGTTGCCGCCGAGGTAGGCGCCCAGGGTGGAGAGAACGTCGGTGATGGGAACGCCGAGCTTCAGGGCCTTGTCGCGGTCCACGTCGGCGTAGACCTGGGGCACGGCGGCGCGGTAGATGCTGTTGGCCATCCCGATCTCGGGCCGCTTCTTCAGCGCCGCCATGAACTTGGCGAGGTTGTCGGCCAGGTACTTGGGCTCGCCGCCGCTCCGATCCTGGAGCATGAATGAGAATCCGGAGCCCGTGCCGAGACCGGGAATGGGGGGAGGCCCGAAGGCGAAGGCGGTGGCCTCGGGGACCTCGCGGGCGAACTCGGCGTTGAGGGCCCGCATCACCTCGAAGACCCGGTGCTCCTTCGCCTTCCGCTCCTCCCAGGGCTTCATCGACACGAAGAAGAAGGCGGTGTTGGAGGCGTAGGCGCCGGAGAGCATGCTGTAGCCGGCGATGGTGGTGGTGTACGCCACCGCCGGGTTTCTCATCAGGATCGCCTCGACCTTCTTCGAGGCCGAGTCGGTGCGCTCCAGCGACGCGGCGTCCGGAAGCTGCAGGGCGGCCAGGAAGTAGCCGTTGTCCTCGTCGGGGAGGAACCCGCTCGGGATGCGCGTGGCGACCACCACCGCCAGGGCCGCGACGCCGCCCACCAGCAGGAAACTTCGCAGCAGCTTGCGGACCAGGATCGAGGTCACCGACAGGTAGCCCCCGGTGAACCGGTCGAAGACCTTGTTGAACACGTCGTAGAAGGGCTGCAGGAACGAGCGCTTCCCGCCCTTGGGCTTGAGCAGCAGCGACGCGAGGGCGGGCGAGAGCGTCAGCGCGTTCATCGCCGAGAACATCACCGAGACGGCGATGGTGATGGCGAACTGCTGGTAGAGCTGGCCCGAGATCCCGGTGATGAAGGCCACCGGCACGAACACCGCCGAGAGCACCAGGGCGATGGCGATGACCGGTCCCGAGACCTCCTTCATCGCCTGGGCGGTGGCCTCCTTGGGCGACATCCCCTGCTCGATGTGGTGCATCACCGCCTCGACCACCACGATGGCGTCGTCCACCACGATTCCGATGGCCAGCACCAGGCCCAGCAGCGACAGGGTGTTGACCGAGAAGCCGAGCAGCGGGAAGACGATGAAGGCGCCGACGAGCGAGACCGGCACGGTGAGGAGCGGGATGAGGGTGGCGCGCCAGTTCTGCAGGAACACGAAGACCACCAGGATGACCAGCAGCACCGCCTCGAAGAGGGTGCTGATGATCTCCTCGATGCCGGCGCTGATGGCGAGCGTGGTGTCGAGCGTGATCTGGTGCTTCACCCCGGGAGGGAAGCGCGCCGAGAGCTCGCTCGCCGTCTTCTTGACCGCCTCGGCGACCGCGAGCGCGTTGGAACCCGGCGCCTGGTAGACGGCGATGATCGCCGCCGGCTTCCCGTCGAGCCGCCCCTGCGAGTTGTAGAGCAGCGAGCCCAGGTCGATGCGGGCCACGTCCTGGAGACGGGTCAGCGAGCCGTCGGGGTTGGCCCGCACCACGATCTGGCCGAACTCCTCCGGATCGAGGAGGCGCCCGCGGGTGCGCACCACGTAGGTGAACTCGGTCCCCTTGGGGGCCGGAGGGCCACCGATCTGGCCGGCCGGCAGGAGGACGTTCTGCTGCTTCACGGCATTCGCCAGGTCCGCCACCGTGAGCCCGAGGGTCTTGAGACGGTCGGGCCGCACCCAGATGCGCATGGCGTAGTCCGACCCGCCGAACAGCACCACGTCGCCCACGCCGGAGATGCGCTTCAGCTGGTCGTTGATGTTGATGGCGGCATAGTTGGAGAGGAAGTTGTTGTCGAACGCGCCCGACGGCGAGGTCAGCGTGACGAGAATGAGCGGGAAGTTCAGCGACTTCTTGACCGTGACGCCGTAGGTCTTCACGTCCTGCGGCAGGCTCGCCGTCGCCTGCGAGACGCGGTTCTGGACCAGCACGTTCGACATGTCGAGGTTGGACCCGACCTCGAACGAGACCTGCAAGTTGTAGGTGCCGTCGTTGGCGTTGGTCGACTTCATGTAGATCATGTTGTCGACGCCGTTCACCTGCTGCTCGATGGGCGCCGCCACCGACTGCTCGATGTCGAGCGCGCTCGCGCCGGTGTAGGTGGTGGTCACCTGAATGAGCGGCGGGGTGATGTCCGGGTACTGGGCGATGGGTAGCCGCTGCAGCGAAACCAGGCCCACGATCACCGTGACGATGGAGATCACCATCGCCACGATGGGGCGCCGGATGAAGAACTGGCCCATGGGCTACTTCCTCTCGCCGACCGGGGCCGCTCCACCCGCCGCGCCGCCCGGCGGCGCCGCGGCCGGCGCGGGGGCCGGCTCCGGGGGTGCCATCTTCGGCACCACCACCATGCCGTCGCGGAGCCTCTGGAAGCCCTCGACCACCACCTTGTCGCCCGGCTTGAGCCCTTCCTGCATGATCCACAGGCTGCCCGCCTTCGGCCCGGGCTTGACCTTCCGGGTCTCGGACTTGTTCCCCTCGCCGATCACCACCACCGTGTAGGTGCCCTGCAGCTCCTGGACCGCCCGCTGCGGCACGAGGAGCGCGCCCTTCACGATCTCGGTCTCCGCGTGCACCCGGCCGTAGAGGCCGGGCCGCAGGTTCCGCTTCGGGTTCGGGAAGGCGAGGTCCACCCGCAGCGTGCCGGTGGTCGGATCCACGGCGCGGTCCACGAGGATCACCTTGCCCGGGTAGGGGTGGACCGAGCCATCGGAGAGGATCAGCTCGGGGGGCCGGAGCCCCGTGGGCGGCACCGGCTTTCCGGCCTCGGCCTGCGCCTCGCGCGCCACCGCGCCCGCCCTCGACAGCCGGAGGTACTCCGCCTCGGGGATGGCGATGCTGGCGCGGATGGGGTCGATGGAGGAGACGGTGGTGAGGAGCGTCGGCTCGCCCTTGCCCACCAGGTCGCCCGTCTTGCGCTCGGCCCGGCCGGCCAGGCCGGCGATGGGCGAGGCGATGCGCGTGTAGGAGAGGTTGAGGCGCGCCTGCTCCAGGTTGGCGTTGCCCGACTCCACCTGGGCCCGGCCCCACCGCTGCATGGCGATGGCGTTGTCGAGGTCGGCCTGGCTCACCGCCCGCTCGGCGGCGAGCGGGGTGTACCGCTTCACGTCCAGGTCGGCCTTGGCCAGGTTCGACTCGGCCCGCGCCAGGGTGGCCTGCGCCTCGGCCAGGGCGGCGCGATACTGCGCGTCGTCGATGGTGAAGAGGAGCTGCCCCTTCTTCACGTCGGTGCCTTCCTGGTAGTCGATGGACCGGAGGTAGCCCTCGACCCGGGCGCGGATCTCCACGTCCTCGTAGCCGCGGAGCTGCGCCACCAGGTCGAAGCCGAGCGGCTCGTCCCGCTGGATCACCTCGACCACCGGGACCTCCGGCGGCGGTCCGGCCTGCGGCTTCTTGTCCTTCTCGCAGGCAGCGACGAGGAGGAGCAGCGCCGAGAGCGCCAGCGCTCCGGGGCGGCGGCAGGTGGCGACGGCAAGCGATGGCATGCAACCCCCTGGGGACGGTGCCCGCGGCCGGCGCATACGCCGGATTCGGCGGCAAAACCGGCCGGCAGTCTACTCGCATGAAAGGTGGCCCGAAAGGCGGATCGTGCGGCGCCGGCTCGCATCCCGCCTGGCCCCTCGCCCCCGAGGAGAAGGACGCCGGGCTAGGAGAGCGGCGGCCGTGGCCCGCCCTTCTCGTCGTCGTCGTCCTCCAGCATCCGGTACTTGGGCCCCTCGGGGTCGTCGTACTGCCCGCTCTTCACCGACCAGAGGAAGAAGAGCCAGGCGCCGAGGCCGAGCGCCAGCGTGCAGACGACGAGGATGCCGATGGTCCACATGCGTCAGCGCCAGGCGTTGCGGATGCGAAGGGAGTTCCCCACGACGAAGAGGGAGCTCGCCGCCATGGCGGCCGCCGCCACGATGGGGTGGAGCGCCCCGGCCATCGCCAGCGGGATGGCCACCACGTTGTAGAGGAAGGCCCAGAAGACGTTCTGCCGGATGACGGCGTGCGCCCGCCGGGAGAGCCCGACCAGGCCCGGCACCAGGCGCAGGTCGTCCCGCAGCAGCACCGCATCGGCGCTCTCCAGGGTGACGTCGGAGCCGCGCCCCATGGCCACCCCCACGTCGGCCTGGGTGAGGACCGGTGCGTCGTTGACGCCGTCGCCGACCGCCAGCACCCGCCTTCCCTCCCGCTGCAGGGCGGCCACCAGGTCGCGCTTCCCATCCGGCGAGACCTCCGACGCCGCCCGCTCGATCCCGAGGCCGGCCGCCACCGAGGAGGTGGTCGCCGGGTTGTCCCCGCTCACCACCGAGAGCCTCAGGCCGAGCGCGCGCAGCCGCGCCAGGGCCTCGGCTGCCTCGTCGCGCACCGGGTCCGAGACGGCGAAGAGCGCCTGCACCCGCCCCTCCCATCCGAGCAGGACCACGGTGTCGCCCTGCGACTCGAAGCCGCGGGCCGCCTCCTCCGACGGGCCGGGATCGATCCCCTGCTCCCGGAGCAGCGCCCGGTTGCCGAGGGAGAGCGGCCGCCCGTCCACCAGTGCCGTCACCCCCCGGCCGGGAACGGCGCGGAAGCCCGCCACCTCCCGTTCGGGAGCACCGGCGCCGGCCGCGGCGATGGCCCGCCCCAGGCTGTGCTCGCTCCGGCGCTCCACCGCGGCGGCCAGCGCCAAAGCCTCCTCCGCCGGCAGGGCCGGGTCGAGCGAGAGGGCCTGGCGCAGCGCCGGTCGCCCGCGGGTGAGGGTGCCGGTCTTGTCGAGGACGGCGTCGTCGAGGCGGCTTGCCTTCTCGATCACGTCGCCGCCGCGCAGCAGCACCCCCCGCGCCGAGGCCAGCCCGGTGGCGAGGAGCACCGCCAGAGGCGTGGCGAGCCCCAGCGCGCAGGGGCAGGCGATCACCACCACCGAGATCCCGGTCATGAGGGCGGCGGCCGCCGGCGACCCGCGCCACAGGTGGAAGGCGACGGTGGCCGCCGCCAGCAGCAGCACCGCCGGGACGAAGATGCCCACCACCCGGTCGGCCAGCGCCTGGATGCGCGGCTTCTGCTGCTGCGCCTCCTCGACCGCGCGCACGATGGCGGCGAGGACGCTGTCCCGGCCGACCCGGGTCACCTCCAGGACGAAGGCACCGTGGAGGTTCACGCTGCCGCCCACCACCACGGCGCCCGGGGCCTTGTGGACCGGCCGCGACTCGCCGGTGAGGAGCGACTCGTCCACCTCCGAGTCCCCGCGCACCACCCGCCCGTCGGCCGGCACGCGCTCCCCGGGGAGCACCTCCAGGCGGTCGCCGGGCCGGAGCGACGCCACCGCCACCGGCCGCCGCTCCTCTCGGCCGCCCTCCCCCTCCACCACCGCCCGCGCCTCCCGCGGGACCAGCGCCGCCAGCCGCACCACCGCCTCGGAGGCCTTCCCCTTGGCGGCCGCCTCGATGTAGCGGCCGAGGAGCACCAGCGTCACGATCATGGCCGCGGTGTCGAAGTAGACCTCCCCGCCGCGGGCCATCTGCCACAAGCTGTAGGCGAGGGCCGCCCCGGAGCCGAGCACGATGAGGCCGTCCATGTCGAAGCGGCCGTGGCGCAGCCCGGCCCGGGCGCCCCGCAGGAACGGAGCCCCGGAGTAGAGGAACACCGGCAGGGTGAGCCCCAGCGCCACCAGCTCCAGCAGGCGGCGCGTGCCGGCGTCGATCCCCTGGAAGTAGCCGGCGTAGAGCGCCACCGAGTAGATCATGAGCTGCGAGGAGAGGAAGCCGGCGGTGCCGAAGCGGATCAGCAGGTCGCGGGTCTCGGCCGACCGGGCCCGCGCCTGCTCGCTCTCGGAGTAGGGCTTGGGCGCGTAGCCGATGGACTGGACGCGCCGCAGCACGGCGGCGAGGTCGGTGCGCGCGGGATCCCAGCGGACCCGGGCCCGGTGGGTGGCGTAGTTCACCCGCGCCGAGAGCACGCCCGGCGTCCGGGAGAGCAGCCGCTCGTTGAGCCAGACGCAGGAGGCGCAGCGGATGCCGTCGATGTAGAGGTCCACCTCGCACCGCCCCTCCTCCTCGCGGACCAGCTCGGCGAAGCTGGCGAGGTCGAGGCGTCCCTCCGGGTCGGCGGCGAGGCCGACGTCCTTCCACTCCCGACCGGCATAGAAGCCCTGGAGCCCCTCGTCCAGGATCAGGCGGTAGACGCCGCGGCACCCGTTGCAGCAGAAGACCCGGTCGGCGCCGGCGAGCGCGTCCCGCACCGCCTCCCGCTCGGGAAATTCGAGCAGGCAGTGGTCACAGCGGAGCATGCCACCCGAGCCCGCGCGCCACGAAGAGCGCGCCGAGGAGGGCCACCAGCAGGCCGCCGGCCCGGTAGAGGGCGCCGCGGAGCCTCGCTCCCAGCGCGGTCGCCACCGCGCCCGCCGCGAGCATCGCCGGAACCGTTCCGAGCGCGAAGGCGAGCGCGAAGGCCAGCCCCTGCGCCGGCCCGCCGGTGGCGGCGGCGCCGAGGAAGGCGGTGTAGGAGAGCCCGCAGGGCAGGAAGCCCATCACCAGGCCCAGCGGGTAGAAGCGCCCCGGCCCGCCTCCGGCGAGCATGGTCCGGGCCAGCGAGAACACGTGTCCGGCCGCCCGCGCCTCGACGCGGCTGGCCCATCCGGCCACCCCGGCGGCCCCGAGGCCGAGGAGGATCATCAGGGCTCCGGCGGCGACCGCCACCGCGTCCTGGAGGCCGGCCATCCGCCCGGCGACGTTGACGAAGGAGCCGGCCATCCCCATGGTGCCGCCGAGGAGGGCATAGGTGGTGATCCGGCCGGCGTTGTAGAGCAGGTGGCCGGCGAGAAGCCGGCGCTGGCCCATCGAGGGACCGGCGGCGAGGCTCACCGCGCCGACCAGCGGGCCGCACATCCCCACGCAGTGGCCGAAGCCGCCCAGGAGCCCGGTCCCGAGCGCCAGCAGCAGGTCCGGCTTCACTCGGCCACCGCGAAGGGGAAGGCGCCGCGCCAGGGCTCGGCGACGCCCGGGAGGCGCACCTCCACCTCGGCGACCCAGTCGCGCCGCCCGGAGGGGCACCGCACCAGCACCCCCTGGCCCCGGTACCGGCCGCTCCCGGCGGGCTCGAGGGCGACGCGGTTCGGGCCCATCTCCATGCCGGGCATGGCGAAGGACACCGCCACCTCGGCTCCCTCGATCGCCTTCCCATCCCGCGCCAGCGAGGCCTCCACCTGGAGGTCGCGCATGGCGCGCAGCGGCCGCGGCGAGAGCTCCAGGGTCAGCGCCGCGCCGCCGCCGATGGGCCGGGCGCAGGCCCCGCTGGCGAGCTCGCAGGGTACCGCCTCGGCCACCGCCACGGTGCGCTCCACCCGGACCCGGTCCGCGCCGCGCCGTGCGTCGAAGCGGATCCGCCAGGGCCCGGGGCCGGGGAATCGGACGGCGGCCTGGTACTGCCCGACGCCGCGGAGCCGCGCCAGGTAGCTGTGGTCGTCGCGGCCGGTGTCGGGCCTCCCCACCCGAAGGGTCACGGTGGCATCCGGCACCGGCGCGTCGGTACGGTCCAGGAGGTCGAACTCCAGCATCGCGTCGCCAGGCGAGAGCGGTATCGTCGCCAGGCGCACCTTCCATCCGAGCGCCTCCCGTCCCTGGCGCTCGGCCTCGTAGCCCAACCCCTCCTCGTAGGGGCTCGCCACCACCGGCCGCTCGGCCACCAGGCTCCCCACCCAGATGGTGGCCACCACCGTCCCGAGCGCGGCCAGGACCACCAGGCCGAGGGCGATGCGGGTCACCGGCCGGCCTCCGGGACCACGATCGAGACCGGGGCCACCTGCCGCCGGTCCCGGCCCGGGGCGGCCTCCGCCACCGCCACCAGCTCGGCGGGCACCCGTCCCGGCGACTCCAGGCCGCGGGTGCTGGCCACCACCCGGACCTGCCGGCGCTCGCCGGGCCCCAGGCTCACCGCCGCCGGCCGGAGCACCGTCTCGGCCCCGGGAGCCCGGAGCTCCAGCGCCACGCTCAGCGGCGCGCGCCCGTGGTTGGCGAGCGACACCTGGTAGGCGTTCACCACCCGCCCGTCCTCCCCGCGGCGCGGCGCGAAGGCCGCCTCGGCCATGGCGTTCACGTCGAGCAGGGTACGCCCGGCCACCACCGCCACCAAGAGCGCCAGCGACGCCGCCGTCGCAGCCGCCAGGCCGACCGAGGCGGGCCGGCCGAGGCGCGGCCGCCCGCCCGGCTCGCCGAAGAAGTAGCCGACGAGGTTCGGGCGGCGCTTCAGCCTGCGCATGACCGGCTCGCAGGCGTCGATGCACTCGGCGCAGGCGATGCACTGCATCTGCAGCCCGTGGCGGATGTCGATCGCCGTCGGGCAGACCCGCACGCAGGCGCCGCAGTCGACGCAGTCGGCGTCCCGGGAGCGGTCGTAGGCCACCACCAGCGTCGACCGGTCGAACAGCACCCCCTGCAGCTTGGCGTAGGGGCAGGCGGTGGCGCAGAAGCGCCCCCGCAGGAAGGCGAGGTCGAGGAACAGGATCGCGAAGAGCGTCGCCCAGGATCCGGCGACCCACGCCCCGAGCGTCCCGGCGGCAATGCGCCGGAAGAACTCCTGCGGGCTCACGAAGTACCAGACCAGGTTCGCCGCGGCCACCGCCGAGACCAATCCCACCAGGGCGAAGCCCACCGGGCGGCGCCAGCGGCGCGGCTTCCTCCTCCGGTCGGGCTCGACCAGCCGGGTGAGGTCCCCGAAGACGGTCTGGGGGCAGGCCCAGCCGCACCAGGCGCGGCCGAGGATCAGGGTGGAGAGGAGGAAGCCGAAGGTGAGGAGCAGGGTCCCGGCCAGGACCACCAGCGCCTCGTCCACCGCGTAGGAGGCGCCGAAGGCGTGGAGGCGCCCCGCCGGGACGTCGAGGCGCAGCGCGCTCTCGCCGCCGACGGTGACGAAGGGCAGGCCCAGGATCACCAGGGCCTGCGCGGCCGCGGCGATCCGGCGCCATTTCAGGAAGCTCCACCTACTCGTCATCTTCGAGCATCTTGTACTTCGGCTGCTCGACGCGGGACCGCCGGCTCCTGGAATAGTAGTGGACGGCGAGCCCCGCCAGCGCGACGCACAGCGCCGCGCCGAGGACGACGTAGGCGACCTGCTGGGCGGTCATCCCGGGGCCGTCACTGCCCGGCCCGCTTGCGCCGGGCGTTCGCCACCATCAGCACGATGGCCACCGTGGTGGGGATGGCCGTGAAGAGGATGGTGGCGAAGATGGTGAGGCCGGAGGAGGCGGGGTTGGCGCTCCCTCCCGCCACCTCGGCGTACTCCTTGGCCTGGGACCAGCCTCCCAGCGCCGGGCTGTAGGTCCAGAGGTAGTAGACGCCCCAGAGGATGAGTCCCCAGAAGAGCAGGAGCCATCCCGCCGGGAGCTTGTGGGCGGTCTCCTTGGCCTCGAACTCCCGGATGTCGTCGAGCTGCTCGTTCATGGCCGCCTCCCTAGGGCTTCTTCTCCGGAGCCGCCGCTGCGTGCTTGGACCTCATCCACGCCACGATGGACCAGATGTCGTCGTCCGACAGGTCGCTTCCGAAGGCCTGCATGCCGCCGTCCGGTATCCCCGGGCGCCCCAGAGCCTTCTTGGCCTCGCTGCCGTACTTGATGAGGGCGAAGTAGGCCGCGTCCGGCAGGTCGGGCTTCTCTCCGGCGAACTCGGCGTCGACGAGGCTCGGCGCCACCCCAGGCACGCCCTCGGCCGCGTCGCCGTGGCAGGCGCCGCAGGCCGAGTCGCCGAAGAGCTTCTGGCCTCGGACGATGGCCGCCTTGTCGCCGGCGAACGGGTTCGGCGCCTCCAGGTCCACGCCGCCGGCGCCGCCTCCGCCGCGGTTCACCGCCTTGCCGAGGACCATCATGTAGGCAACCAGCGCGTCCATGTCGGTCTTCCCGGCCAGCGCCTGGAAGTCGGCGTCGGTGGCCTTGAAGTCGGCGGGGTGGAGCGAGGCCAGGGCGCGGTAGTGCGCCTTCACCTCGGCCGGATCGAGCTTGCGCCCGGAGAGGAAGGCGTACCGGGGCATGTTCGAGCGCGGCACCACCGCCTGCGGGTCGGCGAAGTGGGCGTACTGCCACTTCTCGTTCTTGAGCCAGCCCTCGAAGGCCAGGTCGGGGCCGGTGCGCTTCGAGCCCCACAGGAAGGGGTGGTCGAAGGCGAACTCGCCCGCCAGCGAGTACCGGCCCGAGACCTCCTGGGCGCGGTTGCCCTTGTAGCGGACGACCTCGCTCTGAAGAGGTCGCACCGTCTGGGTGTGGCAGTTGGAGCAGCCCTCGCGCTGGTAGACGTCGCGCCCGGCCAGCTCGAGCGGGCTGAAGGCCTTGAGGGCCTGGAGCCTGGGGTGCATCTCCGGGCGCAGCATGGGGTAGGCCATCGTCATCACGGTGCCCACCAGGATGACCACCAGGGCCAGAACCGCGAAGGCCACCGGCTTCTTGTAGATCTCGCCAGCCATGGTCTCCCCTCCCTAGGCTGCGGCCGGGGCCGGCGCGCTCGACTGCAGCGCCTTCCCCTTCCGGATGGTCATGAGGACGTTGTAGACGAACAGCAGCATGCCGATCGTGAAGATCAGGCCGGCCGCGGTGCGGATCTGCCAGTAGGGGTAGTTCCCCACCACCGTGTCCATGAAGTTCTTGTAGACCAGCTGTCCCTGGGCGTCGGTCGCCTTCCACATCCAGCCCTGGCGGATGCCGGTGATCCACATGGTGACGGAGAAGAGCAGCTGGCCCACCAGCACCAGCCAGAAGTGCGCGTTGGCGATCCTCTCCGAGTAGATCTCGGTCCCGTAGATGCGGGGGATGACGTAGTAGATGGAGGCCGCGGTGACCATGGTGACCCAGCCCATGGTCCCCATGTGCACGTGGCCCGGGACCCAGTCGGTGTAGTGGATGAGCTGCGACACCACCCGCAGCGCCTGGGTGGGCCCCTGCACCGTCTGCAGGCCGTAGAAGGTGATCCCGGCGATGAAGAACTTGGTGAGGTAGCTGGACCGCATCTTCGACCAGTCCTGCCCCACCGTGTAGTAGCCGTTCACCACCGAGCCCCACGAGGGCGCGATGAGGAAGATGGTGAAGACGATGGCCAGCGTCTGGATCCAGTCGGGCAGCGGCGTGTAGACGAGGTGGTGGGCGCCGGTCCACAGGTAGGCGAAGACCAGCGACCAGAAGCTCACGATGGAGAGGCGGTGGCTGAAGATGGGTAGGCCGGTCGACCTCGGCAGGAAGTAGTAGAACATCGCCAGGATGGGCGTGGTGAAGACGAAGCCCACCGCGTTGTGGCCGTACCACCACTGCACGTTGGCCGAGTTGACCCCGGCGAAGAGGTGGTAGCTCTTGAGCAGGCCGGCCGGGACCGACAGGTTCTCGACGATGTACAGCACCGCCACCGCGACCACCGTGGCGAGCACGTACCAGAGCGAGACGTACATCTGCTCCTCGTTGCGCTTGATGACGGTCCCGAAGACGTTCACCGCGAACATCACCCACAGGACCACCACCACGATGTCGAGAGGCCACTCCAGCTCGGCGTACTCGATCGACTGGGTGTAGCCGGCGAGCAGCGTGACCGCGGCCAGGGCGATGGCCACGTTGAAGAGCCACAGCTGCACCCGCGCCAGCCTGGGGAAGAGCAGCGGCCTCCGGCACAGCCGCATCACCATGTAGAAGCTGAGGCCGAAGATGGCCCCGACCCCGAGGCCGAAGGCGAGCCCGTTGGTGTGGACCGGCCGCAGCCTCCCGTAGGTCAGGTAAGGCGCCAGGTTGTGGCTCGGCGCCCAGAGCTGCACCGAGATGAGGAGCCCGATGACGATGCCGACCACTCCCCAGAAGATGGCGGAGAGGATGAAGCCCTGAACCGTTTGATTATCGTAGCGATAATCGGTCATTGCGGTCGCCCCTTCTCGAAGTCGCACGAAGCGCGCGGAGCCGTCCAGCGCGCACGGCGGACGCACCTCCTGCGCCCTCCCCGTGCCGCGGGCAGGGAGGATACAAGAGGCGTGCCCGGGGGACGAGGAAGATCTGCGGGGCGGGCTCAGCTCGCTCGGAAGGCGGGGGCGAAGACCGATTCGGCGAACTTCTCGATGGTGGTGGGCGTGGCGGTGGCGGCCGAGCGCGGCTGGGTGGCCTGGATGCGACCGTCGTTGAATCCCTGGCTCATCTCCACGTAGAGGTCCGCCATCTCCTCGGGCAGGCCCATGCCCACCATCCCCTTCCTGGCGTCGGGGTAGGGGAACTGCACGTACTTGAGCTCGGGCTTGCCGATGGCCCGGCCGATGGCGGCGGCGGCCTCGGCCATCGACAGGTCGCGCGGTCCGTGGAGCTCCTGGATTCCCTTGCCCTGGAAGTCGAGCGCCAGGAGGCGGCGCGCCGCCACCTCGCCGATGTCCGGGGTGGCGATCTGGACGAAGCGCAGGTCGGGGCGCAGGGCCGCCCCGTAGATGCCCATGCCCTTCACCATCCCGATCCCGGCCAGGTGGTTCTCCATGAAGTAGCCGGGGCGCAGGTGCAGCACGTTCAGCCCGGCGATGCGGTCGAGCCGCTGCTCGAGGTCGTGCAGGCCAGCGATGGGCCCGTTGCCGGCCGGGAGGTCGGCCCCGATGGAGCTGAGCGTCACCGCGTGGGAGACCTTGGCCGCCTCGAGGCCGGCGGCGAGGGCCTCGATCACCCGGCCCTGGTAGGCCCGGAACCCCTTCGCCGCCAGGTTGGGCGGGATGAGCACGTAGGCCGCCCGCGCCCCGGCGAAGGCTGCCCGGAGGAAGGCCGGGTCCTCGAGCGAGCCCACCGCCGCCTCGGCGCCACGCCCGGTGAAGGGCTTCAGCCGGTCGGCGCTCCTCCCGACGACGCGGACCCTCTTCTTCTGATCGAGGAGCTTCGAGGCCACCAGCGCACCGGTGTGGCCGGTGGCGCCGGTGACGACGTAGAGGGCTTCGGCCATGGAGTTCCTCCTGTGTGTGCCACGTCTCCCTAAGTGGACCCCGGCCCCGCCTGCCGCACCCAAACGGGTCGAACGGGGTGCTACCATCGCCCGGTGCGGACGGCGCTCGTCACCGGTGGCAACCGCGGCATCGGTCTGGAGGTGTGCCGGATCCTCGCCCGCGCCGGCCTGCGGGTGGTGCTCGGCAGCCGCGACCGGGGGGCCGGCGAGGCGGCGGCGCGCGCGCTCCGGGGCGAAGGGCCGGAGGTTCGCGCCGAGGCGCTCGACGTGGCGAGCGACGAGTCGGTGTCGGCCTGCGCCGGTCGCCTGCGAGGCGATGATCTCCACGTCGACGTGCTGGTGAACAACGCCGGCGTCTACCCGCTGGGCGGCGTGCTCGACGCCGCCGAGGAGGCGTGGCGAGAGGCGCTGGAGGTGAACGTGCTCGGGCCGGTCCGGACCTGCCGGGCCTTCGTCCCGGCCATGGTGCGAGCCGGCTACGGCCGGGTGGTGAACGTCTCCTCGGGCTACGGCTCCTTCGCCGAGGGGCTGGAGGGGCCGGCGCCCTACAGCCTCTCCAAGGCGGCGCTGAACGCGCTCACCGTGAAGCTGGCCCAGGAGGTGGGCGGGGACGTCAAGGTGAACGCCTGCTGCCCGGGCTGGGTGGCGACGGGCATGGGCGGCCCCGGGGCGCCGCTCAGCCCCGCCCAGGGCGCCGACACCGTGGCCTGGCTGGCCACGCTCCCGCGCTCGGGCCCGAGCGGCGGCTTCTTCCGGGATCGGCAGCCCGTCGCCTGGTAGCCAGGAGGGTTCCCGCGTTGCTCTACTTCCCGCAGGGCGTGGCGCTGGGCTTCTCGGCGGCGGCCTCCCCCGGCCCATTCCAGGCCTTCCTCGCCTCGCAGTCGTTGCGCAACGGCGCCTGGCGCTCGCTGCCGGTGGCGCTCGCCCCGCTGGCCTCGGACGGCCCCATCATCGCGCTCATGCTCCTCGTTCTCGCCCGGGCCCCGCCCGGGCTGCTGCGAGGCCTGCAGGTGGCGGGCGGGCTGTTCCTCCTCTGGCTGGCGGCGGGCTCGCTGCGAACGCTGCGGTCGCCGCCGGCGCCGGGCGCCCCGGCTCCGGCCGAGGCGCCCCTGCGCGGCTTCGGCCGGGCGGTGGCGATGAACGCACTCTCCCCGGGGCCGTGGATCTTCTGGAGCACGGTGAGCGGGCCCATCCTGGTCGAGGCGTGGCGCGACTCGGCCGCGTCGGCCCTCGCCTTCCTGGCCGGCTTCTACCTGCTCCTGTGCGGCGGCAACGCCGCGCTGGTGCTGCTCTTCGCCGGAGCGCGGCGGCTCGGACCGCGGGTGGCCCTCGGGCTGGGCCTGGCGTCGGCGGCGGTGATGCTCGGCTTCGGGATCCACCAGATCGCCCGCGGCCTGCTCGGCTGACGAGCGCCTCAGGCGCGGCGGGGGCGGGCGGAGCGGCGGCCCCGCATCACCACCTGGTAGTCGCGCACCTCGAGGCCCTTCAGCTCCTCGAGTCGGCGCACCTCGACCGCCTCCCAGGGGACGTCGAGGATGGCGCCGGTGAGCTCGTCCACGAAGTGGTGGTGGGCGGCCACGTGGGGGTCGAAGACCACCTTGCCCTCGGCGATCACCAGCTGGCGGAGCAGGCCCTTGCGGACGAAGAGGTTGAGGGTGTTGTAGACGGTCGCCCGCGAGATGTGGGGGAAGCGGGCGCGAACGCGGACCCAGACCTGGTCGGCCGACGGGTGGGCGTCGGTCCGCAGCACGTACTCGGCCACCGCCATCCGCTGTGCCGAGGTCTGGATGCCGCGCTCGCGCAGCTCCCGCCCGAGGTCCCGTTCCATGGGATTTAGACTAAGTCCAGGACTCGACCGCGTCAATGGGGGCCGCCCCCACCCGGGACCGGGCCGCCGGGCCCCGCCCCGCTATGGCACGGGCGGTGACCCCCACCGGGAGGCGCCCATGTGGCCCAGGAATCCCCTCCTCGCGCGGCTCGGCATCGAGCACCCCGTCTTCCAGGCCCCCATGGCCGGCGGGCCTTCCCGGCCCGAGCTGGCGGCGGCGGTCTCCGGGGCAGGCGGCCTCGGATTCCTGGCCGGCGGCTACTCGACGCCGGAGGCCATCCGGGACTCGGTGAAGCAGATGCGGCGGCTCACCGACCGGCCTTTCGGGCTGAACCTCTTCGTGCCCGAGGCCGGGCTGGCGCCTCCCAGCACCGAGGAGGTGGCCCGGGCCAACGAGGCCCTGGCCCCCTTCCGGGAGAGCCTGGGGATCCGCCCCCCGGCGGGGCTGCCGCCGTTCCCGCGCTTCGAGGAGCAGCTGGCGGTGGTGGTCGAGGAGAGGGTCCCTGTCTTCAGCTTCACCTTCGGCGCCCTGGCGGCGGCCGACGTCCGGCGCCTGAAGGAGGCGGGCGTCTTCGTCCTCGGAACCGCCACCACGCCCCGGGAGGCGGGACTGCTCGAGGCCGCGGGCGTGGACGCGGTGGTGGCCCAGGGCAGCGAGGCGGGCGGACACCGGGGCACCTTTGCCGGCCCGGCCGAGGCGGGCCTGATCGGGACCATGGCCCTCGTCCCGCAGGTCGTCGATCGGGTCTCGGTCCCGGTGGTCGCCGCGGGGGGCATCATGGACGGGCGCGGGATCGCGGCGGCGCTGGCGCTCGGAGCCTCGGCGGTCCAGATGGGGACGGCCTTCCTCGCCTCGAACGAGAGCGGCGCCCACCCGCGGCACAAGGAGGCGGTGCTGGCCCGCTCGGACGAGGACCGGACCGCCCTGACCCGGGCCTTCACCGGGCGCCTGGCGCGCGGCGTCCGCAACCGCTTCATGGTGGAGGTGGAGCGGCGGGGCGCCATCCTCCCCTACCCGCACCAGGGTGCGCTCAGCCAGGACATCCGTCAGGAGTCGGGGCGCCAGCAGCGGCCGGAATTCCTCTCGCTGTGGGCCGGCCAGGCGGCGCCGCTCGCCACCGCCCGGGGCGCCGGGGAGATGGTGGCCGACCTGTCGCGGCAGGCGCGCCGCGTCCTCGACGGGCTGCGCTGATCCCCTGTAACCTGTCGTCCCGGTCGCCTCCCCGCCGACGCCGCGGGGGCCCGGCGAACCGAAGCGACCCGGAGGTCCCGAATGGCCACGCCCGGCAAGGGCCCCGTCTCCCGCGAGCTGCTCGAGGCCACCGAGGAGCCGGCGCTCCCGTTCCTGGTCGACGGCAGCTGGCGCTCCTCCCACTCCGGCCGCACCGAACCGGTCACCAACCCGGCGCAGGGAACGCTCCTCACCCGCGTGCCCTTCTGCTCGGCGGAGGAGATCGACGCCGCCGTGTGCTCCGCCGAGCGCGCCTTCCCCGACTGGCGCGACACCCCGGTCCCGGAGCGGGCCCAGGTCCTGTTCCGCTACAAGCAGTCGCTGGAGCACCACCTGGAGGAGCTGGCGCGGATGGTGTCGCAGGAGAACGGCAAGCTCCTCCCCGACGCCCGCAACGAGGTGCGCCGCGGCATCGAGGTGGTGGACTTCGCCTGCGGCATGCCCAGCCTGATCATGGGCGAGACGGTGGAGGGAATCGCCCGCGGCGTGGACAGCCACACGGTCCGGGTGCCGGTGGGCGTGGTGGCCGGCATCTGCCCTTTCAACTTCCCGGCCATGATCCCGCTGTGGATGTTCCCGGTGGCCATCGCCGCGGGCAACGCCTTCGTCCTCAAGCCATCCGAGCGCACCCCCATGACGGCGGTGCGCCTGGCCGAGCTCCTGGTGGAGGCCGGGCTGCCGGCCGGGGTGCTCGCCCTGGTGCACGGCGGGCGCGAGGCGGTGGACCAGCTCTGCCAGCACCCGGCGGTGCGGGCGGTCTCCTTCGTGGGCTCCGAGCCGGTGGCGCGCCACGTCTACGCGCTGGCCGCCTCGGCCGGGAAGCGGGTGCAGGCCCTGGCCGGCGCCAAGAACCACCTGCTGGTCCTGCCCGACGCCGACCTGGACCTCACCGTGAAGGCCGTGATGGGCTCGGCCTTCGGCGCGGCCGGCCAGCGCTGCCTGGCCGGGAGCGTGGCGGTCCCGGTCGGCGCGGCGGCCGGGCCTCTCCTCGAGCGGCTGCGGACGGAGGCAGAGGCGGTGAAGGTGGGCGATCCGCTGCTCGAGGACTCGGCCATGGGACCGGTCATCCGGCAGGACTCGAAGCAGCGCATCCTCGGCTACATCGAGAGGGGCCTGGCCGAGGGGGCGAGGCTGCTGGTGGACGGGCGCCAACGCCTGCCGGGCGGCGGCTTCTTCGTGGCGCCCACCATCTTCGACGAGGTGCGGCCCGACATGAGCATCGCCCGGGAGGAGATCTTCGGCCCGGTGCTGGCGACGGTCCGGGTGGAGACGGTGGAGGAGGCGGTGGCCCTGGTGAACCGCTCCCGCTTCGGCAACGCCGCCAGCATCTTCACCCGCAGCGGCCGGGACGCCTGGTTCTTCCGCACCCGGGTCGAGGCCGGCATGATCGGCGTGAACGTCGGCGTGGCCGCGCCCATGGCCTTCTTCCCCTTCGCCGGCTGGAAGGGCTCCTTCTTCGGCGACCTCCACGCCACCGGGAAGGACTCGGTGCGCTTCTACACCGAGACCCGGGTGGTCATCGAGCGCTGGGAGTAGGGGCGGGGCGGCGGTGGACCTCGACGAGCGCGCCGACGGGACGGTGGTCGCGCTGCGGCCGGGCGAGGCCATCCGGCTCTCCCTCGCCGAGAATCCCAGCACCGGCTACCGCTGGCGCCTCCTGCGCGACGGCTCACCGGTGTGCCGGCTCGCTGCCGAGCGCTACCAGGCTCCGGGCGACCCCCGCCCGGGCGCCCCGGGGGTCCGCTGCCTCGAGCTGCGGGTGGTCGCCGCCGGCCAGGCCGAGATCGCCCTGGAGTCGGTGCGGAGCTGGGAGCCGGAACGTCCGGCGCGGCGCTTCACCGTCTCCATCCACGCCGGGTGACCGGGACGCCCCGCCCCGCCGGCCCGGTGGGCGCCGTCACTCCGTCTGCCGGATGGTCCAGAAGTCCGCGGCCAGGTTGGGCTCCGCCAGGTAGCCGTAGGGCATGGTGCAGTAGCCCTTCCTGCCCCAGCGCGAACCCCAGGAGTTCCGCACCAGGAAGCGCTGGGTCGCGTCGTCGTACCCGACCGCCACCACCGCGTGGCCGCCCAGCGCCCGCTCGCCCGGCCCGGGGAGCGGCACCTCGCCGGTGCGGGCCACCTCGTCCGACTCGAAGCCGTCGTAGACGGTGAAGCCGAAGACGAACGGGTAGCCGGATGCCAGGCAGCCGCGCATCTGGGCCAGCGACTGGGCCACCCGGCGGTAGGAGACCACCTGGTAGCCCAGGGCCACCCGGTAGCAGGCCGCCGGTGGCTTCACCGCGAAGCGGGCCGGATCGTAGGGCCAGTCGCCCGCCCGGGGCGGCGCGCTCCGCTCCGGGCACGCGCCCAGCTTGGCGCAGACCTTCATGCCGTCGCGGAGCATGGCCCCGGCGTCCTCGTTCACCGTCCCCTCCAGGACCCGCTCGTTGTAGTAGATGAAGAGGCGCGAGGGGACGAAGTCGGGGCGAAGCTTCTCCTTGCGCCGCACGAACTGGAAGGCGCCGGCGATGGCGTTGGCGGTGCAGCTGCCGAGGTCCCCCTGGTCGTAGGCCGGCGGGAAGCCGCGGCGCAGGTCCACCGAGCGCGGCAGCTTCTTGAGGCGGGAAAGCGGGGCGGCGTAGGCCAGGTCCCGCTGGTCGGGAAGGTCGCGGATCCACCCGTAGCGCTTCACCTGCCAGTTGCGGAGCCTCGCCATGTTCGGCCTCCTCGGGCCGGCGTTGCGGCCGGCCGTCGAGCTTCGGTGAATTCACGGTGGGTGTCAACGCGCCGGCCGACGCGGGCCGGGGGCGGACCCGTCCGGCCCGCGGCGGTGACCGGGGCGACCGGCGCGGCCGGTGCCGGACATCGCGGCCGGTGCCGGACATCGGGCTTTTCCTTGTTATCTCGCGGCCTTGCACGCGCGGAGCGCCCGCTGCTAGACTCGAGCGCCGGCGGGCGGCGGGCGCGGTGAGGGGCCCGGCCGACGAGGCGGTGCGATGGAGCGCCCAGGGCAAAGGTTTCCGACGGGACCCGCCGCGGGCCGTCGCATCGAGATCCGGGGGACGGTGCAGGGCGTCGGCATGCGCCCCTTCGTCTACCGGCTGGCGCGCGAGCTCGGCCTCGGCGGCCGGGTCCGCAACGACGCCCTGGGCGTCACCGTGGAGGCCTTCGGGCCCGCGGCGGCGCTCGACGCCTTCGAGCGCCGCCTGCGCGCCGAGCACCCGCCCGCCGCCGCCTACGAGGCCTTCCGGGCGGCGCCCATCGCCCCCGAGCCGGCCGCCGAGTTCGTCATCGTCGAGAGCCGGGGAGCGGAGGAGCGCCGCGTCTCCATCCCGCCCGACCTGGCCACCTGCGAGGCCTGTCTCTCCGAGGTGCGGGACCCGGCCGACCGCCGGCACCGCTACCCGTTCGCCAACTGCACCGACTGCGGCCCCCGCTTCACCATCGCCCGCGACGTGCCCTACGACCGGGCCGCCACCACCATGGCGCCCTTCGCCATGTGCTCCGACTGCTCCCGCGAGTACCGCGACCCCCGCGACCGGCGCTTCCACGCCGAGCCCATCGCCTGCCCCGCCTGCGGGCCGCGCCTCTCCCTGCGCGGCCCGGGCGGCGACCCGGTGCCCGACGCGGACCCGCTGCGGACGGCCGCCGCCGCCCTGCGGGCCGGGGGCATCCTGGCGGTGAAGGGGCTCGGCGGATTCCACCTCGCCTGCGACGCCACCTCCTCCGCGGCGGTGCGCCGGCTGCGGGAGCGCAAGCGCCGCGAGGAGAAGCCGCTGGCGGTGATGGTGGCCGACCTGGCCGGGGCCGGCCGGCTGGCGGAGCTCTCCCCCGCGGCCCGGTCGCTGCTCGCCTCGGCGGAGCGCCCCATCGTGCTCTGCCCGCGCCACCCGGGCGCGGCGCTGGCGCCCGAGGTGGCCCCGGAGGGCCCGCTCCTGGGCCTTTTCCTCCCCTACTCCCCGCTGCACCACCTGCTCCTCGCCGAGGCGGGGCGTCCGCTGGTCATGACCTCCGGCAACCTCTCCGAGGAGCCCATCGCCACCCGCGACGGCGAGGCCCTCTCCCGCCTCGCCGGCGTGGCCGACCTGTTCCTGCTGCACGACCGGGAGATCGAGAATCGCGCCGACGACTCGGTGACGCGCCTGGTTGCCGGGCGGCCCTTGGTGATGCGCCGCTCCCGCGGCTACGTGCCCCGCCCGGTGGCCCTGCGAGGCCGGCTTCGCCGGCCGGTGCTGGCCTGCGGCGCACACCTCAAGAACACCTTCTGCCTCGCCTCGGGCGATCAGGCGACGCTCGGGCCGCACGTCGGCGACCTCGACAATCTGGAAACCTACGCCTCGCTGGAGGAGGCGGTGGAGCGCCTCGAGCGGTTCCTCCGGGTGCGCCCGGCGGTGGTGGCCCACGACCTGCACCCGGGCTACCTGTCCACCCGCTACGCGCTGGAGCGGGCGCGCGCGCTCTCGGTGCCGACGGTCGGGGTCCAGCACCACCACGCCCACGTGGCCTCGGCCATGGGCGAGCACGGGCTCGCCGGGCCGGTGCTGGGAGTGGCCTTCGACGGCACCGGCCATGGGACCGACGGGACCGCCTGGGGCGGCGAGCTGATGCTCGCCGACCTGCGCGGCTTCGAGCGGCTGGCGACGCTGCGCCCCATCCCGCTGGCCGGGGGGGAACGGGCCATCCGGGAGCCGTGGCGGGCGGCGCTGGCGGC
>Ga0079037_100000047_pt1 | contig 36164 bp, 26 predicted proteins | sample Mud3Dept4metaG_FD_71479 | JGI IMG/M metagenome (GOLD analysis project Ga0079037, IMG submission 71479) | Freshwater wetland microbial communities from Ohio, USA, analyzing the effect of biotic and abiotic controls - Mud 3 Core 4 Depth 4 metaG | ecosystem: Environmental > Aquatic > Freshwater >... | reverse complement strand
GCGGTCGCGCCCTTCATGCCGGGCTCGGTCTCGGCGACCTGGAGCACCACCGTCTGCGGCAGCTCGACGCCCACCGGATTGCCCTCGTAGAGATCGACCTTGATCACCGAGTTGGGCAGCAGGTAGAGCATGCCGTCGCCCAACACCTCGTCGGTCAGGGCGAGCTGCTCGTAGGTGCTCTGGTTCATGAAGTGGTGGGTGTCGGCGTCGGAGTAGAGGTACTCCATCGGCACGGTGTCGAGGTGGGCGCGCTCGACCGACTCGGTCGAGCTGAAGCGGTGCTCGAAGCTGTTGCCGGTGCGCAGATTCCGCATGCGGACCTGGACGAAAGCGCGCAGGTTGCCGGGCGTGCGGTGGATGACGGTCATCACGCGGCAGATCTCTCCCTCGTGGAGGATGCACATCCCCGAGCGGAGCGCGTTGGCCTGGATCAAGCGGGACTCCTCCCTGACACGGAGCGGGGGCTCAGGCCTCCTGCTCCTCCTTGTGGTGCTTGCGCGCCTGGGCGACCAGCTTCTCCTGCACCGGGCGCGGGACCTCTTCGTAGTGCGAGTACTCCATGTGGAACGACGAGCGGCCCTGGGTCATCGAGCGCAGGGCGGGGGCATAGTTGAGCATCTCGGCCATGGGCACGAGCGCGTGGACGATCTGGACCCCGCTCTTGGAGTCCATGCCCTGCGGCCGCCCGCGCCGGTGCGAGAGGTCCGACATGATGTCGCCCATGAACTCCTCGGAGGTGTGGACCTCGACCTTCATGATCGGCTCGAGGATGGTCGGCGAGGCCTTCTCCATCGCCTCTTTGAAGCCCAGCGAGCCCGCGATCTTGAACGCGAGCTCCGAGGAGTCGACGTCGTGGTACTGGCCGTCGATCAGCCGCACGCGGAAGTCGACCACCGGGAACCCGGCCAGGAAGCCGCGCGCGCGCGCCTCCTGGATGCCCTTCTCGACCGCCGGACGGTAGTTCTGGGGGATGGCGCCGCCGAAGATCTCGTCCACGAACTCGAAGTCGCCGCCGCGCGGGAGCGGCTCGACCTTGATCTTGCAGTCCGCGAACTGGCCGCGGCCGCCGGTCTGCTTCTTGTGGCGGCCGTGACCGTCGGCGGCGCGCTGGATGGTCTCGCGATAGGGGACCTTGGGCGGATGGAGGATGACCTCGACGTTGGACCGGCGCTTCAGGCGCGCGAGCGCGATCTCGACGTGCAGCTGGCCGGTGCCGGAGAGCAGGAACTCGGCGGTCTGCGGATCGCGCCCGGCGCGCAGCGACGGGTCCTCCTCGATCAGCCGGTTGAGCGAGTCGCCGATCTTCTCCTCGTCGCCCTTCGCCTTGGGCTCGATGGCGAACGACATCGCGGGCTCGGGCACGTGGATCCAGGCCGCGCGCACCGTGCGCTCCTTGGAGACCAGGGTGTCGCCGGTCAGCGTCTCCTTGAGCTTCGGAACGGCGCCGATCTCCCCGGCGATCAGCTTGGGAGTCGCGGTTCCCTGCTTGCCCTGCACGTGCAGGATGCCGTGCGCCTTCTCCGACTCCTCGGCGCGCACGTTGACCACCTGCGCGTCGTTCGAGAGCGTGCCGTCGAGCAGGCGCACGAGGGTGAGGCGGCCGGTGAAGGGATCGTTCAGGGTCTTGAAGGCGAGCGCGACCAGCGGCGCGGCGGGGTCCGCGGCGAGCCGGACCTCGCTGCCGTCGAGCAGGTGGGCGGGGAAGCCCCGGTCCGTGGGCGCCGGCAGCTGCTCGACGAAGAAGTCGAGCAGGCTGGAGCTGCCCACGTTCGGGCCCGGCGCGCCCAGGGTGACCGGGAACAGCTTGCGCGCCACGATCGCCGCGCGCAGGCCGCGCACCAGCTCCTCCTCGGTCAGGGTGCCCTCCTCGAAGAAGTGCTCGAGCAGGCCCTCGTCGCTCTCCGCGATGGCCTCGACCAGGCGCGTGCGCCAGCCCTCCACGGCGGCCGCGACCTCGGCCGGCACGGGCCCCACCGTGCCCTTGCCGGCGCCGCCGACCTCGAAGGTGTGGGCCTTCCCGGAGATCAGGTCCACGACTCCCCGGAAGCCCTTCTCCACGCCGATCGGCACCTGCACGGGGAGGGCCTGACGACCGAAGGTCTTCTGGACGCTCTCGAGCGCGCGCTCGAAATCGGCCCGCTCGCGGTCCATCTTGGCCAGGTAGAAGACGACCGGCAGGCCGATCTCCTCGGCGTACTCCCAGGTCTTCTCGGTGTTGACCTCGACGCCGGCGACGGCGTTGACGCACAGGAGCAGGGAGTCCGCGACCCGGAGGCCCGCCTTGGTCTCCGAGAAGAAGATGCCGTAGCCGGGGCAGTCGACGAGCTGGACGACGTGGTCGCGCCAGCCGAGCCGGCAGGTCGCGAGCCCGATCGAGATGCCGCGCTCCTGCTCCTCGGGATCGAAGTCGGTGGTCGCCGTCCGGTCCTCGACCCGGCCCTGCCTCGGGGTCACGCCCGCGGTGAACAGCAGCGCGCTCGCCAGCGTGGTCTTGCCGGCGTCGTTGTGGCCGGCGAGGGCGACGGTTCGGATCCGGGCGGGGCTATCGACCTGCATGGCTTTCTGGCCTCCTCGCGAAGGGAAAACGGCGGGCCTCGAAACTATAACAAAGGCGGTTTGACGGGTTTCGGCGCGCGAGCCTAGAATCACGGCGTCTTCCCGACGACCCGCCGATGAGCGCCACGCCCCCTCCCAAGCTCGGCCGGTACGAGGTTCTCGAGGAGATCGGCAAGGGAGCGATGGGTGTGGTCTACCTCGCCCGCGATCCCCTGATCGGTCGCCTCGTGGCCCTCAAGACCTTCCGCGTCGGCTTCGCGGCCAAGGACGACGAGCTGGTCCAGTTCCGCAGCCGGTTCGTGCGCGAGGCTCAGAGCGCCGGCATCCTCTCCCACCCCAACATCGTGACCATCCACGACGTCGTGGACGAGGGCGCCAGCGGCATCTGCTTCATCGCCATGGAGTACGTGAAGGGGACGAATCTCAAGCAGCTGCTGCAGCGGCCGGATCCGTTCAGTCACGTGTTCGTCGCGGAGGTGATCTCGCAGATCGCCGAGGCGCTCGACTACGCGCACTCGCGGGGAGTCGTCCACCGCGACATCAAGCCCGCGAACATCCTGATCACGGCCGACAACAAGGTCAAGATCACCGACTTCGGCATCGCCCGTCTCGACACCTCGAACCTGACCATGGAGGGCCAGCTGCTCGGCACTCCGAACTACATGGCTCCGGAGCAGATCCAGGGCAAGGACGTCGATCACCGGGCGGACATCTTCTCGCTCGGGGTCGTCTTCTACGAGATGCTCACCCGCAAGAAGCCGTTCCAGGGCGAGAACCTCACCCAGGTCACCCACAAGATCGTCTACGAGCCCTTCGTGCCGCCCGAGGAGACCGTCCAGGACCTTCCGGCCGGCCTCTCGGCGGTGCTCACCCGCTGCCTCCAGAAGGACCCGAACCGGCGCTACCCGCGCGCCAACGAAGTGGCGCGCGACCTGCGCTCGGCGCTCGAGCGCGCCGACGAGCTCGACGACACCTCGGCGACGCAGGAGGTCGAGACCGAGAGCGCGCCCGCCGCGGACCTGCAGCCGACGCGGCGGCTGGGCCGCGCCGAGATCGAGGCCGCGGTGGCCTCGACGCGGCCCGCGATCGTGCCCCCCGACGCCGAGCTGGCCCCCACGCGCCGCATCGAGCGCGCGGAGGTGCTGGCCGCGGCGGCGCCCGCGCCGGCGCCGGCCGCGCCGCCGCAGACTCCGCCCGCGGCGAGCCCGGCGGCGCCCGCGAAGCCCGCGCCCGCCCCGGGCCCGGTGGCGCCGCCATCGCCCATACCGGCACCGGCGCCCACTCCGGCGCCGCCGGCCAGGAAGACCGCCGCGCCGCCGGCGCCGAAGATCCCGGCACCGGCGCCGGCCAAGGCGACCGAGCCGCCCGCGCCGGCCCCGCGTCCGCCCGCTCCGGCCGCCGGCCCACCCGCCGTGGCGCCGCGGCGGAGCCACAAGGGACTCTGGCTCGCGATGGCCGGTGGCGCGGCGCTCGTCCTGGTGGCGGTGGTCGCCCTGTTCGCGTTCGGCGGCGGCGAGGAAGTGCCCAAGATCACGGTCCCGGTCGCGCCCACGACTTCGCCCGAGCAGCAGAACCGCATCACCGCCGCGACCGCCCTGGCCGAGGCCAGGATCAAGTTCGCCGAGGGCGACCTGCCCGCAGCCCTGCAGTCGGCGGCGCGCGCCGAGCTCGCCGATCCCAAGAGCCTCGAAGTGAAGCTCCTGCGCGAGGCGATCGAGAGCCGATCGCGCGAGGTGGCCGCGGACGCGGAGCGCAACCGGCAGGTCGCCGACGGATTGCTCGCCGCGCAGGACGCGATGGCGCGCAGGAGCTGGGGCGACGCGGCGGCGGCGGCCCGCGCCGTGCTCGCCCTCGATCCGGCGCAGAGTGACGCGCGCGCGATCCTGGCCGAGGCGCAGAAGGAGCAGAAGCGGGAGCGCGACCGCGCGGACGCCGCGCGCGCCGCGGCGCTGACGCCCCCGACGCCGGCGCCGGTTCCCGAGGCGGTGCCCGCGGAGCCTTCGCCCCCGGCCCCCGAAGCGGCACGCGACGCCGCGCTCCAGGTCGAGTTCGCCTCCGATCAGTCGGAAGGCGTGCTGACCATCTACGCCGGTGAGAGGCAGATCCTGCGCGAGCCGTTCAAGTTCGTGAAGAAGACCGGCTTCCTGCGCTCCGAGAAGATCTCCGGCCGCATCGACGCGCAACGCCGGGTCCCGCTCGGACCGCTCACCCTGCGCGTCTACGTCGCGCGCCCCGGGCAGGCCACCAAGGCGGTCGTGCTCGACGGCACGATCGAGGCGGGCAGGACCTACCGGCTGGCGATCCGGGTCGACGAATCCGGGCGCACCACCGCCGAGCTGCTGCGCTGAGCCGGTCGCGCTCCCGGCGCCGGCCGCGGCTCAGATCCGAACCACCCGGACCTCGCCGTGACGGGAGAGCTGCGGCTCGAGCGTCGCCGCCGGTCCGACCGCGACCACGGTGGCGTGGTCGGGGTCGAGGTGGCGGCGGGCGAGCGTGAGCAGGTCGTCCGGCGTGGTGGCGGCGACCGCCGCCAGGGCGCGATCGAAGTGGTCGTCCGGGAGTCCCCAGAGCGCGAGCTCGGCCAGCCTTCCGAGCAGGTCGGAGTGGGTCTGGAGCGTGAAGGGGAAGACCCCCAGCAGGTAGTCGCGGGTCTCGGCGAGCTCCTCGGACTCGACCGCGTCCTGGCGCAGCCGGTCGAGCTCGAGCAGGATCTCTCCCGTCGCCGCGCCCGCCACCTCGTTGCCGACCGCGGCGGCGACCACGAAGGGGCCCGGTCCGCGGCGATCGACGAACCGGCTGCTGACGCCGTAGGTGTAGCCGTGCCGCTCGCGCAGGTTGAGGTTGAGGCGGCTGGTGAACTTCCCGCCCAGCAGTGCGTTGAGCACGCCGAGGCGGGTGCGGTCGGGGTGCGTCCGGGGGACGCCCGGGTGCGCGAGCCGCAGCTCGGTCTGGGCCGCCTCGGGACGGTCCACGACGACCACCTGCCGCGCCGCCCGGGTGGCCGGGCGCACCTCGATCGGCAGCGCGGCCTCGGGCGCGCTCCAGTCGCCCAGGAAGCGCTCGGCGAGGGTGCGCACCGCATCGGGCTCGACGTCGCCGGCGACCACCAGGGAGGCCCCGGAGGGCCGGTAGAAGCCCTCGTGGAAGGCGACCACGTCGGCGCGCGAGAGGGCCGCCATGGTCGTCTCGTCGCCCAGGATCAGCGCGCCGTACGGGGTGCCCGGATAGAGCGCGCTCGAGAGCGCCTCCTCGGCGAGCACGGCCGGCTGGTCGCGCCGGCGCAGCAGCTCGGTCAGCGCCTGGCGTCGGAGCCGCTCCAGCTCGTGGGGAGGGAAGACCGGCTGCCGCGCGACCTCGGCGGCGAGCTCGAGCGCGGTCGCGAGGTCGCGCGCCAGGACCTCGACGGAGACTTCGGCGCCGTTCCAGTCCGCGCGCGTGGCGAGTGAGCCGCCCAGCCGCTCGACCGTGCCGGAGAGGGTGGGCCCGTCGCGCAGCGCGGTGCCCTCGTCGATCAGGGAGGCGGTCAGGGCGGCGAGGCCCGGGCGCTCGAGCGGATTGCGGTCGGCGCCCGCCGGGATCTGGAGCAAGGCATCGGCGAGCGGCACGGCGCCGACGGCGGCGACCACCAGCTCGAGACCGTTGGCCAGCCGCTCGCGGCGGAAGTCCGGGAAGCGGAACGGACGCCGGGGCCCGGGCGGGGGCGGCGAGGAGCGCGCCACGCGACTCATCGCTGCGCGCTCCGCGGCAGGACGGTCAGCGTCACCTGCCGGTCCGCACCGAGGCGCTCGGCGGCGACCGCCGCCATCGCCTCGGCGGTGACCGCCGTGTAGCGGCCAGGCTCGTCCCAGGCGAGCTCGGGTCGGTCGAAGAGGGTCGCGTACATGGAGAGCTGGTCGGCGCGCCGGTCGGCCGTCTCGAGGCCCTCCCACAGCTCGACCAGCGTACGGTGGAGGGCGCGCTCGTGGTCCGCGGCCGGGAGCGGCCGGGCGGCCCGGTCGAGGTGGCCGCGCAGCGCGTCGGCGAGGGCGGCGGGCTCGACCCCCGGCCGCGCCGTGGCGATGGCGATGAAGAAGCCGGTCTGGGCGGTCGGATAGACGTAGCAGGCGGCCTCCTGGGCGAGCTGGCGCTCCCAGACCAGGTCCCGGTAGAGCGGGCTCGACTTGCCGTCCGCGAGGAGGTTGGCGAGCAGGGCGGATGCGAACCACTCGGGATCGCCGAAGGGCGGGATCCGGAAGGCGAAGTAGACGCGCGGGAGCTGGACCGAGTCTTCGACCGTCTCGGCGACGGCGGCGTCGAGCGGGGCCAGCGCGAAGCTGTCCCGCTGCGGCCGGGGACCGGGCGCGAGCTCCCCGAACCAACGCTCGACGCTGGCCAGGGCGGCACCCGGGTCGAAGTCGCCGGCCAGCGTCAGCACCGCATTGTTGGGCACATACCAGGTCTCGAAGAAGGCGCGCACGTCCTCGAGCGTCGCGCTGGCGATGTCGTCCATGGTGCCGATCACCGGCCAGCGGTAGGGGTGGCCGGGAGGCACCAGGAGCTCGAAGAGCCGCTCGTAGGGCCGTCCGTAGGGCTGGTTGTCGACGCGCTGGCGGCGCTCGTTCATGACCACGTCGCGCTGGGTGTCGAGCTTGTGCTGGTCGAGCGCCGGGAGCAGGAATCCCATCCGGTCGGACTCCAGCCAGAGCGCGAGGTCGAGGTGCTCGGACGGCACGGTCTCGTAGTAGTTGGTGCGGTCGTACCAGGTCGAGCCGTTGGCCACGCCACCGACGCGCTGCAGGTGGCGGAAGTGGTCGTTCGTGCCCACGTTCAGGCTGCCCTGGAAGAGCATGTGCTCGAACAGGTGGGCGAGGCCGGTCCGCCCGGGTCGCTCGTCGGCCGAGCCGACGTGGTACCAGAGATTCACCGCCGTGAGCGGCAGGCGCGAGTCGGGCTGGAGCACGATCCGGAGGCCGTTGGCGAGGCGGTGGCGGAGGATCGGGAAGCCTTGGGCCGCGGTCATCGCGCGGGAGTATTCGCGACCCCGCGCAGGGGAGCAACCCCGAGGCTTGACTTACGCCTTCTTACCGCCTATCCTCGCGCCATGTCGAGCTTCCTGACCGAGCGCCAGAAGGCGATCCTCGACTTCATCCTCGAGTTCCGGCGCCAACGCGGCATCGCGCCCACGCACCGCGAGATCTGCGAGCAGTTCGGGTTCTCCTCCTACGGCACCGCCTACAAGCACCTCAAGCTGCTCGCCGAGAAGGGCTACCTGAAGCGCGATCGTCACCAGCGGCGCGGCCTCGAGCTGCTGCCCTCGGCGGGCGTGGACGAGGAACCGGGCGCCGAGCTGCCTTTCCTCGGGCGCATCGCCGCCGGCCGGCCGATCGAGGCGGTGACCAGCCGGGAGTCGATCGGCGTGCCCCGGCTCCTGTTCGGCGAGCGCCTGCAGGACCACTACGTGCTGCGCGTCGCCGGCGAGTCGATGATCGAGGAGGGGATCCACGACGGCGACTGGGTGGTGGTCGAGCGGCGCGAGCGGGCGCGCCCGGGCGAGATGGTGGTGGCGCTCCTGGGCGGCGACGAGGTGACCCTCAAGCGCTTCTATCCGGAAGGCGACGAGGTGCGCCTGCAGCCCGCCAATCCGGCGATGGCGCCGCTGCGCGTGGCGGCCGCGGACGTGCGCGTCCAGGGCATCGTGGTCGGCCTCATGCGCCGCTACTGAGGCACCCCGGGCGCGGCGCCCGCCGCGGCGGGAGTGATCTTTTTCACAGACGCAGTGTGACCAATGCCGGATAGGATCGCCGCCCCATGGCGTCCCTGGACGACCTCCTGCGGCAGATGACGGAGCGGGGCGCGTCGGATCTCCACCTGAAGCCGACGCGGCCACCCCTGATCCGGGTCACCGGCCGCCTGTTCGGGCTCGAGGCCGAGTCGCTCAAGCCCGAGGACATCCAGGCCATGCTCGACCCGGTGCTCAAGCCGCACCAGCGGCGCAAGCTCGAGGAGCGCCAATCGGTCGACTTCGGCTACGGCGTCCACGGCCTGGCGCGCTTCCGGGCCAACGTCTACTACCAGCGCGGCACGATCGCCGCCGCCTTCCGGCGCATTCCCTACCAGATCCGGATGCTCGACGAGCTCAACCTCCCCGAGGTGCTGCTCGATTTCTGCGACCTGCCGATGGGCATGGTGCTGGTCACCGGTCCCACCGGCAGCGGCAAGTCGACGACCCTGGCGGCGCTCGTCAAGTACGTCACCTCGCGGCGCCCGGTCCACGTCGTCACGATCGAGGATCCGATGGAGTTCCTGTTCACGGACGGCGTGGCGTCGATCTCCCAGCGCGAGGTGGGGACCGACACGCCCTCGTTCGCCGAGGCGCTGCGCAACGTGATGCGTCAGGACCCGGACGTGATCATGGTGGGCGAGATGCGCGATCCCGAGACCATCGCCACCGTGATCACGGCCGCCGAGACCGGCCATCTCGTGTTCTCGACCCTGCACACGAACAGCGCCACGCAGACCGTGGATCGCATCCTCGACGCCTTCCCGCCCGAGCAGCAGAACCAGGTGCGCGCCCAGCTCTCGCAGGTGCTCAAGGGCGTGGTCTCGATGAAGCTGGTGGAGCGCGCCGACGGTGACGGCCTGACCGCCGCCCTGGAGATCATGAAGGTCTCGCCGCGTATCTCGCAGCTGATCGAGAAGGGCGAGACCACGGGGCTGATCGAGGAGGTGGAGTCCTCGGTCGGCTACTACCGGATGCAGTCGATGAACCAGTCGTTGCTCGCCCTCCTCGTCCACAGCACGATCACCTACCGCGAGGCGATGGGGCAGAGCACGGATCCCGAGGACCTTTCGCTCAAGCTCCGGAAGATGTTCCCGAACATCGAGGAGAAGGGAGGGGAGATGGCCCCGTCCACCGCCGATTTCTCCGAGATCCTCATGCTCCAGCAGTACAAGAAGCTCTACGAGGAGCAGGAGGAGAAGAACAAGATCCGCCACGCCGAGAAGGACGAGCGCATCCTCGAGCTCCAGAACGTCATCGAGACCCGCGACCAGCAGATGCGCGACCTCGATCGCCGGATCCAGGACATGCAGTCCGAGAGCGAGAAGATGCGCAGCGACTACAACCGGCTGCGCCAGGAAGCGCAGGAGAAGATCGACAAGCTGATGGAGCGCATCAAGGAGCTCAATCAGCGCCTGATCAGCAACGGTCGCTGAGCGCGCCTCCCGCGCGCCGCCAGCCCGCCACCCGCGCGCGCGCCTCGCCCGCGTCGCGCACCTCGCCCCGCACCTGAGCTTCGAGCAGGCGCTCGAGCGCGGCGCCCACGCCGGGCCCGGGCCCGATGCCGAGCAGCGCGGCGACCTCTCCGCCGTCGAGCAGCGGGAGCGGAGCCAGCACGGCCTCGCCGCGCGCCGCGAGCAGGGCCTCGGCGCGCGGCACGAGCGCGCGCCAGCGCGCACCCTGGGCGGCGCCGGAGACGCCGGCCGCGAGCCCGAACGCGAAACGCCAGGGACGTCCGGCGCGGTGGAGGAGCCAGGCGAGGTCGGCGTCGAGGACGGGCGCCGCTTCGCCGAGCAGCGCGAGCAGGCGCAGGGCGAGGTCGCGCTCGGCGCGGGAGAGCGCCCGGCGGCGAGCGAGCAGCGTGACCGCGGCCGGCGCCGAGTCCGGGCCGCACGCGGCGCGCGCCGCCAGGGCGTGCCCGGCCGCGGTGCGCGCGCGCGGCTCGCGGTCGGCGCCGGCGATCTCGTCGAGCAGCGAGGCCGCGGCCGCCGCGGAAGCGGGCGCGGCGGCGCCCCGGTCGGGCGCGAGCCAGAGCGCCGGCCACGCGCCCGCCGCCTCGAGCGCGCGCTGCGCGGGGGCGAAGGCGGCACGCTGCCAGAGCGCGTCGAGCTCCTGCCGGATCCGCTCGCCGGCGATCTCGCCCAGCTGCCGGCTGGCGAGGCCGGCGAGGCGCTGCGCGCCGGGATCGGGCGCGAAGCCGCGCAGCGTGGCGGCGAAGCGCGCCAGCCGGACCACGCGCAGGGGGTCTTCCTCGAACACCGAGTCCCGGGTCGCGCGCAGGACCCGGCGCTCGAGGTCGGCGAGACCGCCGTGCGGATCGACCAGCTCTCCGCTCGCCAGGTCGAGTGCGATCGCGTTGATCGTGAAGTCGCGGCGCGCGAGGTCGGCCTCGAGCGGCGCGCCCTCGAGGTCCCAGAGATCCAGCGTGAAGGCGCCGCGCACGAGACGAGCGGCGCCGAACCGGCCTCCGCCCAGGGCCACGAGCCGGGCGCCGAGCTCCGCGGCGAGCGTCGTGGCGAGCGCCGCGGCGTCGCGCTCGACCACGGCGTCGAGGTCGGGGCTGGCGAGGCCGAGCACGGCGTCGCGCACCGCACCGCCGACCAGCCAGGCGCGCACTCCGCGCCGCGCGGCCGCGTCGGCGAGCGCCCGCGCCTGCGGCATCGCGCGCAGCGTCTCGAAGCGGTCGGAGAGGGAGTCGTGGGGCACGTGCTTCGCTCGTCGGTCTGCTAGGATCGCGAGCAGTATGGCGCTCCGCCACCGAGAGGTCCACTTCGACGCGCGCCGGGCCGCGCGCCCCTCCGAGCGCGGCCCGGGAGCGCGGGTCGCCGCCGAGCTGCGTGGAGCAGCCAGGGCCACCTGAGGCGGCCCGCGGCAGCGCGGGCGGCCAACGCATCCCGATCCTCGTTGCCGTGGCGGCCGTGCTGGCCGTGGCGGCCCCGCTCTCGGCCGCGACCGAGCGCCGCACCCTGTCTTCGGGCGACCGGGCGGCGCTCGTCGACCGTCGCGACCTCTTCCTGGAGGCGCGGCCCCAGGCGGGGGAGGGGTTGCTCGCCTTCTGCCGCCGGCTGACCGGCGTCACCTCGAGCTGCCCCGAGATCGCCCGGCTCAACCGGAATCCGCGGCGGCTGCTCGCGGGCGTGCGCTATCGCGTGCCCTACCCGCTGCTCGCCGACGACCTCAAGCTCGCCGTCCTGCGCGCCCTCTACCCGGCGGACCGGGCCACGCCGGAGGCCTGGGTGCATGCGGCGCGCGGCGAGGGCCTGGATCGCATCGCGCTCTGGCTGACCGGCGATGCGCGGCGCTCGACGGCCATCGCCGCCGCCAACGCCGGCCTCCCGGACCGGCCGCCCGCGGGCACCGAGGTGCGCGTGCCGAGCGCGCTGCTGCTGCCGATCTTCCGCGTCGAGGCGCCGCCCGTGGCGGCGGCCGCCGCGCCGGCGGCGCCGGGGAGCCCGGCCGCGGCCGCGCGGACCGGCGAGGCGGCGCCGCCCCGCCTCGAGTACGGCGAAGACGAGAAGGGCCGCTACGCCGTCTACCGTCTGCGCGGCGGCGAGGCGCTCTACTCGGCGGTGGTCGTCCGCCTCACCGGCCGTCTGCACGCCGAGGACGTCAACGCCCTGGCGGCGGAGATCGCGGGCCGCAGCGCGATTCCGGACGTCACCGACATCCCGATCGGGTTTCCGGTCAAGGTGCCGCTCGACGTGCTGCTGCCCGAGTTCCTGCCCGAGGACGACCCGCGCCGGCTGGAGTGGGAGGTCGAGCGGGCGCTCGCCGATCAGTACAAGAACCAGGTCCAGGCGAGCCACCTCGAGGGCGTGACGGTGATCCTCGACGCCGGCCACGGCGGCGCCGACGTCGGCGCCTCGATGGCGGGGGTGTGGGAGAGCAACTACGTCTACGACATCGCCCTGCGCGTCCGGCGGCGCCTCCAGGAGCGCACCCTGGCGCGGGTCGAGACGACGACCCGCGACGGCAAGGGCTACCTCGTCGTGGACAGCGACGTGCTGCCCTACTCGAGGGGCCACGCGGTCCTGACCTCGCCGCCCTACGCCATCGCGGACTCGACGATCGGCGTCCACCTGCGCTGGTACCTGGCCAACAGCCTGCTGCGCAAGGCGAGCGCGAAGGGGGACCCGGCCAAGGTCGTGTTCCTCTCGATCCACGCGGACTCGCTGCACCCGTCGCTGCGCGGCGCCACCGCCTACGTGCCGGACGTGGCCGGTACGGCGGGGACGTTCGGCAAGGGTGGGCCGGTGTTCGAGGGCCGCAAGGAGTGGAAGGAGCAGCCGCGCGTCAGCTTCCCGCTCCAGGCGCGACAGAAGAGCGAAGGCCTGTCGCGCGACTTCGCCCGCGACGTGATCCAGTCGTTCCGGGATCGCGAGCTCGGGGTGCACCCGTTCGAGCCGGTGCGCGACCGCATCTACCGCGGACGGCGCGCCTGGGTGCCGGCGGTGCTGCGCTACAACGCGGTGCCGGCGAAGCTCCTGCTCGAGGTCTGCAACCTGGCCAACGAGCAGGATCGCAACCTGCTCAAGACGCGCGCCTTCCGTGAGCACGTGGCCGAGGCGATCGTGGCCGGCGTGCTCTCCTACTTCGGGGAAGGGGCGGCGGCGCGTCCGGCCGGAGGGCGCGGCCGGCGCTGACCGCGGCGGCCGAGCTTCAGCGCGCGGCTTCGATGGCCGCCACCCGGAAGGTCTCGCCGCCCAGCTCGACGGAGTCCCCGACCTTGAGGCCGAGCAGTCGCGCGCCGAGCTCGGACTCGTAGGAGAGGACACCCTCCTCGGGCCGGCTCTCCCAGGGGCCCAGGACCGCGACCGCCCGGGCTCCGCCCGGGCCTCCTTCGAGCCGGACGCGCGCGCCGATGCGCACCTCGGCGAGGTCCAGAGCCGAGAAGTCGATCGTGCGCACGCGGCCGAGGTCGCGATGGAGCGCCGCCACGCGCGCGTTGAGGTACTCGTGCCGCTCGCGCGCCGCCTTGTACTCGAAGTTCTCGCGCAGGTCGCCGTGGGCGCGGGCTTCGGCGATCGCCTTGCGATTGGCCGGGATCTCGACGTCGCCGAGCCGCTTGAGCTCGGCGCGCTTGGCGGCGATCGCCTCGGCGGTCGCATAGAGGGGCCGCGTCGCCTCGGTCTCGGCCGCGCGCAGGGACGGGAAGCGCAGCTCGAGCGCGGCGGTGAGCGCGTCGCGCTGATAGGCCTCCAGCCCGGCGGCGCGCCGCACCGCTTCGGCCGCGGCCGGAGCCTCCGCCTCGCCGAGCAGCGCGACGAGGCGGGGCACGGTGCCGCCGGAGTCCGCGAGCGGGCGCAGGCGGGACCGGAAGCGGGAGAAATCGGGGTCGGAGAGGGCCGAGAGCAGCTGTTGGAGGAGTCGCACCGGCGCCCGTCCACGCAGGTCGGGCTGATCGGCGGCGCGCTCGGCGAGCCAGACGAAGGCGCCGGGCGCGCGCCGCGGCTGCGCCAGCAGGTCGTCGACCAGGCGCTCGCGCAGTGCCGGATCGGCGTCCGAGAGCCCGCGCACGATCACGTCCAGGACGCGCGGATCCTCCTCGCGCGCGAGCTGGTCGCGGTAGATCGCCACCCAGTCGGCACGCCGCTCGCGCAGCATGCCGAGCGCGCGCTCGCGCAGCAGCCGGTCCTCGACGCTGGCCAGCAGCCTGCGCGCGTCGCCGCCCGGGCCGAGCAGCTGGTCGGGGAGCGCCTCGAGGCGGGCGGGGAGGTGCCCGAGGCGCTCGAGCGTGAACCAGAGCTCGAGCGCCAGGCCGGGAGCGGCATCCGCGCTCTCGCCCGCGATCGAGGCGAGGTCACCCGCCAGCTCGCGCGCCAGCGCCGGGTCGCGGTCGGCGTTGCGGCGCAGCAGGTCCGCCTTGCCACGCGGGTCGGCGTGCGCGAAGGCGCGTTTCACCGCGTCGAGGGCGCCCTGCTCGGAGGTCTCCCAGCGATAGGCCTGGCGGCCCCCGGTCGAGGTCACCACCTGCGGGTGCCTGCGCGCCGCGGCCCACCAGGCCGCCCACTTCGCCTCGGGAACGATGCCGGTCAGCGACTCGCGGATCTCGGTGGCCGTCATCGGCTTGTCGGCAGTCTCGAGCAGCGCGCGCAGCAGCCCCGGCGGGTCCTCGTCGCGCAGCCGCTCGAGGCCTGCCGGATCCTCGAGCTTGCGGCGCAGCAGGTGGCCGGGCGGCAGGGCGCGCAGCAACTTCGCGGCGGCGCGCAGGCCGACGGTGACGCCGGCGCGTTTCTCGAAGTCGATCTTGAGGCTCTCGAGCGGCAGGTTGACCTCGACCACGCGTCCGACGCCCTGCCCCTGCATGACCACCACCTCGCCGACGTCGAAGTGGAGCAGGCTGTGCAGCCGGTTCACCTTGTCCCAGAGGCGCGCCGGGTCGTCGGTGGTCTTGCCGAGCCCGACGTACTCGATCGCCGCGGCGAGATTGGGCTTCGCGGCCCACACCCGTTCGAGGGTCGCGACCACCTCGCGCTGGAGCCGGGTCGGGCGCACCGTGAGCGGGCCCACGCGCCGCAGCAGCTCGAGCCGCACCGTCCAGAGTCCGCGCGCCGCGAGCTCGCTCTCGTAGAGCTCGAGCAGCGACCGGGCGCGCTCCTCCTCGCCCTCGGCGGCCAGGCCTTCGGCCAGGGCGACGAACCAGGCGAGGTCCGAGGGCTCGCTCTCGGCGTGCTGGAGCCAGTCCTCGTCCAGGCTCGCGAGCGCCCCTCGTGACCGGTATTCTTCGTAGGTCCGGAACGGCATTGCGCCGGGATGATACCGGACCGAAGGCGACTCCGGAGGAACCGATGGAGCAGGGATCGGAGCCCGACCTCGGAGCGCTCCTGCGCGACGCCAACGAGGAGCAGCTCGCCGCGCTGATCGGCGGGCGACTCGACGAGATCGACGTGCGCGCCGCGCGCCAGGCCTTCCGCAACCCGTTCCTGACCGGCTCCCTGATCGAGGCGCTCGCGGCCTCGCCCGGGCTCGCCGCCGCCTACGAGCTGCGCCGCGAGGTGGTGCTGCACCCGCGCGCGCCGCGCCTGCTCGCGTTGCGTCTGGTCTCCGGCCTCTACTGGGCCGACCTGGTGCGCGTCGGCACCGACGCCCGCCTCCATCCGACCGTGCGCAGGGCCGCCGATCAGCGCCTCGTCGAGCGCCTGCCCGGCCTGTCGGCGGGCGAGAAGATCGCGGTGGCGCGCTCGGCCGCCGCGGCCGTGATCGCGGCCCTGCGCCTGGATCCGACGCCGCGCGTGATCGACGCGCTGCTCGACAACCCGAGGCTCACCGAGGGACTGCTGGTGCCGCTCGCCGCGAGCGACCGGGCGAGCCCTCTGGTCCTGGCCCGGGTCGCGGCGAACCCGCGCTGGGGCGTGCGTCCGGGGATCCGGTACGCGCTGTGCCGCAATCCCGCCACGCCGTTGACCGCGGCGTTCGCGCTGCTGTCGCTGCTGACCAAGCGCGAGCTCGAGGCGGTCGCCCACGATCTGCGGCTCGCGCTGCCGCTGCGCCGGCGCGCACAGCTGCTCTCGGGCTCCCCGGGGCCGGGCCGCCGCCCCTCCGCGGCGCCGGGCGGTGCTCGCGATTGACCGCGCCGGGGCCTCTCGATACCCTTTCACGATCGAAGTCGGACCTCCCGAGGGGGAATGAGCAAGGACAAGCCGCAGGACCGGGATCGACCCGCCGCGGGCTCGGCGGCGTCCACGCTGCCCCAGGGCTCCCTCGGCGCGTGGCTCCGGACCCAGCGCGAGGCGCGCGGGGTCGGCCTGCGCGAGATCGCCGACGCGAGCAAGATCAGCATCCGCTATCTCGAGGCGCTCGAGCACGACCGCTTCGAGATCCTCCCGGCCCCCGTCTTCACGCGCGGCTTCCTGCGCGAGTACTCGCGCGTGGTGGGCCTCGACCCGGACGAGGTCGTCAACCTCTACCTGCTCGCCGTCGACGAGCGCCCGGAGCTGCCCTCCGAAGAGGCGAGCCTGCGCCCGAGGGCGTCCGGCGGTCCCTCGGCGCTCGGGTACGGCCTCCTGCTGGTGCTCGCCGTGGTGCTCCTGCTCGGGCTCGCGGCCCTGCTCTGGTGGTGGGCCCGGGGCCGGACCGGCGGGCAGCCGGAGTCGGTCGCGCCGCCGCCGGCCGTTTCGGTCGCGGCGCCCGAGCCGCTCGCGACCGAGGTCCAGGCGGCGCCGGAGCCGCCCCGGGCGGCCCTCGTGCCCGAGCCGGGCGCAGGCGCGCCGGCCGGCGCGCCGCCCCCCGCCGCGGCGGGCGCCGAGCCCGCCGTCGTCCCGGGCCCGGCGACCGTCGTCGGCGAGGAAGGCGCGAGCCCGGCGGCCGCCGCGCCGATGCGCGTCGTGCTCGAGTTCGCGGAGGACTGCTGGATGGAGTACGTGGTCGACGGCGGCCGGCGCACCGGGGAGCTGCGCACCAGCGGCGAGGTCGTCCAGCTCGACGCCGAGCGTTCGATCCTGCTGACCCTGGGCAACGTCCCCGCGGTCCGCGTCGAAGTCGACGGCCGGAGCTTCCCGTTGCCAGTGAGCGACGCGCGTGTGGTGCGCGACCTGCGCATCGACCGCGACGCGCTGGCGCGGCTCGCGGGAAGCCCCCCGGCCCTGCCGTGAGCGCGCCGAATCCGCTCGTCGAGCAGGTCCGCTCCGGCACCAGCCCCGAGCTCGAGCTGCTCGCCGCGCAGGGCATCCTGCCGCTGGCGGTCGAGGAGCTGATCCCGCTCCAGGTCCACCTCGCCGTTTCGACCGACGCCCAGATCGCCTCCTACGCCCGCGAGTCGCTGGCCACGCTCGAGCCGCGCGTCGCCGCCGAGTACCTGACCACCGAAGCGACCGACGCGGAGCTGCGCTGGTTCGCCTTCGGGCACCCGGATCCGCGCGTGGTCGAGGCCGTGCTGCGCCGCCGCGACACGTCGCGGGAGCTGCTCGAGGAGGTCGCTGCGGGCCTCTCGGCCGAGCTCCAGGAGGTGCTCCTGCTGCGCCAGGACGCGATCGTCGAGCGCCCGGCGATCCTCGACGCGCTGGAGACCAACCCGGCGCTTTCGATCTTCTCGCGCCGGCGCATCCAGGAGTACCGGGAGCACCTGCTGCCCCGCGAGGTGCAACACGAGGAGGCGCCGCCCGCGGGGCTCGCCGCCGGCCACGCCGTGCTCACCACCGAGGAGCTCCGCGAGATCGAGCACGTGCGGACCCTGCCGGCGCAGGGCGAGGTCGACGAGCGCACGGGCCTGTCCGAGGCCCAGGTGCGCGCGCTGCCGGTGCCGGTGCGCGTCAAGCTCGGGCAGGGCGCCTCCCGGACCCTGCGCTCGATCCTGATCAAGGACTCCAATCGTCTGGTCGCGCTCGCGGTGCTCGCCAACTCGGCGTTCTCCGAGGACGAGGTGGAGCAGGTGGCCGCGAACCGGTCGATCGACGACGAAGTGCTGGGCTTCATCTCGCGCCGCCGGGAATGGGTGCAGCGCTACGGGGTCTGCCACGCGCTGGTGCTGAATCCGCGCACGCCGGTGGGCATCTCGGTGCGCCTGGTGGCGAGGCTGGCAGTCAAGGACCTCAAGAACCTGCGCCGGGACCGCAACGTCCCGGACCCCGTCCGGTCCGCGGCCGACCGGTTGTATAGAATCAAGACGGTCTGACCGATGCCCAGGGACTACTACTCCATCCTGTCGGTGGCGCGTAACGCGACCCCGGAAGAGATCCGCGATTGCTTCCGCCAGCTCGCGCGCGAGCGCCATCCGGACCGCTTCCAGGGCGAGGAGCGGGCGGAGGCCGAGACGCGCTTCCAGGAGCTGACCGAGGCCTTCAACGTGCTGTCCAGCCCGGAGCGGCGCCGCCAGCACGATCTCGAGCTGTCGCGGCCCACGACCGAGCCGGGCAGCGACGCCGCGCGCATGGCCCGCTTCCATCTCGAGGCGGGCGTGGCCTTCTACCGCGAGGCCAACTACCCGGGGGCCGCGGAGGCCTTCGAGCGCGTGACCCAGCTCGCGCCCGACAATCACCAGGCCTGGCATCACCTGGCGCAGGCACTGGTGCTCCAGCGCCGGGCCCTGCCCAGGGCCGGCCAGGCGATCGCCCGCGCCTGCGAGCTGAATCCGGTCAGCCCCCAGTACCTCAAGCTGGCGGGCAGGATCCACGCCGAGCTGGGCAATGCCGAGAAGGCGGAGCGGTATTACAATGAGGCGATCGCACTGGGAGGGGAGGATCCGACGGTGTCGAAGGCCCTCGAGGAGCTGAGAGCTCGCTCGAAGAAGGGGCGGTCCGGTCTGTTCGGGAGAGGCTCGTGACCCTGCGCCCGCGCGCGAGCGGCCTGTCCGACGTGGGCGTGATCCGCAGCCACAACGAGGACTGCTTCGAGATCGATCCCGAGCTCCAGATCTTCGTGGTCGCCGACGGCATGGGCGGGCACAGCCATGGCGAGATCGCCTCGCGCATCGCGGTCGAAGCGATCCGCGACGTGGTCGCCAAGACCGCCGACGACGACGCCACCCTGCCCTTCGAGCTCGATCCCCGGCTCGGGCGCCACTCGAACCGGCTCAAGGCGGCGATCCGCATCGCGCACGATCGCGTGCTCAAGGCGATCCGGCAGGACGCCTCGCTGCACGGCATGGGCACCACCGTGGTCGGGATGCTGCTGGACCGCGACTCGGCCGCCATCGCGCACGTCGGCGACAGCCGCTGCTACCGCCTGCGCGGCGGCAAGCTCGAGCTGCTCACCCAGGACCACACCTGGGTCAACGAGCAGGTCGTCGCCGGGTTCCTCTCCGAGGAGCAGGCCCGCGTGCACCCGCTCAAGAACGTGGTGACGCGGGCGCTCGGCGGCGATTCCCAGGTGGACGTGGACGTGCGGGAATGGCAGGTGGCGCCCGGCGACGTCTTCCTGCTCTGCTCGGACGGGCTGACCACCATGCTCACCGACCAGGACATCCTCGAGCGCCTGCGCACCACGAGCCAGCTCGAGGAGGTCTGCGGGCGCCTCGTGCGCGACGCCAACACGCGCGGCGGCTACGACAACGTGTCGGTCGTGCTGATCCGGGTCGAGGGCTCGTCGGACGGCGGTCCGGACGACGACGAGACCGCCGCGCTGCCCGCGGCGCGCTGAAGCCGCGGCGGCTCAGCCGCCTGCCGCGAACCCGATCCCGCGCCGCGAGCGGACCCGGAACTCCGGATTCCCGACCTCGACCTCGGCCTCCCGGTAGGCGCCGCCCTCGAGCGCGCCCCGGAGCCGCACCGAGACCAGGTAGTAGCCGTTCGTCTCGCGCGCGATGCGCGCGAGCGGGATCGAGAAATCGACCACGTCGAGGAAGGGCAGCCCGCCCGTCGCCCCCGCGAGGTAGCCGAAGAAGGCCTCGAACTGGTGACGGGTCGCGTGCGGCACGAGGTCCACGGTGTAGACCGCGACGTTGGCCGAGTTCAGGGCTCGGACCATCGCCGGGTCGTAGCGCGGATCGGGCCGGAACACGCCGCCGGGACCGAGGTCGCCGAAGCCGGTCGTGAACAGCACCAGGTTCTTGCGCCCCGGCACGGCCCGCGCGGCGTCGGCCAGGACGGTCATCGCCTCGTGGACGTCGGCGGTGGCGCGCGCCAGCTCGGGCGGCGCCGGCAGCGACGCGGCGAGCGACGGCGAGTCGTCCGCCGGCCGCTGGCGCGACGGCCAGTCCTCGGGCGGGTCCTGCCCCCGGGCGGCGCGCCCGATCGCCCGTTCGAGGTCCTCCAGGTCGCCGGTGAAGTCCTGCTGCAGCTTGAGCCGGACGTCGTGGTGGACCACCGCCACCCGGTCGTTGCCGGCGAGCTCGCGGCGCAGCCAGGCGACGGCGTCGCGGCCGGCCTGGAGCTGGCGCTGGCGCAGCTCCGGGTTGTCGAACGACTCCAGGCGCTGGTCGTCGAAGAAGAGCACGAAGGTGCGCCGGTCCGGCACCGCGGCGGGGTCGAGGCCGAGCCGCGCGGCGCCGGCGGCGTCGAGGAACCGGCGGTTGCTGTAGAAGCTCGCGGCGCTCACCTCGGCCGGCTCGCCGTCGACCCGGACGCGGAAGTCGGCGGGTCCGAGCCCGAGCACGACGTTGCCGTCGCGGTCGGTGACCAGGACGTCGAGCAGCGCCTCGGAGACCTCGAGGCGCTCGGCGAAGGTGCCGGCGGGCGGCACCTCCTGCGGGCCGCGCGCGGGCGCCCCCGGGGCCTCCAGCAGCGCCAGCAGCCAGGCTGCAGCGAGGGCGGCGGAGCGGGATCGGGGCATGGCGACCTCCTTCGGCTCCGGCCGGAGCAATCCGCGCGCCAGGCCCCGCCGGGAGGCGCGGCGGCGCGCTCAGCGGCGGGCGGCGGCGTAGAAGCCGCCGTCCGCCGCGATCCGGCGCAGCGCCTCGCAGGGCGCGTGGCGGGCGCCGACCTCGCGCGCCAGCCGCTCCAGCTTCTCGACCAGGTGCGCGACCCCCTGCTGGTCGGCCCAACAGCACAGGCCCCCGCGGAAGGGGGGGAAGCCGGTGCCGAGGATCAGCGCGAGGTCGAGCGGAGCGGGTCCGTCGACGATCTCCTCCTCGAGGCAGCGCGCCGCTTCGTTGACCATGGGCAGGACCAGGCGCTCGGCGAGCGCGCCGGGCTCGAGCGGACGCGCGCCGGGCCTGACGCCGATCGCCGCGTAGACCTCGGGATCGACCGCCTTCTCCTTGCGGCCCTCGTAGCGGTAGATCCCCCGGCCGTTCTTGAGGCCGAGCCGGCCGCTCTCCGGCAGCCGGTCGAGCCAGGCCGGGAAGGGCAGCCGCTCGGGGAAGGCCGCGGTGAGGATGTGGGCGACCTTGGCCGCGACGTCGAGCCCGACCTCGTCGGCCAGCCGCAGGGGTCCCATCGGCATCCCCCAGGCGACCATGGCGCGATCGACCTCCTCGACGCGGTGGCCCTCGTCGAGCAGCCAGAGCGCCTCGGCGGAGTAGAACATCAGGAGGCGGTTGACCAGGAACCCGGGCCCCTCGCGCACCACTACCGGCGTCTTGCCCAGCCGCCGTGCGAAGGCCGCCACCGCGCGCACGGTCTCCGCCCGGGTCCACGTTCCAGCCACGACCTCGACCAGCGGCATCCGGTCGACCGGGTTGAAGAAGTGCATGCCGGCCACGCGGCCGCGGTGCGCGGCGTGGGCGCCGATCGCGTCGATGGACAACGAGGAGGTGTTGGAGGCGAGGACGGCGTCGGGCCGCAGCCGGCGGTCGAGATCCGCGAACAGCCGCTGCTTGACCTCGAGGCTCTCGACCACCGCCTCGATCACGAAGTCGCAGCCCGCCAGACCCGTGTCCTCGAGCGTCGGCTGCAGCAGGGCCATGCGCCGGCGCATCTCGGCCGGCTCGCGGCGCCGGCGGCGTACCTGCCTCCCGAACAGGGCGGCAGCGTGGCCGAGCGCGGTTGCCAGCGCCTCGGGCCGGACGTCCTTGACCCGCACCGGGAGGCCGGCCTGATCGGCGACGAGGTGCGCGATCCCGCCGCCCATCACGCCCGCGCCGAGCACCGCCGGACGGCGCACCTCGGGCGGTTCCGGTCCCTCGCCGTCGCGCCGGGCGGCCTCCATCAGCCGGAAGACGTGGAGCAGGTTCTTGGCTACGCCCGAGACCGCCAGCGTGCCGATCGCGCGCGCTTCGGCGTCGAAGCCGGCGGTGGCGCCGCGATCCAGCCCGATGCCGACGACCTCGATCGCGGCGAGCGGCGCCGGGTAGTGGCCGCGCGTCTGGGCGAGGGTGCGCGCGCGGGCCCGCGCGAGCACCAGGCGCCGTCCGAGCGGGTTGCCCTCGAGCAGCAGCCCGCGCAGGCCGCGCGCGCCGCGGCGGGGCGCGCGGCGGCCGATCCTCGAGCGCGCGAACTCGGCGACCCGGGGCAGGAACTCCGGATCCGGGAAGAGCGCGTCGGCGAGGCCGGCGCGCAGCGCGCGCGCCGCCGAGAGGTTCCTTCCGGCCAGGATCACCTCGAGCGCCGTGGTCAGGCCGACCCGCCGGGGCAGGCGCGTACAGCCGCCCCAGCCGGGCAGGATGCCGAGGCGGACCTCGGGCAGCCCGATGCGCACCTCGCGCCGGTCGGAGACCGCGATCCAGGTCGAGGCGAGCGCGAGCTCGGTGCCGCCCCCCAGGCAGGTGCCGCGGATCGCCGCCACCGTGGGGAAGGGCAGCGCCTCCCAGGCCGAGAACAGGCGCTGCCCGAGGCGCGAGCCGGCCGCCGCCTGGTCCGGCTCGGTGACGCGCTCGATCTCGTCGACGTCCGCGCCGGCGATGAACACGTCCGGCTTGCCCGACAGCAGCACGAGCACGGCGATGTCGGCGCGGCCCCGCAGCTCGGCGAGCAGGGCCTCGAGCTCGGCCAGCACCTCGCGGGTGAAGATGTTGACCCGGCGCTCGGGCAGGTCGAAAGTCAGGCTCGCGAGCCCGTCGCCACCGACCGCGAGCCGGAAGGCGCTGGTCATCCGCTCAGACGTCGGCGCCGGCCTCGGCGTAGAGCCGGTCGAGAACCGACTTGTACTTGGTGTTGATGACGCGCCGCTTGACCTTCATGGTGGGCGTCAGCTCGCCGCCCTCGAGCGTGAACTCGGCGGGCAGCAGCTCCCAGGAGCGGATCTGCTCGTAGCGCGCCAGGTGCTCGTTGGTCTTCGCCACCTCGGCGGCGATCAACGCACGCACAGCGGCGTGCGCGACCAGCTCCTGGCTCGAGCCCTGGATGCCCTGGCCGGCCGCCCACGGCGCGAGCGCCTCGAAGTCGGGCACGAGCAGGGCGGAGAGGAACTGCCGGCGGTCGCCGACCACCACCGCCTGCGAGATCCAGCGGCTCGCCTTCAGGGAGTTCTCGATCGGCGCCGGGGCGATGTTCTTGCCGTAGGCGTTGACGATCAGCTCCTTCTTGCGATCGGTGATGACCACGAAGCCGTCCCCGTCGACGTGCCCGATGTCGCCGGTGTGGAACCAGCCCTCCCGGTCGATCACCTCGGCCGTGGCGTCGGGCTTGCCGAAGTAGCCCTTCATGATGTTCGGGCCGCGGGCGAGGATCTCGCCGTCCTCGGCGATGCGCAGCTCGACGCCTTCGACGGTCGGTCCCACGGTTCCGAGCCGGACCCGCCGCTGGCGGTTGACGGTGAGCACGGGCGAGGTCTCGGTCAGACCGTAGCCCTCGAAGATGCGGACGCCGGCACCCCAGAAGAACTCGGCCACGTCGCGCGCGAGCGGGGCGCCGCCCGAGGCCGCGAGCTGGAAGCGCCCTCCCAGGCGCTCGCGGATCTTGGAGAAGACCAGCTTGTCGGCGAGGCGCAGCTTGAAACCCGACGGCCGCTCGGCGAGGCGGTTGTCGAGGTTGGCGCGGCCGACGCGCACCGCCCAGTGGAAGATCGCGTGCTTCACGCCGCCCGCGGCGCGCGCGTTCTCGTAGGCCCGCGCCATGACCTTCTCGTAGACGCGCGGCACCGACACGAAGACGTGCGGGCGCACCTCCTGGAGGTTCTGGGCGACGGTAGCGACCGACTCCGCGTAGGCGATCGAGATGCCGATGTAGAAGTAGATGTAGCTGACGGTGCGCTCGAAGGAGTGCGCGAGCGGGAGGAACGAGAGCGCCGTCCATCCCGGCTCGAGCGCGAGCGCGGCGGCGGAGGCCAGGATGTTGGAGACCAGGTTGCCGTGCGTGAGCATGACGCCCTTGGGGTCGCCGGTGGTGCCGCTGGTGTAGATCAGGGTGGCCAGGTCTTCGGGCCGGGCCCGGCGCAGCCAGGCCGAGAACTCCTCGTCGGTGACCGCCTCGCCGGTGGTCAGGAAGGCCTCGAACTCCTCGACGCCGGCTCCGCCGCCGCGCGCGCCGATGGCGATCACGCGCTCGACCGCGGGCATCTGGTCGCGCACCGCCAGCATGCCGGCCAGCCGCTCCTCGCCCTGCACGAACAGGACGCGCGCGCCGCTGTCGCGCGCCACGTAGGCGGCGCCGTCGGGCAGCAGGGTCGGGTAGATCGGGACGTGCACCGCGCCGAGGGCGAGGGAGGCGAAGTCGACCAGCGCCCAGTGCGGGCCGTTCTCGGCCATCTGGGCCACGCGGTCGCCGGGCCGCACCCCGGCGCGCTCGAGCGCCTTGGCGAGCCGGCGCACGCGCGCCGCGAAGTCGCGCGTCGAGATCGGCTCGTAGCGGCCTCCGACCTTGTGCAGCAGGCAATCCGGCTTGTCGTGTCGGACCACCGTCTCGAACAGCTCGGACAGCGTTCGGATCGTCATCGGGGCCCTCCGGAGAGAGACTGGCTCGATCCTACAGCAGGCCTCCGCGCCCGCCCCGCGCCGGCGGGCGGGCGCGGGGAGCCGCGGCCGGGGCGCGCGCGGCTTGACCGCTCGCGCGCGCCGGCGGTAGGCTGCCTGCTCTCGAGCGGGGATCTCCCGCTCCCCGCCGCGAACCCGACGCGGCGCGCGGCAGCCCGAGGCACGACGGGGCGTAGCTCAGCTTGGTAGAGCGCACGGTTCGGGTCCGTGAGGCCGGAGGTTCAAATCCTCTCGCCCCGACCATTCCTCCCTCCTCGCAGCCTTTCGGGCACCCCCGCGTCTGCGTCCGGCCCGCCCCCCGCCGCCCCGGCACCCTTCTCGCAGTAGGATCGGCCGGATTTTCCGCCGCCAGCGCGCGAACGGGAGGAGTCGGAGGATGAAGGACGAGCCGAGGCCCTACGTGGCCGCCGATTCGACGCTCGCCGAGCTGACCTGGAAGTCGCTCGGCCTGGGGATCGTCCTTGCGGCGCTGATGGGCGCCGCCAACGCCTATCTCGCGCTCAAGGCGGGCCAGACCGTCTCGGCGACCTTCCCGGCAGCGATCCTCGCCCTGGCGGCCTTCCGGCTGCCGTTCTTCCGCGGCACGGTGCTCGAGCAGAACATCGCTCGCGCGGCGGGCACGGTGGGCGAGGCGCTCGCCGCGGGCGCGATCTTCACGATTCCGGCGTTCCTGCTCGTCTCGGTCGACGGCCAGCGCCTGTGGACGACGTTCGACTACTGGCAGACGGCCTTCATCCTGCTCATCGGCGGCGTGCTGGGGGTGTTGTTCATCATCCTGCTGCGCCGCACGCTCGCCGTCGACGCCGGCCTGCCCTTCCCGGAGAGCCGGGCCTGCGCGGCGATCGTCCGGGCCGGACAGGCTGGCGAGACGGGCGCCAAGTACGTATTCGGCGCCATGGGCGTCGGCATGCTGCTCCAGGTCTTCAAGAGCGACACCGGGATCAAGCTCTTCCGCGAGTCGGTCGAGTTCTTCCGCGAGCTCCCGGCCTCGGTGATCCGGCACTTCGACTCGTCGCGCAACCCGCTCGGCGAGGTGCAGCACCACGGTGCGATCGCCTTCGCCACGCCCGCGATCTCGCCGGCGCTGATCGGCGTCGGCTACATCATCGGCTTCGAGCTCGCGGCGATCAACTTCTCGGGCGGCGTGCTGGCCTGGCTGGTGTTCATCCCGCTCGCTTTCTTCGTCAATCCGGATCTGGCCGGCCAGCTCTCGACGGGCGGCGCCGCGGTGCCGCCCGGGGAGGTGATCTTCTCGGTCTGGTACAACGTGGTGCGTCCGATCGCGGTGGGCGCGATGCTGGTGGGCGCGGCCAAGACCATGTGGGGGATGCGGGCGTCGATCGCCTCGGCCTTCCGCGGCGCCTTCCACAGGGGCACGCGCGTGGAGGCGCCGTCCCGGCTCGAACGCGACATCGACGCGCGCGGCATCGTGATGGGCATCGTCGGATTGACCATCCCGATGACGTGGCTGTACTGGAAGTTCACCGAGAACCTGCTCGGCGCCGTGCTCGCCGCGGTGGTGATGCTGGCGCTCGGCTTCCTGCTCTCGGCGGTGGGCGGCTACCTGGTGGGCCTGGTGGGCGGCTCGAACCAGCCGGTGTCGGGTCTGACCCTCTCCGCGCTGATCCTCGCCGCCCTGCTCATGGTCGCGTTCGGGGTCACCGGCCTGCAGGGAGTCGGCGCGGTGCTCGGCGTCGCGGCGATCGTCTGCTGCGCCATCTGCGTTTCCGGGAGCCTGATCCAGGACCTCAAGGTCGGGCACCTGCTCGGCGGCACGCCGAAGAAGATGGAGATCGCCGAGATCGTGGCCACGATCACCACTTCTTTCGTTCTCGTCTACCCGATGCTCTGGCTCCACCAGGCGAACCTGAAGACCGGCGGCATCGGCATCGGCGACCCCGAGCTGCCGGCGCCCCAGGCGGGGCTGATGGCGCAGCTCTCCGAGGGGATCGTGGGCGGCCAGATGCCGTGGGGCCTGATCCTCTTCGGCATGTGCTTCTCGATGGCGCTGATCCTGATCAAGGCGCCTTCGCCGACGCTGATCGCGGTGGGCATGTACCTGCCCTTCGAGACCACCGGGGCGATCTTCGTGGGCGGCTGCCTGAAGTGGCTCGCGGACCTGCTCGCCGCCCGGCGCGGCATCGCCGGCGAAGCCTTCGACAGCTTCGGCTCCCTGGTCGCGTCCGGTCTGATCGCGGGCGAGTCGCTGACCGGGGTCGTGTTCGCCGGGCTGGTGCTCGCCTTCGACGGCTTCACCTCTCTCACCCACACGCTGTTCGGCGTCGCCCAGTTCGAGTGGGTTGCCGGGATCGGCGGAGCGCTGACTTCGCTGGTCGCCCTGGGCGTCCTCGGCTGGCTGCTGGTGGGCCTGCCGTTGCGCCACGTCAAGCCTCGTACCGCCTGACCGGCTGGAGGAGCACATGTCCTTCGCGTCGCTCGTGGAGAAGACGAAGACCGGCTTTTCGCCGACCTTCTGGATCGCCAACGTCATCGAGCTGTTCGAGCGTTTCGCCTACTACGGCTCGAAGGCGATCCTCGCGGTGTTCGTGGCCGACCAGGTGGGCCTGGGTCCGGAGAAGGCGGGCTGGCTGGTGGGGAGCCTGTTCAACGGCCTGCTCTACTTCCTGCCCATCCTGGCCGGCACCATCGTCGACCGCTTCGGCTTCAAGAAGAGCCTGCTCGCCTGCTTCTCGATCTTCTGTCTCGGTTACCTGCTGATCGGTCTCGGCGGGCTGCCGCAGGGCAAGCCCCTGGTCGACGCTCTGGGCGCCGAGGTCTACATGATCCTGGCGCTGGTGGTCACCGCGGCGGGCGGGTCGCTGATCAAGCCCTCGATCGTCGGCACGGTGGCGCGCACCACGACGCCCGACACCAAGGAGCTCGGGTACTCGATCTACTACACGCTGGTCAACCTGGGCGGCGCGATCGGGCCGATCCTGGCGCTCCAGGTGCGCGAGAACCTGGGGATCTCCTTCGTCCTGGTGATGTCCTCGCTGACCAGCCTGCTGCTCGTGCTCGCGACGCTGGTCTTCTACTCGGAGCCGAAGCGGCCGGCCGACGCGCCACCGCCGAAAACCATGGCGGGCGTGCTCGCGGACATGTTCCTGGTGTTCGGGAACCTGCGCTTCATGAGCTTCCTGGTCATCTTCTCCGGTTTCTGGGCGATGTTCTGGCACGTCTTCTACGCGCTGCCGTTCTACGTGCGCGACGTGCTCGGCTTCCAGCAGTTCGAGATCATCGAGACGATCGACGCCTGGACGATCATCATCGTGACCGTCCCGGTGACGGCGATCGCGCGGCGGCTCTCGCCGTTGGCGGCGATGATCGCCGGCTTCGTGCTGGCCAGCGCATCCTGGTTCGTGATGGGGGCCTTCCCGACCCTGGCCATGACGGTGGCCGCGATCGTCGTGTTCGCGCTCGGCGAGTCCACGCAGGCGCCGCGCTACTACGCCTACGTCGCGGACCTGGCGCCCAAAGAGCAGGTCGGGACCTACATGGGCTTCGCCTTCCTGCCGATCGCGATCGGCACCTTCATCGCCGGCGTGTCGAGCGGCAAGCTGGTCGCCCACTACGTGGGCGCGACGAGCGGCGGGACGTTCCACCCCGGGCCCGGCTTCGCGTACGCCTCGCACATGTGGTACTGGGTCGGCGGCATGGGCGTCGTCTCGACCGTGCTGATGGTCGTCTACGACCGGCTCGTGGTGCGCCGGCCCCGGGCCTGAGCCGCTCGCGCCGGCGGCGCGCGCCACGAGTTTCCGCCGCGCTCGGGCACTCTCCGCGTCAGCAGCCTTCCTTCTTCTTTTTCTTCACCGGGCTCCCGGCCGGCGGTGGCGCGGTCGGCGCCACGCCCGGCGCCGTGATCGGCGGCGGCACCAGCGCGGGAACGGCAGGCGCGAGGCCTGCGGCGGCGGCGCGCGCAGCGCCGCCGAAGGACGCCGCCCGCGCGGCCGCCCGTTCGAAGGCCGCGCGCTCCTCGGCGCCCGCACCCGCCTCCGGCCGGACCGGATAGAGCACCTGCTCCTGCCACTGCGCGAGGCCGCCGAGCAGGATGTAGACGGCGGGGTAGCGCCGCGCCTTGAGCAGGAACCAGGCCTGCGCCGAGTGGATGCCCTCCTGCGAGTAGAGGACGATCTTCTCGTTGCGCGCCAGCTCGGCGTCCTCGAGCCCGGTGATCGGGATCCGCTCCGCGCCGGGGACGTGGTAGGCGGCGTAGTCGGCCTCGGCGCGCAGGTCGACGAGCCGGAAGTCCTGGCGGCCGGCCACGATCCAGTCGGCGAGCTCGTCCGGGGTGACGTGGTCGACCTCGCCCTCGACCAGGGCGGCGAGCTCGCGCGCGTCGAGGGTGACCCGGCCCCCGTCGCCGGGATCGCCGATCAGGAGCGCGCCGAGCCCGAGCGCGACCGCGCCGGCGGCGAGCTTCTGGTTGCGCGTCCAGCGCGCCGGCCGCCCGGCGCTCACGAGCCCTCCCCGGCGCCGCGGCCGGCGAAGCGGCGCTCGAGCGCCGCCGCGCCCCAGAAGCCGCCGACCGCCATCAGGACGACGAGCAGGACGACCAGCCCGGCCGGCAGGTGGAGGACCTCGGGCAGCGTCAGCCGCCCGAGCGCGGACGATTCGGCGAAGCCGGAGATCGCCGGCCAGGCCTCGCCGATCGCGAAGATGCCGGCGAAGATGCCGGCCACGAAGGCGAGCGCGTCGAGCTTGCCGGTGGCGAGCGCGACCAGCGAGGTGCCCGGGCAGTAGCCGCCGACGACGAAGCCGACGCCGAGCAGCAGCCCGCCCGCGACCTGCGGCCACAGGAAGGTCGGCGAGACGTAGACCAGCGAGAGGTCGACCCAGCCCAGCCAGCCGAGGTAGAAGAGCCCGAGCATGGCGGTCACGATCGCCGTGAACATCACGCGAAAGACCGCCATGTCCTTCAGGTAGAACTGGTCGGTGAGCTTGCGCGCCGAGCCGAAGCCGGCCCGCTCGAGGAAGAAGCCGAAGCCGATGCCGATCAGGAAGGCCACGACGAGCGAGAACTCGTCGCCGAACAGTCCGAACCTGAAGAGCGGGGCGTTCACTGCCATTGCCTCCGGAGGAACCAGGCCGCGCCGTAGCCGCCGGCGAAGACCATCAGCATGAAGGCCCAGCCTCCCGCCGAGAGCAGCGCGCCGCCGGTCAGCGCCTGGCCGCTGGTGCAGCCGCGCCCCAGCTTGGCGCCGATGCCCATCAGGGCGCCGCCCACGAAGGCGAAGGCGAAGCGGCCTCCGGTCGAGATGCGCGGTCCCTTCTCGACCGTGCGCCGCACGCGTCCGGCGAGCAGGCCGGACAGGAAGCCGCCGGCCAGCACACCGAGCACCTCGAACACCAGCCACTCCTTGAGCGGGTGGCCGACGCCGCTCTCGAGGTACTCCTTCCAGAACGGATTCGCCTGGGCGTGCGCCGGGGCGAGCGCGTCGACGGCCACGGCGCACGCGGACGAGAAGGCGCCCGAGGCGCCCAGCCCGCGCCCCATGACCACGAAGGAGGCGAGCAGGACCAGGCCGAGGCCGATGCCGGCGAGGTAGGGGTTCGTGTAGGGCGCCGGCCCGCGACGGGCCGGCTGGGAGAGCGAGGACATGCGCGACACCTCCATGGCCTTCACAGTCCGGCCAGGCGCAGCCAGTGGCTGACCTGCCCGGCCTGAACGATCACGAATCGCAGCACCAGACCGCCGGAGATCACGAGCAGAGGCGCGACCGGAGTGTGCGCGACCTTGTGCTCGACCGCGAGCAGCTGGACGACGAGGGGGACGACGATGCCCAGGCCGACGACGCCCACCCAGAACAGGGCGCCGAACGGCCCGGTGAGCAGCAGGTCCGCCGCGCGCGCGTGGGCGCCGCTCGCGGTGAGCAGGCCGATCAGGAACAGCGCCAGGAAGACCAGCTCGGCGATCAGGAAGCCGTTGTCGGCCTTGGCCAGCAGCTCGCGCTCGGCGGCGTCGCGCGCGGTCAAGTGGACGAAGGCGGCGGCGGCCGACAGGCCCGAGACCAGGAAGAGCGGGCCGAGCAGCGCGCTGTTCCAGAGCGGACGGGCGCCGAGCGCGGAGAGCAGCACGCCGGTGTATACGCCCAGCAGGCCGCCCAGGATCATGTTCGTGGCGCCGATCCAGCGCGGCGCCGCCGGCCGCTCCACCAGCCGGTCGGAGAGCTCGCCCAGGGCCGGTGCGCGCCGCCGCAGCGGCGCGGGCACGCGCATCAGCAGGTTGGCCGCGAGCGCCGGGTAGACGAGGACCAGGATCCAGGCCCCCCACGACATCGGAGAGCCCGGCTCGAAGGTCGTGTAGAGGCGCCAGACGAACGCCTTGTGCTCGAGGTCGAGGAAGAGCGCGAGCATGCCGGCGGAGAGCAGCACGAGGCTCATTCCGGGCAGCACGTAGCAGGCCGAGCGCGCGTTGCGCCAGCGGCCGGAGAACAGGAAGTAGCCGGAGATCAGCATCATCCCGGCGACCAGCCCGCCGAGGAACAGGTAGACGGGGATCTCCCAGCCCCAGACGTGGAGGATCGGGTCCACCATCGGGTTGCTGCGCGTGGTCGTGAGCTCGGTCACGGCGTCTCTCCTCGCCTCAGCTCAGGTAGAAGATGCGCGGCCGGGTGCCGGCCTCGGGCAGGAGCGCATGGTGGCGACGGGACTGGAGCAGGCGCGAGACCTCGCTCTGCGGGTCGTCGAGGTCGCCGAAGTGCATGCAGCGGGTCGGGCAGACCGCCACGCAGGCCGGGTCCTGGCCCGCCTCGACCCGGTGGATGCAGAAGGTGCACTTGTCGGCGTAGCCGTCGGGGTGGACGAAGCGGGCGTCGTAGGGGCAGGAGGCGAGGCAGGCCTTGCAGCCGATGCACTGCTCGTGGTTGACCAGCACGATGCGCCCGAACTCCTCGACGTGCGACGCCCCGGTCGGGCAGCAGGTGACGCAGGGCGGCTCGTCGCAGTGGTTGCAGCGCTCGGTGCGGATCTCCATCGACAGGGTGGGGAACCGGCCGCTCACCTCGGTGGTGATCCAGTCGCGATGGAACCCCTCGGGCACCTGGTTCTCGGTCTTGCAGGCGATCACGCAATCCATGCACCCGACGCAGCGCGCGGTGTCGATGACCATGCCGAAGCGCGCCATCTCAGGCCTCCTTCCCGGCGCCCGCCCGCAGGGTGACGAAGTTGACGTTCATGCCGGTGCCGCCCATCAGCGGATCGACCGCATAGCGCGTGATGAGCTGGGCGTCGGAGGCGCCGCGCCCGACGGTGCGCCGGAGGCCCTTGGCGGTGTGGCCGAAGCCGTGCACGAGGTAGACGCAGTCGGTGCGGATGCGCTCGGTGGCCTTGATCCGGATCGGGGCGCTCTCGACGCCGTCCTGGTTGACGAGGCGCACCGCGTCGCCGTTGGCGAGCCCCGACCGGCGCACCACGTCGGCGTTGATCCAGACTTCGTTCTCGGGCATCGCCTCGGCGAGCAGCGGATTGGTCTGCGTGCGCGAGAACGTGTGCACCGGGGCGCGGCCGAAGAGCAGCCGGAAGTAGCCGGGCGGCGGCTCGGGGTGGGGTGTGTAGCGGGGCACCGGGTCGAAGCCGTGCTCGGCGAGCTGGTTGGACCAGAACTCGACCTTGCCCGACGGCGTCGGGAACTCGAGCGCGTGTCCCTCCTCGACCGTGATCGGGCGGTGGGGCCCGACCACGACGCCGCGCCGCTTGAGCTCGGCGAGCGAGAGGCCGGCCGGCGCCAGGCGGGCCTCGAGGTACTCCTCGACGGTGCGCCAGGGGTACCAGGCCTCGAGCCCGAGCCGGAGCGCGAGCTCGCGCGCGATCCACCAGTTCGGCCGCTGATCGTCCGGGGACTCGACCACCGGCTGGCGCAGCGAGACGAACGGCTCGCGGAACGCCTCGGTGTTGAGGTCGTCGTAGCGCTCCAGGTAGACCGACTCGGGCAGCACCACGTCGGCCCAGCCGGCGATCTCGGACGGCACCACGTCGACCACCACCATGAGGTCGAGCGCCTGGATCGCGCGCAACGTCTCCTCCTGGTTGGGCAGGGCCTGGAGCAGGTTCGTCGCGTAGACGAACCAGGCCTTGATCGGGTACGGGCGGCCGCTCAGGGTCGCCTCGCGGATGCCGTTGGTGAGCCCCAGGTCGGCGAACGGGTACCTGCCGTCGGGGTTGTCGACCGGCGGCCGTCCGGCGTGGGGATAGGGCGGGTAGGGGTACTTCGGCACCTCGAACGAGGCCGGGAAGAAGAAGCCCCCCCGGCGCCCCCAGCTGCCGAGCAGCGCGTTGACCAGCGCGATGGCGCGGCTGCGCTGGGCGTCGTCGCCGTACCAGGTGACGTGGCGGCCCGGGTGGACGAGGGTCGCGGGGCGATGGCGCGCCATCTCGCGCGCCGTCTCGCGGATCGCCGCCGGCTCGAGACCGGTGACCGGGAAGGCCCACTCCGGTGTCCAGGGGGCGATCGCGGCGGCGAACGCCTCGAAGCCGTGGCCGTGGGCCGCGACGAACTCCCTGTCGTAGAGCCCCTCGCCGACCAGCACGTTCATCCACGCCAGCAGCAGCGCGAGGTCGGTGCCGGGCTTGATCGGCAGGTAGTGCTTCGCCTTGCCGGCCGCGACCGAGAAGCGCGGGTCGGCCACGATCACGCTCGCCCCGGCGCCGACCGCGTCCGCGAACTCCTGGACCTGGCTGTTGTGCATGTTCTCGCCCAGGTGGGAACCGAGCAGGACCAGGCAGCGCGCGTTGGCGATGTCGGTGCGCTCCGGCGTGGCGACGTCCTCGCCGAAGGTGAGCTGGAAGCCGACGTCGCGGGGGCCGCGGCACTGGGCATAGGAGGGAGCCACCAGGTTGGGCGTGCCGAAGGCCTTGAAGGTGTGCTTGAGGAAGTTGCCGCCGATGCCATGGCTGAAGAACGCCAGCGCCTCGGGGCCGTGCTCGGCCTTGAGGCGCTGGAGCCTCCCGGCGATCTCGCCCAGCGCCTCGTCCCAGGTGACCTCGACCCACTCGTCCTCGCCGCGGTTCCGGCGCCGCACCAGCGGCGTGCGCAGCCGGTCCGTGTCGTAGTAGGCGCCGACGCCGCCGGTGCCGCGCGGGCAGAGCCGGCCGCGCGAGAGCGGGTCCTCCGGGTTGCCCTCGATCTTCCAGAGCCGGCCGTTCCTGGTGGTGGCGATCGCGGCGCACTTCCAGAAGCAGAGGTCGCAGTAGGTCGGCACCCGCTCGAGGCGGTCGCCGGGACGCGCGGGGCCGAAGAAGTCCCCGGCCCAGGAGGGTGCGCGCGAGCCGAGCGTGGCGGCGGCGCCGGCCCCGGCGCCGATCTTGAGGAACCTTCTCCTTGACAATATGGCCATATCGCTATGCTCCGGACACGATTGTTCCTCTGAGGAACAAGCGCTCGAAACGTCCGCAGGGGTGAGGCGGCGCCCCCCCGGCGAGGCGGGCGGCGCCAGGGCCGTCCGCGCGCCGGCGGCGGGGCGTGCCGCCGCGTCAGCCGGCGCGGCGCTGGAACTCGGCCATGAACGAGACCAGGGCGTCCACGCCGGCCTCGGGGAAGGCGTTGTAGATCGAAGCCCGGATGCCGCCCACCGAGCGGTGGCCCTTGAGGCCGCTGAGCTCCTGCGCGGTCGCCTCGGCGACGAAGCGCTTCTCGAGCTCCTCGGAGGGGAGCCGGAAGGTGATGTTCATCCAGGACCGGCTGTCGGGGCGGGCGTGGCCGCGGTAGAAGCCGCCGCTGCCGTCGATCGCGGCGTAGACCTTCTCGGCCTTGCGCCGGTTGCGCGCCTCGACCGCCGCCAGCCCGCCGCCCGCGATCAGGTGCCGGAGCACCAGGCGCAGCACGTAGATGCCGAACACCGGCGGCGTGTTGTAGAGCGAGCGCTCCTTGGCGTGGGTCGCGTACTTGAGATACACGGGCAGGCCGGCCGGGGCGCGCTCGAGCAGGTCCTCGCGGATCACCACCACGGTCAGGCCGGCGATCGACAGGTTCTTCTGCGCTCCGGCGTAGGTGAGCGCGAACTTCGAGAAGTCCACCGGGCGGCAGAAGACGTCGGACGAGGCGTCGTTGACCAGCGGTACGCCGGCCGGGACCTCGGGCACGAAGTGGTACTGCGTGCCGAAGATCGTGTTGTTCGAGGTCATGTGCACGTAGGCGGGGCGCTCGGAAAAGCGCACCTCGCCCTGGCCCGGGATGCGGTCGTGGTTCGTGGCCTTCGAGGAGGCGGCGACGTGGACGGCGCCGACCTTCTGCGCCTCCTTGATCGCCTTCTCCGACCAGACGCCGGTGTCGAGGTAGTCGGCGGTGCCGTCCGGCGGCAACAGGTTCATTGGCACCATCGAGAACTGGAGCGTGGCGCCGCCCTGGAGGAAGAGGACCTGGTAGCCGGCCGGGATCCCGGCCAGGCGCTTGAAGTCCTCCTCGGCGCCGAAGCAGATCTCCTCGAACGGCTTGGAGCGGTGCGAGATCTCGAGCACGGACATGCCGACCCCGGGCAGCGCGACCAGATCGCGCTGCGCGGACTCGAGGACTTCGAGAGGAAGAACGGCCGGGCCGGCCGAGAAATTGAAGACGCGGTGCACGGTGGCGGTGGTCATGGATTCCTCCGGAAGGAGCTGCGACCGACGCCCTGATCCTATCGGGACCGCCCTGCGTTCCCTAGCGCGGGACGCAGCGCGCCGGGCGCCCGCCGCCGGTAGGGCGGGGCCCCTGCCCGGGAGGGTGGCGACGCTCGAGGGCCCCGGCTCTAGCCTCCCGGTGGGGCGCAGCACCTCACCCGGCGCCGCCCGCGCGCCGCCAGATTCGGAGCATCTGATGACCGCCTACAAGATCGCCTGGCTTCCCGGAGACGGGATCGGCATCGAAGTCCTCGAGGCCACCCGCCTCGTCCTGGACGCCGTCGGATTCGAGGCGCAGTACCTGCACGGCGACATCGGCTGGGAGTTCTGGTGCCGCGAGGGAGACGCCTTCCCGGCGCGCACCGTCGAGCTGCTCGGCAAGGTGGACGCCGCCATGTTCGGCGCCATCACATCGAAGCCGGCGAAGACCGCCGAGGCGGAACTGGTGCCCTCGCTGCGCGGCCAGGGGCTCAAGTACCGCTCGCCGATCGTGCGCATGCGGCAGCTCTTCGACCTCTACGTCTGCCACCGGCCGTGCAAGGCCTACCCCGGCAACCCCCTGAACCACCGCGAGGGGATCGACCTCGTCGTCTTCCGCGAGAACACCGAGGACCTCTACTCGGGCGTCGAGTTCGCGCCGGTGCCGGCGGAGCTCGCCGGCATGCTCGGTCGCCTCTCCCGGGCCTTCGCGCCGTTCGCGGGCCTCGCCGCCGACGACTACGCGATCTCGTGCAAGGTCAACACGCGCCGGGGCTCCGAGCGCATCGTGCGGGCGGCCTACGAGTTCGCGCGCGACCACGGGCGCAGGAAGGTCACCATCGTCCACAAGGCCAACGTGGTGCGCGCCGCCGACGGGCTCTTCCTCGAGGAGGCGAAGAAGGTCGCCCAGGAGTTCCCGGGCATCCAGACCGACGACGCCAACATCGATGCCATCTGCATGTGGCTGCTCAAGAATCCCTTCGCCTACGACGTGCTGGTGGCGCCCAACCTGTACGGCGACATCATCTCGGATCTCTGCGCGCAGATGGTCGGCGG